>ERZ827156.4725-NODE-4725-length-10816-cov-7.421894_pt1 | contig 10816 bp, 8 predicted proteins | sample MGYA00519919_ERZ827156 | MGnify/ENA primary metagenome ERZ827156 (study PRJEB31778, sample SAMEA3449269) | human gut metagenome | biome: human gut; feature: human-associated habitat; material: faeces | place: United Kingdom | collected 2010/2012 ... | reverse complement strand
TAGCAGAAGGCATCCAATACCTGTATCAGGATACGGAGTCTTCCAACTTCATGGATGTGACCAGGAGTATAACCAATGATCTGGTGAAGGCAATTGATGATAATGATGCGATCGCAGTGGATATCAGCGCCCTCAAGGTCAGCGATGAATATACATTCAAGCATAGTGTGGATGTAGCGACCATGGCAATGATCGTATCCAGACAGTATGGCTTCAATGACGAACAGGTTCAGCAGATTGGCGTATCAGGACTGCTCCATGATATTGGTAAGTCCAAAATTCCTACAGAAGTATTGAATAAGGCACAGAAGCTCACCGATGAAGAGTTTGCACTGATCAAGAAGCATTCCTTACTGGGATATGAGATATTGAAAGACAAGCCGGAACTCTCCAATGCTGTGAAAATGGGTGTATTGCAGCATCATGAGAAGATCAACGGCAGTGGTTATCCCATGGGAGTTACAGAAGAACAGATACATATTTTTGCCAAGATCATTGCAGTTACAGATATCTATGATGCACTGGTTACGGAGAGACCTTATAAGAAGGCATTCACTCCAAGAAATGCGGTGGAAATGATCATGGCGATGACCGGAGAGCTGGATTTACAGGTTATGCAGAGCTTCCTGGAGAGTGTGATCCTTTATCCGGTAGGAACCAACGTTGACCTGAGCAATGGGGAAAAGGCAAGAGTTGTTGCCAATAATCCCAAATTCGTATTACGTCCAACTGTAGTAGGATTGAATAGTGGAAGGGTATATGAATTGTCAACAGACTTAAATTGTGCAAATATTATTATATTATAGTAATAAAAGAGAAGGCAGCCTGGAAAGTAAATTTTCCGGGCTGCTTTTGTAGTAAATGGAATAAAGTTTATGATCTGCCGCCTTGATAGGAGAATTCGGTGAATAGCGCTTCTCCCTTGGAAGCATAAAGACCTATATAGTTGCCGGTGAAGCATCCGCCGACTTCTGTTGTCAGATACTGTGCCTCTCCTTCTCCTATGAACACGGGGGCATCCACAGCACCTGGAAAAGCAGCAGATGCGGGCATGGGGTTCTCATCCGGCTTCACATCCAGATAATCTCTGAATTTTGTATAAACATCATTCATTCTTCTCAGAATCACCTTGTCTTTTGCCAAAGCCTCCAACTTTTCGTAGCTCATGCGCTCCAACAACAGTACGGGATTCTGTCCACATTCTTTCCAAAGTTCCGGATCTAGATCTCTAAACAGTTCAGTCGCTTCAAAATTCCATGCCCACCAAATGTTGCGTGCGATTTCAGACAACTTCTCCAACTCTTCCGGTATACGTGATTTTACAGTAACCTCTTTCCAGTTGGGAGTATTCACATTACTAACTTTAATTTTCATAATGTTCTTATTTACTTATTGATGAATAATTTTTTCTTAACTCAACTGACGCTTCATCGCATTGCACAAAGCAATATCGTAAGCCTCATAGTAATATTGTATAAAATGTTTCCACAGAGCCTGTTCCGCCACTTCAGCAGCCCGCTTGCGGATTTCTTTTATTTCTTTTTCCGACTTATCCGCAAATAGCGTAATTGTATCTTTGATACCATCCGCCACCTCCGAATAATTATAGTCAGAACGGTGCAGCACTTCTACCCCGTCATTGATACCATGCTGATTCTTCAAGCTATTTACCCAAAGCCCGAATCCCGCCAGATCAGTAGTTATTGTTGGAACGTGGAAGGCTACACTCTCCAGCGGAGTATATCCCCATGGTTCGTAATAAGAAGCATAGACACTCAAGTCCTGTCCCAGCAATATATCATAATATTCTTTGTTCATAATACCGTCACGCCCGTCCAGATAGCAAGGAACAAATATCACCTTTACCTTATCTCCGGGACGATTACCCATTCCCAGATATTTCAGCATATCCAACACCTGGTCATGAGTCATGTTATGCAACCAATGAGTGATAAACGGCACCTCGAGCGGAGTATCAAACTTCTCTTTACTCTTCAAACGTTCCTGCAAATCTTCACGGGGATCTCCTACCCAACTGGGGACATTGATGAATGCCAGAACATTCTTATGCAAGTTTTTGTCCCTGTTCAAGCGGTTCAATGATTCCAAGAATACATCAATACCTTTATTTTTGAATTCATAACGCCCACTGGTTCCGATGATTAACGTATCATCCCCCATATTTGTTCCCAATAATTTATTGGCAACGTTTAGCATCAAGGCACGTGCACGTTTACGTTTTCCCGTAAATGTACTTCCTTTCGGTACGAAATCGTCTTCAAAACCATTCATCAACACTACATCTGCCGGTTTGTCTAACAGTTCCTTGCACTCATTGTTGGTAATCTGGCTTACAGTTGTGAAGCAGTCTACATAATGTGCAGTCTGCTTCTCGATAGAATGCTTTGACTGCATATTAAGTTCCTGTGCCATTTGGTCACCATTATAAGCAAACAGATAGTCATACAGCGGCTTATTGTTACCTGCTATGGAACGGCCGATCGATGTTGCATGAGTCGTGAAAATAGTACCAATTTCCGGCACAGCCTCCTGTATATAAAGTGCTCCCATTCCGGTCATCCACTCATGTGCCTGATATACCACCTTATCCGTTTCTGTCAGGTTGTAGCGGTAGAAACTTTCCACCACCTTTCCTGCAGCATACGAAAACATAGAAGCTTCGTCGTAATCGCCATAAGCATGCAACGAATCTACTTGAAAACGATTCCACATATCTGTGTATATATCGTCCTTCTTCTCAAAAAAAGGTTGAAAATCGACTAGAATGACAATCGGCTCACCTGGTATATTCCATCGTCCGACACGAACCGAAAGTTCGTCTTTCTCAAATGCATGCTTTTTCCAGGCAGCACACAAATTATCTGACTCAATGAATAGAGGGTTCTCTTTTCCTTGCCACACATCAGGACCTATGAAAAAAATTCTGTCGCGAAACTTTTCCTGCAATGTATTCGCCCGTGTCGACAAGACAGTGTATATCCCTCCCACTTTATTACATACTTCCCAGCTGGACTCGAAGATATAATCGGGGGTTAATAAATCTTTTACCATATAATATATTAAAACTCTTTTTAGTATGCGAGTGCAAAAGTACACATTATTCTTTGAAAAATAATACTTTATGCGAAAAATATGAGTTAATAAGAAGAAAGAAAAGTTGGTTGACAAAGAAAAAAGAACATCCCCTTGCAAATGCAAAACGGCATTCACAAGGGGATTGAAAGTTCTTTATTGAAAAAGTTTCTTGCAGAAAAAAATTATGCAAGCGCACTACCGATCAAGAAAGTTGCAGCTAAAGCAACGATAGCATAAAGTTCTGGGAATACGGCCAAAATCAATGTATTACTAAAAACATTGTGTCCCTGGCCGATAGCAGCGATACCGTTTGCACAAACCTGTCCCTGACGAATAGCAGAGAACAACGCAACCAATCCCAAAGCAATACCTGCACCAAGAACGGCTGAAGCCTGAATAGCAGTAATTTCAGGAGTCAGGATGCCGAAAATGGTCTGGAACATAAAGTAACCGGCAAAACCATACAAACCCTGTGTACCCGGAAGTGCAGTCAACACAAGGAAGTTACCGAATGCACTATCATTCTTCTTCAATGCGCCGATAGCAGCGTTACCTGCAATAGTTACTCCGTAAGCACTACCAATGCCTGACAAACCAACCATAACCGCGATGCCAATATAGGCAATAAACAAATTCATTTCCATAATCTTATTCTATTTTTTATTGTTTAATTCTTTAATTCTTAATTTTTAAAAGGCTTGTACTCTTTGCCGCCACCTTCATAACCGGAGTTCTTGAAAAACTCAACGAACGTCAGACGCATCGGGTGAACCATTGCACCGAGCACATTCATAAACATATTGATTGCATGACCGATAACAAAAATCAGCACCATTACAATAGGTCCTGCTATTACATTATCCGGACTCATACCTACCGCCAGACTGTTGAATACTCCCGCCAGAATACCTCCTGAAAGTCCAAGGGCAAAAAGACGAACGTATGATAAAACATCTCCCAGCAGACCGGTAACCATGTTATATGAATCCCACAAACCGAGTCCGATATTCATAAATATGTTCTTTCCCGGAGTGTTGAAAAGGAATATCATAGCACCGGAAATACACAGAACAACCTTATATGCCGTACCTCCCATCGACAACAACTCCGAAGAAGAGAATAAAGCCGAAACAGCCGTTGAAACCAGTAGGATAATCCATCCGATCGTTGCTATTGCATATTTGAAACCAAACTGGATTGTCTGATTCACAGCTTTCAGTACCATACCGAACAGAATCTGGATAACACCCAAAATCAGCGACAGCCGGAACATATCGTTGTTGTCCATCAGGACCGCATGTTTCAGACGTTGCACGATAGACCAATCCAAATCATAGATATTCGCTCCGAAGAATGTACCCGTCAGCAAACCGCAGAAGAAGGTTGAAGCAGACAGTACCTGTATCAGTGAAATAATCGACTTCATTGACGGAGTTACCTTCTTTGCCAGTAAGCGATATGCCGTTGCTCCGAGGAACAAGAAAAGTCCATATCCCGAGTCTCCCAGACAGAGTCCGAAAAATACCATAAAGAACGGGGCAAAGAACGGAGTCAAGTCCAGTTCATTATACTTCGGAAGCATATACAGCTTACAGATCGGTTCGAACCAGGCAAAGAATCCTTTATTATTCAATCGAATAGGAACATTATCACCCGGCATCGGATCCGTAATCTCATAATATACATGTGCGTCATTCAGATAAGCCTCTATTTCCACTTTACTGTATGCGGGAGCCCATCCTTCAATCAACATCAGCTTATCACCGGCAGTTTGTTCGGAACTCAATACAACCTTAGAGAATTCAATCTGACTCTGTAACTCTTTCAAAGCTGCCTTCAAAGAAGGAATATCCGTCTCGGAAAGTGCAACGAGTTTCTTTTCATTCCCTTCGATTGCCTGTTCGGTCGTATCATAAAGCGCTTCAAGACGTGACAGAGAGTATGCAGGAAGTTTCGCCTGCTCCACATCCAAGTCCACTTCCTGTCCGGCCTTCGTTACAGTCACAAAGAATACTTTGGAAGAAATACGGTTCACAATCATTGCATTGTATTCCGTTTCCCATTCTTCTTTGTAATTTCCTTCCGAACAGCTATAGAAACCGATTATATAACCGGCGTCTTTCAGTTTCTGAATGCCGGTCGGCTCAAAGTTACCCCAAACTTCCAATACTTCTTTCTCTTTCGCATAGCTTTGTAGCTGTTGGGACAACTTGCCGTGTTCCGTCTGCAGAGCATCCACCTCGTCCAGTACTTGCATACCGCGGGTAGCCGTTCCACCTTCCGTAGCAATCACGGCATTCTTTTCATGCTTCTGATTTTGAAGCAACTTCAGAGTAGCCGCCAAGCGGTTGAAAAGGCGAATATTCTCCTGCAACTCCGTATTATCGGCAGCACCTTGTTGCTTCTCCACAATGTGAACCACACCAAGTTCGCGCAGACTGTTCAGGAATTCTTCGTACTCCTTGTGATAAACCAGGAATGTGAGTTTCTTCATTTTTGTAATCATGCTTCTACCTCCTTCCTTTTTTCTTGATGAGACTTCATGATCTTTTGCGAAGACTTCGACAGGTTTTCTTCATCTTCCATAAATCGTTTGATCTTTCGCAATGCATCCTGATAGCCTGGTATCTGCACCTTCTCAAAAAGGTTCACTTTCTGAGTGGTCTTTTTTCTTGCATGTTCCAACAAGTTCAGTTTGGCGAGTATAAACTCTCTTTCGATAGCCGTTTGTGCAAGCTGCTTCAACAGATGCAGCCCGTCGGCATACCACTTGGGAGCGTTAAACATACTGTACGGCCGTATCTCAAAATCTACATTTTCGAGTAACGGCACCCGTACACCGGCAATCTTTTTCACGCCAAGATGAACATCATTTACCTTTATCAATGAGGCGTCAAACTCATTCCAAAGTGCGAACATGGCTTCATAAGCCTGGATTTGTTTCTCCAGCCTTTCTTCCAGATCGGCCGCTTCCGTCTTGCAGCGCTTCACCTCCATGCGCAGGGCACTCTCCTTGTTCTTAATAATAGGCAGAGTACGTACCCGCACTTTCAGTTGTTTCTCCAATAGCTGAAGGGACGTCTTATTATATTGAAACTTTATAGCCATCTCATTTATTTTACTGTTTTAACCATTTACCAACAGACAATCGAAACAACTCTTTTCGCTATTACAATCTACAAAAATCCAATCGCACGACTGTAAACTGCCTGATCGTAAATCCAATTATTTCGGCCAATACTGTTCTACCAGTTCTTTCTTCATATTCACCTCTTCCGGACGAAAATACTTACCGAACAATCCCCAAGCTACATCCAGCATTTCGGTAGTATCAAGATTTACATCGATAGCAAGTAACTGATTGGAGTAGTCTTTTGCAAAAGCCAAAGTACGTTCGTCATAATTAGTCAGGTCGAAACCGTTTTCCAACTTTGTCTTGGCATTGGCGGCATCGGCATACAGACGTACGGCGGCATTCATCACCTGCGGATGGTCCTTACGTGTCTTCTTACCGGTTACCAACTGTTTCAAGCGGGATAAAGAACGGAACGGATCGACAATAACCTTACCGATATCACTGTCACGACGCAGGAACAACTGGCCTTCGGTGATATATCCCGTATTATCGGGCACAGCATGCGTAATATCACCACCGGACAAAGTAGTCACGGCAATAATCGTGATAGAACCGCCGGAAGGGAACTGCACCGCCTTTTCGTAGATCTTCGCCAAGTCCGAATAAAGCGAACCGGGCATAGAATCTTTCGAAGGAATCTGGTCCATACGGTTGGACACGATTGCCAAAGCATCGGCATAAGAGGTCATATCGGTAAGCAATACCAGTACTTTCTCATTGTGCTCCACCGCAAAATATTCAGCAGCAGTCAATGCCATATCGGGAATCAACAGACGTTCCACCGGAGGATTCTCCGTCGTATTCATAAAGCTGACAATACGGTCGAGTGCACCGGCATTGGAGAATACATTCTTGAAATACAGGTAGTCGTCATTCGTCATACCCATACCGCCGAGGATAATCTTATCCGTTTCGGCACGCAAGGCCACGTTTGCCATTACCTGGTTAAAAGGCTGGTCAGGGTCGGCAAAGAACGGAATCTTCTGTCCGGATACCAATGTATTGTTCAGGTCGATACCGGCAATACCCGTTGCAATAAGTTCCGACGGTTGCTTACGGCGAACCGGATTTACAGACGGACCACCGATCTCCACTTCCTGTCCTTCAATTTCCGGTCCCCCGTCGATAGGGTCGCCAAACGCATTGAAAAAACGACCGGCAAGCTGCTCGCTTACTTTGATCGTAGGCGATTTGCCCAAGAACACGACTTCCGCATTGGTCGGGATACCTTCGGTACCTTCGAACACCTGCAACGTCACTTCATCACCGGCAATTTTTACCACCTGGGCCAGTTTGCCATTCACGGTGCCCAACTCGTCATACCCCACTCCCGTCGCTTTCAGCGAACAGGTAGCTTTCGTAATCTGAGTGATCTTGGTATATATCTTTTGAAATGCTTTTGTTGCCATCTATTTACTATTTAGCTATTTACGATTTACTATTTAACACTTCTTTCATCAATCAGCTCTTTCAGCTGCTTCCGGAAGTCTTCGTACTGTTCCGACTGGAATTTGGAGTAGTTCATCTGTTTGCAGATGTTAATCATCTTCTTGAAATAATCCATTACTTCATTGAAGTTTTCAAATTCGAATTCAGTGTGGCAGATATCAATTACCATGTTCAGAATAGTTTCCTGACGTTCCATCGGAGTCACGGCATCTATCTCGTCGAAAGCATCCTGCTGAAGGATCACGAAGTCGATCAGTTCCGATTTCCAGAAAGTAACGTGATATTCTACAGGTACACCGTCGTCACCAAGAATGTTGATCTGCTCGGCAATCTCCTTACCACGCTGCAAACGGGTCTTGATTTCATTTACCTTCCCGATCCATTCACCGTTGATATGTTCGGAGATATATGCTTCAAATTCCGGATATTCGATGTATTTGGAATAAGAATCGATCGGATTCACTGCCGGATAACGTTTCTTATCGGCACGATCCTGTTCAAGTGCATAAAAACAACGGGCCACCTTCTTGGTGTTCTCGGTAACAGGCTCTTTCAAGTTACCACCGGCAGGAGACACCGTACCGATAAAAGTAATTGAGCCGGTTTCGTCGTTACCCAGTTTCACATAACCTGCACGACCGTAGAAGTTAGAAATAATAGCAGAAATATCCATCGGGAACGCATCCGGTCCGGGCAACTCTTCCATACGGTTGGACATTTCGCGCAATGCCTGTGCCCATCGGGAAGTAGAATCGGCCATCAACAGAATCTTCAATCCCATCGCGCGATAGTACTCTGCAATGGTCATCGCTGTATATACGGATGCCTCACGGGCAGCCACCGGCATGTTCGAAGTATTTGCAATAATAATAGTACGCTCCATCAGCTTGCGTCCTGTATGCGGGTCAACCAGCTCGGGGAATTCGGTAAAGATTTCCACAACCTCATTGGCACGCTCACCACAAGCAGCGATAATCACAATATCCGCTTCCGCCTGTTTAGAGATGGCATGCTGAAGCACTGTCTTACCCGTACCGAAAGGGCCAGGGATAAAGCCCGTTCCTCCCTCTACAATCGGATTCACCGTGTCGATAACACGAACTCCGGTTTCCAGCAATTTAAAAGGACGGGGCTTTTCTTTATAATTAGTCATTGCACGCTTCACCGGCCATCTCTGAATCATATTGACTGTAATATCCTTACCTTCTTCATCGGTGAGTACGGCAATGGTATCTTCAATCTTATAATCCCCTTCGGCAGCAACAGACTTCACCGTGCAGGTTCCTTTCAGTGTAAAAGGCGCCATAATCTTCAGCGGCTGGAAATTTTCGTCTACCTGTCCCAACCATGCCGAAGCTTCCACCTTGTCGCCTACATTTACCAACGGCACGAAATGCCACTTTTTTTCTTTATCCAACGGATATGTATATTGTCCTCTCTTAAGGAAAACACCATCCATCTTGTCGAGGTCGTTTTGCAGACCGTCGTAGTTTTTCGATAACATGCCCGGACCCAGAGTCACCTCAAGCATGTGTCCTGTAAATTCGGCTTCCGCTCCCACTTTCAACCCACGGGTGCTTTCAAACACCTGGACATATACATGCGAACCTACCACCTTAATCACCTCCGCCATCAACTTATCGCCACCGGTAGAGATATAACAAATCTCATTCTGAGATACCGGTCCGTCAACGACGAGGGTCACCATATTGGCAATAACGCCACTAACAGTTCCTTTTGTTGCCATATAATTTTAGTTATTTTATTTTATCTGAATTCTGCGGGAATCTGCACTTCATCTTTCAATGCATCGATAATGCTCCGGAAGAGTTGATTTCCTTTTTCTTTATCCAACGCTATCCAACGTTCAATCATCTCGAGTTGCAGCAGGAATGCAAAAATACGCTCTACCGTAAAGTAATCGAAGAACGTCGCTTCTTCCATCCAGTTCCAACGCAATGAATCGAGTTTCTTCTCACGCTCCACCAATTCGGTTATTTCGCTGATTTTCATCAATTGTTCCAAACAATCCACTTCACCGGAAAGTCCGAAATCGCGGGCTCCGGATGTACGCAATGCTTCGCACACTTCCGTGTTGCCTACCACATTCTGAGCGATGTCCCATTTATATTTACGAGCAGAAAACGCAATCAGAATATTATTAATCGTCAGATTGAACTCAAACCAGGAAGAGACGAACTTATTTCCACATTTCATGGCATACTCATAATACAGGGCTGCCAGATGGTCTTCGTGGAGCACCGCACTTTCGGCTGGTGTATTGAAATAATCGGAAATAAAAACGGATAGGTAAGAAGGAAATTCTTTAGCGCTGACTTCACCGCCTTCTTTGATAGTAGCGATGTACTCATTCAATTCTGCTGCGGAGAAGTTTCCACGCAAATCGATAACTGCATCTTTGTCTTTCAGTAATTTCAAGACATTGGCATTATCGAATTTCAGATAGAACAGATTATGCGCGAAACGACCGTCAGGTTTCGCTTCGCTCCCTGACTACTTTTCTTTTTCCGCTGGGCAGAGAGCGCGGCCATAACGTCCCGCAGCTTTTCTTCCTTGGGCTGAATCAGGGCCGCCGTTCCCAGCAGCTCCTCCCGCCGTGCGGAAAGTTTTCCGTAACTCTGGCTGCCCGCCTCTACCTCCTCGCGCTTATCGAGGAGAGCCTGTGCATCAGAAATCTGCGCTCTGCTAACCGCCTGCGCGCTGGCGTTCGCGTTCTTCTCCGCAATCCAAGAGCCGAGCTCGCTGGCGAGCTTTTCCGACCGCTTCTGCGCCTGCTTGGCAATGTCGAGCTTTGTCTGCGCCTCGCTCATGGCCTTTGTGTGGATGGCTCTGTCTGCTACCGCGCTGGCCTTTTCGACGGCCGTCTTGTTCATGGTTGCCTCGACTGTTGCCTTGTCCGGCATCGCTCGGCCGGTCTCCTCCTGCAAATCCGCGATGCGACGGAGTTCCCGGTTGGCGTCCGCTGCCCGGTTGGCCGCCATGCTCTCCATGCGGTCATAAATGCCGAGGCCGAGGATGTTTCCGAGAATTGCCATGCGGTCCGCCTTGTCGGCCTGCAAAAAGAGGCCGTACTGGTCCTGCATGATAAGGCCGGTCGCTTTGAGCGTCAGACTG
>ERZ827156.4723-NODE-4723-length-10822-cov-3.181852_pt1 | contig 10822 bp, 9 predicted proteins | sample MGYA00519919_ERZ827156 | MGnify/ENA primary metagenome ERZ827156 (study PRJEB31778, sample SAMEA3449269) | human gut metagenome | biome: human gut; feature: human-associated habitat; material: faeces | place: United Kingdom | collected 2010/2012 ... | reverse complement strand
CTTCTTCTGCAGATACGTGTCCCTGAATAAAAAGTTTGCCATCCTGTGTAATGCTGTTTCGGTAAATTTCATACTGTCTTGGAAAAACTACAACTTCCACTGTGCCAAGAAGATCCTCGATGGTCAAAAAGACCATGGTCTTATTGTTTTTTGTATGCTTGATCGTAATGCCTTCGACCATGCCTCCGATGATCTCCTCTGCTCCATCAAACAGGCGGGAGCCGTGCAGTTCTTCCTGATAGGCAAAATCCATGGTAGTTGCCGAAATATTTTTCTGCCACATCTTTTCATATTTTTCCAGAGGATGCCCGCTGATATACACGCCAAGCACTTCTTTTTCAAAGGCAAGGAGCTGCTCTTTATCATATTCTTCTACATCCGGCATGCGGATTTCAAAATCTTTTTTATCTTCCTCCGCCACAAAGTCAAACAGAGACATCTGACCTGCCATTGCATTTTTCTTCTCCTGATTTACACTGTCTACAACCTGCACATAGATCATCATCAGCTGTTTTCGGTTATCACAAAGACCATCCAGTGCTCCTGCTTTGATGAAATTCTCTATGGTGCGTTTATTTAATTCTTTTCCGGACAGACGTTCCACAAAATTGCGGAAATTTCGATAGATTCCATTCTGGTTTCGTTCCCGCACGATTGCATCGATCACCGGTTTACCGATACTTTTGATCGCAGAAAGGCCATATCGGATGCTTTTATTATATTTAAATGTTTCTTCTCCTGTTTTTTCCGTGCTTTCGTTTTCTTCTACGGAAAAAGCACTCTCGCCCTTGTTGATATCCGGCGGAAGCAGACGGATCCCCATCTGGCGGCAGTTCAGAATATATTCTGCCACTTTCGGTGGATTATCAATGACAGAGGTCATCAAAGCTGCCATAAATTCTACCGGATAGTAATATTTCAGCCATGCTGTCTGATATGCAACTACCGCATAACATGCCGCATGTGATTTATTGAATGCATATTTTGCAAAATCGGTCATCTCATCATAGATATGATTTGCAATTTCTTCTGAAATTCCGTTTTTGATGCAGCCCGGCACGCCTTCTTCTTCATTTCCATAGACAAAATTCTGACGTTCTTTTTCCATGACGGCTGCTTTTTTCTTGGACATCGCACGACGCAGAAGGTCGCTTCGTCCAAGCGTATAGCCGCCGAGGGCACGCACGATCTGCATAACCTGTTCCTGGTATACGATACAGCCGTAAGTCGGCTCCAGGATCGGCTCCAGTTCCGGGCATTCGTACGTGATCGTATCCGGGTTATTTTTACCTTTGATATAACGCGGAATAAAATCCATAGGACCCGGACGGTACAGGGAAATTCCGGCGATGATATCCTCCAGGCTCTGCGGTTTCAGCTCTTTCATGAAGTTTTTCATTCCGCCGCTTTCAAGCTGGAAAATGCCTTCTGTCTTACCAGTTCCGATGGAATCCAGGACGGCTTTGTCATTAAAATCAATATGATCGATATCAATGATTTTTCCGGTCGATTTTTCTGCAAGACGGACTGCATTCTGGATAACGGTAAGGGTACGCAATCCCAGGAAGTCCATTTTCAGCAGCCCCAATTCTTCCAGTGTCGTCATCGTAAACTGCGTCGTGATCGCACCGTCGCTGCCTCTGGAGAGCGGCACAAACTCATCGACCGCTTTCTGACAGATCACAACCCCGGCTGCATGCATGGAGGTATGACGCGGCAGACCTTCCAGTCTTCTCGACATATCGATCAGCTCATGCACCTGCGGATCTTCGTCATAGATTTTTTTAAATTCCGGATTTCTCTGAAATGCTTTATCTATGGTAATGCCGATCTCAGTCGGGATCATTTTTGCGATTGAATCGACCATTGCATACGGAAGATCCATTACACGGCCGACATCACGGATCACGCCTCTTGCCGCCATCGTACCAAAGGTCACGATCTGTGCAACCTGATCTTTGCCGTATTTTTCCACAACGTAATCAATGACTTCCTGTCTTCTTTCGAAGCAGAAATCCACGTCAATATCGGGCATGGAGACACGTTCCGGGTTCAGAAAACGTTCAAACAATAAGTTATATTTCAGAGGATCAAGCTGTGTAATGCCAAGTGTATAGGAGACAAGGCTTCCTGCAGCCGAGCCTCGTCCCGGTCCTACCATAATATCGTGGTCGCGGGCAAATTTGATATAATCCCATACGATCAGGAAATAATCGACATATCCCATTTTCTGAATGATGCCAAGCTCATAGTCCAGACGTTCTTTTAATCCTTTCGTCTCTTCGCCATAACAGCGAACCAGTCCGTCGTGGCAGAGTTTCTGTAAATATTCCCATGATGTATAGCCATCCGGCACATCATATTTCGGAAGTTTTGTCACACCAAACTCAATCTCCACATGACAACGGTCTGCGATTTTCTGTGTGTTTTCCAGTGCTTCTAGTGCATACGGAAACAGGTTTTTCATTTCTTCTTCGGATTTTACAAAATACTGTCCGCCTTCATAACGCATACGGTCGGTATCCGACAGTTTCTTTCCGGTCTGTAAACACAGCAGAATATCATGAGAATCCGCATCGGATGCATACGTGTAATGCACATCATTTGTCGCCACCAGATCTATGCCTGTCTCTTTGCTCATCCGAAGGAGCTGTGTATTGACTGCTTTCTGTTCCGGGATGCCATGATCCTGAAGCTCCAGGAAAAAATTGCCCCTTCCGAAAATTCCTTCGTAGCGTCTGGCGGCACGCACTGCTTCTTCGTACATACCACGCACCAGATATTTTTGGACTTCTCCTGCCAGACACGCAGACAGGGCAATGATACCTTCATGATATTTTTCCAGGACTTCCATATCCACACGCGGTTTATAATAGAAACCTTCTGTAAAACCTTTTGATACAATCTTGGTCAGATTACTGTAACCTGTGTTATTTTCTGCCAATAATACCAGATGATAGTAGCGGTCATCACCGCTTCCGGCTTCTCGGTCAAATCTGGATCCGGGTGCTACATACACCTCACATCCAAGAATCGGATTGATCCCGGCTGCTTTTGCTTCACGGTAAAAATCGATCACACCGTACATAACACCGTGGTCTGTGATGGCCGCACTGTTCATGCCCAGTTCTTTTACCCGTGCAACGTATTCTTTGATTTTATTTGATCCATCCAGCAAACTATATTCTGTATGAACATGTAAATGTGTAAAACTCAAACTGCACCTCACCCTCTCAATATCATGTAGATCACTACTATAACTGTTGCCACCGCAAATGCCGGTGTAAACATGGTTTTCGGTTCACCCGGACGTTTTTCTCTTCGTTTAAAACACCATTTCAGATGCTCATAACGTCCACAGTGTTTCGCAATCCAGATCAGCACTCCGATCGCTGCAAAAATACAGATCGCCGCGATCACGGAATAAACATTGATCACACCGATCATGTCCTGTGTTGTCAATGCTCCGGAACTCGTAGAAGAACTGCCGGCAGAAGTTCCATAAAGCAGTTTGGAAACTGCCATCAATGCCGTACTCCATCCATTGACCACAAAATGTGCTGTCATCGTAGCAAAAATACTTCCTGTCGCCTCCAGCAGAATGCCCAACGCAATGCCCGGTACAAAAGCATAGCAGAACTGATTAAAGTTCATGTGCATCAGACCAAACGCCAGTGCAGATCCAAGAATCGCACACCACACACCTCTCTGACGATATCCATTATAATAGAGACCACGGAACGTAAATTCTTCGCAGATCGGCGGAATGACTGCCATCACAATCATATTGACCCAGAGTGCATTCTGCGTCAGTTCCGACTGTGAACTTTCAAATGCATTTCTTACGAAAAGCATAGAAAGCAGATTCAGCCAGGATGTAACAGGGATCATCAGCACTGCATATAAAATGACCATTGCGATCACCGATAACTTCAGTGGTTTAAATGGCATCCACTTTCTCGGGTCTACCTTGTTTATGATCATAAATCCAATAACCGGCATCAAATACAGAAGCTGGCTCAAAAGCATCAGCTGCGTCGCATCCATCGAACGAACAAACGGGATAAATCCCAGAAAAATCCCGGAAAGCAGTATCCAGATAACGGTCACCAGAAACAGCCTGTTTATCTTTGGTGTCTTGTTCATTTGTTTTTCCTCCACGTTTTTTATTTTTAATAATGTCAGTGAAATGTCCTGTCTTGCCGGCAAGAACGACAATTTGACATTTTGATCCTGGCATCATAATTTTATTCTACCATAAAATTCATTTCTTTTTGTATTTTCAAAGTTTAATTTTTAAAGACAAAGATAAAAAAACAGCCGGGCGTTGCCCGACTGCCTTGATCTTGATTTTTACTTATTGTTATACAATCAGTTGTTGCGGCTGATCATGTAATCCATCAGTTTATCAATATCTTCTTTTTCGTATGCAACGATCTCCAGTTCCGGAATTTCGCCGTTTGAGAAGATATTTGCCAGAGATACATACTGTGACAGCTTAGATTTCAGATTCAGTCTGTCACCTTCGCCTGTTACAAGCTCTACTTTTCCTTTGCAGCTGTCTACTACCTCAAAAAATTTATCAATATCTTTTATTCCCATTACTTTCATAATTCATTCTCCTTTCAGATAAAAATGTTGAAAAGTGATTATTCTATTTATTTGATTGCGATTGCCTCGATCTCGATCAGGACATCTTTTGGCAGTCTCGCAACTTCAACACAGGAACGTGCCGGGTAGGTACCGGTGAAATATTTTGCATAAACTTCATTGATGGTACCAAAGTCTTCCATATTTTTAATAAATACGGTTGTCTTTACCACGTTTTCTGTGGAAGTACCGGCTTCTTTTAACAGTGCTGCCAGATTGCCGATCGCCTGATCTGCCTGTGCGGCTGCACCTTCCGGAATCTCGCCTGTTGACGGAACTACCGGGATCACTCCGGATGTATATACCATACCGTTTACTTCGATCGCCTGTGAATATGGTCCAATTGCTGCAGGAGCTTTGTCTGTACTGATTGCTTTCTTCATGCTCATGCCCTCCTAACAAATGTATGCTCTTTGCTGATAAAGATGTTTCTATCTTTTTTCATTTCCTATTATAAATTCAGTTTTCAAACGACGCAAGCAAATTTTTCGCGAAAAAATTGCAGGAAAATATGGCATAATGTTTAATGCCTATCTTCAAATTGTTTGATTCTCAAAAAATTATTGTGCGTTTTTACCGTTTTATGATGCGATTCTCTGTAATTTCGATACGTCCCTGTTTCAACAGTCTTCCAACGGCACGTTTGAATGCATTCTTACTGAGTCCGAATTCTCTTTTGATGATCTCCGGTGAAACTTTATCGTTAAACGGAAGTACGCCTTCAAATTCTTCAATCACCTTCATCACGACTTCTGCATCTTTTTCCATCTGCTGCGGAATCTTTTCTTTATCCGAAAGATCCAGTTTGCCATCTTCCTGTACTCTCGTCACACGAAGATTTAAAATATCGCCCACGCGGTATTTGCCCTGTGCTTCTTTTGCAGGGATCAGACCGGAATAACAGTCATCCACTGCCACAAAAACACCAAAATTCTCGCTGATCTCATAAATACGGCCGGTCACTTTATCGTCTCTCTGATATGGAGAATCTTTTTTCAGATATTCATACACTTTCATCGTAGCACAGAGACGACTGCTCTTATCAATGTAAAGTGCCGCCAGACACTCTTCCCCCGGCTGCACACGCTTTGTCTGCTCTTTATATGGAAGAAACAGATCCTTTTCCAGTCCCCAGTCCAGAAATGCACCGATTTTTCCTGTATCAGCGACGCGAAGCACGGCTGTTTCTCCCAGGCGGACTTTCGGCGTACGTGTCGTTGCAATCAGCCGATCCTGTGAATCTTTATATAAAAATACTTCTAATGTATCTCCTGCCTTGATGCCTTCCGGAACTTCTTTCTTTGGAAGCAGTACTTTTTCAGTCGCATTTTCCTCTTCTCCGAGATAAATTCCAAATCCTACTTCTTTTACTACATAAAGTTCCTGGCTTTCTCCTAAATGAAACATATTCTTTCTCCTCGTTTTTTGTATTCCTGTTTATTTGTTCTGAAATTCGTAACCGTTCAGCACCTTCACAGTTACGAGTCAAAATGCATTTAAAATCACCTTCGTTAATGGCATTTTGACCTGCATGTCTCGGGATTTTGGCATATTCATGTCAAAACACCTCGCGGGATACTACCTACTGAATAGTTACTGAAATTCTACCACTGCATACGGTTTCTGTGCCTCATCACACAACAACACCGTACATTTTTTCTCTTCTATATGAATATAAGGCACAACCATATCACCGAGAAGTGCTGCCTTTTTATACTCTGCACGCATCTGGGAAATCCGGAAATCATCCGGCAGAAGCTCCATCGCCATCTGCACATATTGTCCATTATTGACATGATGATTTGTATCAATGTGATGTTTCACGATCAGAAAGTACTCTTTCTTTTCCATTTCTTCCGGAAGGGCGATCTTTCGCGGTGCATAATCCATATCCAGCTTCTCGTGCAGCACATACGCTTCCTGCTCCTCTTTCGGAACTCTGGTCGGATGTCCGGTCTTTAAATCCACGTAAGTCCACAATGTATTCGCCCAGGCAAGCTTTTCACCTTTTTCATCCCGGATGCAGAAATTTCTTTCGCCGAGAAATCCCTTAAAAGAATATGGCCAGGTCTGAACGGTGATCTCCTGTCCAAACACCGGCAGCTCCCCAAGCACGATCTGCCAGGACGACAGAACCCATGCACACTGCTTTTCCTTCAGATAATCAATCCCGAAGCCTATCTTTTCCGAATGAAAACTGCTGCAGTCCTGAAAATAATTTAATATAGAAAGAAGTGTGATCCTGCGATTCTCATCCACTTCGCTGTAACGAACTCTGCTGTCAAACTGATAAATCATACGTTCCTCCCGAATCTTGTGGCATCTTTAAAACCAAACATCCTGTTTTTTGAACGCAGAGAAGCATTTCCCCGCTTCAAGTGTGCAGAGCACTAAGCGGTGGGTGAGGGGGATGCTATTAAACGGATGTCCTGATTTTCATTTGCCTGGTAACTCATTTTATTTTCTGTATATGCAGAAAAGGTTGTCTTAGCAGACAACCTTCTTAACTGGGCTACAAGGATTCGAACCTTGAAATGACGGAGTCAGAGTCCGTTGCCTTACCATTTGGCGATAGCCCATCATTATTTTACTCTGTTGCGTTTTTGTTGCTCACAACAATGAGAATTATATAGTAACGTTCATAAAATGTCAAGCACTTTTTTTAACTTTTTTAAATCTTTTTTTATTTTCCCTTTTCTTCCAGCCCGTGATGTGTTATAACAGGAAGAAAAGAACCCCAATGTATGCAGAATGGAGGAAACTATGAGTACTATGAATCTTACCCTGCTGACCGATTTCTATGAATTAACGATGATGCAGGGCTATTTTAAAACACAGAATACCGAGAAAGTAGTTTTTGATGCTTTTTACCGCAAAAATCCATGCGACGGTGGCTATGCGATCGCTGCCGGACTGGATCAGGTAATTGATTATATTAAAAATCTTCATTTCAGCAAGGAGGATATCGCTTATCTGAGAAGCCTGAACACGTTTGATGAAGATTTTCTGAACTATCTGGCTGATTTCCGTTTCAGCGGTGATATTTATGCGATTCCGGAAGGCACCGTTGTTTTCCCGCGTGAGCCGCTGGTCAAGGTGGTTGCCCCGATCATGGAGGCACAGCTGGTAGAGACTGCCATTCTGACGATCATCAATCACCAGAGTCTGATTGCTACAAAAGCTTCCCGTGTTGTCTGTGCTGCAAAAGGTGATGGCATCATGGAGTTTGGCCTGCGTCGTGCACAGGGTCCGGATGCCGGTGTTTATGGTGCAAGAGCTGCCATGATTGGCGGATGCATCGGCACTTCCAATGTGCTTGCCGGACAGCTTTTTGATGTTCCGGTAAAGGGTACGCATGCACACAGCTGGATCATGAGTTTCCCGGATGAATACACTGCATTTAAAACATATGCAAATATGTATCCGGATGCCTGCTGTCTGCTGGTTGATACTTACGATACGTTAAAATCCGGCGTGCCAAATGCAATCCGTGTTTTTGAAGAAATGCGAAATGCCGGTATTCCGCTGAAAAATTACGGAATCCGTCTCGACAGCGGTGACCTCGCTTATATGTCCAAACAGGCAAGAAAACTGCTGGATGCCGCCGGCTTCGATGATGCTTATATTTCTGCTTCCAGTGATCTGGATGAGTATCTGATCGAGAGTTTAAAAGCTCAGGGATGTAAAATCACTTCCTGGGGTGTCGGAACCAACATGATCACTTCCAAGGACTGCCCTGCTTTCGGCGGTGTATACAAACTTGCTGCCGTAGAAGACAAAGAAACCGGAGAATTTATTCCGAAGATCAAGCTTTCTGAGAACACTGAAAAGATTACCAATCCTGGAAACAAAACGATCTACCGTATTTACAGCAAAACGACCGGAAAGATCCGTGCCGATCTGATCTGTCTTGCCGACGAAACGTTTGACGAGAGTAAAGATATGATCATTTTCGACCCACAGGAAACCTGGAAAAAGACAAAAGTACGTGCAAATACCTATACACTTCGTGAGTTGCTTGTTCCGGTGTTTAAAAACGGCGAATGTGTTTATGATTCTCCAAGCGTGATGAAAATCCGTGATTACAGCAAAAAAGAGCTCGATACTATCTGGGATGAAACAAAACGTTTCGCAAATCCGCAGCATGTCTATGTAGACCTTTCAGACAAGCTCTACAAGATCAAATCGGATCTGCTCGAAAAAATGAGCCTGGAAGCTCTGGAATACTAAGATGGCATAAAAGAGAAATCCCCTTCATAGACTGTTCTCAGTACAGGAAGGGGATTTTTTATGTTTTCTTATGAAATGCTTGTCAACTGTGAAAACAGACTGCCTGAAGATTTTGTGCCGCCATCACTGGCTGCACCGGATATTGCATTTGCCGCAGATCCTTCGGACGAGAAGCGTTTTCTGGAAGTCCGGGCTGCCAGACACGCAAAACGACTTTTTGACGCCGCCAAAGCAGAGGGGATTTTTCTCTATGGCATCTCCGGATACCGCAGCTACGAACGTCAGGAAATACTCTATCAGAAGGCCTGCTGCAAATCTTCTGCCGCTTCATCTCTATGTGAAACTGCCATGCCGGGATGCAGCGAACATCAGACCGGACTGGCCCTTGATGTATCCTGCCCGGCCGTCTCTTTGAATCTTTCGCAGGCTTTTTCAGAAACAGCAGAAGGGCGATGGCTTGCCCGCCATGCCCCTCTTTATGGTTTTATCATACGTTATCCCAAAGGCAAAGAACATCTGACAAAGATCCCGGCGGAACCATGGCACATCCGGTATGTCACCAGAAGCCTTGCTCTGTGCCTGACACTCACCGGGCAGGTTCTGGAAGAATACTACGCCTGCTGTGAACGGTAAAATTTAAATCCGACCAGTGTTGTGAGCACTTCCGTCACTGGAAAGGTCAGCCAGAAATACTGCAGTCCAAACCTGGAAAACAGATATCCAAGCGGAACAAACAAAACCATTGTCCTCACAACGGTAAGGATCGAACTTTTCACGGCACTGCCGATCGCCTGAAAATACACCGGAAAAATCAGTGAAGTGACCATCGGGATAAATGCAACTCCAATATAATGAAATCCGTTCGTTCCGATTGCAATCACCTGTGCATCTTTCGAAAAGGTTGAAAGCATTTGAACCGGCAGAAATTCAAAACACAGCGTTCCAAGAAACATCAGAGCCATTCCCGCGATCAGGGATTCTTTCAGCACGGCTTTGCATCTCTCCTGATCTTTTGCCGCATAATTGAAGCTGATGACCGGTACGATGCAGGTCTGCAATGCTCCGAGTGGAATAAAGAAAAAACTCTGCCATTTGTAATACAGCCCAAGTGCCGTCACCGCCTGATCCGAAAATCCTGCAAGGATCATATTCAGCCCGAAAATATAAAACGTGTACGCAGACTGCATGAGAATGTTCGGTATCCCAAGCTGATAAATCCTTTTGATGTGCGGCAGATAACAGGATTTTTCCGGTGATCTCACAAAAGCTTTTCTCATGACCACAAGAGCCGCTACGATCTGCCCGATCACCGTGGCGATCGCTGCACCGGCGATTCCGAATTTATGTATGCCAAACATCCCGAAAATCAGGATCGGATCAAGAATAATATTTGCCACTGCACCGACTGCCACTGACAGCATACCGATAATGGCATATCCCTGTGCATTGATAAAAGGATTCATTCCTGTTGCTATCATGGAAGGGAGAGTACCCAGAAGGTAAATCATCAGATAGGGATACGCATAAACCAGAGCATCATCTGAAGCACCAAACAGAGTCAGTAAGGGGCGGGCAAAAAGAAATCCGATCAGCATCAGCACAGCAGCACTTCCACATAACATGGTGAAAGCAGTATTCATGATCATGTCAGCAGTCCTGGAATCTCCTTTTCCGCGGTTGATAGAGAAAATTGGTGCACCTCCGGAACCAAAGAGATTACTGAAAGCAGTAATGATCATGATGATCGGAAAGCATAAGCCCACAGCACCCAGTGCTGTTGTACCCACATCCTGGATTCTGGCAATATAGATACGGTCTACAATGTTGTATAAAAGATTCAATATCTGCGCTACCAGCATGGGAAGCGCAGCGCTTAATATATTGTTGGTCACAGTTCCGTTTTCAAAATCAATTCGTTTCATTATAAATCTTCCTAAGTTTA
>ERZ827156.4720-NODE-4720-length-10826-cov-2.954136_pt1 | contig 10826 bp, 10 predicted proteins | sample MGYA00519919_ERZ827156 | MGnify/ENA primary metagenome ERZ827156 (study PRJEB31778, sample SAMEA3449269) | human gut metagenome | biome: human gut; feature: human-associated habitat; material: faeces | place: United Kingdom | collected 2010/2012 ... | reverse complement strand
AGCGGCAGGCCGGGCTTGTTCTCGGTCACGTCCAGAAAAGCCTCGTCCAGCGCGAGCGGCTCGACCAGATCGGTGTACTCATGGAAAATGCGGTGAATCTGCGCCGACACGCTTCGGTAAACCTCCATGCGCCCGGGCACGAAAATCAGGTCGGGACACAGCCGCACGGCCCGGACCGACGGCATAGCCGAACGGATACCGTACTGTCGCGCCTCGTAGCTGGCAGCAGCCACCACGCCCCGGCCATCGGCGCGACCGACGACCAGCGGACGGCCCCGGTACTCGGGATGGTCGCGCTGCTCAACGGAGGCATAGAAAGCGTCCATGTCGATATGTATGATCTTGCGCTCGGGCACGGGTGAGAAGCGTGAGGCGGGAAAAGTCAGAAATCGATCTCCAGCAGCATCGGACAATGGTCCGAGTGCCGGACATCGGGCAGAATCCGCGCGCCGCGCAGCATCGGCCGGACGGCCTCGGAGGCCATCGCATAGTCGATCCGCCAGCCCTTGTTGTTTGCCCGGGCATTCGCGCGGAAGCTCCACCACGTATACAAGTGCGGCTCCGGATGAAAGAACCGGAGCGTGTCGATGAATCCGCCGTCGATGAAGCGGCCGATCCACTCGCGCTCCTCGGGCAGAAACCCGCTGACGGTCGCATTGCGCACCGGATCGTGAATATCGATCGGCCGATGACAGATATTGAAGTCGCCGCAAAGAATCAGTTTCGGGCGGGTCTCGAGCAGGCGCGACACGTAGTCAGAGAAATCGTCGAGCCAGCGCATCTTGAATGCCTGCCGCTCGTCGCCCGACGTGCCCGAAGGATGATAGACGCTGACCACCGACAGGTCGCCGTAGTCGGCTCTCAGAAAGCGGCCCTCGCTGTCGTAGCGCTCGATCCCCATGCCCGGCACGACGCGGTCGGGCTCGCGGAGGGTCAGAATCGCCACCCCGCTGTAACCTTTCTTGACGGCCGAAAAGTAGTGGCAGCGGTAGCCCATGCGCTCGAAAGCTTCCGAAGGAATCTGCTCGGGCTGGGCTTTGGTTTCCTGCAGGCAAAGCACGTCGGGACGCTCGTCGGCGATCCAGTCGCAGAGCCCTTTGCCGATCGCGCTGCGAATCCCATTGACGTTGTACGTGACGATCTTCATCGAATTTCGGTGATAATAAACAAGCAATAAGCGGCGACGAACCGCCCGGCCGCTGCGGACGACTCCCGGCCGGCCGACGGCCGCTCCCGCGAATCCCCGAAGCCGCCTCGATCCCCGGACCGCAACGGACAAAAATAACAAATATTTCAAAGCGGCGATGCGGCAGGGCTCCCGAAAACAACGGCAACGCGCACGATACGAATATCGAGGAAAGCAATACCGACAGTCCTGCCGCTACTCGCTCCCGCGACATTTCCTACCGGTAAAACGAAAGGCCGGAGCACAAGGAAAGCCACTCGAGGAAACCGCGGAGCAACGGAATCTTAAGGTATAAGGCCTTATCCGGCTCCCGGCATAGCCAACCGCGACCGGTCCGCGAGGACACCCTACGAGAATTTCCGTCGACGAAAAATCGTCCGCCGCCTCCGATCGGTCGTTTCCTAACGCTCCCATGCCCGTTGCCGGGCCCGCTCGGCCTTGCGTAACGCCCTTTTCTGCTTTGCAGCTGTCTTTTGCAGGACTTTTCGCTGCTTTCGCAAGGCAACGTCCAGGTCCTTCCTGCGTTCCGCACCCGCTTCGCGCATAGCCGCTTCACGCTCGATCCGGGCCTCGCGCAAAGCCATTTGCCGTTCCCGCATGGCTTTGTCCCGCTCGATTTGCGCCTCACGAAGTGCCGCCTCGCGCTCGGCCTGAGCCTTTTGCCAAACAGCCTGTTTTTTACGATAGGCGCGGGCCCGTTGTTTCGATATTTTTTCCGAGCCGGCAGGAGAAGCCGAGCAGCCGCTTTCCGCGGCCGGACGAACCGTCTTTCCGAAAACGGAAATCCGCCCGCCCCCCATAAACATGCAAAGGACCAGCGTACATAGGATACTTTTCATAGCGTCGACTTTCAGATCGTTTCCAAAATACGCTTTTATTCCGTATTATGCAAAGACCCGCCGTTTTTTGTCCTCGTGTTTATCGACCGGTCCCCCGCCTCCCGAGCGACGCCTGCCCGGCGACGGCAATCCGCCCTTTCCGGCCGGGACACGCCAATCCGCTTATTTTTCATGCGAGCGATTGGCAATCCGTACAAAAATCGTATCTTTGCGACCCTTTGCCTCCGGCCGAAACGGCACGGCAAATGCAAAATATCCGCACGCCTTATGAAACCGACCCGCAAGCAAATATGGACGATCGCCTACCCGATTCTCATCAGCCTGCTGATGGAGAACATGATCGGGCTGACCGACACGGCTTTTCTCGGTCGCGTGGGCGAAGTAGAGCTGGGAGCCTCGGCCCTCGGAAGCGTATATTATCTGGTGATTTTCATGCTCGGATTCGGTTTCGGAATCGGGGCTCAGATTCTGATTGCGCGGCGCAACGGCGAGAAAGCCTATGCCCTGATCGGGCCGCTGTTCCAGCAAGGACTGCTGTTCCTGCTGTCGCTGGCGACCGTGATGTTCGTCATATCGCACACGTTCACTCCGATGGTGCTGCGCTCGCTGATCAGCTCCGACGAAGTGTACGAAGCCGCCGTCAGCTACACGAACTGGCGCGTGTTCGGATTCTTTTTCGCGTTCGTCGCGATTATGTTCCGGGCGTTCTTCGTCGGCATCACGAATACGAAAACGCTGACGCTGAACTCGATCGTCATGGTACTGTCGAACGTCGTACTGAACTACGTGCTGGTTTTCGGCAAGCTGGGCCTGCCGGCCATGGGCATCGCCGGAGCGGCGATCGCCTCGTCGGCCTCGGAGATGATCTCGATGGTATTCTTCATCGTCTACACCCGCCTGAGGATCGATCATCGCAAATACGGGCTGTTCCGCTTCGCGGGATTCTCGTCCAAGCTGCTGCGGGGCATGCTGAACGTCTCGGTATGGACGATGATCCAGATGTTCGTCGCCATCTCGACATGGTTTTTCTTTTTCATCGCGGTCGAGCATCTGGGCGAGCGGCCGCTGGCCGTCACGAACATCATCCGCAGCGTGTCGGGCATCGTCTTCGTCATCGTCAGCTCGTTCGCCTCAACGGCCAGCACGCTCGTGAGCAACCAAATGGGAGCCGGACAGCCGGAGCTGGTCGCCGGCACGACGCGGCGGATCGTGGGCATGTGCTACCTGATCGTCATTCCGCTGTTGGCCCTGTTCGCGGTTTTCCCGGAGCTGATCCTGCGCATATACACCGACGAGCAGTCGCTGATCGACGGGTCGGTCGCCTCGCTGCGGGTCATGCTCTCGTCCTACCTGATCAGCGTGCCGGCCTTCATCCGCTTCAACGTCGTCTCGGGAACCGGCAACACCCGCTCGGCCCTGATGCTGGAACTCGCGACGCTGAGCGTATACGCGATCTACACGGTATGGATCGTGCTCTACCGGCACTCGGACGTCGCGCTGTGCTGGACCACCGAACACGTTTACGCGCTGGTACTGCTGCTGTTGGCAAGCCTCTACCTGAAAAAGGCCCGTTGGCAAGACCGGAAAATATAAAACGATAAAACGCGGGGGAACGGCCCGAAGGCACTCCCCCGCGCAAAACGCAAAAAACTGTCTCATGGAAGAATTGACACTGACGACCCCGTCGATCCTGTTTTCGGCCATATCGCTGATCATGCTGGCCTACACGAACCGCTTTCTCGCCTATGCCTCGGTCATCCGCAATCTGAAAAAGGAGCACGAGAGCAACCCCTCGCCGATCACGCAGCAGCAAATGGACAACCTGCGGCGCAGGCTGCACATGACCCGCTCGATGCAGATCTACGGCGTCAGCAGCCTGTTGCTGTGCGTAGTATGCACGCTACTGATATACATCGGCTTGCAGAAAACGGCCGTCTATACGTTCGGCGCGGCGCTGGGTCTGCTGGTCGTCTCGCTGTGGATCTCGATCCGCGAACTGCTGATCTCGGTCCGCGCGCTCGAAGTGCACCTCGACCATGTGGACGAAAAGAGGCTCGAAGGACAGAACAGGTCCAAACGTTCCCGGAACAGAAGCCGCACGAAAAAGCGCCCCGGCACGCAACAGGAAGCTCGGCCCGTCTCGCAGCGAGGCAACCGCAGCGAATCACCCGACGGGAGGAACCTCGATCAATAGCACGCGGGTATCGCTCAACGCCCGAAGCGAAAAGTCGGACATGCGGGTAACGCCCAGCCCGTCGCGGCGGCCGAGGGTCGTACCGGCGATTTCGACGCTGCCTTCCACGACGAATACGTAGACGCCGTAACTGCCGGCGCTGTGCAACACGTATTCGACGCGCGTATTCTGCCGCAAATCGCCCAGCGACAGCCAGGCATCCTGATAGATCCACAGGCCGCGACCGTTTCCCGGGTAGGGAGAGACGATCTCCGACAGCTCGCCGGGACGCGCCAGATCGGAAATCACGGCATTCTCGTAGCGTGGCTTGACGCCCCGACGGTTCGGGAAAATCCATATTTGCAGAAACTCGACGGGCGCGCTGCGGCTCGGGTTGTACTCGCTGTGATAGATACCCGTCCCGGCACTCATTGCCTGAATTTCGCCCGCACGGATCACGTCCGCGTGCCCGAGGCTGTCTTTGTGCTCGAGCCGGCCGCTCAACGGAATCGAAACGACCTCCATCTCACGATGCGGATGCATGCCGAAACCCGCCCCCGGAACGACCGTATCGTCGTTGAGGACCCTCAGCGCACCGAAATTGAGGCGCGCCGGATCGTAATAGTCGGCGAAACTGAACGTATGGTGGGTCCTGAGCCAGCCGTGGTCGAAATAGCCGCGCGTGGCGGCCTTGTGCAAAAGCATGTCCATGAAACTATCCGTTAGGAATTACTGTCCTGTTTACACAATCAAATAGTCTGCCAGCTTCTCCCGGCGGACCGGGTATCTCCCGGCCGAAAGAAAAGCCATCCGGAGCCCGGCAGGATACCGCTCGCGGCCGGGCGGAGAAAATCCTCAGTCTACCGCAAGGCAACGGAGCGGATGCCCTTGCGGGAAACGAAACGGAAACGGACCCAAATCATACGGAAGAATAGAAACAGAGCGGGAAAACGGAAGCGCTCCCAATCGCCGGGAAACAATCCGGAGAGCAGCAGGATATACCCGTTCATGACCGGACGCGCCGTACCCTACTGAAAGACAAGACAAAAACGGCTCCAAGCCTACGCGCAGAACGGCAGATGAGCAGCAAGGGAAAGCCCCCGTCTCAAACGGAACCGCGCGCCGCCGGCATCGCCTACTCGGATCGCCCGCCTCCGACATGACGGAACGGCCATCTCATCGGACATGCCGGCATAAGGCAGGCGCACCCTCCCCGGCCTCGGGCAAGCTCACTCCCCTCGCTCCAGATAAAGTTCGGTCAGCCGCGAGACAGGGTAACGGGATATTTCCGACGAAAGAACTTTCAGAAAGGACGACAATCCTGCCGGCCAGGTCGGCAGGTCGACCCGATAGAAACAGGCATGGATCACACGGTGCGACAGCACATGCCGGGGCATCGGGAGCATGCCCGAAACGCGGACATCCCCCGCCTCGTCGAACCACTCCCGCCACCGAGCCGTCCGCTGCAGTTCGCCGAAATCGACCGCCCGGGGCGTCTCGATCAACGGAAACTCGTACAGATTGCGCCAGATATCGCGGCCGGTCCGCTTCGCCAGCAGCGTCGAGCCGGCGCAACGAACGTGCAGATAATTGAAGTAACGGGGGACCGCCGCCTTTTTCTCCCGCTTCGGAGGACGGTCGGCCACCGTGCCGCGAGCCAGCGAAAGACAACGGTCGCGTAACGGACAACATTCGCAGTCGGGGTTCGCCGGCACGCACTGCAACGCGCCGAACTCCATGACCGCCTGATTGTGCAGGCCCGGACGCGACTCGTCGAGCAGCAAGCGGGCCCGTTCGGCATAATAACGCTTTCCGGCAGCCGTATCGGTCGGCACATCGGCGTCCGTCAGGCGCGACAATACGCGATAGACGTTCCCGTCGACCACGGCGCAGGGCTGGCCGTAGGCAATCGAGCAGACTGCCGAGGCCGTATAGTCGCCCACGCCGGGCAGCGAACGCACGTCGTCGTAACCGGTCGGGAAAACGCCGTCGAAACGCTCCGCCACCCGGCGGGCGGCCGCATGCAGACTACGGGCCCGGCTGTAATAGCCCAGCCCCTGCCACAGCTTCAGCACTTCGTCCTCGGTCGCGGCGGCCAGCGAACGCACGTCGGGAAAACGCGAAGCGAACCGGCGGAAATAGTCGAGGCCCTGCGCCACGCGGGTCTGCTGCAGGATCACCTCCGACAGCCAGATCAGGTACGGATCGGACGTCTCGCGCCAAGGCAGCGGACGGAAATGCCGGCCGTACCATTCGATCAGAACGGCGCTTATGTCGCTGGTCTGTTTCATCGGACGCATATACGCTCAGACTGTCAGATCGACGACCGACGCGTCCGTCGTACGGATCAGGTCGTCGGGCGCGATACGAATCTGCAATCCGCGCACGCCGGCGCTGACGTAGATCGAATCGTAAAGCCGGCAGGTCGAATGGATATAGGTCGGAAAGGACTTTTTCATCCCGATCGGCGAGCAGCCGCCCCGGATATAGCCGGTCGTCGGCAGCAGGTCTTTCATGTGCAGCATCTCGACGCTCTTGTTGCCCGATGCGCGGGCCGCCGCCTTCAGATCGACCTCCGCGTCGCCCGGCACGACGCAGATCAGAACGCCCGTCCGGTCGCCGCGCAGCACGAGCGTCTTGAACACGCGCTCAATCGGCTCGCCGAGCTGCTCGGCTACATGGACGGCTGCCAGATCGTCCTCGTCCACCCTGTAGGGGATCAGCTCGTAATGAATTTTCGCGCGGTCCAGCAAACGGGCCGCATTCGTCTTGCTCACTTTCTCTCCCATGCGTCGAAGCCCTCCTTTCTTCGGCGAAGATAGCGCATTGCTTCGGGAAAGAAAAACGGCAGCGGCATTCCGGTACTAAAGTTGCATGTCGTCCGATGCATAAAACCTTTTAAATCTTCGTTATGGACAATTGGAAAATCACTTTCGGGGGACAACCGGTAACGCTCGTAGGCACGCATCTGCTGCCGGGAGACCGCGCGCCCCGTTTCGAGGTACTGGACGGGAATCTGCAACCGGTGGCCTCGACGCAATTCAAGGACAAAACAATGATCATAAGCGTATTTCCGTCCGTGGACACATCCGTCTGCGCGTTGCAGAACATCCGCTTCAACCGCGAAGCCGCCCGGCTCGACAAAGACGTCGTCATCCTGTCGCTGTCGGTCGATCTGCCGTTCGCTCAAAAACGCTTCTGCGCGGCCGAGCACATCGACAACGTCCGCGTCTACTCGGACTACCGCGACCTGGATTTCGGCATGAAGTACGGATTCGTCATCAAGGAGCTGCGGCTGCTGGGTCGCGGCGTCGTCGTCGTGGACCGCAAAGGAATCGTCCGATACATCGAATACGTGTCCGAAATCAAGAACGAGCCCGACTACGACGCGGCGCTGAAAGCCGTCAGGGAACTGAAATAGAAACGCGGGAGTCGGGGTCGGTCCCCGCTGAGCAGGCACAAAGCTACCGCGCGTCCTGCCGGGGCTTGACGATCACGAAAGAAGGCAAGGCATCGAGCACCGAATCAGGTGGTTCCATGCGTCGTAGCTCACGACGACCAACTGCTTGCCCTCGATGCAGCGCTCGAGCGGAGTGCCCGGCCCGCACAGGGTCAGACGCCCGGACGGCGTCATTTCCGAAGCCAAATCCAGCTCCGGATCGACCGACATCAGCTCGACTTCGATCCGCTCGGCCGCAGTCCGGATATACTGCAACAGCATCCGGTCGTCCGGGCCGCCCAGCATCACGCCGACACGGGTCACCGTCCCGATGCCGCGATTGACGAACACTCCCAGCGTGCAGGGAATGCTCTGAAACAGGATGCGGCTCTTATCGGGCGAAAGCCCCTCGGGGAAGAGCCAGTTGCGGCGGCGCAACAGTCCGCCGACACGGTACTCGGCCCCGGCAAGCGGCGTGCGGCGCACCGGTCCGAGATAGTTGCGGATGAAGCTGGGCCCCGCTCCCGTCAGTACGAAATCGTAATGCTCGCGCATGGCCAGCGAGCGCAGATCCTCCACATAACGGTCCGTCACCCGGTAGCGCGTATCGATCCGGAGTCCGAGTCGGTCGGCCTCGGCACGCAGCGGGGCAAAGCTGCCTTTGGAATAGTCGTAGGCGTTCAACGGACTCGTATCGGTCCCGATCGTATAGTGCACGGCCGTCACCTTGGCGCCGCCGATCATGCGACCGTAAAGCAGATTGACCAATTTCAGGAACACCGGGCCGCTCTCGGGATTGGCGAACGAGATCAGAATACGCGGATAGCGGTGAATCGTCGGCCGTTTCGCGCGCGACTCGCGGGCGAACAGCTTCTCGATCAGCGACAGCAGCGGCGTGGCCATGAAGGTCGTGAACAGCGCCATAATCACGAATATGACGAACAGCGAGCCGGGAATGATCCCCATCTCGTAACCGATGTTGAGCACGATGAGCTCCATCAGTCCGCGCGTGTTCATCAGCACGCCGATCGACAGGCTGTCCTTCCACGACTCGCCGACGGCCCGGGCCGACAGCGTAGCGCCGAGCAATTTGCCTGCGATCGACATCACGATGAACAGTGCGCAGACGCCCCAAAGGTAGGGCGTATTGAGCAAGCCTATTTCGGTCCTCAGGCCGGTGAAAACGAAAAACAGCGGCAGGAACAGCACGACGGCCACATCCTCGACTTTCTCGGTCATCACGCGCCGGAAACTCAGGTTGTCGGGCATGATCACTCCTGCCAGAAAAGCGCCGAACAACGCATGGATGCCGAGTACCTCGGTAATGTAGGACGAAAGGATCAGCACGAGGAAAATGAAAGCCACGAGCGTCTTGCCCACCGTCTCGCGCTTGTTATACAGTTCGCCGATCTTACGCAGGAACGGGCGCGCGAGGCAGAACATGAACAGGATGTAAACGGCCGTCAGGGCAATCGTATAGAGCGCGCCGACCGCGTCTCCCGCCTTGGCTACGGCGATCACGGCCGCGAGCAGACACCACGCCGTCACGTCGTTGTTCGCAGCGCTGGCGATTGCGAGCATTCCCATCGGCGTTTTGCCCAGGTTGCGCTCCTGCACGATCCGGGCCAGTACGGGAAAAGCCGTGATGCTGACCGATATGCCGATGAACAGCGCGAAAGAGAGGAAAGGAGCGTGATGCGCCCCGAACTCGGGATAGACCCAATATGCGAGCACCAGCCCGAGAAAAAACGGCACGATAATGCTCGCGTGGCTGATGACGAGCGTCTCGCTCGCCTTACGGCGCACGACGCCCAGATCGAGCTCCATACCGATCACGAACATGAACAGCACCAGGCCGATCTGGCTGATCACGTTCAGCGGCACGAGCGACGACGGCTCGAACAGGAACTCGAACGCGCCGGGAAAGAAATGGCCCAGCACGGAAGGCCCCAGCACGATTCCGGCCACGATCTCGCCGATCACGCCGGGCTGACCGAGATACTTGAACAGATAGGAAAAGATCCTGACGGCAACCAAAATCGCTATGATCTGCAACAGCAGCAGCGGCACCGGGTGCGTCAGGTTCGACGCCAAAGTCTCGCGCAACAGATCGACCGACGAGTCCGCATGCCGCACGGCAACCACGTCGGACGTATCGTAGGCTTCTCCCATCCGGACGACCCACCACATCAGCAGCCCGAACACGGCGAGCATCGTCCCGTATATCATATAGTTGCGCTTGGAGCCGTTCATCTTTTCAGCAGGATCGGATAGATAACGCAAAGATAAAATTTTTCAGGAAAAACGGAAAGGGCCGTTCTCACCGGCAACCCTTCGGGGAAGTCGGAAAAGTCCCTTTTTTCTCGGTCGCATCCCCTCGCGAAAGCGACGCGAATCGCAGAGAAACCGCCGGAAACTACCGCCGGGATGCCTCGGCGTCCATCTGAGCCTTGGATTTGCTCCGGGTCACGGCATAAACCCCGGCAAAAACCAGCACGACGGCCGCCGCCTTGATCGTCGTGAAACGGTCCATACCCGCGAGAACGGCGACCAGCGAGGCAACCAGCGGCTGCAGGTAATTGTACATGCAGCCGACCGTCGGGCGCAGGTTCTTCTGTCCGACAGGCAACAGCAGATAGGTCAGAAACGTCGCCCCGAGCACGATAAAACCTACCTCGGCGAAATTCCGCCACCCGAACGCCTGCCAACGAGTCGAAACGAAATCCTCCGCCCCGAAAGGCAACCAGCAAAGCGTTGCGAAAAGGAACATCCACTTCATCAGCGTAACCGGCCCGTAACGACCGATCAAACCTTTGAAGACGACGAAATAAGTAGCGTACGACAACTGCGCGAACATGCACAGCAGATCGCCGCCGACCGAGCCGCTGCCGGAGGAGGCCGCCGCCGGGGAAGAGAAGATCAGCATCAGCGCCCCGACCGCCCCGATAGCCACACCGGCTATCTTCATGCCGGTAATCGGCTCGCGCAAATAGAGCGCCGCGATAATCATGGCGAAAATCGGCGCCGTCGTCGTAACGACCGACGCGTCGATCGGCGAGGTCATCGACACCCCCAGAATGAACGAACCCTGATTGAGCACGATGCCGAGCAGAGCCGCGAAAAAGAGCGAAAGCCGGTCGCGCAACGCGACCGGCTCGCGGCGCACGAACAACGAAGCGGTCCAAAATG
>ERZ827156.4714-NODE-4714-length-10832-cov-4.643407_pt1 | contig 10832 bp, 13 predicted proteins | sample MGYA00519919_ERZ827156 | MGnify/ENA primary metagenome ERZ827156 (study PRJEB31778, sample SAMEA3449269) | human gut metagenome | biome: human gut; feature: human-associated habitat; material: faeces | place: United Kingdom | collected 2010/2012 ... | reverse complement strand
CGCCGAAGAAGTCGCTCAGCGGCAGCTCGCGGAAGCTCTTGTCGCCCCACTCGGATACGTTCTGGTCGGAGTAGTCCTCCACCTCCTCGTGCACCGTGTCGAAGATCTCGCCGATCGTGGCCTTGGGGTGCTTCTCCAGGTGTTCCAGGAAGAGGTTATCCCACAGGCCCGCCAGGCAGGTGTCGAGAGACTTGCCGGCCACCTTGTCCATAGGAGGACAGTTGAACATGTTCGCGTCGTGGTCAGCGTCAGCAGAGGACATCACGTAGATGTTCCAGTCAGCGGGGAGCAGGTTCTCGAACATCGATCCGGAATGGCAGGCTTCCATGTACCACACCCACTTGCCGTAGAGCTTCTTCTCGTGAGCAGTCTCCAGGGCGGCGATGAAGTCCTTGGCATGGACGTAATCGTCTCCCACGCCAATAATACCGTTGCTGCCGTGGTCGATGAAATAGGTGAACACAGTGTCCTCCGGTCCAGCAGCAAGCACCTTGGGGTCCTCCTTGCCCGTCAGCTTGGCCACACCCTCCTTATCACCGGAAATGATGCCAAGGAACACCTTGCCGTTGATGTGCTTGTTGGTGTAGTCCACGTGGTTGAAGCAACCGTACTGAGCCCAATCACCGTCAGTCGTCTCGCTCGGATCCGTGAAGATCTTTCCAGGGTAGGGGTTGTATCTGTGGTCCAGAATGGAGGTGTAGGCCATGAAAATGATGTTCTCAGGCTTGATTCCGGCTCTCACAAGATCAGTGTACACGCGGCAAGGATCCTAGGTCTTATCGATTCTGCCAATGCATTACGCTGGAAATGGAGTAATTGCCCCATCCATCGGCCGTTCCGAAAACCATGGCATACTTCTCGGCCAGCACAATCGAAAGAATGAGAGCGAGGATCGTAAATCCAGAATGCATCTTCTTACTCACGAAAAGAAAAGAGTGGAGGGGGTTTTGTGTTTCGACTGTGGATCCAAAGAGTTGGGGTCACAAATCAGGGGAAACAAGAGTCAAAATGGGATCTGTGAATACAATTTGCTGCTTGATTGCATTGGAAGGGTTGTATAATCTGGATGGTGGCGTTTTCTTCTGCCTTTGGAGAATCAACCTAGAATCACCTGATTTGAGGGTGCATTTTAAATGATGGATTGGCTGTGTGGTGTGCAGTTGGTTTACAGAAGTATGCTGCTTGTTTGGGAACAGTCCTTCTTTCTTGTATGGTTGTGCCTTCTGAGAAGCAATTCTGCGTTTTGCAGTGAAAGGAAGAGGGAATGGTTATCCATGATGAAGCCATCACTCATTCCCCTCCGTTTTGTAGCCAGTTACTTCTACCATGTGATGAATAGTCGCATTCTCTTAATGATTCGATCAAACCACTCCCATCTTGAAGCATCTTCAGTTATTCACCACATTCTCCTTGCCATGCTCTGCACAATCATCTGAAAAGTGCTGAACTCTGTTTGTGCTGTTACAAGAAAGCGGCTGTCCGTCACATACCGCGGTTATTCTGTCTTTTGGGCATAAATGAAAACCGCGCCTCTTTTCTCTCTACACGGACCACTTTTCTTTTCCGTTTTGTGATTGACCTTTCCGTTTATGCCACGAGTAACATCCAAAAGGAATAAGAGCGTGGCTGCTGAGGAGTAAGGGTGGAAATGCAATCCTAAGATGGAGGACCCTTGGCGCATCGAAGCGAATCTTCGATCCAACGCTCAACGACTATGTGATCGTGAAGACGATCCCTGTGACCAAGGACATTTCGCCCACCGATCTGAAGCAGCGGGAATCACTCTATGTTTGTACCTACTACACCATCACACGGAAAGACACTTCCCTCCAAGTTCCATTTAATGGTCGCAGTCATTCGCATAGATCGAGATGGAGTTTTGCCACTTCGGCTCTCTCGGCGACCTTCTGAAGAACAAGCCGACCTTCACGGAAGCGGTGTTGCAGGAGATCGCGGCGGCATCCCTGCTGGGTCTGGAGTACCTTCACAACCGCAAGATCCTTCACGGAGTGGTCAAAGGAGGCGAAGATGAGAGGTAGAACATCAAGCCGAACAACCTGCTGGTGTCGGAGCGGGGCATTGTCAAGCTGGGCGATTACGGCTTGACCGAGCACGTGGAACATACGTCAAAGCGAATGAAGAGTGCCGATTCGCTGCTGTACACGGCGCCGGAGGAATTTGTCGGAATGGGCGAGATGAAGAGTGATGTGTGGTCGCTGGGCGTTACGCTGGCGGAGCTGGCGGAAGGCAAGAATCCGTTGGAGGGGTGTTCCATCGCGATGCTCAAAAGAGGGTCGGTTCCTTCGCTGTCGCCCGAAAAGGGCTCTGGGAGGTTCATGAGCTTTCTCAGTCAGTGTTTGGTGAAGGATGTGAAGGAGCGAGCTTCTGTGAGTGAGTTGATGAGGGTGGTTGTTTGTGTGGCGAGTTATTCATAGCATCCTTTCATGAAAGAGGCGATCGAGAGAATGGAATTATTCAACTGTTCGCGTGTGGTGGAGGAGTGGGTGGAGCAGAATGCAAACATGAAGGCAATCGAAGCTTTACTGTCCAAAACCTACCCCCGTTGCTGCGTGCTGGTGGACAAGGTGAACGGCGGTCTTGCAATAAAGGGTGGTCTGAAGAGAATTGATATGCACACGCTATGTGAAGTGAATGGGAAAGAAGATGTGTGTGTGGATGTGCAGAAGAAGAGGGTGATGAAGGCGGGAACGACGAGTTTGAGAGGAATCAAACACAACCAGATTCTGGATTTGAGTGACGATGGAGAGCGATGGGAAGGTGATGTGTTTCACGGGCAGCCGTATGGTTGGGGCGTGTTGTATGACAAGGAGAATCAGATGGTGTATGAGGGATTCCGAATTGGAGATGTGAATGTGTGCTATGGAAGAAGCTACTATTCGGACATTCAGAGAGTGGAGTATGAAGGCGAGTGGTTTGAAGGAAAGCGCTGGGGACGAGGCATTCACTATGACCGCAAAGGAAGTGTTTTGTATGATGGCGATTGGATTGAGGACCATCATATGAGCAGAAGAGTGGAGATGAAAGAAGGCATCGACTCTGTATTTCTTCACACCCAAGTGGAGAAGATCGTTGTGGAGGATGGAATCAGCTGTGAGAGTGATTGCAAGCGCCTCGATCTGTCACTGCTTACCAACTTGCGTGTGTTCATTGTGGGAGAGGGCTGTTTTGGCTGTGTTTCGGAACTAACCCTCACGAACTTGAATCGGTTGGAGGTTGTGTTGATTGGAAAGAGCAGTTTCACGAACAATAATGCAAACAATGAGAACAGTCATCGTTTTTGCTTGCGGGATTGTGAGCGATTGAGAAAGGTAAGAATCGATTGTTTTGCATTTCGAGACTATTCCGTGTGTGAGATTGAAAACCTTATTCGTTTGGAAGAACTCGAGATTGGAAAGTTTGCCGAAGAAAGCCGGTGTTTCCGCTCTTCTTCCTTCCTCCTTCGCAGTAGTGATTTACCAGACACATCACCAATAGACCTGCCGAAACTGCGTACACTTTCCTTCGGCGAACAATCCTTCATCGATTGCACCACTGCTGTGTTCGAGAGAATGGGCGTTCTCTATGATTAATGAATAGACTTGAGTGTGTTGGAAGTTCTCTCCCTCGGTTATGATTCATTCTGCTTTGCAGAGGATATCGTCACTTCGGTCTTCTTTCAAAGTACCAACGCGAATCAAGAATAATCACTAGACCTGCCCAAACTCACCACTGTCAACACGGGCAGCCGGTGCAGTTGGACCTTCCGAAAGGTGAAGCACGTGCACATCGAGAGTACTGTTTGGTTGCGTGTGAGAAGTAGACGCGCCTGCAATCAATCAGATGTCCTTCCCAAATGCCATAAAGGAAGGGAACAGTCGAACCTGCGAAGACAACAGCAAGGAGAAGAATGATGACACTTCGACGGGAACGGCGATTGTTCACAGCCTGCGGGATTGGCATGCGATGGAGAAGCAAATCACTGTTCTTGTTGTAGGGAGCAATGCGTGCAACGACGAGTCCTTCACGAGGCTGGATTTGTCCGGCTACAAGCAGCTGAAGAGCATTCGTATCGGGTCGTTCTGTTTCAACGGCGTGAATGTCGTGAAGATTGTGGGGTTGGACCTGTTGGAGGTGTTGGAGGTGGGAACGGAGAGTTTTAAAAGACATGATCAGGGAAGAGAGGGTCGTGCCTTCGTGCTGAAGGGTTGCAAAGCGCTGAGAAGGTTGGGTATTGGGTTCCGCTCCTTTCATGATTATTCCGTGTGTGACATGAATAATCTTCCCAAATTGGAAGTAATCTCGATCGGCGATCTGATCAAGGAGAGTCACAACTTCTATTACGCGAACTTGCGCTTGGAGAGTGAGTGTGCGAAGGGTGGGTAACAATCAGACTTGCCAAGCCTGTCCTATATTGCCATTGGCGCGTTGGCGTTCCACGACTGCTCCGAAGTGGTGTTCCGAAGTGTGTGTGGATTGGTGTGATGATCGGATAGAACTCCCGGCTGTAAGGAGTATTCACTGCGGCTCTTCTTCCTTCCGTGAATGCACCCGTGTCGTGTTTGAAGGTTGTGATTGTTTGGAGATGGAATGAATAGACTTACCGGTCGTTCGTACCATTCAGTGCAATGGCGGCTCCTTTACGTTCCAATCCAGTCAGAACTCTGAACTGATCATGAGACGTGATTCTGCTGAATCCTACTGAGGAATAGACCTGCCGTGCTTAGAGCGGCTCATCACAAACAACAGGAGCAACACGTTCAAGTACCCGCAACGAATGACGCTGGAGGGTGGCGTTGGAGAGAAGCGATTAACAGTAGACATTCCTCTCGTGGAGACAAATTGCTTCTATGGCTTCGCAACGGAGAAGGTTACTCTCCGCATGGAGGGTATTCACATGAATGGGCTGATGATGAGTAGTTGTTTCGGATGACATTAGAAGGTGCCTTGGCAAGGAGTATCCGGATGTCTACCACAAAATGACATCTGGCTGTGGTAACACGGATAAGAATTGGAAGAAGGGTTGCAATGTCATGTAAATCACTACAATACCCAATTCGATGATCTCCAATTGAAATACCTCTTCTTGTTGGCAACACTCCCTAACTCACATTCCACTTCCAACGCGCAGCAGGAACAAACCCCATTTGACAGAAACCCCCCCTTTCCATGAGCACAAAATGCACCCCTTTTCCGACAACTCTCTTCCAGACTACCTCCATCATGGCCTCGTATTCCATCCCCATTCTCTCTCTCATTCCGTAGAGAAGATCTACTTCTTTTGACCATCGCCTTTACAGGATTGGCTCTCCTAGGAGGCCTTTTCTGGTATTTCTTAAACCATCACACTTCACCCGTACTCTACACTCCAGTCTATTCAACCCTAGACCGTTCAGCCCGTTGTCAATGAAGAAGAAGTCGCCGCCATCAGTACTCATTCCATTCGATTGCTCATCTATAGATGAAGAGATCAATGAGCTGATGCAGTAGCGAGAGAAAGAGGAGTTGAGTGTAGACAGCAGGAGGGCGGAAAGCAAACGAAGGACGCGAAGAAGGCACTGGCGAAAGCACTGAAGAAGAAGGAGAAGGCGGAGAAGAAAGCGGAGGTGGAGTATCAGCGCGAAGTGAGGAAGAAGCGAGAAGAAGAGCGTATGGAGAACGAGCGGAAGCGAGAGGAGGAGAAGAGGCGGAAGGAAGAGGAAGAGGAGGAGAAGGCGCGAGCGTTGGAGGAGGAGCGGAGGAGAGAGGAAGAGGAGGAGTACAAGAAGTGGGAGAATCTGATCAGTGTGGAGAGCGAGGGCGAGGGCGTGAAGGAGGCGTTGTTGAACGACGAGACGCGTGTGGGCGAGTTGCTGGGGCGTTTGGAGCGTGAGAAGGTGTGTGTGGTGGACGAGGTGGCGTGCGAGCTGGGAGTGACGAGCGAGGTGTGTGGTGGGTGTGGGTGTGAGGGTTAGGAGGTGGTGAGTGCTTTGGAGGCGCTGGAGGCGGAGGGTCGTGTGTTGGTGGTGTTTGATGACCGTGGGAAGGTGATGGTTGTGAGCGAGGCAGAGGCGGAGGCAGTGGCGCGCGTGGTGGAGAAGGAGGGTCGGATCTCGCTGGCGAAGCTGACGGCGATGTGTGACAGTATGATTGATTTGAAGGGGGAGTGGTGTGTTTGTTGTCAAGCATTCTCTGTGAAGAGTATTCACCTTTGTTTACTCAGTTTCCAACAAACTCAACTATTCGCTATGAGTATGAAGAGTTTCCTTCTGGCGTTGTTCCTGATCGCCTACGCTGTTTGTGATTTCAACTATGAGTTTGGATGAAGCAGCGGCGTGATGCGTAGTGGGTTGAACCGTTTGTCAAAGCAGAACCTGGACAATATGCTGCGGGACAAGAAATCCGTGCTGGCAATCTGGTACACCAAGGATTGCTCGAAGTGCGGAGATGAGCTGTGGGACATCTATTACTCCGTGTTTGCCTTCGGAGCGGACAAGAACGTTGTTTCCATCTCAACGCCTTATGCATAGTACCTCGTCGCTGCGGATGTGTTTGATGAAACGAATGAGCTCGTGAAGGAGTACAACATTCCTGAGAACCACGAAAGCGTGGAGTACCGTCTGTTTGTCAACGGAAACGACGCTCCCCTCACTCCCGGTGAGGAGGACAGCTTGGTTGTGCTGGATTGGCTGCGTAATAGATTAGATTCCGTGGATTAGTGAGAAGACGGGAATTGTTCCCCAGAAGGATGTGACGATGAAGGTGGACACCTCCAACGTGAACCTGTTCGCCAAGAAGCAGAAGACGCACAACGTATTCATGCTGTTCTACATGGGAGGGGACTCGAACACGCACAACCTCCTGTATGACTACTTCTCGACGGCCCTGGCCTTCCACCCCGTGAAATCGCTCATGTTCGCGCGCATCGACTGCAGAGACAACAGAGAGCTCTGCTCCTACTTCGGCATTCAGATGATTCCCGAAATGCGTCTCTTGCCCAAGGACAAGACCATGAAGGACGTGAAGGCGCTGGACCTGCGGGCCGGCGAGCAGATGGACAGCTACCTGAATCACTACCTCGGTAATTGTCATCGCGATGCATGATCGCTAGGAACATTCATCAGCGGCAAGGGCGGTCTGAACACGAAGTACGGCCGCGACAGCGAGTTGGACGAGCTTGCCTACGCGTTTATGGGCGAGGTGTGTGTGATGATTGCGTGTGACTCGTAGAACAGTGTGGAGAACCACAAGCGCGTGATGAAACAGGTGCTCAAAATCAAGGGATCCCACCCCGCGGCGTTCCGGTATTACAAGGTGATGAAGATGGTGATGCAGGAGGGCGAAGAAGTGATCGAAAAGGAGAAACAAAAGGTGGAAACGGAGTTGGCGGGAATGGAGAAGGAGGGAAAAGAGTACGCGAAACTCCGCGGAATGGAGAATGTGCTTCACCAGTTCATAAAGGTGGAACTGAAGAAGGGTGATGTGATTGTGCTGAATGAGGACAACTTCGATGCCGTGGTGAACGGAAAGAGAAACGTGATGGTGAAGTTCTACGCGCCCTGGTGCGGGCATTGCCGCGCTTTGGCGCCAATCTACATTGAGTTGGCGAAGGTGGTGGAGAAGGACGACGTGGTGATTGCAGAGCTGGACGCGGACAAGTACAAGGAGTTGGCGGTGAGAGAGAGAGGGAGATGTGAGATGTAGTCTAAGTACGGCATTCAGGGATTCCCGACGCTGAAGTGGTTCGCGGCCGGTGCGGACACGGCGATGCCGGAGGATGTGGACTCGGAGAGAACGCTGGATTCGCTGATGGGCTACATCGAGACCAAGCTGCACGGAGAGGTGAACAGCGAGGAGTTGTGGTGTGTTTGTTACAAACAGACGAGTCAGAAGTCATGTACGCCTTTACTTCCTCCAGCGAGTCCATGTCCTTCTCCCACTTCTGCAGAGCAGGGTAGTCGGCGAGCAGATCGCTCTTGAGCGCCTTCAGCTGACGAAGGGTCGTGTAGGCGTGGGCATCCGCGATCGTGGGCACATCGGCAGCCATGAAACGCTTCTACGCGTCATCCAACCATTGCAACTTCATACGCCAATGCGCTTGTAGAAGTTCTCCAGATTGGTGAGGTTCTTCTTGGCTCCATTCTCCCAGAACTGAGGGAGCTGGTCCTTGTGCACGTAAATGAACTGGTAGGCTTCGTTCAGGAAGTCGTTCCATCCCTCCACCATCATATCCACCGTCACCGCCTCCTTGGGAGCGAGGTTCTTGCTGAGGTAACTACACGTGATCCGGATTGCACAGCGCGTACTTTGCAGAAATGTATCTAAGAATGGCCACGGTCTGGACCATATCCATGCCATCCATGTGGAGCATGGGCACCTGGCCGAAGGGCAGGGATCCAGATTTCAGACCCTCCTCCTTCATCTTAGGCCAGTCCTGCACAGGCTCGAACTTGTAAGGAATGTGAGCCAGATACAGGGCAAGCTTGATGGATTCGGCACGAGCCTTGCTTCCGAAGTAATGCAGAACAACGTCACTCATAGTTTACAGTAAGAAAAGAATGAAGAATAGGATTGTCAAAGAGGGATTTGGTGCAGCCAATCAAAAGCGTCATTTGGTTTTCTAGAACAAACAGAAGAGACGAATTAGCATTCGATCACGTACTCGCCCGGCTTGTCAAAGACCAGTTCGCGCGTCTCGTCCTTCACCAGCATGTAGCCGCGAAGAGCGTAGCGCTCCTCCACGGCCTCGTCATTCTCGTCAACCTCTTCCGCGTGCCAGCTCTTGTTCTGGATCGTGCAGTTGCGGATCGTCACCTTCGCGCCGTCGCACGCCTTCACCGTCAACGCGCCATCCAGCACGAAATCCTCGAAATGCACGTCCTTTCCGTCCACTATCAGCACGCTCTTGTCGCGAATCACCACATTCTTGCCGAAATGCGTCACCATATCCGAAGTGGTCAATCCCGATCGCGATGTCAATGCCACCAGCGGGAAGCGCGGCAGCCCCACCGCCGGCGTCAGCGCCTCGTCATAAGCCGCGTCGCCCACCTGCACGCCGCACTGACGCAGCACCCGTCGGTAGAACTTGTAGATGTCCTCCTCTCCCGAGAAGAAGGACTCGGGGTAGCCCGTAGCCTTGCCCTGCTTGATGCCGTTCTCGCGACTGTTCTTCACCGCCGAGAAGCACAGCCAACGCGGCAGCGACACGAAGCCCACGGGGCTGGGCGACCCGAAGAGCAGTTTCGGGTAGTCCTGCATCATGCACTCCAGACGCACCGGCGACAGGAACGCGGTGCGGGTGGCGTCGGCGTACTTCGGGTTGACGAACTCACTGACGACGCCGCCACTGCGCGCCAACACCTCCTCGTAGTTGGCCAGGCGGATGCACAGCAGGTTGATGTTCCCAGGGTAGCTACGAGTGACCCCCCAAACTCGAACGCACTTGCTGTTGCCTTCGGCGTTCGCCACGTCGCCCGCGCCGGTGCTCGACTTCAAAACGCCCTCCAACTGATTGTACTCCACGTTGCACGTCAGCGCCTCGCCGTGCTCGTTCACCAAGCGGCAGATGCCGCCCACCTTCTCGCCGGGGCGGCGCACGATGGTCATGGAACAGTAGTCGAAGCCGAACTTCTCCGCCACGCCGAGAAGGAGGGAGTAACCGTGCATGGACAGGCCGTTAGTGTCCTGGAAGAAGATCACGTACCTCTTGCCCAGCTGGCGCCACTGCGTGGGGAGGTGGTTCTAGAAATGAGAACAAGAATGATGGTGGACTTGGCTCATGAGAAGGTGAATGTCGCCATGCCCATGGGGCTTGAGGATGATGTGGCCGTCCTCCTTCGTGGCGATCTCGCAAGCCGCGTTCTTCAGTGCGGGGACGCCGTTTTGCTTCATCAGCGTGACATGCTCAGGATGCAATCCGTAGTAGTTGTTCTTCTGAAGCATGGAGAGGATGCTGCGAGTGAGACCCGGCGAAGAACAAGGACCCGTTGTGCGTGCCGTCACTGGTCATAATCGCGAACGGGTTGATGCTGCCGTATTCCATCTACGGGTGAGGCGAGGAGGGCTGCACCACCTCGATCGCGTGGATATAGTTACAGTAGTCCTCCAAAAACGTCTGGTTGCGGACCAAGTCAGACGTGAGGGACAATTTGATAAACTTGGAGTGCAGGCGCTCTCCAATACCGCCGCCGACGAGGCTGAATCCCGTGTCCTTGAGCATATCCTTTCCGAGCTTCTCGAGCTCGTCGAAGTCCCCCTTCTTGTAATCGAGGTTGACTCCGGAGGGAATCTGCGCGTCATGCACTAGAACATCGCCCACTTCCACCTTAAATCCGTCGAAGGCATTCACATTCTGGGCAGAGTCTCGAAGCAGACCCTTGGCCGTATCCACGTACTTTGAAACGCCGCCGGGGTAGTTGGCATTCACCATTCTGGCATCGTCAAGAAAGTTCTTAATCTCTACAAGTGACAACGATTGTCCGTACCAACGCTCCGGCGTGGTAAGCGATGCCAGCACTTCCTTCTGTCCACAGGTAGATAGCGACTCGCACAATTCCAGATCCGCTTGGTTAAGAGAAGGAATTCTACTTCTCACTCGTTTTGTTTCCAATTCCTACAGAGAAGGATTGATAAAAGAAGACATTGAGTATTCTTGGGAGATGGTATGATGGATATTGAGAGGTGTCAACGGAGAGTCTTTGATGAAACGCCCTCTTTAGGGACGATTTTGGACAAACAGCCAACTTGTAAACAGAACACTTATTGCTTCTCCTTCTTGTCTTTCTTCTCCTTCTTCTCCTTCTTCTTGTCTTTCTTCTCCTTCTTTTCCTTCTTTTCTTTCTTCTCCTTCTTCTCCT
>ERZ827156.4713-NODE-4713-length-10832-cov-4.948037_pt1 | contig 10832 bp, 11 predicted proteins | sample MGYA00519919_ERZ827156 | MGnify/ENA primary metagenome ERZ827156 (study PRJEB31778, sample SAMEA3449269) | human gut metagenome | biome: human gut; feature: human-associated habitat; material: faeces | place: United Kingdom | collected 2010/2012 ... | reverse complement strand
CGCGGCACGTAAGACCGTCTAAATAATACCCTAAAATCTTTACCTCGAATTCGGACAACAGCTTGCGGGCGTTTTCCAACAGACTGGCAGCTTTTTCTCTGTCGATCAGGAGCACCTCCGGATCGGCATTGGCAAAGGAGAGATTCGCGTCAAAGAATGAGGGATCAAGGGGGACCGCTTGGTTCAGGGGCGCATGCTTGCCTGATGCAGCCGACTTCAACACCGAGTAGAGCCGGCGGCGGATACATGTTTCGGCAAAGGTATAAAAGGAAGCGCCGTGCCCCGTCTCGTACTCGCGGATGGCCTTGATGAGACCGAACATGCCCTCCTGCAGCAGATCTTCGCTGTCGCCCCCCGCCAGAAAGTACGGACGGGCGCAGCTACGCACCAGACGGTGATAGCGGGCGGCCAGCACCTCCTCCGCCAAGCGGTTCCCCGCTCTGACGCAGGCGCACAATTCCTCGTCGCTCAGCGCTGCCAGATGTTCGTAGTCTGCCCATGTATCATTTACCATAGTGTATTATACCTTTTCACAAAATAATTTGTCAAGTAATTGCGGAAAGTTTGTCAAAAATAGCTCAAATTCGTTGGGCTTCGTGGTGATTATGCCCTATCGATTTGTTCAATTTGGCGATGCGATGCATACGGCGCGGCGTTTACAGGGACAGCTGCTCGGGCTCCGGATGGTCGATGTGCAGGTGTTCGTAGGCTTTCCGCGTCACGCAGCGGCCCCGGGGCGTGCGGGTCAGGAAGCCGATCTGCATCAGATACGGCTCGTAGACATCCTCCAACGTGACGGATTCCTCTCCGATGGTGGCGGCCAGCGTCTCCAGGCCCACCGGTCCTCCGCCGTAGTTTTCAATGATGGCGCGGAGCATACGGCGGTCCACCTGATCCAGACCCAGGAAGTCTACCTCCAGCGCCAGCAGCGCCTGATCGGCCACCTTGCGTGTAATGACGCCGTCAGCTACCACCTGGGCGAAGTCACGAACGCGGCGGAGCATGCGGTTGGCGATACGGGGTGTGCCGCGGGAGCGGCGGGCGATCTCCATGGCGCCCTCCGGCTCGATCTCCACATTGAGGATACCGGCGCTGCGGGTCACGATGGTGGCCAGCTCCTCCGGCGTATAGAGCTCCAGCCGCAGCGTGACGCCGAAGCGGTCCCGCAGCGGTGCGGACAGGGAGCCCGCTCGGGTGGTGGCGCCGATCAGGGTAAAGCGCGGCAGGTCCAGCCGGATGGAGTTGGCGGAGGGCCCCTTGCCGATGATAATGTCGATGGCGTAGTCCTCCATGGCGGGGTACAGGATCTCCTCCACTGACCGATTCAGCCGATGGATCTCGTCTACAAACAGGATGTCGTTCTCATTGAGGTTCGTCAGCAGCGCTGCCAGATCCCCGGGCTTTTCAATGGCAGGGCCGGAGGTGATGCGGATATTGACGCCCATTTCCTGGGCAATGATGCCGGCCAGCGTGGTTTTTCCCAGGCCCGGGGGGCCGTGGAGCAGCACGTGATCCAACGATTCCGTGCGGCGGCGGGCGGCTTCAATGAAGATAGACAGGTTCTGCTTGGCCTTCTCCTGCCCGATGTACTCCGCCAGTGTGTGGGGACGCAGGGATGTCTCGCCGGTGTCCTCAGTGAGGAACGTCTTGGCGACAATAGACTCCTCATAGATGTCTGTGCCGAAGTCGATGCTCATGCTGTGCCCTCCCCTACTTTACCATTTTCTTCAGCGACTGCCGGATGATCTCCTCCAACGGCAGCGCGTCCATGTCGATGCCCTTCAGGGCGGCGGCGATCTCCTGAGAGCCGTAGCCCAGCACCGCCAGCGCCGCCGCGGCCTCGCCGGCTTTGTTGTTCTGAGCGGGCATGGCAGCGGCCGCACCGCTGCCGGCCTCGAAGCCGCCCTGCTCCTTGATCAGCTTGTCCTTCAGCTCCAGAATGATGCGCTGGGCGATTTTCTTACCGATTCCGGGCGCGGCGGTCAGAGCCTTCTCGTCACCCATCACCACCGCCATGGACAGTTGCTGCGGCGTCGTGGACGACAGGATGGACAGCGCGGCCTTGGGGCCCACGCCGGACACACCGATGAGCATCTTAAAACTGCGAAGCTCGCTCTGGCTGGCGAAGCCGAACGTTCAGATAGGTGTAGAGCTTGGCCCGCTCCCCTTTCTTCAGCTGAGAGAGCGTGTAGTTGGTGGTGGCGCAGGCGTAGCCTACGCCGCTGCAGTCGATGACGGCCAGACCGGCTTCGATCTCCGCCACGGTGCCGTTGACATAGTAGAACATATCAGACAGTCTCCTTCACGTTGGGATCCTTGCGCCGCAGCAGACTGGTGGCACTGCGGGCGTGGCAGATGGCGATGGCCAGCGCGTCCGCCGCATCGTCGGGCCGCGGCACGGCATTCAGCTTCAGCAGGCGCCGCGTCATGTCCATGACCTGCTTTTTCTCGGCCAGACCGTAGCCCACCACCGCCTGCTTTACCTGCATGGGCGTGTACTCGTAGATGGGGACGCCCATCTTCTCCGCCGCGCAGAGGATGACGCCGCGCCCGTGGGCCACGGCGATGCCGGTGGTGATGTTCTTGCTGAAAAACAGTTCCTCGATGGCGATCTCATCCGGCTGGAACTGCCGGATCAGCTGGGTCAGATCCTGTTCGATCTGTACCAGCCGCGTGGCCAGCGGCAGCCCCGCCGATGTGTTGATGGCCCCGTATTGCAGCATCCGCACGGCGCTGCGCTCCGTCTCGATAAGGCCGAAGCCTACGATGGCCACGCCGGGGTCGATACCCAAAATGCGCATGGCGCTCCTCCACCTCTTAAACATTAGTTCTATTATAGCAAACCGACGGCAAAATAGCAACAAAAACCGCCCTGTTTTCACAGGGCGGTCTGTCGGTGCGGCGCAGTGTTTCAGGCGCGTGGATGCGCCTTGTTGTACACGTCTTTCAACTGCTTCTTGATGACATGGGTGTAAATCTGGGTAGAGGAGATATCGGCATGCCCCAGCATCTCCTGGATGGAGCGGAGGTCTGCACCGTTCTCCAGCAAATGTACCGCGAAGGAGTGGCGCAGCGTGTGGGGCGTGATGTCCTTGTTGATCTCCGCCTTCTCCTGATAGTACTTGATGATCTTCCAAAAGCCCTGACGGCTCATGCGCTCGCCGTTCATGTTGACAAACAGGGCCTGCTCGTTCTCGTCAGCGATGATGCGGGGCCGGATATCCTTCACGTAGTCCTCCAGCGCCTTGACGGCGGCAGGATACAGCGGCACGATGCGCTCCTTGTCCTTGCTCCGGCATCGGATGAAGCCTGCGGACAGGTTGATGTCACCGACGTTCAGACCGATGAGTTCCGACACGCGGATACCGGTGGCGTACAGCAGCTCCAGCATGGCGTGGTCACGGAACCCCTTCTCATCCACGCACTTGGGCTGTTCTAAGAACAGCTCCACCTCGCGGTTAGTCAGGATCTCCGGATATTTGCGCTCCACCTTCATGGCTGTCACAGCTTTGGCGGGGTTGGTCTTAACTGCGCCGGACTGCACCATGTAGCTGTAGAAGGACTTGATGGATGCGGTAGAGCGGGTCACGGTGGCGGGAGACTTCCCGCTGTGGTTCATATGGAGCAGGTACTCGTTGATGGTCTCCTTCTTCACCTTGCGGAGGTCGGCAGTACCGTTGGTGATGAGCCAGCTCTGGAATTGGGTCAGATCGCGTATGTAGGAGCTGAGGGTATTGGCGGAGGCCCTTTTCTCCTCGCTTAGATAGGCGCGGTAGGCCGCGATATAGTCCGTCATATTCCCTCACCCCTCTCCTTTTTCAGGCGATACGCGCCAAAATAAGCGCAAAAAATTTTGGTACAATGGCGCACTCCACCACCGTACCGGTCAGAAGCACAAACACACAAAACAGCAGCATCCGCCAGTTCAGCTCCGGTCTGCGGGGCCGCAGACGCGGCATGGCGCGGCACGCCTGGGCAAAACCGGCATCGGCCAGGCACAGCGTACACGGCAGCACAAACAGACACCGCAGCCCCAGAGCTGCCAGCGCCAGCAGCACACCGTCCCGTCCCAGCGCTGCAGCGAAGCAACACACGGAAAAGGACAGAAAAAAACCCTGTGCCGCACACAACAGTGGGATCAGAGCCACACCGGCGGCACTGAGCCCGAACAAAAACGCCAGCAGCGGATACCGCAGGTAGGCTGCCGCCGCGGACAGCACGGACACAGGCTGCTGCGAGCGGCCATCCGCCAGTTGGGCGTAGCTCTGGACATAGGCGCCCAACTGCGCCAGCGCGTCGGTGCTGATGCTCCGGCGCGCCGGATACGCCGCCGCCATACCCAGCAGGAAACAAACACACAGTATCCAAAAACGCATGTCCGACTTTACCGCCGGATGCGCCCCATTCTTACGCAGCTTCATCGGCTCACCTCGTCTTACCGTATGAGCCGGCGCGCACAAATAGACCGCGAGCGGATGTACTAAATAATATATGGCAAATCTCACAAAACCGCAAGGGCTTTCGTGCAAAAAGCCGTTTTTTGTAAATTATGCCAAAATGTTATGTAAACACAATTATGTAAACCGCATAAACGAGGAGAGCGGAGGCTCTCGGGAACCCGCACAATCGGCGATATGTGGTCGGGGTCGGAAAAATCGCGCACAATATATTGGCTCCGCCCCCGACGGCCCGCAGGCGGTCAGGGGCGGCCTTCCCCGTCAAGGCTTTTTAGGCGAAACGAAGAATTTCGTTATTTTAACCATGCTATTTTTTATGTCACCGCCGTCCGTGGGCTGTGGCGCGGCGCGGCCACTCCCCTGCTCTACGGGTCCCTGCCTGCCGCTTTCCCTTTTTCCGGCCCGGCAGCCCTGCCAGCACCGCACCGCCGAAGATGGCCCCTGTCAGCAGCGGGCCGTGTGCGGCAAAATCTGTCTCGCCGCCGATGGCTACCAGCCACACCACCGCGTACAGGCACACCGCCACCGCCAGGCTCTGGGGCAGCGGCGGAGCGCTGCTGCTGCGGATGGCGCTGCGCCCGCCGATCATCACGGCGGCGACATAGGCGGCGCAGACCAGTGCCGACGCCGCACTCTCTCCTACCAGCCCGCGCTGGAGCATCAGAGCCGCCGCAGCCAGCAGGAGCAGCAGCGTCACCACGGCCAGCAGTAACCCCTTCCACGCCGCCGCACCCAGCAGCTTCTTTACGGACATAAAAATACCTCCCCCAACATGCTTTTTTACAGCATATTCGGGAGAGGTATTATTCTATGCGGGGAAGTTACTTGCTCTCGCTGTCCTCGGTTTTCTCGGCGGGAGCCTCAACAGTCTTTTCCTCAGCCTTGTCGGCCTTCTTGTCCTTCTTGGCGGGACGCTGCTGGGCGGCGACCTGCTCGTCCAGCGTGCCGACCTGGCCGATAGCGGACTTCAGGAACTCCACGCGGACACGGTCCTCGCTGGTCTCGATGACCACGGTGCGGTCAGTGATGGCCACGACGCGGCCGTACACACCGCCGATGGTGGTCAGCCAATCGCCCTTTTTCAGAGAATTGCGCATCTCCTCTGCCTGCTTCTTCCGCTTGTTCTCGGGGCGGATCATCAGGAAGTAGAAAATGGCGATCATCAGGACGATCATCATGATCGTGGAACCCATACCGGTACCGGCGCCGGTGGTGCCGGTGGTCGATGCGTATGCGATGTCAAACATGGAACGTTACTCCTTTTTTACATAATGGCACTATTATACCGAACCTCGTCCTCTTTGGCAAGGGGTTTCACACACGTTCTGCCAATTTTTTGCTGTATGCGCCGCGGAACTCCTCGAAGCAGTCCTGATCCAGACTGTCGCGGATGCGCTGGGTCAGCTGGTTGTAAAAGTACAGGTTGTGCATCACCGCCAGGCGCATGGCCAGCATCTCCTCCGCCGTGAACAGGTGCCGCAGGTAGGCGCGGCTGAAATTCCGGCACACGGGGCAGTCGCATTCAGGATCGATAGCTCCCTCGTCGAGCTTGTACTTGGCGTTCTTGATGTTCAGTGTGCCGCTCCAGGTGAACAGCTTGCCGTGACGGGCATTGCGGGCAGGCATCACACAGTCGAAGAAGTCCACGCCGCGGGCCACGCCCTCAATGATGTTGCTGGGCGTACCCACGCCCATGAGATAGCGGGGCTTATCCGCCGGCATATAGGGCTCTACCTTCTCAATGATGTCGTACATCACATCCGTGGGCTCCCCTACCGCCAGGCCGCCGATGGCGTAGCCGTCGCAGTCCAGCTTGGCGATCTCCTGCATGTGCCAGGTCCGCAGGTCCGCGTAGGTGGCGCCCTGGTTGATGCCGAACAGCATCTGCCGGGGGTTGATGGTGTCCGGCAGCGCGTTGAGCCGGTCGTGCTCCGCTTTGCACCGCGCCAGCCAGCGCAGCGTCCGCTCACAGCTGGCCTTGGCGTAGTCGTAGGGTGCAGGGTTCTCCACGCATTCGTCGAAGGCCATGGCAATGTCGGAGCCCAGGTTGGACTGGATGCGCATGCTCTCCTCCGGCCCCATGAAAATGCGGCGGCCGTCCAGATGACTGGCAAAGGTGACGCCCTCCTCGCTGATCTTCCGCAGGCCGGCCAATGAGAACACCTGGAATCCGCCGGAGTCCGTGAGGATGGGGCCGTCCCAGCGCATGAACTTGTGCAGGCCGCCCAGCTGGCGCACCACGTCGTCGCCGGGCCGCAGGTGCAGGTGATACGTGTTGGAAAGCTCGATCTGTGTGCCCAGCTGTTCCTTCAGGTCCAGTGCGCTGACGCCGCCCTTGATGGCGGCCTGGGTACCCACATTCATGAACACCGGCGTCTGCACCTCGCCGCCGTGGGCGCAGGTGAACACGCCCCGCCGCGCCTTGCCCTGTTTTTTGATAACTTTGAACATTTATGCCTCCTCCATATCATCCAGCGCCTTCTCCGCCATGCGGCGGGAGCCCAGCAGCCATACCAGGTCGCCGCGCTGGATCACGAAATTCACGTCAGGTCCGATAATGGGCAGCAGGTTCCGCTGTAACCCCAGGATCATGCAGTCATAGTTCTCTCGCAAACCGCTGTCGCGGATGGTGCAGCCCGCCAGATGATCATTCTTCGCCACATCCAACGTGTAGGTATACAGTGCCTTCTCTCCGCTGATATAGGCATGCAGCGTGGGCAGCTCCGCCTCCCCCGCCCCTACGGACAGCCGCAGGGAAACCAGGTTCTCCCGCTCACCCAGGACGGACAGCCGGTCTCCCTCGCTGAGCACCGTGTCACCGGAGGGGATGTCCAGCTCCCGCTTGCCGTGGACAATCTTGATGATATTCACGCCATAGCGCCTGCCCCAGCCCAGAGCCCGCAGATCCTTCCCTGCCTCCTCCGATGGGCAGATCAGCTCCGTGACGTACAGCTTCTCGTCCAGCCACGTGGCATCGTCGCTGTCGCCGTACTGCTGCAAAAGGCGCTCATTGAAGTTGGTAAGGAACCGCGTTTCCACCGACAGGTAGGCCGACGCGAACCATCCGAAGTGCCCTGCCACCAGCACCGCCGCTGCCAACAGCGGCAGCAGCCACAGACTGTGGATGCCCAGTACCGTCCGGATAGGCAGGAACACGATGAGCACGATGACGAGCACGCGGATGACGCTGAGAGCGATCAGCGGCAGACGAAAGCTGCGCTTCTTCGCCCACAGCACCGTATACTGCGGCGAATGAGCATCCAGCATGGGCCGGATGAACATGGCGATGCACAGATAGACAGCGCACAGCGTGATGGCCTTGCTGATCCACGGCACATGGATGGTCTCCCGCAGCAGCGGCAGCAGCACCGCGTCACCCAGAATCACGATGCCCAGCATCAGCACGCCATAGAATACCGTTCTTTTCACATAGCGGCGCAGGAACACGGCCCAGTCGCTGTCCTGCTCCTTGACGCTCTGCTCCTCGTCGGTGTAGCGCTCCAGCTGCTGCACCAGCTTCTGCGGCAGCAGCCTTTCAAGACCGGTGCAGATCCGATCGGCGCTCTTGATGAAGAACGGTGTGGTCAGCGTGGTGATGACCGATACAGAGATGATGATGGGATAGATGTAGTCCGCGATGACGCCCAGCGACAGACCCAGCGACGCGATGATGAACGCGAATTCGCCGATCTGCGCCAGCGAGCAGCCGCAGTAGATGGCCTGCCGCAGCGTGTGTCCCGACAGCAGCACGCCCAGCGAGGAAAACAGCAGCTTCCCCACGATGGTCACCGCGGTCAGTATCAGGATGGGCCAGATGTACTTTACCACGGCGCCGGGATCCAGCATCATACCCACAGAGATGAAGAATACCGCGCCGAACAGGTCTTTAACGCCGGAGGTCAGGTGTTCCACCCGCTCGGCGTGGACGGTGCCTGCCAGCAGCGAACCGGCCAGAAACGCGCCCAGCGCCGAGGAGAAGCCAAGCGCGTCCGCCAGAAGCACCATGCCGAAGCAGATGCCCAGCGACACGATAAGCAGCGTCTCGTCGCTCATCAGCTTGGACGCCTTGTTCAGCAGCGTAGGCAGCAGGAAGATGCCCAGCACCAGCCACAGCACCAGATACAGCACCAGCAGTCCCAGCTGCAGCGCCAGTGCGCCGCCGGAGATGGACTTACTGACGGAGATGGTGGACAGGATGATCATCATGAAGATGCCCGCGATATCCTCCATCACCAGCGTGCCGAACACCAGCTGGGCGAAGTCCGTTTTCCGGACGTTCAGTTCATCGAAAGCCTTGATGATAATGGTGGTGGACGACATGGACAGCATGCCGCCCAGGAAGATGCTGTCCATGGTGCCCCAGCCCATAAGCTGTCCCACGGCGAAGCCCATGGCCAGCATGCCGCCCACCTCCACCAGCGCTGTGATGATGGCGGTGCCGCCCACGCTGGCCAGCTTGTGGAGGTTGAACTCCAGTCCCAGGCAGAACATCAGGATGATGATGCCGATCTCGCTCCATGTGGACACCGCCTCGATGTCAGCCAGCGAGAAGAATAACGGCATATAGGGGCCGATGAGAAACCCCGCCAGTATGTAGCCCAGCACCAGCGGCAGATTCAGCTTTTTGAAGATAACGGTGATGACACCGCCGGTCAGCAGGATAACGGCGAGGTCAGAAACGAGATCCGGCAAATGCACCCGAAGTCCTCCTTTCCCTTTTAGTGGATAAACATCGCATCGCCAAACGAGAAGAACCGGTAACGCTGCTCCACGGCCTCCTTGTAGGCGGACAGCACATGCTCCCGTCCCGCCAGCGCAGATACCAGCATGATGAGGGTGGACTCCGGCAGGTGGAAGTTGGTGACCAGCGCGTCCATCACCTTAAAGCGGTAGCCCGGGTAGATGAAGATGTCCGTCCAGCCGGCGCTGGCCTGTATGGTGCCGTCCTCCGCTGCCTGAGACTCCACGGTGCGGCAGCTGGTGGTGCCCACGCAGATAACGCGGCCGCCGCTGCGCTTCGTCTCGTTGATGAGATCCGCCGTCTCCTGCGGGATAACGCAGTATTCGCTGTGCATGGCGTGGTCGGTGATCTCCTCCTCCTTCACAGGGCGGAAAGTCCCCAGTCCCACATGCAGTGTAACGTAGCCCACCTTTACACCCATTTGCTGAACGCGCTCCAGCAGCTCCGGCGTGAAATGCAGGCCCGCAGTGGGTGCGGCGGCGGAGCCGTTCACCTTGGAGTAGACGGTTTGATACCGCTCCCGATCCTGCAGTTCCTCCTTGATGTAGGGCGGCAGCGGCATCTTGCCCAGCCGATCCAGCACCTCCAGGAAAATGCCCTCGTAGGAAAAGCGCACCAGCCGATTGCCGTCCGGCAGCTCCTCCGCGATCTCTGCCGTCAGCTCGCCATCGCCGAAGGTGACCTTGGCGCCGGTGCGCAGCTTCTTCCCCGGCCGCACCAGACACTCCCACACGTTGCTGCCGCGGTCGATGAGCAGCAATATCTCGCACACGCCGCCCCCAGGCACGCGATGGCCCAGCAGCCGCGCCGGCAGGACGCGGGAATTGTTCAGAATCAGGCAGTCGCCGGGCCGCAGGTACTCCGGCAGGTCGAAGAAGTGCCGGTGCTCTGTGGTACCGGTCTCCTTATCCAGCACCAGCAGCCGTGAGGCGTCCCGCTGAGGGATGGGTGTCTGGGCGATAAGCTCCGGCGGCAGGTCAAAATAAAAATCATGGGTCTTCATAGGCATACCACACATTCTTTCATATAGTAACATCTTATTATAGTATAAAATCTCGCGCCGTTCAACCACTTTCTGCGGCCTTACGCCCCGAAACGCTCCAAAGGCTGCGGCTTCGCCGCAGCCTTTGGAGTAGTAACATTTTATGCGCAGATGACCGGCTCTATCACACCAGAACGGCGCGGTGGAATACCTTTTTGCCCTTCTTGATAATGACGCCGTCGCCGGTGAACTGCTCGCAGCCGAAGGTGGTCTCGATGGCGGACACCTTCTGGTCGTTGACTGCCACGCCGCCCTGCTGCACCAGTCGGCGTGCCTCGCCCTTGGAGGCGGCCAGCCCGCACTTCACCAGCAGGGTCAGCACGTCGATGGCGCCGCCGCCGAAGTCATCGTTGGTCAGTTCGGTAGTGGGCATGTGCTCGGTGTCACCGCTGCCGGAGAACAGCGCCTTGGACGCGGCGCGAGCCTTCTCAGCCTCCTCCTCGCCGTGGACCAGCTTCGTCAGTTCGTAGGCCAGGATGTCCTTGGCTTCGTTGAGCTGCGCGCCCTCCCAGTTGGACATCTTGTCGATCTCCTCCGCAAGCTTCTTAGCCTCCGCAAGCTGCTCTGCCGCAACCTTTTCCGCGTTTGCTTT
>ERZ827156.4709-NODE-4709-length-10841-cov-3.351381_pt1 | contig 10841 bp, 9 predicted proteins | sample MGYA00519919_ERZ827156 | MGnify/ENA primary metagenome ERZ827156 (study PRJEB31778, sample SAMEA3449269) | human gut metagenome | biome: human gut; feature: human-associated habitat; material: faeces | place: United Kingdom | collected 2010/2012 ... | reverse complement strand
ACAGTAAAACCAAACCTAATGATAACACAACTGAAATTGCCCTTTTCATGTTCTTCCTCCATGTAACGTTCTATAAAAATTATACAAAACTTAAATTTTTTCAACCATATTTAGCGCTACTTCCATCATTTCTGAAAATCCAGATTGTCTCTCTTCAGCAGACAACGCTTTCCCCTTAAATGGACAGTCTGATATCGTAAGAATACATAAAGCCTTTTTACCTGCCCTTGCAGCGTTCATGTATAAAGCTGCTGCTTCCATCTCAACAGCTAAAACGCCCATTTTTTTCCATGATTTTAAGCTTTCATCATTATCATCATAAAAAGTATCCGAAGAAAGTATGTTTCCAAACACAGCTTTAACTCCTACTTTTTCAGCAGATTCTTCTGCTAATTTAAGCAAATTATAATCTGCTATAGGACAAAACGTCCCCGGTAAATTATACTGATGAGCATAATTTGAATTTGTGCATGCACCAACACCCACAACTAAATTTCTAACATCAACTTCATCTGATATAGCCCCAGCAGTTCCGATTCTTATAATATTTTCAACATTATAAAAGTTAAACAATTCATAAGTATATATGCCCACAGAAGGCATTCCCATGCCCCCTCCCATAACGGACACTTTAACTCCGTTGTATGTTCCCGTAAAGCCTAACATATTTCTCACTGTGTTAAAACACTTTACGTCTTTTAAATAATTCTCTGCTATAAACTTTGCTCTCAAAGGGTCACCTGGCATCAACACGGTTTTAGCTATTTCATTATCTTTTGCCCCTATATGAGGTGTGGGTAACATAGACATTAATGTTCCTCCTATATTTAAAACATTTCTAAACTTTTTTAAAGGTCTTCTTTGATTTTATCATTGTATTAAATAGCTTGTCAAGAATTTCCGACATTTTTTGTATAACAGGACCGCCTAATGCAACTGAAATTAAAGTTATTATTCCAACAGTGCCGCCAAGAGCATATCCAATTATCATACATATAACATCAAAACACATTCTCACAATTTTGAAAGGTTTGTTAGTTTTTTTGCTAATTATAAGCGCTATTGCTGACCATGGGTCAACTCCTATATCTATTGCTATAAATGCACCAAGCGAAGAAAACGCCAAAAGACAGCCAACAAGAGATATTAAAAATCTTGGTAAGAAGTCTGTTGGGATACACATTAAATTATAAATTTTTATTCCCCATTCTATGGAAATTCCTAGCGTAATCGCATAAATAAGCGTTCCTATATTAATATACTTTCTGTCAAGAAACAAAACAATTATTATAAGCGTTATATTTATTGCGTTTGTTATTAATCCCATGTCGACTCCCGTAAACACGCTTGCTCCATGAAATAACACCGAAACAGGGTCTGCTCCAAGCATAGCCATCGTGTTAAATGAAATAGATATTCCCAGCACCACTATACTTATAAAACAGATTAAACATTTTTTGGACCAAAGCACAACGTTATCACTTTTAAAATTCAATATTTCGTCCTCCTTATAAAACATTAGGCAAGATATGCCTTTAATTTTGATGATTTTAAACATCAAATTTTCATGTAATAGCTACTTATCAATAGCGTAACATATTATTATTTATTTTAACACATTTCTTAAAAATGTACAACCACAAGTATTATTTTCAAGATTAAAATAATCTAGTATAGTTGCGGAAATATCAGCGAAAGTATCTTTTGTCCCCAAGTTTACGCCTTCTTTAATTTTTTCGCCAAACATAATCATAGGTGTGTATTCTCTTGAATGGTCTGTGGAAGGAGTCAATGGGTCACAACCGTGGTCAGCTGTTATTATTACTATATCTTCCGGTTTTAATTTTTTGCTTAATTTTAAAAGCTGTACGTCAAATTCAGAAAGTGCCTTTGCATAGCCGTCCACATCATTTCTGTGACCATAAAGCATATCAAAGTCAACCAAATTCACAAAACACAACCCTTCAAAATTTTCGTCCGCTATAGAAAGAGTCTTTTCCATTCCATCGTTATTTCCACACGTCCTTATCGCTCTGGTTACGCCCTTTCCTGCAAATATATCGTTTATCTTACCAACAGCTATAACATCAAAATTATTCTGTTTAAGATTATCAAGCATAGTGTCGCTCGGAGGAACTAATGAAAAATCATGTCTGTTAGAAGTACGTTTAAACTCAGGATACTTCCCCACAAATGGACGAGCAATTACTCTGCCCACGGCATACTTGCCGGTTAACATTTTCCTTGCTTTTTCGCAATAGCTATAAAGTTCTTCAACCGGTACAACTTCTTCATGAGCGGCTATTTGAAAAACGCTGTCTGCTGACGTGTAAACAATCAATGCCCCTGTTTCTATACTTTCTTTTCCATAATCCTCTATTACTTTCGTGCCAGAATACGGCTTATTACACAAAACTTTCCTACCTGTTAATTTTTCGAACTCCTCTATTACTTCGTCCGGGAAACCGTTAGGAAAAGTTGGCAGAGGTGTGTTTGACTGTATTCCAGCAATCTCCCAATGACCGATTGTTGTGTCTTTTCCTCTTGATTTTTCTGTCATTCTTGCAAAGCTCGCTTTTGGATTTTCCTCTTTTTCTCCGCAGTTTACTCCATCAATATTGAATAAGCCTAACTTTTTCATGTAAGGAACGTTCATCTTAGGACTCTTATAGCACGAACCTATAGTATTACTTCCCTCATCTCCATAAGCCTTCGCATCAGGCATTTCACCTATTCCAAAACTGTCTAAAACTATAAGAAAAACTCTTTTCATTATTTTGTGCTCCCCTTTAAATATTAGATTTTTAATTGTTCGCCGAAACTGTCTTCTTCAGAAGGAAACTTTCCTGCAGACGGAAGTTTCTTAGGAATATACATATTTTCATCATTAAGACTTCCATCCTGATATTTCTTTACTTGTAAAAGCTTACTCCCTTTTCTTAAAGTCATAACCGAAACACCTTGAGTATTTTTCACACTTTTAGAATTTACCATACCGCTATCTACAATTAAAATTTTCCCTGTTGAAGAAGTTAAAATATATTTACTGTCTTCTTTCTCATAAAAAATACCAACAAGTGCAGATTTGTCATTATACGCTTTCACAAGTTTTTTTCTGTTAGTCTTCGTATAATACGATTTCATATCTACCTTTGCAAGCTTACCATCTTCAAAAAAGAACAGCATATTTCCTTCGTAATTTTCCGTTACAGCCATGTATAAAACATTTTCATTTTCCTCAGCCGACATCTTAGCCGCAACATAGTCCCCCATAACACTTGCTTTTGTATCCGAAAACGTGCTGGCTTTAGTCTTATAAACTTGATTTTTATTCGTAAAGAAAAGAAGTTCAGACTTATTGTTTCCTTCCTCGGACTGTAAAATTACATCTCCTTCTTTTAACTTATGCTCGTTGCTCATACGCAAGGATTGTGGAGTAATTTTTTTAAAGTACCCATCTTTAGTAAAGAAAAATGTTACAGGGTAATCTAAAACTTCATTATTTTCTTGGTAAACATCTATCTCTTCAGGGTATATTAAAATACTTTTTCTTGATTCTCCATACTTTTCAGACACATTATTTAACTCGTCAACTATTATTCCCTTTACCTTTTCTTCATCATCCAATATGTCTTTTAAATAGCTTATGTCTTTTTCCAAATCGGAAATGTCATTAGTACGTTTTAATATATACTCTTTATTTAAATGTCTCAGCTTTATTTCAGACACATACTCAGCCTGAGTTTCATCTATATTAAACCCCGCCATAAGGTTAGGTACAACTTCTGTTTCCTCTTGAGTCTGTCTTATTATATATATAGCTTTGTCTATATCAAGAAGAATTTTTTTAAGACCATTTAAAAGATGAAGTTTACTTGTCTTCTTATTTAAATCAAATTGAGTTCGTCTTTTAATACAGCCTATTCTAAACTTTATCCATTCGCTTAGTAATTCTTTAACCCCCATAACTCTTGGAGTTCCGGAAACAAGAATATTGAAATTACAAGAAAATGTATCTTCAAGAGGCGTCAGTTTATAAAGCTTAGTCATCAATTTTTCTGCATCAAAGCCTCTTTTTAAGTCAATTGTTATCTTCAGACCATCAAGACCGGTTTCATCACGTATATCAGATATTTCACGTATTTTACCGCCCTTTACAAGCTCTATGACCTTATCTATGATAGCTTCGCTCGTAGTGGTGGGAGGAATACTCATTATGTCTATACAATTAGACTCTTTGTCATAATTATATCTGGCTCTAACCTTTATTCCGCCTCGACCGGTATTATATATTTCCTTTAGCTTTTCTTTGTCATAAATAATTTGTCCGCTTCCCGGAAAATCGGGCGCTATAAGGGTAGACATAATATCAAAATTTTCATCTTTTATAATACCTATAGTAGTCTGACAAACCTCCCTAAGATTAAATGGACATATAGAACTTGCCATTCCAACAGCTATACCCGTGTTGGCATTTACAAGCACAGAAGGAAAGCTTGCCGGCAATAAGGTTGGTTCTTTTAATGTGTTATCATAGTTGTCAACAAAATCAACCGTATCTTTTTCTATGTCATCAAACAATTCCTTACATATACTGTCAAGCTTTGCCTCAGTGTATCTCGATGCTGCCCATGCCATATCTCGAGAATAAAATTTACCGAAGTTTCCTTTAGAATCCACATATGGATGTAACAAAGCCTCATACCCTCTGCTTAGTCTTACCATTGTGTCGTATATTGCGCTATCTCCGTGAGGATTCAACTTCATGGTCTGACCAACTATATTAGCTGACTTAGTCCTAGTTGCGCCTAAAAGCCCCATTTTATACATTGTATAAAGTAATTTTCTGTGAGATGGCTTAAAGCCGTCAATTTCAGGTATGGCTCTCGACATTATAACACTCATAGCGTAAGGCATATAGTTTTGCTCAATAGTATCAACTATCTTCTGCTCCACAACCTCTCCTGCACCTTCAATAACTCCGTGAGATTTAGGTAAAACATCTCTGTTTCTTTTTGCTCCCTTTTTTCTTCCAGCCATATCTTTACCCCCTTTAAAATATTTTTACATATTAGCTAACATCTAAATTAGCCATATACAAATATCCATTTTCAACTATATATTTTTTACGTCCTGCTAAATCGTCACCGAGCAACACATCAAAAATTTCGCTTGTTTTGCGAGCGTCCTCCGGCATTACTTTTATTAATCTTCTTGTTTTAGGGTTCATTGTTGTAAGACTCATCATATCAGGTTCATTTTCACCAAGACCTTTGGAACGTTGGATTGTGTATGCACAGTTTCCTATCTCTTTTAAAAATTTTTCTTTTTCGGCTTCATTATAAGCAAAATAAGTTTCACTTTTGGTTGTTATCTCATAAAGCGGAGATTCTGCTATAAATATCTTACCCGCTTCTATTAATTTTGGAGTCAACCTGTATAGCATAGTAAGGAGTAGCGTTCTTATTTGAAATCCGTCAACGTCGGCATCGGTACAAAGTATTACTTTATTCCATCTGAGCGCATTTATGTCAAAGGCAGCTAATTCTTTGCCTATCTTAGGATTTTTAACCTGTATACCGCACCCTAAAACTTTTATTAAGTCAATTATTATTTCGCTTTTAAATATTTTTCCGTAATCCGCCTTAAGACAGTTTAATATTTTACCACGAATTGGTATAATCGCCTGAAAGTCAGGATTTCTCGCTTGTTTACACGCTCCTAAAGCAGAATCACCCTCAACTATAAAGAGTTCTCTTTCTTGAATGTCTTTACTTCTGCAATCAACAAATTTTGCTATGCGACTTGTCATATCCATGTTGCTTGTCAATTTCTTTTTTAAATTCAGCCTTGTTTTTTCTGCATCCTCTCGGCTGCGCTTATTTACAAGAACTTGTCCAACAATCTTATCAGCATCTAACGGATTTTCAAGGAAATATACCTCAAGACAATGTTTTAGCATTTCAACCATAACCTCTTGAATACCTTTATTGGTTATGGACTTTTTAGTTTGGTTTTCATACGACGTCATACTTGAAAACGATGAAATTACTATTATTAAACAATCCTCAATGTCAGCAAACGTAATCTTGCTTTCGTTTTTATTATACTTACCCGTGTGCTTTATATAAGAATCTATTTGGCTCACAAATGCTGTTTTAACTGCCTTTTCAGGAGCTCCACCATGCTCTAGCCAGCTTGAATTATGATAATATTCCGCCATATGAAATTTGTTTGAAAACGTGACTGCAACGTTTACTTTAACTCTATACTCTGGTTTATCTTCCCTATCCCTTACTTTCTTTTCTGTGTGCCAGTCTTGAATAGGCATCATAATGTCGTTTCCGGATAGCTCCTTTACGTAGTCAACAATACCATTTTCATATAAAAATTCAGTTTCCTCAAACTCATTTGGTTTAACTTCATCTTTAAATATAAACTTTACCCCAGCATTTACTATGGCTTGTCTTTTTATTACATCTGTAAAATATTCCTTAGGGACTTCTATATCAGTAAAAACGGATAAATCAGGTTTCCAGCGTATTTTTGTTCCAGTATTTTTATTTTTAACCTTTTCCTTTTTTAATCCTCCAACATTTTCTCCCTTTTCAAAGTGAAGGTTGTATCTGTATCCATCCCTATAAATTTCAACGTCCATATACTCCGACGAATACTGTGTTGAACATAAACCTAATCCGTTTAAGCCCAAAGAATACTCATAATTTTGAGCATCATTATTATTGTACTTTCCCCCGGCATACAGTTCACAAAAAACCAATTCCCAGTTATATTTCTCCTCTTTATTGTTATAATCAACTGGTATGCCTCTTCCGTAGTCTTCGATTTCTATGGATAAATCTTTATATCTCGTTACAAAAATTACATTTCCATGACCCTCACGAGCTTCATCTATTGAATTAGATAATATTTCAAATATAGAATGTTCGCAGCCTTCTATTCCGTCGGAACCAAATATTACCGCCGGACGTTTTCTGACTCTGTCTGCTCCTTTTAAGGACGATATGCTCTCATTGTTATAAGTATTACTTTTCACCGTTCATCCCCCAAACATCTCTTTTTTTACACTTATATGATTTTACTACACTAAAAGAAAAATCACAACCTCCAACTTTTTTACAGTATACTCCAAAAATAAGTTAATATAAAAAATTTTTTATTTTTTTACAAAAAAAGTTGTAACCAATCTATGCGTCCGGTAATAGTATGTTAATGTAAACTTTTAAAGGAGGATTTGTTTTATGTGTAATAATATTTTTGGTGGTAACAGTTGTTGTTGGGTAATCATCCTTGTAATTATACTATTATGTTGCTGCGGTGACAATGGTACTGACACAAATAATGGTTGCGGCTGCGGATGTAACTAATAGCCCAAGAAAAAAGAGAGGCTCACCTAAAAAGTGAGCCTCTTTTAATTTTTATTGTTTAAAGACTTGCTAAATCACTAAACCCTCTGAATATATCGCTAATACCATTAAAAATTCTTGCACATCCACTCAGAACTCTCAACTGCCTTTCAGGCAATGCCATACACAACAAAAACATACTACTAATTAAAGTACCTATTCCTACGAAAACCATACCAATTTTTAATCCATCATCCATATTATTTCCTCCTAACTTTAATTAATATCATTAACACCACAAAAATGCTCGCACGTGCATTATAACTATTCTTAATAGCGCTTAATATTCTTGAATAATATCTCCGAAATTTTGATTACTTAAGAAATCTACCGGCAAAAACTAAGCAATTTCTGAGAGCAATTACTCCGCTCGCAGGTAGCACCAAAGATAATACAAAGATAGATCCTATTTACTATACCTAAAATTTTCAAGTCTTTTGACATTTGTTTTTCCTCCTAATTTGAGTAAACAAAGTTAAAACAACACATATTACCTGAACATATTAAAGCATATTCCTATAGCACACGCTGCACTTGTAGGTATAGCAGAAGCTAACATCACCATTCCACCAAACACGAGAGTTCCAAACATAAAGCACTTTGAAAACTTTTCTCCAAAACTTTGTTTCTTCATATTGTTCCCCTCCTTGTTAATTGTATTTTAACACATATATTTCTAAAAGTCAATAGCTATTTAATTAAAAATAAAATTGTAATCCATATGTATATGTGTATTTATCCATAAAAATCTCTGTGTGGGGAGGGTTTATCACAAAGTAAAAATACATCGCTAAAAATAACGCTATACAAAACAACGACAACACAAAAAAATCATTAAGTTTTACATCACACAATATAAATTTACACGAAACAGCATAAGCACATCCAATCGTAATAAACATTAAAACAGCGTCAATTAAAAAATTAGATAATCCCATTTTGCCGTTTATCGCCCAAAACACAAAAAGTCCTACTGCAAGTAAAGTGTACATGCCCAAAACCTTAGAAACAACAAAGTTTCTAATAGGTACTTTTATAACGCAATACTCAAAACACATCCATATCAAATATGAAAATACAAATACTTTCGTCCCTTCCCATATACTAAAATTTACCGAGCTTATTAGCATAGTCCACAAATTAACCCCGAATATCCCTATGCTATACCTTAACATAATTCCGATAACTAAAGTAAATATAAGACCCGCTAGCTCTAAACTAATAAATTTATTCCTGTTCAAAAAATCACCCGCATTTTAAAGTTTTTTTATTTATTAAAATTTATATGTAAAATAAATGTCGTTTTATTCTCACTTTTAATCACTTGATTTATATTGGCGTTAAATGTTATAATTTTACAGTTAAAATTTATTATATCTATTTTTCAGGGGTGTTTATATTGAAAAATTACGTAATAATAACTGACTCAACCACAGATTTACCTCCTCAATTAATTAAGGACTTGAATATTGACGTTCTTCCTTTAACGTTTACGGTTAACAATAAGACTTATAAAAATTTACCGGATTGGTCTGAACTGCCTTTAAATGAATTTTACTCATTTATGAGAAACGGAAATATTCCTTCCACTTCTCAGATAAACCCTGATACTTTTATTGAGTCTTTCACTCCGTATCTTGAAAGCGGGAAAGATATTCTATACATTGCTTTTTCTTCGGGTTTAAGTGGAACCTTTCAGTCTGTAAACGTTGCAAAGCAAAAGCTTTTAGGCGATTATCCAGACAGAAAAATTGTTGTTGTGGATTCATTGTGTGCTTCTATGGGAGAAGGCTTATTGGTATACTACGCTGCTAAATTCAAAGATGAAGGAATGGATATTGATACTTTAGAAACTTGGCTAAACAATAACAAATTAAATTTATGCCACTGGTTTACTGTTGATGATTTACATTACCTTCACAAAGGTGGAAGAGTATCATCGGCTGTTGCAATAATAGGAAGTATGTTAAACATAAAGCCCATTCTTCATGTTGATGATGATGGACATCTTATTCTTATGAAAAAAGCAAGAGGAAGACAAAAATCTTTAGATATGTTGGTTTCTAAGATTCAGGAAGACGGTATTGATTTAGAAAATCAAATTGTATTTATAAGCCATGGAGATTGTAAAGATGAAGCTCAGTATGTTGCTGACAATATCAAAAATAAATGTAATGTTAAGGACGTCGTTATAAACACAATAGGTCCTGTAATAGGTTCTCACTCCGGTCCGGGAACTATGGCTGTATTCTTCATGGGCAAAAAAAGATAATAATTAATGGAGCTTATCTTAGTAATAAGCTCCATATTTTTATTGCTTTACGTTCGCTTTTGGCATATATAATTTTTTATCCTTTTTAGTTTTAGAACCGTAATAAATTAATAATTTTTCAAGTTCTGATATTATAAGCGGAGAAACTGATAGCACTAAAACAATAAACCACTGACTAAAATTTAATCTTTTAGTGTCGAAAATCGCATTAAGCATTGGGATTGATATTACAGAAACCTGAAGGAAAGTACATAATATAAATGAATAAATCATTTTAACATTACCGAATATTCCAACTTCAAAAATAGATTTTTCGCTTCTAACATTAAACGCATGTACAATCTGGCTTAAACTAAGAACCGCAAATGCCATTGTTCTACCAACAACAGGTTCACAGCCAAAGTCAAAATAAATTCTTCCGATTGTAAACGCAAGAAGCGAAATTGCTCCTATAAAGCTACCCTCAACAGCGATATTAAATGCCATACTCTTAGAAAACAAGCTTTTTGTTTTTTCAGGTTTACGTTTCATTATATCTTTATCCACGGGTTCCATTCCAAGTGCTAAAGCTGGAAAAGAGTCTGTAACCAGATTAACCCATAAGAGCTGTATTGCAAGTAATGGCGACGGCAGCTTGAGTAAAAATGACGTTAGAACTGTGATTATTTCTCCAACATTGCTAGATATTAGAAAATGTACTGTTTTTTTAATGTTGTCAAAAATTCCTCTGCCCTGCCTTACTGCCTCTACTATAGTAGAAAAATTATCATCTGTCATTATCATGTCAGCAGCTGACTTAGCAACATCTGTCCCGGTCATTCCCATAGCACACCCTATGTCTGACACCTTTAGAGCCGGAGCATCATTTACTCCATCTCCGGTCATTGCAACAACAGAACCATTCGCTTGAAATGCCTTTACGATTCTAACCTTGTGCTCCGGAGAAACTCGTGCAAAAACTGAATATGAAAATATATTTTTCTCTAAGTCTTTTTGACTCATCTTTTCAAGTTCCTTACCCGTCATAGCTTTGTCATTTGCTTGCATTATCCCCAAGTCTTTAGCTATGGCAATAGCCGTAATCACATGGTCGCCCGTAATCATTACGGGTTTTATCCCTGCAGATAAGCACTCTCTTACAGCTT
>ERZ827156.4704-NODE-4704-length-10844-cov-6.044675_pt1 | contig 10844 bp, 5 predicted proteins | sample MGYA00519919_ERZ827156 | MGnify/ENA primary metagenome ERZ827156 (study PRJEB31778, sample SAMEA3449269) | human gut metagenome | biome: human gut; feature: human-associated habitat; material: faeces | place: United Kingdom | collected 2010/2012 ... | reverse complement strand
GCTCCGCCGCAGCTACCGGCTGCCCGACGGCGCGGTGCTGGAGGTGAACCATGTGGACGAGGGCCAGCCCACGGAGTTCTGGTACGCCGAGGTGGAGTACCCCACCGTGGAGGCCGCCTGCAGCTGGCAGCCGGAGGCCGTGGGCCTTGCAGACTACCTCCGGGACGAAGTCACCGACCAGCCCGGCCAGAGCATGGGTGCCTACTGGGTGCAGACCCGGGGCTGAAGGGTCGGAAAATCGGCTTCTCTGGCGGAAAAAATCTGGAAAAGCCTTGGAACTTATGGTATCATTGCTTCATCACGCAGCTTGCGGCCCGGACGGCCCGCTGGGAAAGAAGGAAACAGACACGAAACGACCTAAATTCACGCTGGCAGTCCAGTACAATTCGCCGGTCATCCTGACATTTTTCCTCCTCTCGCTGGGGGCACTGTTTCTGGGCCGGTACACCGGCGGCTGGACCACCACCCATCTGTTCAGCGTCTACCGCTCCTCGCTGAAAGACCCGCTGTTCTATTTCCGGCTCTTCGGCCATGTGCTGGGGCATGGCAGCTGGGACCACTTTATCAACAATATGCTCCTGCTGCTGGTGGTCGGCCCGCCGATGGAGGAAAAGTACGGCAGTCTGCCGCTTCTGAAGGGCATCCTGCTCACGGCCCTCATCTCGGGCGTATTGCAGTGCCTTCTGTTCCCCCGCACGGCCCTGCTGGGGGCGTCGGGCATCGTCTTTATGCTCATCATGCTGGCGTCCCTGTCCGGTTTTTCCGGCGGCATCCCGGTGACCATGCTGCTGGTGGCGGCGCTCTATCTGGGCCAGCAGGTGTATGACATCATCTTTGTGCGGGACAACGTGGCCAACTTCATGCATATCGTCGGCGGCGTGTGCGGCACGGTGTTCGGCTATGTCAATGCAGGCCCGCGCAGGCGGCGCAGGCATTGAGGCACGCTTTGCCCCGGCAAAGAATGGGTTAATTTTATCATTCGAGCGGCTTTGTTGATTGCATTTTGACAGGTCGGGCTTTATTATATCATTTGTACAAATATTGCCGTGTGAATTTTAACAAAATCACCAAAAGTTGTGTATTAGACGGAGGTTGCTTATGAGACGACTGTGCAGCCCATCCCCGGGGATGAAACTGCCGACAAACCATCGTAAAGGAGGTCAGACGCTTTGAACGAACACGAAAAACCACAGATAGACTTTATGCACAAGCTTGCGCGCCAGATCGTAGAGCGCCGCAACCTTGTGTTCCTGTTCGTCGTTCTGGCGACCATTTTCACGGTATTCGCGGTGAAATGGGTCAAGGTCGAGACGGACATGACCACCTATCTGCCCAAGACCTCAGAGACACGTCTGGGTCTGGACATCATGGAGGATCAGTTCACGACCTACGGCTCTGCCGATGTCATGGTGGCCAACATCACCCCCGACGAGGCTGACGCACTTTCCGATCAGCTCACCGAGCTGAAGGGCGTCCAGATGCTGGACTACGACGACACCACAGACCACTATAATAAGGACTCGGTATCGGCCCTCTACTCCATCACCTTCGACTACCCCGAGGAGGACGACCAGTGCCTCGAGGCCCTCGACCGGGTGAAGGAGTATCTGGCCGACTACGACATCTACGTCTCCACCTCGCTGGGCAACACCCAGCAGGAGACCATTGATGCCGAGGTGCGGGTCATCATGGTGTACGTCGCCGTCATCATTGTGGTGGTGCTGATCTTCACCTCCCAGACCTACGCCGAGGTGCCCGTCCTCATCCTCACCTTCGTGGTGGGCATGATCCTGAACATGGGCACCAACTTCCTGCTGGGCACCATCTCCTTCGTCTCCAACTCGGTGACGAACATCCTGCAGCTGGCCCTGTCGCTGGACTATGCCATCATCTTCTGCAACCACTTTAAAGAAGAGCACCAGACCATGCCGCTGAAGGAAGCTGTCATCGAGTCGCTGAGCAAGAGCATCCCGGAGATCAGCTCCAGCTCCCTGACCACCATCGGCGGTCTGGTGGCCATGCTGTTCATGCAGTTCAAGCTGGGCCCCGATATGGCCCTGTGCCTCATCAAATCCATCCTGTTCGCGCTGCTGTCCGCCTTCGTGGTGATGCCGGGCCTTCTGATGCTGTTTGGCCCCCTCATCGACCGGACGCAGCACCGCAGCTTCGTGCCCAAGATACCCTTCGTGGGCAATTTCGACTACGCCACGCGGCACGTGGTGCCCGTGGTCTTCGCCCTGCTGATCACCGTGGGCTTCTTCCTGTCCTCCCGCTGCCCCTTCGCCTACGGGTACAGCCTGCTGACCACGCCCATCCAGAACGATAACCAGATCGCCGAGCAGATGATCGAGGACACCTTCACCTCCAGCAACATGCTAGCCCTGATGGTCCCTGCCGGCGACTACGACAAGGAGGCCGCCCTGCTGGCGGAGCTGGAGCAGTATGATGAGGTGGATCACACCATGGGTCTTGTGAACATCGAGGCCATGGACGGCTACACACTGGCGGATAAGCTGACGCCCCGCCAGTTCGCGGAGCTGGCCGGTCTGGACTACGAGGCCGCACAGGTGGTCTACGCCGCCTACGCCGCCAACGATGGCGACTACGGCCAGCTGGTGGGCCACCTCTCCACCTACAGGGTGCCGCTGCTGGATATGTTCCTGTTCGTCTGTGACCAGATCGACGCCGGTGTGGTAACGCTCAGCGATGACCAGACCGCCGCCCTGAAGGACGCCCAGACCCAGATGCTCAGCGCCAGGAACCAGCTGCGGGGCGAGGATCTCAGCCGCATGCTGGTATACCTGACCCTGCCGGAAAGCGGCGATGAGACGTACGCCTTCACCGACAAAATTCTGGACATCGCCCAGAAGTATTACCCCGACCAGAAGGTATATCTGGCCGGTGACTCCACCAACGAGTACGACTTCGAGAAGTCCTTTGCCATCGACAACAAGGTGGTGAGCATCGTGTCCATTCTGGTGGTCATGGTGGTGCTGCTGTTCACCTTCAAGTCCGCCGGTATGCCGGTGCTGCTGATTCTGGTGATCCAGGGCTGCATCTGGATCAACTTCTCCGTCCCCGCCGTCACCGGCAAGTACCTGTTCTATCTGAGCTACCTGATCGTCAGCTCCATCCAGATGGGTGCCAACATCGACTACGCCATCGTCATCGCCAGCCGCTATCAGGAGCTGAAGGCGAAGATGACCCAACGCAGCGCCATTGTAGAGACGCTGAACTTTGCCTTTCCCACCATCATCACCTCCGGCGCCATCATGTCCATCTGCGGCTTCCTCATCGGCAGCATGACCTCGGAGCCCGTCATCGCCGGCATCGGTGAGAGTCTGGGCCGCGGCACGGTGATCTCCATCATCATGGTCATGTTCGCCCTGCCCCAGATCCTGCTGATCGGCAGCCGCGTCATCGACAAGACGTCCTTCTCCGTGCCATCCGTGGTGGCCAAGAAGAACAGCCGCGGCCGCATGACGGTGAACGGTATGGTGTACGGCCACATCAACGGCACGGTCCGCGGCATGATCCACGCCACGGTGGAGGGCGACGTAGATCTGACCATGCTCTCCGGAGCAGAGGGAGAGGAGGTACCCGACGATGAGGAAGAAGATTGACATACGGCATCTGGCCGCGGCTCTGCTGGCAGCCCTGATGCTGCTGGCCTGCCTGCCCGTGACGCAGGCCGACGCTGCCGGCAATACCATCCACATCTCCTCGGAAGCGGAGCTGCGGGATCTGGCCGCCAGCTGCGCGCTGGACACCTGGTCCCGCGATAAAAACGTGGTGCTGGACAGCGACCTGACGCTGGTGGACCCGTCCTTCCTGCCCATCCCCACCTTCGGCGGCAGCTTTGACGGGCAGGGTCACACCATCCATAATGTCAGCATAACGGACAGTCTGTCCCCTGCCGGCCTGTTCGGCGTGGTGCAGGCGGGCGGCTCCGTCCGCAGTCTCCATGTGGTGGGCGCCGTCACCCCCTCCGGTGATGGTCGGAGCGTGGGCGGCATCGCCGGTGAGAACAACGGCATCATCGAAAAATGCAGCTTCACCGGTACGGTGTCCGGCCAGGTATACGTAGGCGGCATCGCCGGTCACACCGGCGTCTCCGGCAGTATCTTGGCCTGTGAGACCCGCGGCGCGGTCATCGGCGACAGCATGACCGGCGGCATCACAGGCTATAACGAGGGCCTGCTGGCCGACTGCACCAACAGCGCCTGCGTCAACGTGGAGAGCACCGATCCCCGTCTGGATCTGGAGGATCTGGATCTGACGCTGACGCCGGACCTGTCCAAGCTGGGGCAGGCCAACGCCGGCGCCTCCGCCGCTGATACCGGCGGCATCGCCGGATACAGCGTCGGTACGCTGTCCGACTGTGTGAACCACGGCGCCGTGGGCTACCAGCATATCGGCTATAACACCGGCGGCGTGGTGGGCCGCAGCTGCGGCCAGCTCCTGCGCTGCCGCAACGATGGCTCCATCGCCGGACGCAAGGACGTGGGCGGCGTGGTGGGCCAGATCGAGCCCTATATCCAGGTGGACGCCTCTCCCACCTATCTGTCGGAGCTGAACCGCCAGCTGTACGAGCTGAAATCCCTGACCGACCAGGCCGCCAATGACGCCCAGGACGGCGCAGGCGGCGTGTCCGACCGGCTCAACGACATGAACGACTACCTGAAGGACGCCCTCTCCGACCCGCAGGACCCCCTGGCCGCCATCACCGGCTTCGGCAGCCGCCTGAAGGACCTGAACAACAGCGCCTCCGGCTCGGTGGACACCGTGGCGGACGACCTGCGGGACATCAACAGCAAGTTCAATGAGGTATCCAACACCGTGCTGGCCGCCATCTCCGCCGCCAGCGACCCCGCCTCCGTCATCTCTGACGGCTCGCAGGGGAACATCGACAAGATCACGCTGGGCAAGACTTCTGCCTGTACCAACAGCGGTGCAGTCAGCGGCGATGTCAACACCGGCGGCATTGCCGGCTCCATCGCCATCGAGTACGAGCTGGACCCAGAGGATGACGTCAGTGCCAGCCTCAGCGGTGAATACCGCCGCCAGTACGAGTACCGCGCCGTGGTGCAGCAGTGCGCAAACACCGGTGCCGTCTCCGCCAAGCGCAGCAACACCGGCGGCATCGCCGGGCGCATGGACCTCGGCCTCATCATCTCCTGTGAGAGCTACGGCAGCGTGGAAAGCGACAGCGGCAGCTGCGTGGGCGGCATCGCCGGTCTCACCGCCGCCACTGTCCGCAGCAGCTATGCCAAGTGTACCCTCAGCGGCAAAAAATACGTGGGCGGTATCGTGGGCTCCGGCGTGGCGGAGAAATCCGACGGCAGCGCCAGCACCGTTACCGGCTGCTGGTCGCTGGTGGACATCACCGGCTGTCAGCAGTACGAGGGTGCCGTCTCCGGCGCGGACACCGGTACGTTCACCGATAACTATTTCGTCTCCGACACACTGGCGGGCATCAACCGCCAGAGCTTCGCGGGCCGCGCAGAGCCTGTGAGCTTCGACACCCTCGCCGCGGCGGAGGGTATGCCCGGCGGCATGACCACCTTTACCCTGTCCTTCGTCTCCGACGGCAAGGTGCTGACCAGCCGCACCTTCTCCTACGGCGCATCCTTTGACAGCAGCGTCTATCCGCCGCTTCCGGAAAAGGACGGCATCTACGCCCACTGGGATCGCACCGACCTCCACGGCCTGCACCTCGACACGGTGGTCACCGCCGTCTATGACCCGCTGCTGCCCACCCTGTCCTCGGAGCAGACCCGCGAGGACGGCCGTCCCGTCATTCTGGCCGGCGGCGACTTCAACGACGGCGACACCATGGCCGCCACAGCCCTGACTCTGACGCCGGAGGAGTTCCACGCGGCAGACGGCAGCTTCGCAGACCGCGCTGCCAACTGGTTCTCCTACCTGAAGGAAGGGCAGCTGCCGCCCCTGACCGTGAACCGCCGCGTGGCGGAACAGTGGCGGGTATCCCTGCCCGATGACGGCCAGGAGACCCACACGCTGCGCTACCTGCCGTCTCAGGACGCATCGCATCTGCGGCTCTATGTCAACGACGGCGGCGGCTGGCAGGCCGTGTCCTACGACACCGTGGGCAGCTACCTCTCCTTCACCGCAGGCGGCGCCAGCCCCGAATTCGCCGTGGTCACCACCGCATCGGTGTGGTGGCCGCTGGCTGCGGCCATCGCCGTGTGCGTGGCCATCGTGCTGGCGGTCCTGCTGGGACGGCGTCACCGCCGCCGGCGGAAGGCCGCCGCGGCCTCTGCCCCCGAGACGGCGGAGAATGCCGCCGAAAGCACGGAAACGTCCGCCCGCACCTCCCGCCCGACCCAAAAGAAACGGCGGCGCTGGTGGATCCCCGTCAGTATCGTTGCGGGCATCGCCGCTGCGGCGGCGGTGCTCCTGACCGCCACCGGTCTGGGCCGCCAGCTCAACGCCTGGCGTCTGCTGCACCGCGCCCTGAACGCCGACTCGCTGGCCATGACCGTCTCCGTCCAGAGCGGCGAGACCTTCACCGCCAGCGCCGATGTCTGCCGCACCAGGGCCGACACCACCCGCATCGTCACCGTCCGGTGGCAGGGCGTGACCGTCTACTGCACCGGCGATGCGGTGTATCTGGAGAACGGCCGCGCCTACCGTCTGAGCAGCAACCTGGCCCTCTCCGACCTGGCCGCTCTGTTCCGCAAGGCCCATGTGGACTGTGAAAAGACGGACGCGGACACCCTGTATACGGCGGCGCTGTCCGCCGCCGACGCGGACGCCCTGCTGACGCTTCTGGAGCCGGAGGTGGGCGACCTCACCGGCATCGACAGGCTCACCGCCGTGCTGACCGTGGCCGATGGCCGCGCCCGGTCCCTCCGGCTCACTGTCGGGCCGGAGGACGCCCCCGTCCTCACCGCTGTGATGGATTTCACCGCCAAGGTCACGGCGCCCCAGGTGCCGGAGGCGGTGACCGCCGCCATCGCCGGCGGTACGGAGCCGGAGAATACCGTGCTGCCCGCGGATACCCTGCGCCTGCTGCGGTCCTGGGCCGCCCTGCGCAGCAGGGAGGTACTGGCCGCCGACCTGACGCTGACGGCGGACTGCGGCCCCCTGGTGCTCCGCGACACCCTGCAATACGACCGCCGCACCGTGGATGGTCAGGATTTCACCGCCGTCCGCAAGGGCGCGCTGAGCCTGTACTTCTCCGGCGATAAGCTCTGCGATGCGGAAGGCCATGTTCTCACCACCGATGACGCTCTGGCCTCCCAGGCCCAGCTCCTTCAGCTGGCCTACCAGCTGGTGCTGAACGGCACCGCCGCCTGCACCCAGACCGGCGGCACAGATACCTATACTCTGACGCTGGACGAGGCGGGAGCTGCGGAGTTTGCCGCCGCCATCGCGCCGGATATCCAGTCCCAGCACGTCGCCTTCACCGGCGGCCGCGTCACCATGGAGGTGCAGGACACCCAGCTGTGCAGCGTCCGTATCACCTGCTCCGGCAGCATCAGTGTGGCGCTGACGGAGGCCAACGCCTCCCTGAGCGCCGATATCCGGTTCGTCTCCCGCAATTACCCGTTCCCCCGCGCGGTGCTGAATGCGCTGCAATAACAAAAGAGAGAAGGCAATAGCATGGGAAACCGCATCATCTGCATCAGCCGCCAGTTCGGCAGCGGCGGCCATGAGATCTCCGTCAAGACCGCGGACCTGCTGCGTCTGCGCGTCTATGAAAAGGAGCTGGTACATCTGGCCTGCGAATACGGCGAGCTATCGGAGTCCGTCATGAGCGATTCCGATGAAAAGGCCACCAACCCCTACCTGTTCCGCACCGTCCACGAGGGCAACTACCATGTCGTGCGGGGCAAGCCCACGTCCGAGGTGCTGTTCGCCCTGCAAAGCCACGAGATCCGCCGCATCGCCCGCAGGGAGGAGTGCGTGTTTGTGGGCCGCTGCGCCGACTATGTCCTGCGGGATGCGGATGTCCGCCTGCTGCGGGTATTCGTCTCCGCGCCGGAGGAACAGCGCATCGCCCGTAAGATGGAGCAGGAGCATCTGACCCAGCCTCAGGCGGCGCGGCTGCTGCGGAAAATGGACAAACAGCGCCGGAAATACTACGAGACCTACACCCACCATGTCTGGGGCGACAGCACCAACTACGACCTGTGCATCGACACATCCACCTGTACGCTGGACGAGGCGGCGGCCCGGATCGCCGACCGCTTCCGCGCCATGGCGTAGCGTCAGAAGGGCTTTTATGCAGCAAGACAAGACATTTCTCGGTACGGAGCCGGTAGGGCGGCTCCTGTTCCGGCTGGCGGTCCCCACGGTGACGGCCCAGCTGGTAAATATGCTCTACAACATCGTGGACCGCATCTACATTGGTCACATGCCCGGCGACGGAAGCCTGGCCCTCACCGGCGTGGGCGTGTGCATGCCCCTCATCATGATCGTCTCCGCCTTTGCGGCGCTGGTGGCCTCCGGCGGTGCGCCCCGTGCCTCCATTGCCATGGGCCGCGGCGACCACGCCGGCGCGGAGCGGCTGCTGGGCGGCTGCGCTGCCCTGCTGCTCCTGTTGTCCCTGACCCTCACCGCCGTGCTGCTCCTGTGGGGCCGCGACCTCCTGCTGCTGTTCGGTGCCAGCGAGAACACCGTCGCCTACGCCGCCGACTACATGGGTGTCTATGCCGTCGGCACCGTGTTCGTCCAGCTGACGCTGGGCCTCAACGCCTTCGTGACGGCCCAGGGCTTCGCCCGGACCGGCATGCTGACGGTGCTCATCGGCGCGCTGGCCAATATCGCGCTGGACCCGCTGTTCATCTTCGCTCTGGACATGGGCGTGCGGGGCGCGGCGCTGGCCACCGTGCTGTCTCAGGCCCTGTCCTGCGTCTGGGTCACATCGTTCCTCTGCGGCAAAAAGACGCTGCTGCGCCTGCGGCGGGAGAACCTGCTGTCCGGTCTGCATCTGGTGCCGCCCTGCATCGCGCTGGGATCGTCCTCTTTTGTCATGCAGGCCAGTGAGAGCGTCATCTCCGTGTGCTTCAACTCCTCCCTGCTGAAATACGGCGGGGATCTGGCCGTGGGCGCCATGACCATCCTCACCAGCGTCATGCAGTTCGCCCTGCTGCCCCTGACTGGTCTGTCTCAGGGCGCTCAGCCCATTACCAGCTACAACTACGGCGCCCGGAACACAGACCGCGTCCGGCAGAGCTTCCGCCTGCTGCTGCGCGCCTGCCTCATCTACTCTATGATGCTGTGGGCCTTCGTGATGCTGTGCCCCCGGGTGTTCGCCGGTCTGTTCACCACCGACGCGGCCCTGCTGGCCTTCACCTCCAGGGCGCTGCGCATCTACTGCGGTGGGCTGGGCCTGTTCGGCATCCAGATCGCCTGCCAGATGACTCTGGTCTCCACCGGAAACGCTGTCTGCTCCATCATTGTAGCGGTGCTGCGGAAGTTCGTGCTGCTGATCCCCCTGATCTACATCCTGCCCTGCTTCCTGCCGGACCCCACAACAGCCGTCTATCTTGCGGAGCCCGTGGCTGACGTGCTGGCGGTGACGTTCACCGCCGTCCTGTTCTCGGTGCAGTTCAAAAAGTCCCTGCAAAAGCTGGAGACGCCCCTGCAATAATTTATACCCAAAAGCGCGCAAAAAAGCGCCCGTCCTTCCGGACGGGCGCTTTTCAGTGCTTGTCGTATATCCCTTACTCGGCCTCGGCCAGCGCCTTGGCGGCGGCGATCGCCTTCTCCTGAGCTGCGGCGGGGCAGTCCTCGTAGCGGACGAAGTTGAAGGTGAACGTACCGCGGGACTGGGTCATGGACCGCAGGTCAATGGCGTAGCTCATCATCTCGGCCATGGGCACCTCGGCCTCCAGCACAGTCTCGCCGTCTCCGGTGGGGTTCATGCCCATCACGCGGCCGCGGCGCTTGTTCAGGTCGCCCATCACGTCGCCCAGGTAGCTGTCGGGAATGGTGACCTTCAGCTCGCCGATGGGCTCCATCAGCACGGGCTTGGCCTCGGGCAGCGCGGCCTTGAAGGCCAGGTTGGCGGCCAGCTTGAAGGCAATTTCAGAGGAGTCCACGGGGTGGTAGGAGCCGTCCACCAGGGTGGCCTTCAGGTACACCACAGGATAGCCGGCCAGCACGCCGTGCAGGCAGCTCTCGCGCAGGCCCTTTTCCACGGCGGGGAAGTAGTTCTTGGGGACGGAGCCGCCGAACACGTTCTCCTCGAAGATCATGTCCTCCTGCTCGGTCTGGGGCTCGAAGATGATATGCACGTCGCCGAACTGGCCGCTGCCGCCGGTCTGCTTCTTGTAGCGGCCCTGCTTGCGGACGGTGCTGCGGATCTTCTCACGATAGGCTACGCGCGGGGTGTCCAGCTCCGCGCCCACGCCGAAGCGGGACTTCAGCTTGCTGCACAGCACGTCGATCTGGATGTCGCCGGCGCCGGAGATAACGGTCTGGTGGGTCTCGGCGTTGTTGGTGACGGAGAAGGTGGGGTCCTCCTCGTTCAGCTTGTTCAGGCCGGTGCCCAGCTTCTCGATCTCCTGCTTGGTCTTGGGGGAGATGGCGCGCTCGTAGCAGGCGGGGGCAAAGGCCAGCGGCGCGAACTTGACGTAGGTCTTGGGCTCGCACAGGGTGTCGCCGGTCTTGACCTTGTCCATCTTGCCGATGGCGCCGATGTCGCCGCAGCAGATCTCCTTGGTCTCCTCGGCCTTCTTGCCCTTCATGGTGTACAGGCGGCCCAGCTTCTCGGTGTTGCCGGCGGTCATGTTGTACAGGGACATATCGCTGGTGACCTTGCCGCGGATGACCTTGATCATGGAGTACTTGCCGTACTGGTCGGAAATGGT
>ERZ827156.4700-NODE-4700-length-10854-cov-4.319844_pt1 | contig 10854 bp, 16 predicted proteins | sample MGYA00519919_ERZ827156 | MGnify/ENA primary metagenome ERZ827156 (study PRJEB31778, sample SAMEA3449269) | human gut metagenome | biome: human gut; feature: human-associated habitat; material: faeces | place: United Kingdom | collected 2010/2012 ... | reverse complement strand
TGGTAGATAGAACACACACCAAACAACTCATTTCCGTAGTGACTTCCATCTACTCTATCGATTTCCATCCCCAGGAGCCGTACGTGGCAACCGCTGGAGGAGGTTGCTTTTCCCGCGCTTCCGTCTCACAAGTAGATTCGAATATCTTCATCTGGTCCACCGATCCCGTTTTTTCCGAGGAGAAGGAGGATGACGAAAACACGGAGAGACTGCTGAGTACGCTGCGGGGACACACGAATGAAGTGACTTGCTGCCGCTGGTCTCCCGACGGACGGTGCTTTTCCGCAATCCAACTCATTTTCTAGTTATTTGGCTACCGCATCGGATGACGAGACCGTTCGGATATGGACGCAGGACTTGGACTATGCAGCGCTCTCCTATTCCCGTGATCCGTAGAAACGCCCCTCAGAAGCGGAGGCAGATGCACAGAAGGAGGAGCAGGAGGAGGAGAGCGACGAGGAATCAGAAGAGGATGTGATCCGTTTCAAATGCATCCGTGTGTTCAAAGGACATCGTTCGGGTTACTCTTCTTTCCGGCGTTCAAACTAGATGTGTCCGATGTCTCATGGAGCCCTGACAGCCGATTCCTCTGCTCGTGCAGCGTGGACTGCCAGATCCTCGTGTGGTCGCTGGAGCAGGAGAAGCCCATTCACGCGCTCGAGGGCCACTCCGCCTGGATCAGCTGCGTGTCATGGGATCCTCTGGGCGCCGTTCTCGCCTCTTCTTCGCGTCACTCCTAGTACATCGTGTCCGTGAGCAAGGACAACGCCTTCAAAGTGTGGTCGACCGACTCCTGGAATTGCATCTTCACCTCCGACCGTCTTCAAAGCGATCGCTACGGCAGCGGCCTCTATAAGCGCGCGCGGTGGTCCCCCGACGGCAGCATGCTCTGTGTCACCCACGCCATCTATGTCCTTTTCCCTTCTTCTTCTCACCTCCAGAAACAGTACCCTGTTTCCTTCCTTCTCAAGCGCGGCACGTGGGCGCCACAAGTTGTTTTGGCGGGTCACGCCGGTATCGTGGGGACCTGCCGGTACGCCCCACGCCTTCTCCAGACCGACAAGGGCGAGCTACTGCAGTTGGTGGGAATTGGCTGCGACGTGCACTTGGCGGGAAAAGATGACGCGTAGGATGGTTCGGTTTCCGTGTGGCGGAACGATCTGTCGCAGCCTCTGCTGGTCGTGAAGGGCGCGACGCACAACGTGGTGTCGGACATCGCGTGGTCCGCCGACGCGCGTCGCCTGATGTTCACCGCGGGCGAGTGCGTGGTGGCGGTGGAGGTCGAGGTCGAGGAGCTGGGCGGTCGCGCGCTGAGCGCTGAGGAGATGGCGGCCCGTCTGGTGCGCCAGGACGCGCTGCCGAAGAAGCGTGTGAGCATGACCATGTCACCTCTCTCTCCCACCACCAATCGTGCTATTACTACCGCACCTCAGACCAGTCAGGTGACCAGTCAATCAATGACTCAAACAACGACGCAAACAACAACCCACGCACCCACGCAAACAGCAGCACACGGGAAGCGGGCGGCGGAGGAGGAGCACGAGGCGACAGCCACGCGCAAGCGCAAGAAGCCACAGTCCGCACAGTCCGCACAACCCGCACCGCTCGCCGACCACCCCGTGGTGGCCCCCACGATTTCACTCCCCGCACTGAGCCTGACCCTCCCCGCCACCCTCCCACTACCTTCCCTGCACAGCACCGTGTCGCTGCAGGTGCTCTCCACCACCACAGCCCCCATCACACCCACCACACCCGATCGTCTCTGCGCCACACTGGTGCAGGCCACGCACACGACCGGCACGCCGCAATGGTCCTGGGTCGGCGAGGGCCACGTCGCCGCCGCCACGCTCACCGCTCGCTACTTCTTCGCCTGCACCCGCGAGGGCATTCTCCACGTGGTCACGACCGACGGCAGAACCGCGGTTCCGGCCGTGTTCGTGGGGGAGGGTCCTGCCGCAGTGGCGAGCATGGAGGGAAAAGAGGGCGACCGGTTCGCAGTGGTGACGGTGCGAGGGAAGATGCTGGTGGGGGTGCTGAACCCAGGGGGTCGACTGACGATGGAGAATGAGATTGACTTGTCGCGCTTCGTGAAGGAGGACGTGACGGGCGTTCGGATCCATTTTGTGGAGTACTCCGTGGTGAAGGTGCAGATCCAGATCAAGGAGAAGGACTGGGACGATTACATGTACGACTTGAATTCGCGCTGCTGGTTCGTCGAGCAGCAGAACGTGTTCGCCTACTCCTATTTCAACAACGCCACGCCCGCAGCGCTCAATTCACCGTTCGCCACGAATTCAATGCTGACGGTACTCGCGCCCTCCCTCTCTCACGCCTAGCTGCAGTCCACCTATTCCCACCTGGAGTCCCAGCTGTACATGGCGCGCGAGGTCAAGAACGACCGGCAGGAGTTTTCCCGCCTTCTTTCTTCGTACGCGTCGCTGATCAACGAGAACAACGACCTGCCGCGGCTGAAGGCGCTTGCAGTTGATCTGAAGGACCGTTTCGTATGCGTAGGGTTGGAGAGGGGAGATGAGCCGTAGGAGGAGAAGGGAATGGCGCTGTTCCAGTCCATAGTTGTACCCGTAGTGAAGGAGAATGCTCACTTCGCTGAGTATCTGAAGAGTGTCGTTTCGCTTGTTTCCCTTACACATTCTTTCATTCTCTTGCCAAAACGAGCGGCGTTGATTATTTCAGCAGTCGGCCCACTGGCGAGGAGGAATCCGAAGTGTGGCCCACAAACGCCAACGACTATGTGTTAAAGGGAATTATTGGAAGAGTACTCGGATTGGGTATGAAATCATGGATAGGGGGCATTTGCGAAGGTATACAAGGCCGTATGCAAGACAAATGGCAAGACTGTGGCGATTAAGATCATTTCGCTGGAGAATGCGTCTCCGAATCTTATCGATATATGGAAGGAAGTGCTGTCTATGAAACTGTGCAATCATCCCAACGTGGTGCGATGCTACTGCTGCTTCAACAAGGAGGACCAGCTCTGGATCGTGACTCCGTTCATGTCAAAAGGTTCGCTCCTTCGCGTGCTGCAGTACCTGCGCAAGAACGACAAGCTGGAGCGAGGCGAGGGTCTTCCGGTACGCATCCGACGCCCTGCTCATGTGTAGGAAAAGGTGGTCAGTGCGATCGTCAAGCAGGCGGCCTACGGGCTGCAATACCTCCACGCGTCCAATCTCCTCCACCGGTTCGCCTTCTCGCTCCTCTTCATCGTAGCGATGTCAAGGCGGGGAACATTCTCATCGACTCCGATGGGCGCGTGTGTTTGGCCGATCTGGGCGTTTCTCGCGTGATCGAGGGTGCCATGAAGAACGCGCGTGCGCGGACCTTCGTGGGCACGCCGTGCTGGATGGCGCCCGAGGTGATGAACCACCACGACTACAATGCAGCCGTAAGGATGGGAAGGGCTGCTCACGGCGCAGGCGGACATCTGGTCTCTCGGAATCACGGCGCTCGAGCTGTACAAGGGGTTCCCGCCCTACGCCCACTGCGAGCCGATGGAGGCAATCATCCGCACTTGCCAGGGCGATCCTCCGTCGTTCGATACCTACTCGCCATCTGCGCGCGTTCCCAGCTGGTACTTCCGAAACTGGGTGAAGATGGTGCTGAAGAAGAATCCCGACAGCCGGCCCTCGATTGACGCCGTGCTCCACCACCACTTCCTGAGCGCCATGACGGACGAGGAGGGCCGCGCGCTCCTGAAGCACTTTGTAGCCGGGATTCCCGATTTGGATGCGATGGAGCCGGAGGTGAAAGAGACTGTGGAGGATGGTGCTGCTGAAACGACAGCTGTGCGGTGGCGTTTTGAATAGTTGCTATTCGTTGTGTTTGCCGTCAACAAAGCATCTCTATGTTACAGGCAACTACGCGATTCCGGAGCGTCCAGCTGCTTCTCCAGCTCCTGGGCGGCGATCGTGACCAGTTTGGAGTAGAGGGTCTACGCATCACGACGATCTCCCATCCCCACCTCGTTTTCCTTCGGAAATATCGTCTCAAACGACAGTTCGTTCCGGCCCATCAGAAGGCGGATGTTTCCAGCGATGAACGCCTTTGCGATGCGGATCATCTGCGGCGAGGCTTGCCACCACAGCGGTTTTGGTGTTGCGGACACCCCCAGACCCTCCAGCACCTCCTGCGCCAGCAGCTGCAGCATTCCATAGCGCGCGAGAACGAATGCCGCGGACATCGTGAACAGCTTGTCCTTGCTCTCGTCGGAGCTTCCGCGCTTCAGCGACAGCAACGAATCCGCTCCCAAATGCGCCTGCGTGTAGGCCAGAATGGCCTTCCGCTGCTGCCACGTGACCTCCCGCGGTGCGATCGACAGAAACTTGCTACGAGTGAATCGATGCATTCACTCCCACAGCACATCCGACAAACAGACGGGATGAGGCCAGCTCCCTGCCTCGGAATAGAGGGCATAGCGCAACGTACCCACGAGCTCCGCCTGGATGATGAGCTGGCTCGCTCGCTCCGAGTTCTTGCCCAGAACTGGAAGCGTGTGATTGTAGTAGCTGATCGTGGGAATTTTGTGTGCATTCGCATCGATGCAGGTTACATGCATGTTGTCGCGAATTTGTTTCGCAACCGCAGCAGCGTATCCCGTAATGCCGCATTCCTGCTTCCCTTCGTTCGAAAAGCTCTGAATGGTCATACACTTATCTATACATGATACAACAGTGGAAAGAATCGACTTGCTGATGAGAGAACGCAAAAACCGACATGCTGCGTAGTGGGATAGAGAACGATGATCCGCCGATTGTCCAAAAGCGCACCCACTTTGCACAGAATGCCAGGCATCAGGAAATCGTGGCTCGACCACATCTTCCTATAGAAGAGGATTTCCTCTCTGCTAGAGAAGACGGAAGACTTGGAGAGCAATTCCGAGTACAGCGACTGCATGCGTCCCTCCCAGGACAATTCCTGTTCCCGTGAATGGAGTGCAACCACTCAATAACTGTCATAGAACTTCCCACTCCATACATACTGCCACAGAATTACTCAAATAGGACTGCAACAAACACCCCAAAACAGCAATTACTGAGCCTCTCCGTAAACCGCGTCAATCCATTGCTGACAGACTGACTTCGTCTCCTCCAGCTCCTCCTTCGTCACCTCCATTCTCTTCTTCTTCAGCTCGCGAATCTCCCCCAAGAACTGGTTGAACGACTCCTTGAAATCATCATCCATTTGCTCCTGATTCGCCTCCACGCCCTGCTTCACCTTCTGCACCATCTCCTGAATCTCGTTCATGATCATCATCAACTCCACCTTCTTCTTGTCCTCCTCCCGCAATCGCTCCGCCGTCTCCCTCATCTCCCGGATCTCCGCCTCCGTCAGGTTCGTCGCATTGTTGTCGAACACGTGCTCGGTCACCACATGGGTCGTCGTCTCCATCACCGACATCTTCAGAATTCCGTTGTCGTCCACCTCCATTGTGATCTCCACAGAGGCCTCGCCCCTCGGCTTCGGCGGGATGCCCGTGATCCGCAGAACGCCAATCTCGAAATTGTCGCGCGCCACGGGCCGCTCGCCCTGCAGTATGTGCAGCTTCATGCTCTGCATGTTGTCCTTCGACGTCACGTACTCCTTCGTGTGCTTCTCGCCGTACGGAGTGTTCTTGTCCAGAATCACGGACATCATGCCGTCCGATCGCTTCACGCCGATCGGCAGCGGAATCACCTGCTTCACCGTCAGCTTCTTGATGGCGAGCGGTGCGTAGCGAGATTCGTCGTCGTCGTCATCATCATCATCCGTGTCAATGTCGAAACCGCCTTCGTCGCTCGCCGACTCCGACTCCTTCGCCTTCTCCTGCAGATCCTTCAGACGCACCGCTTCGATCACCGCTCCCTTGCTGACCGCCTCATCCGGGTTGATCTTCTCGAACACCTTCTCCTCTCCAAACATAGCGATCAGCATGTTCTTCACGTACGGGATGCGGCTCGATCCGCCGATCAGCACGACATCGTCGATCTTCTCCGTCATCTCCTCCGCGGAGGCGTTCAGACGCTCCAGCACCTGCGTGCTGGTCATCAGACGCTTCAGGATGGACTGCGTGCGATTGAACAAATCCATGCAGCTCTGCTCAAACTCCTTGCGCGTGATCACGAACGGCTCACACTCCCACGAATCTTCGGAGATATCCACCTCCGTCAAGGATGACAGCTCAATCTTCGCATGCTCCGCGACGTTGCGCAGCTTCTGCTTGTTGCGGTCCGTCGTGAAGTCCACCGTGCACTCCATCATCTCCAACTTCTGCTGGATCAGATTCATCATGATCGCATCGAAGTCGTCGCCGCCGAGATGCGAGTCGCCGTCCGTTCCGATCACCGTGTACACGCTATCCTCCACACGGAGAATCGTGCAATCGAAGGTGCCGCCTCCAAGGTCGTACACCAAGATGGTCTTGTTGCCAGTGTTCTCGAAGCCGTAGGCGATGGCCGCAGCCGTCGGCTCATTGAGGACTTCCAGCACGTTGCAACCGGCCAGCGTTCCAGCGTCGATAGTGGCCTGGCGCTGGCTGTTGTTGAAGTAGGCGGGGACGGTAATGACGACGTCCGTAATGCTCCCATTGCTGAAGCTGTTCGCAATGGAAATCAGGTTCTCGATCACGAAGCCGCTGATTTGTTCGGGGGTGTACTCCATCTTTTCCTTCTTGCAGGTCACCTCGATTATGGGACGACCCTTCTCGTTGGCCTTCACGGTGAAGGGCCAGTGCTTGATATCCTCCTGCACCCCGGGCTCGTTGTACAGATGGCCAATCAGACGCTTCGCATCGTAAACGGTGTTCTTACAGTTATGAACCACCTGCATCTTCGCAGAGCGGCCGTAGAGCCGTCCCGTATCGTTAAATGCTACCATGGAGGGCGTAGTACGGTTTCCCAAGGCATCTACCGCAACTTCGACATGCTGGTTCTTGAAAATGGAAATGCAAGAATTGGTCGTTCCCAGATCAATTCCCGCCACATGATCCGATCCACGCAACATTCCAATAGAATACTTTATGTAGGATAACCCGACTCATGCACGAAATCCGTGCGTCCAATCCGCTGCAACGAACGATTTCAAGAAACAAGTCAAGTTTATCGCGCCCTCTTTCTGGGATTCCTCTCCATCTTCGAGAGCACGGCATACGCCGAGTCGTCGCGTCCCTTCGGCTCCTGGCGAATCGGAATAGACGGAGCGTCATTCACGTAGGCTCTCAGCTCGCCCCTGTCTATCATACTCCCACAGTGCTCTCACTTTGGCATCATCGCAAAGATCGATCTCTCCTCCTGCTCCTGAGTGACTAATCGTCATGGTTCTCCCCAAATCCAACATCCCTTGGTGCGGCGGCGATTCACCGCAGACAGGTACTCCTTCTTCGACGCGGCAATGTCCTCCAGACCCTCGTTCGCCTCCTCGCGGAAGGAGTCCGACATGCCCGTGACCAGTCGCAGCCACTTCTCGATGATCTGGTGCAGGGTCGCGTGATTCTCCTCCGTCTCCTTCTTGTTCATCCACAGCTTCACCAGCAGCTCTCCCATGTTGCCCTCCTTGATGTTGTTCTTCCGCACCGGCAGCTCCAGCAGCACGTTGTACACGCCGGAGCGGATCTAATGCATGAGGATGATTGTTGATTCCAACGCGACTAAACGGAAGATTGCCATGGGCGCCAGGGCGGATCCACTTTGCGAGCACCGGAATCAGTCCGCACGACAGGCAGCTATCGATCATTCTCTGTGGGAAGACAAACCAGCGGGCGAAATCGGTGTCCTTCATGGAGCGCTCCACATCGCGAATCATCTTCAACCGGTTGTCCACCACTTCTCCGTTCGAAAACGCCTCGAGGTCCTTCACGTAGGCTTCATCCATTCTGTGTACATATTCCTACCCGTTACCCGCCTCATTCGCTTTCCACAATTGCTCTTTTCACCAGCAGTCGTTGTTCGTTATCTGAAAGCTCTCCATTCTTCTTCTTTGGCTTCTTGGCCGGTTCGTCGTCCTTATCTTCGATTGCCGCTTCAAGATCGTTTCCAAAAGCATCCTACGCGTTACCAAATGCCTGTTTGTTAGAACATACGCTGCGAATGCGATCGTACTTTTCCTTCTCCGCAGCAGTCATCTCCTCCGAGTCTTCCTTCGGATGGGTCTGGGGGGTGCTGTCCTCGCTCTCATCTCCAAATACAGCTTCTTCCTCGTGGTCCATCGTCCTGCGCTGATCTTGCTTCGGTTCTGAAGAAGACGGCTCCATCCGTTCGCGTGTTTCTTCTGTATTTGCTTGAATTGGTTTGGAGGATGAAATCCGGCTGTTTTCTGGACAAGGGCTTGAAATGGGTGTGTGAAACAAGAAGGGATATTGAACAATGAAGAATCATCTAGTGCAGTTAGGCACTCTGTTTAGGCAGAGTGACTGTTTCCTAGGACTTCTCCAGGAATGCTGTTTTCCGGAGATGAAGAACACGAACCAGTGCTTACGGGACGTGGAGAAGGCGTCATGCCACTACGCAGGGCTGACATACTGCCTGTTCTGCGGGAAGTGCAGCTCCGCGATGATCACCCGCGATGTCTTCTGCCCGAACTGCGCGAAGAATGAATAATGCTCTTAGTTTGGCTTTCAGAGAGTCGGCGTGGTGGATGAATGATGGGTACTACAGGAAGCGTGGTAGTACCCTCACCCCAGAAGGAGTTGACCGAATGCAGTGCCTCCACATCCGCTCGACCCCAATCTACGAGGGGTACATGATTACGAACGGCGGAGAGATGCTCGGCGACATCGTGAAGAGCGACCAGCTGAATCTGCTGAACTGGTATATGAGGGAAGAGATGATTAAGGCCATCAAAGCCTGCAAGAAGGATGCCCTCATCATTCCTCTAACAACCCTGAACGCCCTCAGTACCCTAAAGGCAACTGTAGACAGCATAGAAGAATAGAAATGACAATGCCTGTGGATAAACCACAGAGAGCATTGACAAGAAGCAGTAATGGTATTACCATGCAAACGTATTGCAATGAATAGGGTTAGGAGTGGGATTGACCACACGGATGGGACCAATGCTCACTACGTGTCCAATGAGCAAAGCATTGCTCCGAGATAATGAGATACATTCAGGGAATCACTTCAAGTACCGGATGGCGCGAAGAAGGTGTTTGAAGGTAATCGCCCTAATCGTAAAGCAGAAGCGTGTAGACTACTGCAGCGAGTTGTAGCCGAAGGAGTTCTTTCAGATACGGTAGAGTTCAGTTCAATGCACATTGTATTTGTGAGGTTTATGGAGGTTGAGTTGAACCGCGGGAATTGGGTGTTGTGAATGGGTAGTGTTTGTGTCTGTTTCATTGCGGATTTGAGAATGACGGATGACAGAGATTACGATAGTTGGGGAGAAAGGGTTTTGGACAACGATTCTCATTCAGTTTCTTCTCTACCGCCTCATATCGTCGTTAGCACTGTTTCCATGAGCGACTATATTCTTATGGAAAAGCTGGGAGGCGGGTAGTATGTGGTTTTGCGGGGTGAAGAGTAGTTCCTTTGGCATTGTGTACAAGGCCAACGATTTGTTCGCCAATGATTATGTTGCCATCAAAGTGCTGAAAATCACCGGCGATAACAACAAGTTGCCTGATGAAAGCGTTATTCTTAAAGGATGCAAATCAAAGTACATTGTGAATTATATTGATGTCATTCAAAAGGAAAATGAGTTGTGGGTAAGCAATGAAACAATAGAGTGAAGCAATAGATTGTAACAGAGTTCTGCCATTGTGGGTCATTAGCTGCTTATTTGCAAAGTGGAAATCAATTGAATGAGATGGAACTGCGTGACATTGCTAGCTGCTGTTTGTTTGCGTTGTATTACCTTCACAATCGTCGTATTATTCACAGAGTATGTGATCAATGTGGCTGCTGAATGAGTAGGACATCAAGCCGAGCAATTTGTTCATTTCAGAGACAGGGGTGATCAAGATGGGCGATTTTGGTTTTGCAGCACAGTTGAATCATTCTTGTTCTGTTAGAAGCATAAGGTGTGGTACATCATGGTACATGGCACCGGAGGTGTATGAAGGGAAAACCGAGTTGAAGAGTGATGTGTGGTCGTTGGGCATTACCCTGATTGAATTGGCAGAGGGAAAGAATCCGTTTGATGAGTGCTCTCTATTTGATGTGATGAAGCGCGTGTGTTATGGGGAGTGTCCTAAGCTTTCCTCCTCCAGGTGGTCCAGTGCGTTTGCGGACTTTGTGAGCAAGTGCTTGATCAGAGATACAAAAGAGAGGTGGAGTGTGAAGCAACTGTTGGATGTTGTAGTTGAATGAGAGAATGATGAATAGCACCCCTTTGTGAAGGATTCAGCTAACAGAATCAAGAGTGTTGGTTGTTCTGATTATCTGCTCGATATGGCGAAACGGGTTAGACGATGCAACATGCCGTACAGTCCGGTTGTTCCGTCTGTGAATCTTCTTGCAGTGAGTGTAATTGATGAGCACCTCACCACTCTTGTTGTGAAAGGAAATAGTGATTTGATGATGATGGGGAGCTATGTGGAAGTGATTAGAGTTTGCAAGGGTGTGTGCAATGATGAGTGTGTGGAGAAGTGGGATGTGGCGAGTTGTCCGCGGTTGAAGAGTATTGAGATTGGTGATGAGTGTTTTGAGAATGTGAAGGAAGTGAAGTTGATTGGATTGAATCAATTAGAGAGAGTGATGATCGGGCGGAATTGCTTTACAAAGCAGAAGAATAATGCTGGTAATGATCCAGACCGTCATTTCTATTTGAAGGATTGTGAGAGGTTGAGAGAATTGAAAATGGATGTGTATTCCTTCTCTGATTACTCCGTGTGTGAGATTGAGAATGTGCCTTCTTTGGAAGTGA
>ERZ827156.4698-NODE-4698-length-10859-cov-18.034524_pt1 | contig 10859 bp, 5 predicted proteins | sample MGYA00519919_ERZ827156 | MGnify/ENA primary metagenome ERZ827156 (study PRJEB31778, sample SAMEA3449269) | human gut metagenome | biome: human gut; feature: human-associated habitat; material: faeces | place: United Kingdom | collected 2010/2012 ... | reverse complement strand
ACATGAACGCCGGGAGACCTCCCCGGATCTTCTTTCAAAGAAACTCAAGAAACTATCAATCAAAACTTAAAACTCAGTCATGAAAAAAGATGAACGCCTGAATTTTTCCGACCGGACACCCTCCGTGCGGAGACTTGTCGTGTCGCTTGTCCTGATGCTGCTGGCCGTCCTGCCGGCAGCGGCGCAGAACAAGAAAATCACCGTCGATCTGGACAACGTCCCGGTCCGGGAATTTATCAAAACCGTGGAATCGCAGAGCGGTTATACATTCGCGTATAACAACTCCGAAATCGACCTCACGCGCCGCGTGAGCGTCAAGGCGGCCGACGAAAACGTCGTGGACGTCGTCATCCGCGCACTCAGCGCCCAGAACCTGACCGCCCGCATGGAGGGCAGCCGCATCGTCGTCAGCCGCAAACCGGCCGCCGCACGCGTACAGACGGCGCAACCCGTAAGGGGGGGGGTAGTGACCGGAACGGTCAAAACGATTTCGGGCGAGCCCGTCATCGGCGCCAGCGTAATCGTCTTGGAGACCAACCGGGGCAACGTCACCGGTCTTGAGGGCGACTTCTCGGTCGAGGCCACGCCGGGCCAGACGCTCTCCGTCTCCTTCCTCGGCTACAACACGCAGCAGATAAAGGTCGGCAGCCAGACGTCGTTCGACATCACGCTGACCGAGGACAGCAAGCAGATCTCCGAAGTGCTGGTCGTCGGCTACACTCCGATGCGCAAGAGCGACTTTACGGGATCGATCGCCAGCGTCAAAGCCAGCGAACTCTCCGCTACCACGCCCACCGTGGGCCAGTCGTTAGTCGGTAAGGTCGCCGGCGTCGAAGTCCACCAGACCAGCGGTGCGCCGGGCGACGGCGTAACCATCCGTGTGCGCGGCGTCAATTCGCTCTCGGCGAGCAGCGCGCCCCTTTACGTCATCGACGGCTATCCCGCTTCGGAGGACGTATTCATCAACCCCAACGACATCGAAAGCATCGACATCCTGAAGGACGCCGCTTCGGCCGCCATCTACGGTTCGCGCGGTGCGTCGGGCGTCGTGCTCATCACCACCAAGCGCGGCAAGGAGGGCGAAGCGGCCAAGGTGAGTTACGATTTCTCCTACGGAATCCAGCAGCTCGACCACAAGGTGGATCTGCTGAACGCCGTCCAGTTCCGCGATCTGCTGATCGACGCCCGCAACAACTCCTACCGTCTGCGCGCTACGGCCGCCGGTGTGTCGTGGAGTCCCTACGACGACAATACGGTGCGTGCGGCCAAAGGCTTCTCGCTGGCCGAAGTGGGTATTCCGTCGATGTTCTACGATTTCACGACCCGCACGCCCGTGACGCCGCAGTACGATACCGACTGGCAGGACGAACTGTTCTCCAATGCCGGCATCATGCGTCACAACGTCTCGGTGACGGGCGGTTCGAAGGCTATCAAGTACATGGCCAGTCTCGGTTACATGGATCAGGACGGTATCATCTCGCCGTCGAACCACAATCGCATCAACGCCCGCCTGAATCTCGACGCGCAGATCACCAAGCGGCTGTCGGTGAGTCTCAGCTATTCGATGTACGATGCCAAGAACCGCGTGGTGCAGGCCGAGGGCCGCATGATCAACGACGGCGTGATCCAGAGCGCCCTGATGTATCTGCCGAACCTTCCGGCCTACGAGGAGAACGGTGACTACGCCCGCAGCGCCATGATTAAGATGAAGACCGAATGGGGAATGAATTTCCCCGAGAACCCGCTGGCGATCGCCCACGAGCTGGACATTCAGGAGAAGATGTCGCGCCACAACCTCAATGTCAACATGGTCTACGAGTTCATTCCCGATCTGAAACTCTCGGCGCGTCTCGGCCAGCAGTGGTACAACTACCGCTATTTCTACTATCGCCCGATGAGCATCGGACGCGATGCCGCCGTCGCTTACAGCGATGCGCTGAAACCCTACAACATCGCCCGCACCACCTCGACCTACGACGTCGACCGGCTGGGCGAGTTCATGCTCAGCTATAAGAAGGAGTTCGGCCGTCACCATTTCGACGCTCTGGCCGGCTACACGCTCCAGAAGAAGACCTACGACCGGCTGGGCGTCGAGGCTACCGGATTCGCCGACGACCGCATCCATGAGGTGACGGCCCACGGTTCGGAGGCCACGGACGTCCAGCTCTACGACACGCGCAAGGCCGGTTGGGCGATGATGTCGTTCCTGACGCGCGTGAACTACGCCTTTGACGATCGCTACACGCTTACCGCATCGTTCCGCGCCGACGGTTCTTCGCGTTTCGGCGTGGACAGCCGCTGGGGCTATTTCCCTTCGGTGTCGGCCGGTTGGACGCTCTCTAACGAACCCTTCTTGAAGGATGCGCTGGAACGCGTCGCTTCGATCCGTCTGCGGGCGAGCTGGGGCAAGAGCGGTAACAACGACATCGGCAACTACGCCTCGATCGCCTCGATCTCGACGGGCAGCTACGCCTTCGGCAACCCCCCCCGTCTCGACGACCTACGAAGGTTCGTTCGCCGATGCTGCGCTCGGTTGGGAGACCACCACGCAGACCAACATCGGTATCGACCTCGGATTTCTCGGCGGCCGCCTGAACGTGATCGGCAACTATTACAATTCGATCTCGTCGGACATCCTCTACGACTATCCGATCTCCTCGATCTCGGGCGCCACTGCAACCAAGACCAATCTGGGGACGGCGAAGATCCGCAACCGCGGTTTCGATTTTCAGGTCGATGCCCGCGTGCTGACCGGCAAGGTCAACTGGAACGTCAGCGCCAACGTCTCGGTCAACCGCAACAAGGTGGTGAGCATGGGCGGTCTGGACGACATCATCTCCACCACGGAGCGCTCCGTGGGTTCGCACATCACCAAAGAGGGGTATCCCATCGGTTCGTTCTACGGTTACAACGCCATCGGTATCATGTCGAAGGCCGACTACGCCAATGCGCTTCTCGACCGCGAGGTCTATCTGAAAAACGGCAACAAGTTCCCCGAAGGTTATGAACTGAAAGGGCCGGCGGTCTCCTCCTATTCGCTCGACGCGCTCTCCTACGGCAACGCGATCTGGGAGGACGTCAACGGCGACGGACTCATCACCACCGACGACAAGACGATCATCGGCGACGCCTATCCCGATTTCACGGGCGGTTTCTCGACGAACCTTTCGTGGAAGGGACTCGATTTCAGCGCCAGCTTCGTCTACTCCTACGGCGGCGAGGTGATCAATTTCCAGGACTACTACCTCTACAACATGGAAGGTTCGGGCAACCAGTACGCCATCGTGGCCGACCGCTATATCTCCGACGAGCAGCCGGGACGCAATAACGTGCCCATCGCTTCGCGCATCTCGACACCCAACACGTCGCTCAAACTCTCGTCGTATTACGTCGAGGACGCCTCCTTCTTCCGCTGCGCGAACATCACGCTGGGCTATACGCTTCCCAAGCGTTGGATGAGCAAGCTCCACGTTTCGTCGTGCCGCGTCTATTTCAGCGGCGACAACCTCTTCACAATCACGCCCTATCGCGGTTACAACCCCGAAGTGTCGTACAAAAGCAGCAACCTGATGCCGGGATTCGATTGGGGGTGTTACCCGCTCGCCCGCATCTACTCGCTCGGTCTTAATCTCACCTTCTAATTTCGGACGATCATGAAAATCAAACAGATATTCGCAATTCTGGCCGTCTCGGCCTCGTTGATGTCCTGCAATTTCCTCGACGAGTTCGATCCCAACGCCACGACGGCCGGAAATTTCTACACCTCGGAGGCCGACATCGAAACCTCGCTCAACGGGGTTTATCAGTCGCTCGCGCAGAGTTACTACTACCAGTACAACTACTATTTCACCGACGTGCGGGCACACGTGACCGTCGTGACCGACAGCGGAGCCAGCAGCGGCATTCCCTATCAGTTCTACAACTATACGCTCACCGAGGAGAACCAGTACGTCTACAACCGCTATACGCAGCTGTTCAAAAGCATTTCGCGAGTCAATACGCTGCTTTCCCACCTCGACGACGTGACCTATTCCGCCTCCGAGGCGCGCGACACCTACGAGGCCGAAGCGCGTTTCGTCCGTGCGCTGACCTATTTCCATCTGGTCACGGAGTGGGGGGACGTGCCGCTGGTGCTGGAACGTCTGGATTCGAAGGACGAGGTGGCGGCCAACAACTACCGTCGCCCCAAAGCGCAGATCTACAAGGCGATCTTCGATGATCTCGATTTCGTGCTGGACAGCCCGCTGGCCGATTTCCAGCCCGCTTCGGAGTGCGGCCGGGCCAGCAAGGCCGCTGCGCTGGCGCTTTACGGCAAGGCGGCTCTGCAATGCGCCTGCGACGAGGATTTCGCCTCCGAAAAGAGCTCCTACCTGACCACGGCCATCGAGAAGCTCACCTCGGTGTGGGGGATGCGTCCTTTCGGCGAGCTGTCGGAAATTCCCTACAACCAGATCTGGGACCTCTCCACGCAGAAGTCCTGCCCCGAGAACATCTTCCAGATCAACTACGTGCAGGGAAATGCCGATCTCGGTTCGATCTGGAACTACCAGTTCGGCCCCAGCACGACGGGCGTCACCTCCTATAAAATCGGCCAGATGCACAACATGACCACCGGAGAGGTCTACGAATCGTTCGATCCGGGCGACGTGCGGCGCAACTACCTGCGCGCGACGACCGTGGCCGGCGTGACCTACTATCATACGATGAAGTACGCCGATCTGGAATGCGGCGCCAACGGTTACGGCGGCAACAACTGGATCGTGCTGCGTTACGCCGACGTGGCGTTGATGCTGGCCGAAGCCTATTACTGGCAAGGCGTTTCGCCGATGGCCGAGACCTACCTGAACATGGTGCGCCGGCGCGCCGGTCTGGCCGACTGGTCGGGCAGCGATCTGCGTCAGGGCATCTACGACGAGCGTCTCTTCGAGTTCATTCAGGAGGGGCTGCGCTGGCAGGATGTGCTGCGCATGTACTCGAACGAGGAGATGATCGAGCATTACAACGCCGTCAATTCCAATTTCTCAGTGAAGGATCTGCTGCTGCCCATTCCCTACAACGAGCGGATTCTCAACCCCGAGGGACTTTACCAGAATCCCGGATACGGGGTGGAATGATTCGAAGACGATGATACGCCTGAAAAACATGCCGCATATGCTGTGGATCGCGGGGCTCGCCCTGATCGCCGCCTGTTCGGACGGCGGCGGGGAGGAGCGGCCCGGGCCGCAGCAGACCGCCCTTTCGATCGTCTGGACGCCCGAAGCGCCCGCGGCCGGGCAGTCCGTGCGCTTCTCGCTCGGCGGCGACGTGTCGAACGTCCGCAGTGTGCTGTGGATGTTCGGCGACGGCAAGACCTCTTCGGCGGCAGCCGGCGGAGAGGTCGACCATGCCTATGCCGCTGCCGGAGACTACACGGTGAAAGCCGCCGTCACACCGGTCGCGGGTTCGATGAGCGAACTGTCGCGATCGATCTCGGTGAGTGATACCGAAGCCGCCATGGTCGTGAGCAACGATTTTCCTGCGTGTCGGGAGGAGGTCGTCTTTTCGCTCAACCGGATGACCGGCGTCACGGGCGTGAGCTGGGATTTCGGCGACGGCAGCGAACGCCGGCAGACCGCTTCGGCTTCGGAGACGCTCACGCACAGCTATGCCGAGGAGGGCCGTTACACGGTTCGGGCGGAGGTCGCCTATGCCGACGGCGGTACCGAAACGCTGATGCGCCAGATCGAGGCGGCGGGACTTTCGCTGAGCTGGGCGTGCCGCAATTTCGATCCCTCGAAGATGTGGATCATGGCCCATCGCGGCAACACGAAGAACGGCTACGAACTGCCGCCCAACTCGATGGCGGCGTTCCGCCGCTGTGTGGAGCTGGGATGCGTGGAGTTCATCGAGACCGACGTGCAGATTACCAAGGACGGCGAAGTCATCTGTCTGCACGACAATTATCTGAGCCGTTTCACCGATTACAACGACTACGCTTCGGGCAAGGGCATGGTCGCCGATTTCACGTTGGAGGAGCTGGGGCGCTTCCGTCTCAAAACCACCGACGGCAAGGTTTCCGACCAGAAGATCCCGACGCTGGAAGAGGTGCTCATGGAGTTCCGGGGCAAGGTGTGGTTCAATCTGGACAAGTGCATGGAGAGCGACGTGAGCATCGAGAAGGTCTACGACGTGGTCGAACGCTGCGGCTGTCTCGACCGCGTGCAGTTCTACATCTCCGACGACACCGACCGCGCCGACTGGCTTTCGCGGCAGAAACCGCAGGGGATCATCGCGCCCCATGCCAACAAGGAGGAGGTGTTGACCCGGATGGCGGCCTACTCGCCGGTCTACATGATCCAGACCTCGACGCAATACGCGGGTGCCTCGTGGATCTCGTCCATCAACGCGCGGGCGCTCTCGGTCACCAATCTGCTCGACGACGAAGGGCAGGCGTTCTACAACGGCAACACGACCGTAATGGACGGTTTCGTCTCCGCGGGCGTGCGTATGATCCAATGCGACTATCCCGCTGAAATGGACGAATACCTCCGGGGCAGGGGGAAACGCTAAACCTTAAAACGATAAAATACATCACAATGAAACGAATCCTTTCAATTCTGAGCGTCGCGACGCTCTTCGTGCTGATCGGATGCACGGACAGCAACGACGATATGGAGATCGTATACGACTCGATCATCGAACCCGATTTTACCGTCGCGGCCGCCGAAATCGTGGCGGGCGTGACTCCCGTAACCTTCACCAACACCACCTCCGTGGAGGGTACGACCGTCGCGGAGTATTTCTGGCACTTCGGCTTCTCGGGCGAAGGCAACTGGTCGGAAGAGGCCGAACCCGATCCGATCGTCTACAATCAGGCGGGCGAATACACGGTGACGCTCACGGCGTGGGGCGCCGACGGCAACCGCGCGACCGTGAAAAAGGTCGTCACCGTGCTGGCCGACAACGTCGTGCCGACGGCCGATTTCAGCTATTCGCCGATGATGGTCAACGTCGGCGACGAGGTGACCTTCACCGACAAGTCGACCGATTCCGACGGCGAGATCGTCTCGCGCGAATGGGTGTTCCCCGACGGTTCGACCTCGACGGAGACGAATCCCTCCTACACCTTCACGCAGAAGGGTATGTTCCAGGTCAAGCTGACCGTCGCCGACGACCGCGGCGGTGAAAGCAGCGCGACCAAGTCGATCAACGTCCGCGACGGCGACGTGTCGGATTTCACGCTGCTGTGGTCGACCGAGGTCGCTTCGGCCGATGCGCTTTGCGATGCCAACGTAGTGACGGTGAGCGATCTGGGTTATGTTTATGCCGTGACCGGCGACGGCAAACTGGTGGCGCTCGACGCCGAGGGTGCCGTGGCGTGGGAATACGATGCCGCCGCGCAGGACAAGGTCAATCTCAGAAAGGAGATCGCCTACCCGTCGGTAGATGCCGACGGTACGGTCTACTGGGTGGCGCACGCCTACGGCGACGATTCGGCCGTCCCGACCGTCTATGCGTTCGAGGGTTCGACGGGCTCCGTGCTCTGGAAGAACCAGACGGCCTACGCCGCAGGCGCCCGCATCGCCTTCTCGACGCCGAGCGTCGGCCCGAACATGGTCGTCGTCGGCAGCCGGGGCACGAACGGCGCGATCCGCGGATTCGAGAAATCGTCGGGACGCAATACGGCCCAGGCCACTCCGGCCAACGGCGGCGGTACGTCGGGCACGATCGTCCTCAAAAACGGCGTGGTGATCTTCACCAATACGGGCGAATACGGCTACGGCATCATGGTTCCCGACGATCAGTTCGTTTGGAGCCCCGTTCCGACGGCCGATACGTTCGCACCCGGCAAGACGCTCTCGGCCGGCCGCTGCCAGCCCTGCGTCGGCGCCGACAACTGCGTCTACCTTCCGGGCAAGATCAAGGAGGGCAGCGGCGGTTCGTGGAACATCGCCTGCTTCGACTGCACGAATCTGACGGCCTCCTCGACCAAAACGCCCAAATGGAGCGTCGCCGTGCCCGACGGATTCGTTCAGGGCGGCGCCTCGCTGAGCGCCGACGGGCAGACGCTCTACATCGTGGCCGATGCGGCGACGCCTTCGACCGTCTACGCGCTCAGCACCTCGAACGGTTCCACCGTCTGGTCGTATCCGCTCGATGCGCACTGCAACAGCGTTCCGGCGGTGGACAACCTCGGACAGGTGCATGTCGCCACCGAGACCGGACACTACGTCGTGCTGTCGCCCGACGGCAAGCCGGTCTACGACGAACAGATCGCCGACATGTTCGAGGGTTCGGTCTCGATCTCCGAGTGGGGCTACTCCTACGTGCTGGGCAAAGACGCTTCGGCGGGCAAGCTCAAGGTCTACGCGGTGGCGCTGCCGGGCGTAAACTCCGCCGCGGCGTCGGCTTGGTCGCAGTACGGCCGTAACGCACGCCATATCAACTATCAGCAATGAACAACCGAAAAATAACCGACTGAAATGAAAAAGTATCTGTTGTTTCCGTTGTGCGCGGCACTCTGTCTGCTGGCGGGATGCGCCGACGATTTTCCGACGGAACTGAACCACAATTATTATCAGGACGACACCCCGCCCGCCGAGCCCGACATCACGGAGCAGACGGTCAAGCTCGGCACCTACAACCTCTGGATCTCGAACAAGGGTACGGGCGACTATGTCTGGACGCATCGCCGCGACATCCTCGCGCAGTCGATCGTCAACAACGACTGGGACATCTTCGGATTCCAGGAGGCCAACAGTACGATCCAGAGCGAACTGCCGACGCTGGTGGCGGGCAAGGGCGGCAACTACGAATGGTGGTTCGTCGGCCGCGATTCGCAGGACGGCAAGAACGGCGAGGCGCTGGGCATCGCCTACGATCCCGACCGGTTCGAACTGAGCGACCGGCACTATTTCTGGCTCTCACCGACGCCCGACGAGATGAGCTACGGCTGGGACGAGGTGAGCTACCACCGCATCGCCTGCTGCGCCGTGGTGACGGACAAGGCTTACGGCAAGCAGTTTTTCATGATGGTGACGCACATGCCGCTGGCCGACATGGCGCGTTCGGAGGCCGCGAAGGTCATCATCGAGCGCGAGCAGATGTACAACACGCTGGGGATGCCCTCGGTGCTGGTCGGCGACATGAATGCCACGCAGGACGACGCCGCTTCGGCGACGTTCCGCACCCATTGGGAGGACGCCTATCAGGCGACGGATCCGGCGTTCGTCGACGGTCCCGTCGGCACGTTCAACGGGCACAAGACCTCGACCGACCTTTCGGTCTCGACGGCCCGCATCGACTACATCTACACGCGCGGTCAGCTGTCGCTGAAAACCTATAAGGTGGACAATTCGATCTACGAGGGCATCTATCCCTCCGACCACTGTCCGGTGACGATTCAGGTCGATTTCGACTACGATGCGCCCGAAGCGCCCGAAATCGAGGGCAGCGGCACCGCCTCCGATCCGTGGAAGATCAGCTCCCCGGCCGACTGGAACGCCGTGGCCGAGTCGATCAACTCCGGTGCGGCCGACGCCGTATACCTCTCGACGGCCTGCTACGAATTGAGCGCCGACATCGATTTCGAGGGTCAGAGCGCAGTGCCCGTCTCGTTCGAGACCGGAAGTCTGGTCTATTTCGGCGGCGTGTTCGACGGCAAGGGCCACACGATCCGAAACGTGAAGACGACCGCGTCGGGCGAGTCCTTCGGACTGTTCGGCGGCAACGAGGGGACGATCAAAGATCTCGCGGTGGAGAACCTCGCGCTCTCGACGGCCTTCAAGACCGCCGGAGGCATCGTCGGAACGAACCGCGGCGTGATCGACGGCGTCACCTTCCGGGGCGAGATCATCGGTTCGGGCAAGGCGGCCGTGCTGGGCGGTATCGCGGGCCAGAATCAAGGCGTCATCATCAATTGCGGCAACCGCGGCGGCAAAATCGAAGCCGTCGAGCTGGACAAAGGCGTGAAAGGCGAGAACCTCGGCGGCATCGCCGGCCAGATCTCCAAGGGCAGCGACGGCAAGGGCAATTATATCGTCAACTGTTACAGCTGGATCGAGCGGGTCGCTTCGAACAACAACAACATCGGCGGTATCGTCGGCATCGTCAGCGACGACAGTTTCGTCGTCAACTGCTATTCGACGCTGGCCGACGTCTCCCAGAACGATTCGTTCGCCTCGTCGGTGGGCTACAACAAGAAGGGCAACGTACAGAACGTCTACGGTAACGAAGCCTGCCCCTCGGGCAAGAAGAATCCCGACTGGATCGTCGGCAACGACTCGAAGCAGGACGGTTCGGTATGGGCGGAGAGCCTCGGGCTGCTGCTTTCGCTCGACGAAATGAAATCGGGTTCCGTCACGGTGCCTTCGTCCGGACAGGAATGCGCTTCTTTCACGGAGGCGCTGAACGCCGGAGCCGAAATCTATGCGTCGACGCCGGCCGAGACGCTTCCGGCCAAACCGACGACGGCCGTCCGCAAATGGGTGGATTCGGACACCTATCCAGTACTGGAATAATCCGCATATCGGCGGAAGGCCGTGCCCCACGGCAGGCCTTCCGCCTTTTGTCAAATTTGAAAAAAAACGATTGAAAATGAAAAGTTTGCTGATATTATTCGGCGCGGCGGCACTCCTCTGCTCGTGCGCGTCGCAACCCGAACCGGCCGCCGGCCGCCGCACGGACCGGATTCTGGCCGAACTGCACGATCCGACGTCGAAGAACGTCGTGGTCGTCTCACACCGCGGCGACTGGCGCAACTGGCCCGAAAACTCGATCGACGCCATCGAGTCCGTGATCGCGATGGGCGTGGATGTCATGGAGATGGATCTCAAACTGACCAAGGACAGCGTGCTGGTGCTCTGCCACGACAAGACGAT
>ERZ827156.4697-NODE-4697-length-10860-cov-2.243498_pt1 | contig 10860 bp, 12 predicted proteins | sample MGYA00519919_ERZ827156 | MGnify/ENA primary metagenome ERZ827156 (study PRJEB31778, sample SAMEA3449269) | human gut metagenome | biome: human gut; feature: human-associated habitat; material: faeces | place: United Kingdom | collected 2010/2012 ... | reverse complement strand
GGTCGCCACGAACGCCGACGGCGAACAGGACGCCGAGGCTGCCAAGACGGCCAACCAGACCAACATGACCATGATGCTCATGATGCCGCTCATGTCCCTCTGGATCGGCTTCTCCATGCCCGCCGCGATCTCCATCTACTGGATCGCGCAGGCCGTGTTCGGCGCCGTGCAGGATTATTTCCTGACGAAGCACTACCGCAAGGTCTATGACGAGGAGGACGCCGTCAAGCAGGAGATCGCCGCCAAGCGCCGCGCCGAAGAGGCCGAAAAAGAGCGTCAGCGCGCGCTGCGCCGCGAGCAGAACCCCGACGGCATCACCGACAACGTCAGTAAAAAGAAGATTCGTCAGCAGGAAAAGGAAGCCGCTGAAAAGGCGGCCAGAGCATACGAGGCCAAGAAGAACCCTGTGCAGGAATCCGAGGAGAAGAAGCCGCTTTCCGGCGACCCGGAGCGCCCGTACAGCCGCGGCCGTGCCTACGATCCTGCTCACTACGGCAGAAAGCGTTCTGCCGGCTCTGACGCAGAACAGACAGAGGAGTAATTATGGAGAAATTTATTACCGCAACCGGCAAAACGATCGACCTGGCCATTGCAGCGGCTCTGGAAGAACTGCATATGGATCGTGACAGCGTTTCTGTCGAAGTTCTGGAAAACCCGAGATCCGGTTTCCTTGGCATCGGCGCACAGCCCGCGCGCGTCAAGGTCACCTATGAAGCACCCGATGAAGCGCCCAAGCCCGCCCTGTCTTCCGCGTCGCGCAGCAAGCCGAAAAAGCCTGCTGAGTCCAAGCCCGCGGACAGTGCGAAGGTGATCGCGCCCGCCGCTCCAAAGGTCATCGCACCGGCTGCGCCCGAAGCGCCCCGTCCGCAGGATACGCACGCTTCCGCACCCAAGGCTCCGCAGCAGCCGCGTCAGGAACGCGCACCGAAGCAGCAGCGCGGCCCGAAGCCCGAACGCCGCGACCAGAAGCCGCGCCAGCCGCAGCAGCCCGAAAAGCCCGCTGTCCCGGCAGAACCGAAGGTCTACGCGCCCGCAGAGCCCGGCTCCACGGAAGAGCGCATTGAAACCTTCATCAAGGGCCTCCTCGAGCACATGGGCTCTGACGCCGTGCCGCACGCCGTCAAGACGGCGGACGAGACGTATCTGGTTGATCTCGTGGGTGAAAACCTTGGCATCCTCATTGGCCGCCGCGGCGAGACGCTCGACGCAATCCAGCATCTGACCAACTATGCCGTCAACCGCGGCCAGAACAAGCGCGTGCGCATCAACGTTGACGCCGAGAGCTACCGCCTCAAGCGCGAGCAGGCATTGCAGCGCCTTGCGCAGAAGGTTGCGGGCAAGGTCACGCGCTACCGCCGCAACATCACGCTCGAACCGATGAACGCTTATGAGCGCCATGTGATCCATGCCGCGCTGCAGGATCATCCTGACGTAACGACCTTCTCCACCGGCACTGAGCCCAACCGCCGTATTGTCGTGGCCTACAGCCGCTACAAATCGGCAGAGGCCGCCGTTAAGAAGGACTTCCCGGAGACGGAAGAGGAATAAGCAGGACTCAGCCAAACACCCCTGCCGCTGCGACAGCGGCGGGGGTGTTTTCGTGTGCGCATCGAACAAAATATACGGGAAAAAATGTTTTTCCGGTTTTGCTTGCTTTTTATGACGGAATCTGCTATGATGGGGAAACAGGAACTTCCAGAGACTGTTTATTCCCCGAAAACTGCATATGCTACAAGCAGGGAGGATCGCGCTATGACGCTTTCGTCTGAACAATTTCACACGCTCTACGACGGAGCAGCCCAGCCGGTCGTCCTTGTGCAAGACGGCGCCGTCGCGGAATGCAACTGCCACGCGCAGGAGTTTTTTACCGCCGGGACGGCGCTCTGCGCCTATCTGCCGCAGGACACTGCGCTGCCGGAAACGCTGCCGAAGAACGCCGCACCGCCGCATGCTGCAGTGCCGAGACCGCCGGGAATTTTGCCGAGGATCATGTCTGCAAAGCGCATAAGACGCTGCGTTGCACCGCAGGACATGAGATTGCCGGAATAAATAAACAGCGGCAGCGCCATAAGCGTGGTAGAGATGATGCCGTCGACCATCTTCTGCGTGATTATTGCAAGAGAGTTGTTTCCGGAGCTGAGAACGAATGCCGAGGCGGAGATGCCGACGGCAAAGAAGATCGGCGCACCGACCAAAAGAAGCAGAATAAAAGTGATTATCAAAGCTGTCATTTTGCCGCCTCCTTTTCCGCACCGCGCATGATCTTTATATCGTCTGCTATGTTATATATAAGGAAGAAAACCATAAACGCCATTGTTACGGTCAGCGCAAGATAGATATAGCCCATTCTTATGCCAAGACCGGCGGACACGGCTTTCATGCCGAGCTTTACATTTGAAAGGCTGAAATAGAACGCCGCGGCGCAGAACGCCGTGTAGACCAGATCGAGCACAAGCCGCAGAATATTCTGGAGCTTTATGGGCAGCTTGGAGAAAACAAAGTCAAGCGCAGTGTGCGCCCGATCCGAAAGACCGGCCGCGGAGCAGAGCAGCGCTCCCCATATCACGGAGTATTTTGCAAGCTCGTCCGCCCAGAAGAACGAATAATGAAACAGATATCTTGCGGCAGTCTGCGCAAAAAGAACTACCGAAACGAGTATAAGGCAGATGCAGCCGATGTATTGCAGTACGGCTTTCACCGTATCTCTGAGTTTGAGCATTTAGCTTCCCCTTTCCATAGGATTGTTTATAAAACTCCGGCGGAGTACTGCCGCAGAGAAAATCGGGACAGTGCTCCGCCGGAAACCGAGTCAGATATCAGCCCTGAAGCGCCAGATTTATGAGAGTTTCACCATCTGTGCCGTATTCGCTCTTAAAGAAATCCCAAACGGGTGCAAGCGCAGTGACCCATTCCTCGTGATCGGTCACGTCATCGACCTGCATGCCGTATTCCTCAAGCTTTGCGCGTGCAGTGGAGTCCATCTCCTGAGAGGCGGCGCGCTGGTCGGCAGTGCCTTTCTCAAAGGCCTTGGTCAGCATGTCCTGAACCTCGGCAGGGTAGGAGTTCCATACGTCGGCATTGAAGACAACGGGAGCGCTGAGGTAGATATGATTGGTGAGCGTGCAGTATTTTTGAACCTCATAATAGCTGGAGGAAAGAATTATGTTCAAGGGGTTTTCCTGACCGTCGACCATGCCCTGCTGGAGTGCGGAGAACAGCTCACTCATATCGACCATGGTAACGGTGCAGTCAAGACATTCAAAGAACTTGATGAACAGAGTCGCGTTGGCGCTGCGCATCTTGAGCCCTGCCATATCGGAGGGCGTGGTGACGGGGCGAACATTGTTGGTCATCTGACGGGAACCGTTTTCCCAGAAGGCAACAGTGTGGCAGCCGATGTCGTCGATGATCTTGGCAAGGGCTTCACCGTATGCACCGTCATATGCCTTATATGCGGTTTCAACATCGGGATAGAGGAAGGGGAGATCCTCGACGTAGAGCAGGGAATTGTATGCAGCGTAGTTATCACAGGCACCGTTAACGACGGCGTCAATCTCGCCGGCGATCATCTGCTGAGTTATCTCGCCATTGGAGCCGAGCGCGCCCGCACCGTAAATGTCGAGCTTTATGGTGCCGCCGGACTGCTCGTCCAGCTCCGCTGCGACACTTTCAAGAGTAGTGGAAACAGGGTGACTTGCGGCAAAGTTATGTGCAAGCTTGATGGTTATGACATCGCCAGAATTGGACGAGCCGACTGCGTTGGAGGAGCTGTCGGTATGCTTTGCTCCGCTGTCGGTGCTGCCGCATCCTGCGAAGACCGTCATGCAGAGCATGACGCAAAGAAGTAAAGACAGAAATCTTTTCATTGTTATCTCCTATTTATTTTTTATCGCAGTTTTTTATTGTGTCAATTATAGCTTCATAGCTGTTTAAAAGAATGCTTTCGGGAATTGTACAAAGATAGAAACCGACACCGTTCCAATCTCTGACTTCTTCGGCATCGTGAGGATCAAAGCAAAAGTAAGCAAGCGTTTTCCCGTTTTCGGCAGCAAGCTCCGCTGCTTTTTTAATCGCATTTTTTATGTTGGGATGATTGAGCTGCCCCGGAATACCAATGTTTACAGCAAGATCAACAGTGCCGACGTTTATTGCATCTATACCATCTACCTTAGCGATTTCAGGCAGATTTTCTATACCCTCCGAGCCTTCGACAAGAAGAGCTATGAAGGTACGTTTGTTAGAACGCTCGTAAAAGCTAGTTACATCGTCGCCTCCAAACCAGTTTGCACGGGTATATGGGCAGGCACCTCGATTTCCTATTGGTGCAAAGCGCGCGTATTGAACGGCAAGGCGAGCCTGTTCGGGTGTGCTTATGTTCGGGATAAACAGCCCGGCGGCGCCGGCATCAAGGGCTTTCTTTATCGAGTCCTCGTCCTCAACGTACGGCACGCGCACCAGTGGGACAATTCCGACAGCCTCAGCTGCGCGGATCATGGAAACAATTTTCGCACTGGACATGGGGCAATGCTCCATGTCCAATACGATATAATCCATTCCGGCATAGCCGAGTATTTCTACAAGCTCTTCGCTCGGTATCTGGAGAATGGTTCCGACGGGTCTGCGTCCGCCTTCAAGCAGCGAGTGAAAATCCTTTCTCTCTATATGCCGCATTACTTACTTGGTGATCGCCTTGAACGCGGCGGCCTGTGCCTTGATCCCGCGCTCTGCGGCAAAACGCTCGATGGAGGATGCGCCGAAGAAACCGTCGATCTCCGGAATCTTGTGAATGATGTATGCCGCATCATCGGGCTCGGCAATAGGTCCGCCGTGGCAGATGACCATGATGTCGGGGCGGACGGAGCGGCCAGCGGCAATAATGGCCTTTATCTTGTCAACGCAGTCGTCAAGAGTAAGAGCGGTCTTGGCGCCGATGGTACCCTTGGTGGTAAGACCCATGTGGGCGACGAGAATATCGGCACCTGCCTCAGCCATGGCCTTCGCCTGTTCGGGGTCGAACACGTAGGGGCATGTCAGCATGTCAAGCTCATGCGCCTTGCGTATCATCTCTACCTCAAGACCGTAGCCCATGCCGGTCTCCTCAAGATTCTGGCGGAATACGCCGTCGATAAGACCGACGGTCGGGAAGTTCTGCACGCCGTTGAAGCCCTGTGCCTTGAGCTGACGGAGGTAAACGTCCATAACACGGAAGGGGTCGGTACCGCAGACGCCCGCAAGAACGGGGGTGTGCTTGACAACGGGAAGGACTTCTGCACCCATCTCAACGACTATCTGGTTTGCGTCGCCGTAGGAAAGCAGGCCGGCAAGAGAACCGCGGCCGGCCATGCGGTAGCGGCCGGAGTTGTAGATTATGAGCATATCCGCACCGCCCGCCTCGCTGCTCTTAGCGGTGATACCGGTACCGGCGCCGACGCCGACAAGGATCTTACCGTTTTTGACTTCTTCTTTGAATTTTGCAATGATCTCGCTTCTGGTCTGAGTGTTCATGTTCGTTCTCCTTAAAATTTATTTTGAATTTTGCTTTGTTTATCTGCTCATAAGCTCAAGGAGCTTCTTAGCGGCGGCGAGCGCAAATGCGTCGTCGTTTACGTTGCTGTCAAGCTCGATAAGCTCAACGTTGCTGCCGATATTTGCACGCAGGGTATCGAATAGAGCCTTATCCGCCTCAGGATCGTTGAAGGGCTGACCTTCGCCATCGATGGCGGAAACGCCGCGGAGCGGGAGCATAAGTGCAGTGGGGGATTTTGCGGCGTTGAGCTTTTCGGCGATAACTTCGCCAAGCCGGATATTTTCTTCTTTTGTGGTACGCATGAGCGTCACGGTCGGGTTGTGTTTATACAGATTGCGGCCGCAGTACTGCTCGGGTACGGTGTCCAACGGGCCGAAATTAACCATGTCGAGAGCACCGACGGAAACAACCTGCGGCACACCGCATGCGCCTGCCGCCTCAAGCCGGTGAGAACCTGCGTTCAGAACGCCGCCGAAAAGCTCGTCGCACCATTCGGTCGTAGTGATGTCAAGAACCCCCTTGATAAATCCGGCGTTTATGAGCGTTTCCATCGTCCTGCCGCCCGTGCCGGTGGCATGGAACACAAGCACCTCATAGCCTTGTTCCTCAAGATATGCCTTCGCGGTCTTGATGCAGGGGGTGGTCACGCCGAACATCGTTGCCGCTATTATCGGCTTGTTCTCGTGGGCAAGGGGTTTCTTGTTCTTCACCATACCGACGACCGCATTGACAGCGTTGGAGAATATCTCCATGGATATGGCGTTGAGTCCTTCTGCGTCCACGACTGACGGGAACATCACAACGTCGCTTGTCCCGACATACTGGGATACGTTGCCGGACGCCATCGTAGACACCATCACCTTCGGCACTCCTATCGGCAGCGCGCGCATAGCCGGGGTCGCCATTGAAGTGCCGCCGGAGCCGCCCACGGATATTATGCCGTCAAATCTGCCCTGCGCGTACAGCTCCGGGATAAGCTTTTCCGCACCCCGGCTCATGACGTCAGTGGCGAAAGCACGGTCTCTTTTGGAGCTTATCTCCTCCATGCTCACGCCGACCGACGCCGCGACCTCCGCATTCGATACGTCGGGCGCGAACAGAGGTTCAAAAGCGCCGGTGTGTATGCACAGCGTATCAAGCCCCTGCTCGCGGACAAGCTTTTTGATTAACTCAAACTCGGTACCCTTGGTGTCAAATGTGCCTATTATTGCTATCGTTTTCATTCAACAGCCTCCTTCCTTGTGATTTGTTGTGTTTATTTCGGAGCGGGTGATACAGACCGGCTCCATCTGATTAATATTTTAGGGAATTTTTCGCAATAAATCCATGACGCCAGTTTTGATGTTCTTGTGTTTATTTACGATGTGCTGCAGACGACCTGCTGCGGCTCTTGTGTTTATTTTTGATTTGGCAGATCCACTCTCGGAGAAAATCCATGGTACTTTTTGTACATTTTGCTGAACTGCGCGTAATCCTTATAGCCCACCGACTGCGCCGCACGCAGCAGAGAGCTTGCTCCGCTGGTGATAAGCTCGCGCGCCTTGTCCATTCGCATCGAGATAAGATATTCCTGAAAGCTGCACCCTACCTCTTTCTTGAACAGCGCCGAAAGATATGCCGGCGACAGGTGTATTGCCTGCGCAAGCTCGGTAAGGCTTATGTCTTCGGAGTAATTTTCGTTGATATACTCCTTCACAAAGTCTGTATAATTATAGTGTCCGGGATCCGAAAACATGATCTTTTCGAGCTTAGTTTTCGGTATCATTGGGGAATTGTCTTTGAAATTCCGTGTCACCTCAAGAATGGCAGACTCCACAGGGATACGCTCAAAGGCGGAGCCGCCGATGAAGCCCTGACAACTGCTGCCGCGATACATATATTGCGCGTCAAGCGGAGTTTTTATAGGTCCGCCGTAAACAAGTTTTATCACGTTCGGATTGACGCGGTCAGCAGCAGCAAATATCTCCTCCGCAGTCTGCCTAGCGTGTTCGAGCGTCAGTATTTTCTTTGCTCCGAGGTATCCGCCGTAGGTAAGGCCAAAATGGGCGCAGATCTGCGCCCGCCTCAGTCATAGCTGTCGCCTGCTCCGCGTTGAATACAAACGCGAGAGTGAGCAGCTTGCAGTAGTGAGCAAAATGTATCGCGTCGATCTCCTGCCGGTAGCTTATGCCATCATATTCCAATTCGCGGCGAAATTCGCCGTCTATCATGCCGATGGTCGGGTAGTTATTGACCCCGGCAAATCCGCGCTGCTTTATAAGCTTAATATAATCATACATCTGCTTGGAGGGATCGGTCGCGTTATATCCGAAGAACACAGGGACGGAACCCGCCGCGCGCAATATTTCACGGCATGCGTATTCCATGACAAGATCGTTGCTGTTCGTATAGCTCATGAACCCTGCCATGGAACTTAGCCCCATGCTGCGATATCTGCCGGAGCTGAGTGCAAGTAGCATGTCGCAGCCGCCCATGACCGCATATTTTGCGGTCATGCCGCTGCCCGCTGCAACGCCGACAAGATGTCCGTTTTCGCGGATATGCTCTCTGAATATTTCAATTCTATCGTCCATGGCGGAAACTCCTTGTCATCGGATATTGACGGCGCATACGGTCAGAGTGCGGTATCGTCGAGTATGGCTCCGCGGTCGGCAGAGCTTACAAGCGCCCTATAGCGCTTGAGATATCCACTGACAGGGTGGAGCTTCTTCGACCCCGTGTGTTCCCTGCGGCGTTTTAGTTCATCTTCACCGACGAGCAGCTCAATGCGGGGTGCCGGGATGTCAATGCTAATCATGTCACCGTCTTCAACATAGGCGAGCAGACCACCGGAAGCCGCCTCGGGAGAAACATGACCTATGGACGCGCCACGGCTGACACCGGAAAACCGCCCGTCGGTTATGAGTGCACAGCTCGAATCAAGTCCCATCCCGGCAAGCGCCGCCGTCGGAGACAGCATTTCACGCATGCCGGGACCACCGCGCGGTCCCTCATAGCGGACAATGACAACATCACCGGGCTTTACCGCTCCGCCGTATAGACCGGCGCAGCATTCTTCCTCACTGTCAAAGCATTTCGCGGGGCCGGTGTGAACGAGCATTTCGGGCAGCACCGCACCTTTCTTGACTACCGCTCCGTCTGGGGCAAGGTTCCCGTAAAGCACTGCAAGTCCTCCGGTAGGGCTATACGCCGTTTCGCGCGTGCGGATAACGTTATCGTCGGCAATGCGCGCCGCATTGATCCTGTCGCTCCATTCACCGTCGACCGTCAGTGCATCGGCGCATATAAGTCCCATGCCGTCGAGCCTTTTCATAACGGCGCTGAGTCCGCCGGCATTATTGAGATCAACAAGGAAATGCTGACCGGAGGGATTGAGCTTCACGATATGCGGCACGCTGTCGCTTATCTCATTCACGCGGTCAAGCTGAAATCTAAGCCCTGCTTCGTGCGCGATAGCGGGCAGATGCAGCATTGTGTTCGTAGAACATCCGAGCGCCATATCGCAGACAAGCGCATTTTTTATCGCCTTGTCGGTGACAATGCTGCGCGGACGGAGGTCACGCTTGACGAGCTCCATTATCCACATGCCGGTACGCTTCGCAAGTCGAATCCTGTGGGAATCGACGGCGGGGACAGTCCCGTTTCCTGCTAGGGCAAGACCGAGTATTTCCGTCATGCAGTTCATGGAGTTGGCGGTGAACATACCGGCGCAGGAGCCGCAGCCGGGGCAGGCGTGCTCCACGATGTCCTGGGCCTCCTCCTCCGTCATCTTCCCGGTGCGGACGGCGCCGGGGGCCTCGAAGGCGTCCGTCAGGGCCACCTTTTTTCCGTTGGCACGGCCCGGCAGCATGGGGCCGCCGGAGCAGAAGATAGCCGGGAGATCCAGCCGCAGGGCGGCCATCAGCATACCGGGGACGATCTTGTCGCAGGAGCCCAGCAGCACCAGGCCGTCAAAGAGGTTGATCTGGGCCATGGACTCCACGGAGCTGGCGATCAGCTCCCGGGAGGGCAGGATGTAGTGCATGCCGATCTGGCCCTGGGCGATGCCGTCGCAGCCGCCCATCACGCCGAACTCCACCGGCGTGCCGCCGGCCCGGTAGATGCCGGCCTTGACCTTCTCCGCCACCTGGCGCAGGTTATAGTGGCCGGGAACGCACTCGCTCCAGGCGTTGGCGATGCCGATGAGGGGACGGTCCTTCATGTCGTCCGAGGAAAAGCCCATGGACTTGTAGGTCGCTCTGTAGTACTCGTTTTCGGTACCCTTTAAGATCGCAGTGCTCCGCATTTTGTTTTCTCCTTTGTACAGTATTGTCGTGTACGTGATCCATGATAGGAATTGTAAGCTCCGCGTCGGCGTTCGCGCGCGTTCCGCTGCTGCGCGCTCCGGCCCCTGACGCTGCCCTTCGGGCGGCTTGGGTCCCGAGGGGGTCCTGATGCTGTCAGTATACCGGAATACCGGTATACTGTGCAAGTGAAAAAATCAACAAACTTTTGCAAATATTTTAGACATTTCGCCAGTTCAGGGCTTTTTCCGGGGTTTTTGCCCTCCGGGATGCGCCTCCCGGAGGCACATCACTCCGCCGCCAGGATCGAGAGCATGATGTTCCGGGTGCTCTCCATGTGCTGCACGATGGCAAGGTAGGCGTGGATGCCCAGCGTGTCCTCGGGGTCCAGGATGGCGTCCAGGACCTTGCGGTGCTCCTGGTAGGCCTTCTCCGGGCGGCCGTCCAGCCGGAGGGACTCCAGGGCGAAGAAGTAGAGCCGGTAATGATAGGTGTTGAAGAGCTGGGCCAGCTCCGTGTTCTGGACGTAGTCCACCAGCGCCTGGTGGAACTGAAGGTCGCGCTCCAGGAGCTCCTCCAGAGAGACCTTTCTCTGGGACATCTCCGCCAGCAGGCGGCTCATGTCGGTCAGGCAGCCCTCCAGCGCCCGGATGGCCGCCTGTCCGTCCGCCTCGTCCCGATGCTGGGCCAGCTGCATGGCGCAGAAGCCCTCCACAGCGGTGCGGGCCTGATAGGTGTGCCAGATGTCCTCCTCCGACATCTTGTGCAGGCAGAAGCCCTTGCTGGGGATGATATCGATGAAGCGGTCCTGGCTCAGGCGCACCAGCGCGTCCTTCATGGGCGTGCGGGAGATGTGGATCTCCGCCGCCATCTTCGTCTCGGAATAGAGCACGTTGGGCTGCAGCTGTCCCGTCAGGACCTTGTTGCGGACATAGTTATAGGCCGTCTCCTGGATCGACGTGTACTTGGGCATGCTAGGTTCCTCCTGTTGTTAATCATATCCATTATAGCCGAGGAACGGAGCGTGTCAAGGCGGAGCGCGGTTTTTGC
>ERZ827156.4695-NODE-4695-length-10861-cov-14.182118_pt1 | contig 10861 bp, 15 predicted proteins | sample MGYA00519919_ERZ827156 | MGnify/ENA primary metagenome ERZ827156 (study PRJEB31778, sample SAMEA3449269) | human gut metagenome | biome: human gut; feature: human-associated habitat; material: faeces | place: United Kingdom | collected 2010/2012 ... | reverse complement strand
TACGACGCTTACATTTTCGTTAATAATGTAAACAACGTGGAAAAAACTTGAAAATATATACATATATGCATATAATAAAAGCATGAAAGGGTGCTTTTGCACAATGGTTATTTAAAATGAAATGTTACAATATTTCAAGAACTACTATTTTTATAAGAAAGGATTTAGCAAAGCGAATAGATGATAATTCTATTATTGACACTTTTGATTTCGAAGGAAATGATTCAAATAAAATGTTTATCTCAAAAGAAAAAGCAATTTTATATTATAATGAATTAATGAAAGATCTAGCAATTGAAACAAGACGTTTAAGAAGTGAATTCTTGTATTATAAATTATCAAAAATAACTTTAGATGAATTAGATTTTGACGAAAGTGATATTGATAAAGAAATTACTGAAGAATCAATTAACGATATTTCTAATTATATTTTTCAAAATACAACTGATATTAATTGCATTGACGAATTTCGCCACACTAGAATAGATTTAGAAAATTATAGAAAAGGACATAACTAAAATGACAGATAAAAAAAGAACTAAAAAATCACTTTTTGAAACTTTAAATATTTTAGAAAAATGCAATTTTAAAACAATATGCTTGAAAGACTATTTTCTAGGAATAGTCTTTCAAGGTAAAATCGAAGAAGTTATCAAATATGCAAAAAGCAATTATGACGATGAAGAAACGCGTGGAATTATTGTTTATCAATTAAATTTTCCGAAAGCAATAATAGAGGTAGGCATATGATAGCATATCAATTTTGGTATATTTTTGCTAAAGGAAATCGAACTCAATATTTATGGGTTGCAGGTTGCGACCGAATGAAAGCGATTCAAGTATTTAAAAAATATTGCGAAAAATATAAAATATACGATAGCGGGCGACTTCCGTCAAATTGTGTTATCATTACTAAAAAGGTAACGAAAATCACACTTATAGGCGATGAAGGAATATATGACTACATATGAAAAAATCAATGTCAATGATAAAGAATTTGTTATTTTTGAAAATGGAAAAGACTATAAAAACCCAACTAAAGCCGTTACAGCTAGCTTTGACACAGAAACGCTTACTTATTTTAAAAATCAAATTTTTGATCAAAAGACATTATTTAAAAAAATTAAGAATTTGAATGAAAAAACTAAACGTAAATATATAAGAAATGAGACTTGGTCTTGGCAAGTATATGACGAATTTAATGGATTCTTCATGACTAACTCATTCACTGAATTTATGACTTATTTATGTCGCGTGGGCATAAAATTCTGCTGGTGCTATAATTCGACTTTCGATTTCGCGCAAATTGATTGGCAACTGCTCGGTGAAAATCGTGGAAAGTGGCATTTACACGAAAAGAAAAAGGAAGGTGAGAAGGCATATATGAAAAATCAAGAATATACTTATGAATCACTTCATAGCGATACTGGCGCGCGCTATGCCTATAAAATTTGGTTTCCGTATCGGTCAGCCGACCGGCATAAATACGTTCATTCAGTCGCTTTTCATGATTTTATGAAGTTAGTTCCTGGCGGTTTGAAAAAATTATTAGAAGATTTAGACGTGCAAGATCTTGAAGGGAAAAAAATTAGAAAATTAGAAATGAATTATCAAGCTGTTAATATTCAAAATTTGACTAACGAAGAAATAGCATATTGTGAAAACGATGTGAAAGGATTATATTTTGCGTTAAAAAAATTCAATGAAGAAATAGAACGACAAAGCAATAACGAATGTCATATTTTTGGAAAATTAACTAATATCATGACAGCCGGCGGATTTGCAAAACGTGAATTATTACGTTCTTTGTATCCGAATTTAAAAAAACAACACCGGTTGAAGAAGTTCCAGCAGGAACACCCGTTGACAGCGGTTCAAGATAAATGGATTCGTGATAATCATCTTTATCGTGGTGGTATATGTATTGTCAACGAAAAATTTCAAGGAAAGATGATAACTAGTAAAGAATTCGGACGGAAAATGAATCGTTACGATGTCAATTCCGAATATCCGTATTCTATGTCAATTATGCAAGATTTAGTCGGACGTCCTATAATAAAAAGTTATGAAGAATGGCATAAAATGAAAAAAGGCGATAAAGAAAAATACGAATGTATTCTAATATTCGAAAGTATTACTGGTGAACTGCTTCCCGGTCGTGTTGCGACCTGGTATGATCCGTTTAAGCGAAATTATGTCAAATTTATCGATGAAAATTCACGTCACTTAATGTTCGAAAGGGAATTTAAAGAAATGTTGCATTGGTATGATTTAGAATTTACCTGTGAAAAAGTAATGCTATACGAAAAAGGTGATTATATTTATAAAAAATTCGTCGATGACAACTATCAGTTAAAAGCACAAGCTAAAAAAGATAAAAATAAAACTTTGCAACAAATTGCAAAATTAAAACTCAATTCAAGTTATGGAAAATTAGCCGAACGCATTGAACGTCGAACGGGATTATATGTACTAAATGAAGAAACAAACGCTGTCCATTTCGTTGAAACGGGAATTGAAGAAAGCGAATCAAGCGCTATGAACATAGTTATCGGTAGTCTTGTGACTTCAATTGCGCGTTGTTATATTCTTTCAAAAATTCGTGAAATATGTGGTGAAAATAATATTGAAAAAACATTCGTTTACATTGATACCGATTCAATTCACGCATTCGCTGACTATGAAAAAGCTGACGCTTTCACGTTAGGTGGACTAAAGCTCGAAGCGACTTGTGAAGCTATCAAATATATAGCTCCTAAAACTTATATAGATATTGAAAAAAATGATAAAATAATCAATATGAAAAATATTGAAATTCATTGTAAAGGTGTTTCAATAAAGGTAGTTCAAGAAAAATTTAAAAGTTATAAAAAATTAAGTTTAGCGCGAATTAATCAAGCGTTCGATTATGGAAAAAAATTTATAATGCTTTCAGCGATGAATGTTCCAGGTGGTAAATGCTTACTCCCTGTTGAAAAATTTCTCGCGCGAGATGAATTACGACCTAACTATTTTTTAAATTATGGATATGGAGGAACTTTTGAGAATGAAAGATAGTCAAAAAAGATATTATAAAAAAACAATTAAAAATAGAACAATTCAATTCAATTTAAATAATTCTAAAGATCTTTATATTTTAAAAAATTTATATAAGATAAATCTTAATAAGTTTGTTAAAAAGCAATTGTTTTGGATCTTAAAAGATATGGAAGAAGTCGAACGACTAGGAGGAATCTATGAGAAAAATATATAAAATAGTAGACGGCGAGCAAGTCACACTGAAGGCGTCAGAAGTAAAAAACTTCATTATGAAAGTTAATAATTGGAATGCTGATCAATATCAAAAAGAATATGATTTATTTAAAAACAAATTACGTACTCTGGAAAACTTCGAAGGTGTTCCCAAAGCTGAACGAGAAAGTCCCGTTGAACTACTTTATAAGCAAGCGAAAGCTAAAAAACGTTATGGTGCCGACTATCAGCCGTCTATAAAGTTTCAAAGAATATTATCAACTTCTGCTTATTCATCGTCGCCGAAAAGGCAACAACAATTATTAAAAAATCAAAGCTATGTTGAAAAACTTCAAAAAAGATATGAAGAAACTACTTTTAAAACATTTAAAGGTCTTATTGAAAAAAATCCAACTGCTAAAGAAATAGTTGATAAAATAAAAGACCCAGTTCAGCGCGAAAAAGCACTGATTGATTTATCAGACGCTTTGCGAGCAAGAATAAATGAACAAGGTGTTATAACTGATTTAGGCGGAATCCCCTTCGGCGAAACTTTTGGAAGTCCTGACACAATTGAATTTGATTTAACACCATATTTATAGTTGTTTTTTAAAAAATAATTGAATATAATAAGAAAGAAGGAAAGTATATGAATAAAATTTTTTCAATTTTTGGAGCTAGAAAAAGCAAAAGTGGAAAGTATTATAATATTACTATTGTAAATGGAAAAGATAATAAAAAGGAATATGCAACAATTGCAATGCCGTGTGATAATCATCTAAAGTCAAAAATCATGATAAGTAAAGATAAAAAATCATTAATGATTATCGTTCCACTGCTCGACGCGCCAAAAGAAGAAGTCAAAGTCAATGACAGCGACTTACCATTCTAATATATCTAAGAGTCTAAAAACTACACTTCGTTTATAGGATTAATGGCAGAAAAACCACCTATAATATTGCAAATTGCCAAGCGCTTTTTAGAAATTCTATGATAAATCTATGCAAGCGATATCTTATAAAAGCATATCGCTTGCTCTTGTTAAGGGGGGAAAATGGAAGAACAAGAAAAACAAGAATTTGAAGAAAAAGAACCAGAAAATAAAACAGAAGAACAGGAAGAAGAAAACAAACTTGAAAATCTAGTAATTTCTATAAAAAAAAAATATGAAGAAAAAATCGCGTCAATTAATGAAAAGAATAAAAAAGAATTACAAAAACGCGATAATTTAATTAAGCAACTAATAGCAGGCGAAAAAGAAGAAGAAACGCCTTCTATAGCTGATAAAATAAATGCCAAAAGACAATTTAAAAAATGGTAAGAAAGGAGATCAAATGGCACAAGTTAACACAATTGACGTTACAACGTCAGAGGGTTCATCTACATTCCCTGTAAACGCAAACGACGTTTATTCATTAGTAGAAACACTGGCTGTTCAAAATATCAGAAGTGTAAAAAATTCTTCTACAATTGAAGACGGTGTCTTCGACTATGAAATTGAAAATGGAAAGGTAGTTGAAGAATCAATTATTGAAATGGCAGAAGCGCAAGCTTTTGACAAAGTTCCAAAGTTTGTAGTAAAAGATCCAACTTTACACGTTTTATATTTTAACAATTATGAAAGTAAGCAATTTCAAACAACTATAAGACGTGACGATATCCGTGCTATCTTAGCTCGTCCAGGTGCTGAGCGCATTGGAGGCGTTGAAGGCGTCGTCGGTGAGATTTTAGATACGCTTACACAAGGTGAAGGCAATTACAATTTTATTCAAACAAGAAATGCAATTTATAGCGCAGCTTTCAAAGATTATTCAGCAACAGCATTATCAAATGCGGTTCCATTAAATATGAAAGGTGTAATCTATGCAATGCGCGAAATGTATAATCATTTAAAATCTACGAATAGCGATTTAACAACAGCTTCTTTTAAATCGTCAACACCTGCCGAAGATATCAGAATTGCAATATCAACTAAATTAATGAATTTAATTGACGTAGTTGAATTAGCTAATATTTTCAATTTATCGAAAGAAGAAATTTTTGGAAAACTCGTTATAATCGACGTCGATGACCTAACCGATCATTCAAATGATTATATGATTTATGTTTATGATAGAAAAGCAATCGGACGTGCTACACGTGTTTATGATTATACGCAAGACATTTATGGCAACGCTCGCTGTTCAACTCATTACTTAACTATCGAACGAGCATATTTCCATAATGGACTATTTAAAGGTGCTAAGCTCGACTGTTCAAAAGCAGCGGCAGCGGCTAAGGCTGAACTTTTAGGGGAAGCTAGCTAGTTATGGCTAAGCTACGCGACTTAATTATTCCATGTAAATTAAAGGGCGAAAAAAGAAGTTCGCCCTTTTTGGAATATACGGAATATATAAATTTATTAATGAATGCAATAAAAATTGAACGTACTGACAGAATGATAATTCCATTTGCGCAAGAACGTTTGATTAAAATTTATCTTATCGAAAATGGTTGTTGTTGTTATGATAAAATGACTAAAAAATGGTCGGGCGCTTTTGGAATTGGAAAAAATGAAGAAGGTATGCCATTATCGATTGAAATTGCTTTTATGAACGGCACTACTTATTCTCGACCGGCAAGCTATGACGCTGAAGATGAAACAGGTGCATATTTTATTCTTGCAACACCTGATTTTTTGAATTTTAGCGATATGATTCAAGAAACTACTAATTTTATTAGTACTTGTAACAATGCTATCTTCCAAAATGTAAATGCTATTAAAACACCATTCATCGGAGTTTGCAAAGACAACAATTTATTGTTATCAATTGAGCACGCGATAGAACAACAGCAAGAAGGACGACCTGTTCTCGTCGTTAGCGAAGATTTAGGCGAAGCGTTAAAAGGTGTTGCGACCAATACTCAATATGTTGCTGATAAAATTGAAACGATAAAAAATCAATGGCGCGACCGCTTAATGAACAAATTAGGAATTATGAGCGCTAACATAGATAAAAAAGAACGAGTCCAAGTTGGCGAAGTTAACGCGACGCTCGGACAATGTGAAGACTACATTTATTTGTTAATCGATACTTTTAATAAGCAAATGGAATCTTATAATATTCCTTTTAAAATGAGATTTAACGGAAGCATGGAAGAATTATATATCAATAATGAAAATGAAAATGAAAATGAAACAGGAGGACAAGATGATTAATATTAATACTATTTTAAGTACTTTTGACGAAAAAGGGACTTTATTAAAATGGCTAAAAATTACAAATAATACATTGAAAAATGCTTCGCTTAAAAGTGTTGAGGCAGTACAGCCGACAGCAACAACTTTGCAGTTAAAATTTATTTTTGCGGACGATAGTTCGCTTTTATCACCACCGATAACGCTTCCTAAGGGTGAATCAGGAAAAGACGCAACTTTTCCTGATTATATAAATTTTTTTAGCGGACAGCTTGAAACAACTAGCTATGATACTAACGAATTTAATTTCAAGGCACCTTTTGAAATGAAATCAACCGAAACTGGCGAAATTTTAAAAACTGGTGATTTTAATTTTAAAATTCTCATAGGTGGAAGTGACTTCATCGCTGTTGACTTAGACGAAAGCGATAGTTTTTTACAAATTAAATTAAATGAAACTAAAGTTGATACAGAAGTAAAAGAAGGAAGTTCGAATTTAATTACAAGTGGTGGAGCTTTTAAAAATGATCCTTTATTTTTTAAAACTGATAATTATTTAACAAATTTAAGTAATACAGAAAAAGAAGAATTTAATTTGCTAATTGAAAAATCTTTTACTGAAAATCGACCGATAATAATTTCATGCCCTGAGTCATATTTCTTTCAACTACAATCAATTGATTCGCGAGTTTATTTTATTGGTACAATTGACGATATTTCACAATATGAAATGATTACTTTTTATAAAAATAAAAATAAAAAATGGGAATTTGAATACGATATTACTTTAAACTATAGTTGCGAATTTTTATGGACCTTTACTGAAGATATCAATTATAGTATTAATGCTCATATTGGTTCAATTAATACTGATTTAGTTTTAAAACAAAATGAATTAAATAATGAGCAAAAAATGTCATATATTTACGGCTTGTTCAATACAAACGCTATTATTTCTTTATCTTTAAATTTCGATTCAAAATTTCATAAAATTATTGAAATAACTTTTAAAAACCAAACAGATTACACCTTTTACTATCTCGAAAATGGTGTTATTAAAAGTGTCGTTATTGACGCTTCTATCATTCGATAGGTGACTTATGAAAAACAATAATTATGATTTTTTAACTAATGCTATAGGCGTTGCAATGACTGCTGTTCAAACAAATGAAATTTTTCAACTTGTATCATTAATATTAACGTGCATTTCAATAGCGTTTTCAATGATTTTCACCATATGGAAATGGTATCACAACGCGAGTGCTGACGGAAAAATTGATAAAAACGAAATCGATGATATTATGAATAAAATCGATAATAAATTGAACGATTTAAACGACGATTTAAATAGAAAGGACAAAGAATAATGGCAAAATATACAGAGTTATTTTCGGAGTATTTAGAAGGCGGTGGCGAATTGCCGTCTTCTTTTTCATTAATAGAAAATTTTGACAATCTTTTTAAGTTGAGATTTTACGATCATGAAATTGGCTTTGAAACTGAAACGCTTTTCAGTATGAAACTAGAACTGACAGCTAGTATTATGATTCCAATTTACAAAGATCGCATTGATATGCTGGCGGAAGCTATAACAGGCGCCAAAAACCCAACAAGAACATTTTATGAAAAGTACAACACTACTATCAACGCCGGCGAGCAATCAGGACAAACAACAGAATTACCGATTGATAGTGCAACAGCTGAACCTAACTCTATTTCACATTCTGACGCTTACACAAATACGGACGAAAGAACTACTAATCGTGAAGAAGGAGCAAACATAAATGAAAAATATTACATTATCGATAAGTTAAATGAAAAAGTGAAATCTTTAATTGATAGTTTACTTGACGAATTTAAGAACTGTTTTATGGAGGTATATTAAATGTTAAAAATTTATGAAGAAATACAGCCGAATCAAAATGGAATACATTATTTTTTCAGCAATTTTGAAAACTATCTCGAAGAATTATCACCATATTTAATAAAAGAAGTTGATAAAAAGAACTATCGAATTAACAACAACGTTTTACTTTTAAAAATTGATAATATTTTAACTTTAGAAAAAATTAATAAAATAAGCTATATTATTGATTATGAAAATAGCTTCTATCGCTGTTATAATGTTGTTTCTATCATCGAGCAAAGTGGTTATTTTCAAATCGGGTTGCAATTGGACGAATGGTCCAATAATATAGCCGTTGCTAACTTTTCAAATATTATCATTAATAAATGCAATCGCAATATTGGAATAGGAATGTATGATAAATCAGCACCAACCAAAACATATGAGGAAAACTATTTTAATATAGGAACGAACGCAGTTGATAACTATCCATTATTTTTAAAATTTGAAAATTGTGCAATTGTTTTTTCATTAAAATACAATGTGAAACAAACAGCTTTTGGAGCTAATACCGCAACAGAACTTTTAGCTTTTGACATAAAATATTTACGTGATTTAGTTATTGCGAAAGACCCCGAAAGAGTTGCTGACCCTGTATTACCTTTAGCTATAGCTATAGTTGCTGGAATATACGGAACTGAAGCAAGCGGAATTATTGGAACTAACGATGCAAAAGTAACAGGCGCATGGTTGTGCGATAAGACAGCACTTATTTACTCTGATAGAGGTATAAATTTAAAATCATTTTCAAATTATGGTGATATTACAAACTTATCACCACTATCAATTTCACAGCTTGAAGTTGCTAAAAATTTTAATTTAGAAATTGATCCAAATTATATTTATTATGTTGGTTCAAAAAATAAAGGATTAAAGCTAAATCGAACAAATGAAAGTCAATTGCAAGTAACTTTTAATTGGATATCTAAGCAAGATAGTATGCAGCTTTTAGTTATGCAAGGCGATAACATGGTAGATATTACTGATCAAATACAAGTTAATTTGACGCTAAACGACGGCGACGTGACTGGCATTCGTTCAATTGCTTCGTACATGATTGGAATTGCGGGAAGTACAGCAGGAGTTGTTGGCGCTGGTGTCGCCGGTAACGTGCCACGCGCGTTTTCAGGAACTGCAAATTTAGCAAATTCTATTATTGACCCGCTGTCAAATCGCTATCTAGGAAAGCAAATCAGCGGTGGCGACGGCGTTACGACTTTTTTCAAACTAGGAAACGCTGAAGCAGGACTCGGAATTGCTAATCCATATTGTTACGTAAAATGTCAAAGTATTAACAATGAAGCAAAAGAAGCAAGAATTAATGGATTAACTTTTGATTTAGCAATCGAAAATTTTGACGAAGTTTTTGACGCTGATTTTATAAACAATATCGTTGCGACTGAAACTTTTATAAAAGCAACATGTAATATTGAAAATCTTCAACTTTCACCAGCTAATTCAATTTTACAAAAACTAGCGCGAGGTGTTTATGTCAAAAAAATCTAATAATTATTATCATTCTGAAAAGATAGCAAGTTATAATGCTATCTTTAATTTTATTATTACGAATAGAAATTATGGAAAGACTTGGGGAGCTAAAAAGCGAGCGGTAAAACGAGCTATTAAAAAAGGTAAAAAAACAATATGGATTCGTACTTTTAAAAAAGAAGTAAAAGAATGCGTTGCAACTTTTTTTAAATCAAGTGATTTATGCAAATTTTGCGGCATTGCTTGGTATGATAAAGAATCCAAAAAAGGAAACTTAAAACAAGTTGGCAATACTTTTTTTATTAAAAGAAATAAAAAATGGATTTGGTTTTTAAAAGTCTTTGCGCTATCAGATTACAACGCCATTCGTTCAAGCGACGACGTTGATATCGATACAATAGTATACGATGAATCAACTATGCAATCATCGCACGAGCGCTATTACCGCGGAAATCGTGTTGATAATTTTATCGACGCATACATATCGATAAAACGTGAACACAAAGTTAAATGTTTCTTTTTCGGCAATAAAGAAAACGTTTCGAATCCTTTTCTTAAATATTTTGCGATAAAAGAATTGCCATCAACATGGGAAGGTATTCGTACATATCGCGAAGGAAGTATTGCTTACGAACAAATTAATAACTTACCAAAAGAAAATGATTCTTATGATAAAAAATTAAAATCGTTGTTAGCTGGCACACGTTACGGAAGTTATTTATATTCATCAAAAGCAAAAAATGAAGAAAAAATCAAACAGAAAAAAGTACCACAGAAAGCAACTTTATTTTGTCAATTATCGATTGATAATTACGAAATAGCTATCAAAGTTTTTGAAAGCGACTTTTACATTATCAATAAAATTGACAAGTTGAAACGTGTTTTTTCACTCGAACAAAAACAAAAATATAAAAATGAAATGTTACTCGTAAAACGTCAAAAACGTTTTTTTATAGCATTAGAAAATGCGCTGAGCGACAATCGAATCTATTACGATAACATTCAATCCTATAATACTATGCAAACGTTTTATAAATGGTTAGGTTGTTAGCGTCGTT
>ERZ827156.4694-NODE-4694-length-10863-cov-3.483531_pt1 | contig 10863 bp, 10 predicted proteins | sample MGYA00519919_ERZ827156 | MGnify/ENA primary metagenome ERZ827156 (study PRJEB31778, sample SAMEA3449269) | human gut metagenome | biome: human gut; feature: human-associated habitat; material: faeces | place: United Kingdom | collected 2010/2012 ... | reverse complement strand
CCGGCAGGGATAACTTCACCGCGCCCGCCGGCATATGCCGGTGATACCATTGAAAAAATTGCTATTAACCCCAGAAGAGATAATACTTTTTTCATATTTCAACCTCCGTTTCTTATTTATATAACGATTTGAAAATCATTTTTGTTCTATAATGTTTTTAAGAAGGAGCAAAAATATTATGAAAAAAGAACTAATTTTTTTAGGACCTCCGGCATGCGGTAAAGGCACTCAGACTAACAGACTTTCGGAATATTTGGGGTTTCCGCATGTTGATACAGGGTCGCTTTTGAGAGCAGAAATTGCAAAAGAATCTGAAGAAGGAAAGATTGCAAAATCTTTTATAGACAAAGGTCAGCTAGTTCCTGCTGAACTTGTAGGGAAAATTATTGCAAAAAAACTTGCAGGTGATGACTGCAAAAACGGATACGTTCTTGACGGCTATCCGAGAAGTCTTGAACAGGCAAGAATGCTTGATGAAATCAATGCTGATATTGATAAGGACAATGAAGTTTCTTTTAAGGCTATTTATTTTGATATTGATACGCAAATCCTTATTGAAAGAATTATCTATAGAGAATCCTGCCCTGTATGCGGGGAAATTTACAACAAAAAATTTAAGCCTTCTAAAATCGCAGGAAAATGCGATAAATGCGGTGTAGATTTAAAAACACGTGCAGATGATAACGAAGAAACTGCAAAAGCACGTTTCGAAACTTATTTTAGAGAAACAGCTCCACTTGTTAAATTCTATGAAGATAAAGGTGTTTTATACAAAATAGATGCAAACGGATCTATTGATGAAGTCTGGGAAAGACTTTTGAATATCGTTAATCAATAAGTAAAAGAGGTGGATTTTCCACCTCTTACTTTTTATATTTCTCCGATTAAATCGTATTCCGAAGCGTCTGTTATTTTAACCATTTCAATATCACCGGGAACAACCATTTTATCTGTTTGAATATTTACAATTCCGTCAATTTCCGGCGCGTCATATTGAGTTCTGGCGATAATTTCACCATCATCAGCAAAGCACTCAATTATACATGGAATTGTTTTTCCGATAAATTTTTTGTTTCTTTCTGCCGAAATTTCCTGCTGAATTTCCATAAGTTTTTTGTATCTTTGGTTTGCAATTTTAGCAGGAACACGGTTCGGAAGCATATACGAAGGAGTGCCTTTTTCTCTAGAGTATTTAAAAACTCCCATCCTGTCAAATTTCATATCACGGACAAAATTACAAAGATGTTCAAAATGTTCTTCTGTTTCACCCGGATACCCGACAATAAAAGCTGTTCTGATTGAAACATCCGGAATTCGTTTTCTTATATTTTCTATCATCGGGCGGTAATCAAATGCTGGACGGTTCATAAGTTTTAAGACTTCCGGGTGTGAATGCTGGAGCGGAATATCTACGTATTTAACTACTTTGTCAAGATTTGCGATTGCGTCCAGAAGCTCATCATCAAGATGTGTAGGATATGCGTACATAAATCGAATCCAGCCTAATCCTTCGATTTTATTAAGTTCTTCTAAAAGTTTTGGAAGCGACGGTTTTTTATAGATATCAATACCGTAGCTTGTTGTGTCCTGAGCAATGAGTATAATTTCGGTTACACCTTTTTTTACAAGTTTTTTTGCTTCAGCAACGATGTTTTCTATTGTTCTTGAGTGGTAATCTCCTCTTAAATACGGGATTATACAATAACCGCATCTGTAGCTGCATCCTTCTGCAATCTTAAGATAAGAGCTTGCACCCATGGTAATCTGCTGGCGTTCAATATTTTCGGGGTAAATGTAGTCAGGTTTTTTGCTGACTTCTGATACAAATTTTTTGTCAATATTTTTAATGACATCAACAATACCCCCAAAATCGGCAGTACCGATAATACCAGCAAGCTCCGGAATTTCTGTTTTCAACTCTTCCGGATGCTTCTGAGCAAGACATCCTGTTACAATAACTTTTTTACCTTTGTCAACAAGTTCTAAAATCGAACGGATAGATTCTCTTTCGGCATCACAAATAAAAGAACAGGTATTAACAATTACAATGTCGCTTTCATCCTCGTTAAGAGTAATTCCGTAGCCGTTTTGGGCAAGTATTCCTAATATTAATTCCGAATCAACTAAGTTTTTCGGACATCCGTGACTTACAAGTGCAATCTTTTTCATTAGTTTCTATGTCCTTATTTTTTGAAAATAAAAAATACTGCAAGGATTATGAAAACAAATCCTATCAGATAATTCCATTTGAACTCTTCTCTCAGATACCACACAGAGAAGAATGCAAAAACAGTGAGTGTAATAACTTCCTGAATAGTTTTAAGCTGAACAGCGTTGTAGCAGTTGTACCCTATTCTGTTAGCCGGCACCTGAAAACAATATTCAAAAAACGCAATCCCCCAACTTGCAAGAATTACAATAACCAGCGGCAGACTCCTGAATCTGAGATGACCGTACCACGCAAAAGTCATAAAAATATTTGAGATTAATAATAATATTATTGGTGCGATATGTCTTAACATAATTAAATTTTACCATGATAGCAAAAAATTTTTCACAAGTTTTATAACTATACACGAAAAGAAATTTGTTATGAATGTTAATTTGACCCCGCAAATAAAACAATCTCCAAATTTTAAGTCAGTAAGCATTGTTCAGGTTTCGAAAAAAGCATTCGCAAATCCTGAAAACTTTAAAGCTTGTTCAAAATCTATTCGTTCTATATTTTTACGAAAGAACATAAACAACGTTTTGACGATGCTTTCAAAGGACAAATGAAAATGTTATTTGGTTACGTCAGAGAAGGTGTAAATATATATTCAGGTGATGAACGAATGTCAACGATTTATCCAGATTTAAAGAGAAGTGCTACTGTTGATACGGTAATAGATGAAATGGCCGCCAAAGTACTGGTTAAGAAGTTTAAGCTCGATAGTCTGGATGAAATAAAAAATATTGTTAAAGATTTAGATGTTTAATAAAAAGGGCGTTTAGCGCCCTTTAACTTTACGCCCATGTCTGTTTATGTTAGAATTTATGCATTATTTGAAGAGCTATAGGAAGGAGAATTATAAATGGCACAGAGAATTGGTATTGACGTAGGCGGAACCAATGTTAAAATCGCGCTTGTAAGCGATAAAGGAAAAATTATTTATTCAAATTCTATCCCGACAAGAGCGGAGATGGGTTATGAATATACAATTAACAGTATGAAAGATGCAATCAGAGATTTGCTGAAAGAAACAAAAATGAAAGCAGCTGATATTGAAGGTATTGGCTTTGGTTTTCCTGGACAGATTGACTGCAAAAAAGGCGTAGTAAGACTTGCTCCTAATATTCCGGGCTGGGTTAATGTCCCTATCGCAAGTATTATGGAAAAAGAATTTGGTATTCCTACCCGTGTTGATAATGATGTAAGAACTGCAGCTCTTGGCGAATTAAATTACGGTGCCGGCGTAGGATGCGAAAACCTTGTTTGTATTACAGTCGGAACTGGTATCGGTTCAGGACTTGTTATTAACAGCAAACTCGTAAGAGGTGCAGATAACGCAGCAGGTGAAATCGGACATATAAAATTGAATATGCAGGGCGGTCCTCTTTGCGGATGCGGCGACAGAGGCTGTCTTGAAGCCTATGCGTCAGGCCCTAGCATTGTTGCTATGGCAGAAGAATATATAAGAGGCGGAAAGTCAACCAAGTACAGAGAACTTGCAAACCCTGATATAACTCCGTATATTGTGGCTGTAGCTGCAAAAGAAGGCGATCCTGTTGCAAAACAGATTTTTAGAATTATGGGTGAATATATCGGAATGGGTCTGGTAAGCGTTGTTAACCTTCTTAATCCTGAAAAAATTATTATTGGCGGCGGTGTTGCTGATGCCGGTGATATTCTTCTTGATCCGATAAGAGAAACAATTGCTAAACGTGCAATGACTATTCAGCGAGAAGTAGAAGTTGTTCCGGCTCAGTTAGGAAACACTGCCGGTGTAATTGGCGCAAGCTTATTGATTAAATCATAGAAAAAAGGCTTCCAATCGGAAGCCTTTTTTTTGTTTGCTATAAAATTTCCATAACCGGATCTGAGTGTCTTATTTCAGGAATTTCCTTCAAGTTAGGAAGCTCAATCGGTTTAGGTGTATTTTTTGCTTCGGCTGCTTTTTCCGGCATCGGAGCCTTTGCCTGTTTAACTTTTGCGATAGCAGGATCAGGATTTGCCTTTTGTCTGTTGTATTCAAGCATAATCTGGTTGACAAATCTCTTTGTTTCGCCGTATGGAGGTATTTGGCCGCCGAATTTTTTTACATTTCCCGGGCCTGCATTGTAAGCTGCAAGCGCAAGTTCTGTAGAACCGAACATTTTATACATCATTTTATAATAAGTAAGTCCGGCTTTAATGTTTTCACTCAAGTAATAAGGGTTAAAGCCCATTCTGTGGGCAGTAGACGGAAGCAGCTGGAAAACTCCGACTGCACCGTAAGGACTTTTCAGCTCGTGTCTGAAGCCTGATTCTTTCTTAGCAATGCTTAATGCTAATGCGGGGTCAACATTCATCTCAATTGAATGTTTTACTATGGTTTCTTTAATTACACTCTCAGGAGTTGGAGCAGCTTGCACCCTAACGCATAGCAAAGCCAGCAATGCAATAGTTGTTAAGACTGTTTTTCTAATCATTGAAATCCTCTTATATTATTTGTAAATTGGATTCTGTATACTATTCTCAAAAATCCTCCCTACGGTTTCACTTTGTTCTCGCTTAGTTCCCATCAAAGCGTCTTTCCTAAATTTTTAGCTATCCTGTACAAGCCCCGACGGCTCATGACTAAAAACTTGTTAGGCGACTATCTCTGTTGTTCCCCGCGCTCCGGCTTGGATAAATAATTATACAGAATTTATGTCAAATCCATATTAATACAAAAAAGAAATTTTTTCAACCCTTTTGTTGTAAAATGTACACTTAATAGCCTTACCGGCTATTTATACAATGCTGAATTTTCGGTTAAGCAGACGGTGTTTACCGCACAGAAAATCTTCTTCCGTTGTATAGAGATTGATGAACTTATCAAAATTCATTAACGTAAGAAGTGAGAATATATCAGATTGTATATTGAAAAATCCTGCCTTAAACTCCCTTGCTGCATCCAAGAAATCTATTGTACAGTCCTGAACATAGCTTAAATCAAGCCCTACAGTCTGATGAGCATGAGATTTTAACTCTTCAACGAGCCTGTTAGTTTCTCTTGCATCCAGTTTTGGACTCAGAGGGGTTATAATGCAAAATTTTTGTGAACTCTGGATTTCCATATTATTATTTTAATAAGATTTGTGTGGAATATTAATTACCCGAAATTATGAAAAATCTCCAACTAAGGTATTATAAAATTTTGTAAAGTTATTGTATAATAATTTTGCATGTAATAACGTGTAAGGACGTTTCTGATGACCATTCTCGAACAACAGTATTACGGTCATATAGTCGAGAAAGGAGGTCGCACATGACAGAATGGCTAATAAAAATAGCTATCACCTTGTTAGTACTGATAGCTACTTTACAAACTGTCTTGTAAAGGAAACGGTCAAGCTCTAGTTCCAGCTAGGGCTTTTCCTTTACAAAAACATTATAACCTATTTAGTTATGATTTTCAAGTCTGGTTATGCGAACCTGATTATTGACACGGAGTTGTTTTCTGTAGTAATCTAAATACAGACATGTCTTTTATGGGAAGGGATTTATGTACATAAAACAGTTGGAGATAGACAACTTTAAGTCGTTTGCGAATAAAGTCGATATTCCTATGCTGCAAGGTTTTACAACCATTTCAGGGCCGAACGGCTCAGGAAAGAGCAATATTATCGATAGTATTCTTTTCGCTCTCGGGCTTTCAACAAGCCGTACGCTCCGTGCTGAAAAGCTCTTCCACCTTATATCAACCTACAATAAAAGAAACGAAGCCTTTGTAAAAGTTACTTTCGGCGAAACCGAGGACGGTGATTTTTCTGTGGCAAGGCGCATCAGAAAATCTTCGCAGGGATTTAATAGTATTTACTATCTTGATGACAAGATTGCAACGCTTTCTGATATTCACGCAAAACTTGAAAAATACAACATTACGCCTAACAGTTACAACGTAATGATGCAGGGCGATGTAATGAGTATTACAAACTGTACGCCGGGCGAGCGCCGTAAAATTATTGATGAAATTGCTGGTATTGCAGACTTTGACAGGCGTATAGAACAAGCAACAAATGAGTTGGATACCGTTGAAAAACGTGTAGTTAATTCAACCCTTATTCTTAACGAGGTTAACACCCGTCTTGAACAGCTTAAGGAAGAAAAAGAAGTTGCACTAAAGTATCAAAAGCTTAAGGAAGAAAAAAACGGTTTAGAAAGTCAGATAAATACGGTTAAGTTTTTTGACTTGCGCAGAAATATTGAAAAAGCGCATGAAAATATTCTTGAATTTACCAAAAAGAAAAAGGAAGAAGAATTAAAGTCAAAAGATTTGGAAGAACGGCTTAAACTCATCAAAGAGAAGTATGATGAGATTTCCAAAACAATTACGGAAAAAGGCGAAGGCCATCAGCTTGAATTAAAGCAAAAAGCCGAGGAAATCAAAGGTTCTATTGCGCGGAAAAATTCTTCAATCGTGTTTGCTGACAAACAAATTCAGGATAACCTTAAAACAATTGAGAATACCAAAAACGGTATTGAAGTTCAGCAGGGAAAAATTAAGGATTCAGAGCTGAAAATTTCGCTCAAACAGGATGAGATTAAGGGCATTGAGAAGAATATAGAGGAGCAGAAGGCTGTTCTGCATAAAATTCTTGAAGATATGTCTGGTTTGAATGAAACAGCTGAGAAACATATAGAAAAACGAAATACATTAAGAAAAGAGCTGGAAGCTTTGCAGGATAAGGAAACAAAGCTTATTCAAAAGCAGGCTCCGCTGGAAGCAGATTTGTCAACGAAGAAAAAATCTCTTGAAGATGCAAGGGGTAAATTGGCTGAACTTGAGGCATTCAAAGCGAATTTCTCTGAAACAAAAGCTTCAAAAGAACTTTTGATAGAACAATTAGGTAAAGAACTTGACGATTTCAAAATTATCCTTAAGAACACATTGTATGAATATGATAAGACTAAAAATGAAATCACAGACATGGACTACGACCTTCAAGCTGCACGTAAGAAAATATATCAGCTTGAAGCAGTTAAGCAAGCGAACGAAGATGCTAACCTCGGACGTGCGGTTGATACAGTTATAGGAGCGAACATCAGCGGTGTTCACGCACCTCTTATGAAACTGGGTCAGGTTGACGAAGAGTATTCTACTGCAATGGAAATCGCAGTTGGCGGAAGAATGGCTCACATTGTTGTTGATGATGAGCATGTTGCTTCAACCTGTATTGAACTCTTGAAATCTTCAAACGCCGGCAGAGCAACATTTGTTCCGCTTAACAAAATTGTTAAATGTCCAAGAAGCCTTAGTCTTCCGAAAGATAAGGGTGTAATTGACTTCGCGATTAACCTGATTGACTTTGACGATGAGTATTTGAACGCTTTCTATTATGCAGTCGGCGAAACTCTTGTTGTTGAGGATAGAAGTGTTGCAAACAAATTAATCGGAAAGTATAGAATGGTTACGCTCTCCGGCGACCTGTTTGAAAAATCAGGTTCAATTACGGGCGGTGCTGTTCGTAAAACGGGCTTGAAGTTCGCGCAAAACTCCGACAGTGAAATTGATACGCTTAAATCAAGGCTTAAGGATATGGAATCAAAATATGCAGCTTTGATTTCTAAGCGTTCTTCTCTTGAAGGAAAAATGGAAGATGTCAGAGGTAAATATTCTTCTTCTACGACTGAATTTAACAAGGCGAAACTTGAACTTGCTAACCTAGAAACAAGTTTTGCAAACACACAGCAAAACATTGATGAAAAACAGGAGTTCATTAAAGTTACTGAGCCGGAAATTACATCAATAGAAAAAACGCTGGACAAGATTGAAGAAGAACATATTGATATTTCAGAAAAAATGACAGATGTTCAGACTTCAATCACAGAAGTAGAAAAGCTTATGAACGATGCTGACCTTAAGGATTTGAAAGAGAAAACAGCCGGAGTCGAAGCTGAGATTAAGCGCTATGAAAAGAATATGGCGGATGCGAATAACGAAATCGAAGGTCTGCACCAGAGAATTGATTTTATAAATACAACAATCAAAACGCATAATGATACGATAGAGCGTTCTCTTGGCGTTAATAAAGATTTGGAGCTTGATAAAGCTAAATTTGCAGAAGAAATTAAAGGTTTGAATGAGCAGCTTGAAGTTCTGGAAATTCAGATTAAGGAGATTACCGACAAGCTGGGTGAACTCTTAAAACAGAGGGATGATATTAACAAAGACCTTGTTGATATTGAAACTCAGAGAAACCTTAAGGCTTCTGATATTGAGAAAATTGCCGAGCAGATAGAATCTTTCAAGGCCAGAAGACACGAGTTAGAGCCTCAGCTTGAAGAAACAAGAAGTGTTCTTACTGAGGCGGGGGTAAATATTAATGAACTTACGCCTGTTGAGATGTCGATTGAAGAAATTACTTCCCGTATTCAGCGTTTACAAAAGCGTATGGATGATTTGGGCGCTGTTAATATGAAAGCGCTGGAAGATTTTGAAAACGTATCTGCACGCCAGCAGGAACTCCATAGCCAGATTGAAACTTTGAGTCATGAAAGAGAACAAATCTTAGAAAGAATGCGCGGGTATGAGGATTTGAAGAAAGAAACTTTCCTCAAAACTTATAATGTGATTAATGAAAACTTTAAAGATATATTCCACAGGCTTTCTGATGGTGAAGGTACTTTAATTCTGGAAAATGAGGAAAAACCTTTTGAAGGCGGGCTTGATATTGAGGCGCAGCCGAGAGATAAAAAGAAGCAGCGTCTTGCGGGTATGTCGGGCGGAGAAAAGGCTTTAACAGCGCTTTCTTTCGTATTTGCTATTCAAAAGTATATGCCGGCTCCTTTCTATGCGTTTGACGAAGTTGATGCAAGTTTGGATGGTATAAATGTAGAAAAATTAGCGCATATCGTTCAGTCGCAGGCTGAAACGACTCAGTTTATTGTTGTAAGCCACAGAAAACCAATGATTGAATCTGCAAACAGGACAATCGGGGTTACGCAGAAGGAAAAAGGAATTTCAAAGGTTACAGGGGTTAAGCTGAGGGATTAAACTCCTGAATTTGAAGGAGTACTCAAGGGAAGAAACAAATTAAAATACAAATATGGCAGTAAATAATATAGACAGCACGAATATTTTACATCAGCAGGAGAAAAGCTTTGTTCAGGAAGCAGAAGTCGATGGTATAGAAATCCTTGTTAATATGGCAAAACAAGGAAAAATCGACCCGTGGAATGTTGATATTGTTGAGGTTACGGATAAATATCTTATGCACCTTTTCCAATCAAAAGCGCAGAATTTGCGGCTAACCGGCAGAACTTTATTATTTGCAGCTATTCTTTTAAAGCTTAAGTCAAATGTTCTGGAGGGAATTGATGTTCTTGATTTTGAACCTCAGCATCAGGACGAATTTAATTATGATGACGAAATGCCTCTTGACTATGAGGAAGAGTATATTCCGACAAATAATGTGATTTCTATTGACGAAGTTTTGCAGAGAAGAACAAGCGTAAGGCTTAATCATAACCGCGTTGTTACACTGCGTGACTTAATCCGTCAATTGGAATTTTATGAAATGCTTGATAAAAAGCAGTCTTTGAAAAACGCTCACGAGCGTGCAAAAAGACGTGTTCAAAATTATGCAAGACTTTCACCTGATGATATTATTAACCTTGCGCATGATGAGTATATCGAAAACGGGGTTCAGCGGCTGAAAGCTAATCTTTCTGAAATTTTGAGCAGGCAGGATAAGATTGAATTAAATGAACTTACGCTTCTGGGGATGGATAAGATTAGCGCTTATATTTCACTTCTGTTTCTTACTGTTGAGAGTGATTATGATTTGGAGCAGGATGAGTTTTACGGTGATTTATACGTAATTAAGCGTGAGGAAAATCCAGCAGAAGAATTGGATAGAAGTATAAATAATGTACAAAATATTTTAGCGGAGGAAACGAATGGAACAGTTGAAATCCAGAATTGAAGCCGTTTTATTTGTAACCGCAAAAGTGCTTCAAATTAAGGATATTGCAGAAATTCTGGAAGAAGAGCCGGAAAAAGTTGAAGAGGCGCTTCTGGAATTAATTATGGATTACGCTTCCAGAGAAGGAGCGTTAGAAATTGATGACGAGAACGGGTATATTTTACAGGTTAAAGAAGAACATCTTGATATTGTTGAGAAACTTTGTCCTGTTGAGTTAAAACCTCCTGTCTTGAAAACATTGACAGTAATTGCGCTGAAAGAACCTATAAGACAGTCGTTGCTTAAAGATTTGCGCGGGTCTAATGCGTATGAACATGTGCAGGAACTTTTGGAAAAGGGGCTTATTTCCAGACATAAGGATAAGAACGGACGCTCTTTTAATATAAAAACAACTCCTAAGTTTGCCGAGTATTTTAAGCTCAAAGGCGATGTCAGAGCGCTGGTTAAGACTCTTAACATAGACAAAGGGGTAAAAGACGATGAGGGGTAGAGTTGTTCTCTATTCTCTGCTTGCGGCAGGGCTTGCTGCAGCATTTTATTTTAATAGTAATGCTGATGCTATCTATGCGCAGTTGGGAAACCGTTATTATAAGCAGAACAATATAAAAAAAGCTCAGGAGTTTTACGAAAAATCTTTTGCCCTTGGTAACAAAGACACCGGCGTAAGAGAAATTTATGTAAATTCTATAATTAATTCTCCTCTGGATATTG
>ERZ827156.4692-NODE-4692-length-10865-cov-4.770860_pt1 | contig 10865 bp, 7 predicted proteins | sample MGYA00519919_ERZ827156 | MGnify/ENA primary metagenome ERZ827156 (study PRJEB31778, sample SAMEA3449269) | human gut metagenome | biome: human gut; feature: human-associated habitat; material: faeces | place: United Kingdom | collected 2010/2012 ... | reverse complement strand
GGACACGTCGTCCACCGCCCGAAGTGTCTGCCTGCCCGGCAGGGGAAAGCAGTGGGTCAGGTGCTGCACGTCCAGCAGGATATCAGACATAGTGCTCTTCTCCTTCCGGCAAGGGCGCCAGCTGGGGCGCTCTGGGATCCAGCAGCCACGTGGCCGCGTAGTGGGTATCGCTGACGGGGAACATGGGGGGCTGCTGCTGGTAGTCGATGGCCAGCGCCTGGGGATTGCGGCAGGCGAAGGCGTCGCCCTCCGGCGGGTCGATGAGGGTGGGCGGCATGCCGGGAATGGTGTGCAGCGCCCCGTGGCGCTTGGCCAGCGCCGGAAGCGAACGCAGCAGCCCTTTGGTATAGGGGTGGCGGGGATCGTAATAAATTTCGTCAGCAGTGCCGATCTCCACAATGTCGCCTGCGTACATCACAGCCACGCGGTCTGCAATGTTTGCCACAACGCCCAGATCGTGGGTGATCATGACGATGGTCAGATCGTACTTGAACCGCATCTCCTTCAAAAGCTGCAAAATCTGGGCCTGAATGGTCACATCCAGTGCGGTGGTGGGCTCATCGCAGATCAGAATTTTGGGGCTGCAGGCCGCTGCAATGGCGATCACCACCCGCTGGCGCATGCCGCCGGAGAACTCGTGCGGGTACTGCTTAAAGCGCTTTTCCGGGTCAGAGATGCCCACATCCCGCAGGTATTCCAGCGTTTTTTCCTTGGCGGCAGCACCCTTTAAGCCCTGATGCAGGGCAACGGCTTCCATGATCTGTGCCCCGATGGTCTTCAGCGGGTTCAGGCTGGTCATGGGATCCTGCATGACCATGGCAATCTCCCGGCCGCGTACCCGCAGCCAGTCCTTTTCGGTTCTGAGGTCAGAAAGGCGCAGCGGCTTGCCGTCCGCCATGCCGTAGTAATCAATGGTGCCGCTGGTAATGGAGCCGTTGGCGTCCAGAAGGCCCATGAAGCTCTTGGTAAACACGCTCTTGCCGGAGCCGCTTTCGCCTACGATGGCGAGCACTTCGCCCTGATAGAGGTCGAGATCGATGCCCCGGATGGCGTGTAGCACTTTTCCACGCAGATCGAACTGGATGTTGACATCTTTTGCGGAGAGAATGAGCGGGTGATGTTCCATGATATCCCCTCCTTACTGCAGATGGTTCTTCGGGTCGGCAGCGTCCGAGAAGGCGTTGCCGATCAGGTAGAACGCAATGGTGACAAAGCTCAGGATGAGGGTGGGGTACAGCAGCTGGTAGCGCAGCCCGGCCTGCATCATCACCTTGCGGCCATCGTTGACCAGATTGCCCAGCGAAGGCGTCTCCACCGAAAGCCCGAGGCCGATGTAGGTGATGAACACCTCGTTGCCGATGGCTTCCGGGATGGTGAGAGCCATGCGCAGCATGATGACCGAGACGAGATAGGGCAGCAGGTTGCGCAGTACGATGCGCACAGTGGGCGTGCCGAGGCAGCGGGACGCTACATTATAATCCCGGTCGCGGATGATGAGGATCTGGTTGCGGATGAAGCGCGCCATGGCGATCCAGCCTGTAATGGACATACCGAGGATGAGGGTCTTGACGCTGGGGCTGGCGACGTAAGAGATCAGGATGAGGATGATGGTGGAGGGCACATTGTCACAGATGTTGTACAGCTCGGTGAAGAAGAAGTCCAGCTGGCGGACATAGCCCCAGAGCACGCCCACCGTGATGCCCACGACGGCCTCGATGAGGGCCACGAAGAAGGCGATGGTCAGGCTGGTGCGTGCGCCGGCCCAGATGCGTGCCCACAGGTCCTGTCCGATGGCGTTGGAACCCCAGATGAAGCCATCCTCACCGGGGGCAATGTTGCGGTACTGGACGCCGGTGAGGGGGTCCACGGCGCAGAAGTTGGGGTCTGCCTGCCCGGGCAGATAGGGCTGGAGGAATGCGAAGGCCACCACGGCGATGAGGGCGGCGAGGAGGATGACCGCGATGCGGTTCTTGAAGAATGCACGGAAGGTGCTGCCCCAGTAGCTGTAATTGGAGTAGGAGGTGGCCTCGGCCCGCTCCTCGCTGAACCCGGCGGGGGTGAACAGCTCTTCTTCGGGCAGCTCTGCCCATGCGGCGGGGCCGTCCGCCTGCAGTTTGTCCAGCTGTGCTTCCAGCTGGTGCGCTTTTTCATCTTTCATACGGAAAAGCATTATCGGCCACCTTCTTTCTTGCCAAAGCTGATGCGGGGATCGATGAGCACCATGAGCAGGTCGCCCAGAATGAGGCCGATGATGCCCACGCAGGCGTAGAGCAGGACGATGCCCTGCACCATCGTGTTGTCGTGGCGCTGGACACAGGTGACCAGCAGGCCGCCCATGCCCGGGATGCTGTAGAGGCTCTCGATGTAGATAGAGCCGACCACAGTGTTCAGGAAGGCGGAGGGAATATACTGCACCAGCGGCACCATTGCGTTGCGGAAGATGTGGCGCAGGGCGATGTTGCTTTCGCTCACGCCCTTGGCCAGCGCCAGCCGGACGTAATCCTTGTTGCTCTCGTCCACCATGTACCGGCGCAGCCACATGGCGTAGAACGCCACATTGCCGAGGCTCATGGAGCAGACGGGCAGCACCCAGTACTTCCAGTTGGAGGTGTCGAAGAGCAGGCCCACGCCCAGCGCGGTGGTGCCGTACATCTGGATGTAGAGGTAATATACCGCCGCAGGCACGGCCTGAATGAGCACGATGATGGCCGTGCCCAGCTTGTCGGGCCAGCGGCTCTTGAACCGGCCCATGAACAGGCCCATCGGGATGCCGATGACGAGACTCAGCAGCATGGCAAAGACGCCCATCTGGATGGAGATGGGCAGCTTCTTGGCAAGGATGCTGGTGACGGAGGCGTTGACCTTATAGATGTGGCTCACGCCGAGGTCGCCGTGGAGGGCATTCACCCAGAAGCGGCCGACCTGCACCGGCAGCGGGTCCAGCAGGCCCATCGACTGCAGGCCGGCCTGTATCTGGGCCTCGGTCATTTTTTCGTAGTTTGCAAAATAGCCTTCTACCGGCATCAGCCGCAAAAGGCAGAATACGAGCGTGACGATGACAAACAGGGTCAGGATCGAGCGCCCGATGCGTTTCGCCAGATATTTGAGCATATCTGTGCGCACCCCTCTCTTTTATTTAATGAATGTCGGATAGGAATAGAATACAACAAAAAACTACTTTTGGAAAGTGATTTGGCAAAGTTTGCTCTAAAAATTCATCTGAGAGCCTTCAGAAATAAAAAGCCCTCCGCTTTCCCGGGGGAAAACGGAGGGCGGCAGAACGGTCAGAAAAGCTTAGCGGGCGTCGCGGTTGGCCTCGTACTCGCTCATGGAGACATAGTGGTCGAGGACGTGGATGCCCTTCAGGCGCTTGTTGGAGAAGCCGGTGGAAGCGTACTGGCCCTCCCAGTAGTTCAGGCGGGTGGCGATGTAGGCCGGGACGCTCATGCCCATGGGGACGACGAGGGCGTTGTTGATGAGGGAAGCCTCGGCGTTGGCGAAGGCATCGTAGCGGGCGTTGATGTCGTCGGTGATCTTGACAGCCTCTTCGATGGCCTTCATGTAGTTCATGACGGCGTCCGCGGTGTCGCCGGTGATGAAGCCGTCCTCGACGCCGGTGCGCAGGAAGGCGTAGCGGCTGCCGCGTGCGCCCTCAGCCTGATAGAAGGGGTCGGTCTCGGTCTGGGGGTCGGAGTAGTCTGCGCCCCAGTTGCACAGCAGGAAAGCGAACTTGCCGTTGCGGCGGACGCTGGACAGGAAGCTGTCGGAGGGGCCGGCGGTGATGACGATATTGATGAAGTCAAAGCCGTCGTTCAGCACACCCTCGAGCTGCTGCTTGAGCACCTGACACTGCTTGTCCCAATCGGAGGAGGAGGGGTTGTAGGGCAGCTGCACCTTGATGGGGAAGGTGACGCCTGCGGCGGTCAGCTCGGGGATGGCGGCGTCGCGGTACTCCTTGGCCTTGGCCTCGTCGAAGAACTCGGTGATGTTGGCGAGGTCGCCGCACTTCAGGTAGTCCACGCCGTCAGCATTGGCGCAGAAGCTGGGGGGCGTGATGGTGTTCAGCTTGTAGTTGTCGTAGCCCTCGGGTGCCTTGACGGCCAGCGTGACGGAGTTGTTGATGCCGTAGAGGAAGGCCTTGCGGAAGTTGGTGTTGTTGATGGCCTTGGCCCAGTTCTCCGGCTCATACTCGGCGTCCATGCCCTCCACGCTCCAGTTGGAGAACTCGTGGGAGAAGGGCATGAAGTTGAACATATAGAAGTAGGTGTAGTTGGTGTTGGGGCGGTCCATGGACACCATATCCTTGGTGGTGTCGTCGGCCAGCCAGCTGTCGAGGATGTCGGAGCCGATGGTGGCCTCATCGATCTCGCCGCGCTTGATCATCTCGGGGCCGTTGACGCTGGCCTCGGCGTTGTAGATGCGGCTGATGGTGTCGATGAAGACGTTGGCGGCGTCGTAGTTCTCGGGGTTCTTCTTCATGACCCAGGTCTCCAGAGACTCGTAGGCAGCCAGATAGAATGCGCCGCAGCTGTAGGTGGTCTCTGCGCTGGTGGCGAACTGGTCGCCGGTCTCCTCCAGCAGCGGGCCGTAGGCCGGCTCATAGGGCAGGTAGCACAGCAGGCTCAGGAAGCCCGGGAAATCGTAGGTCAGGGTGTAGGTCAGGGTGTGCTCGTCCACAGCGGTGACGCCCACGGCTTCGAAATCCACGGGTGCATAGGTGGCGGGGTCTGCGCCGGGGGCGGCGACGGTGACGACGCCGTCGGCATCCACGGTGTAGGTGGTGCCGTCCTCGTCCACGACGCCGGTGTTGGCGTTGTTCAGGTAGACGTGGTAGTTGTAGTAGTCGTCAGCGCCTGCGATGTAGCCGGTGACGAGGCCCACGTTGGAGGCGGCGTAATCCGGGGTCAGGACGTACTTCAGGGCGTCCACGAAATCCTGCGCCGTGACGGGGGCGACGACCTCGCCGTTGCAGTCCACCCAGTTCTCATCCCGCAGATGGAACGTCCAGGTCAAGGTGTCGGCATCCCAGTCCCAGCTGGTGGCCAGACCCTCGCGCATGACGCCCTTGTTGTCGTACTCGACCAGAGTGTCCACGCAGTTTGCGCCGACGACCATCTCAAGGTCGGTGCCGGTGGTCAGGTAGTTCAGGGTGGCAGGCTGGCTGTCGTACAGGATGGTGTAGCTGGAGCCGGAGCCGGAGGAGGCTGCGCCGGAGGCGCTGCCAGAAGAAGAGCCGCCGCAGCCGGTCAGCAGGCCGGCTGCGCAGGCACCGGCGGCTGCCAGACCGCTGGCCTTCAGGAACTGACGGCGGGAGATGGAAGTGTTCATCATAAATTCCCTCTTTTCTTGTTGTTGCTGTACAGGGACAGCATTCGCGTTGCGCGGTGCCCGCTGTTTCCCGTCAGCGGACAGTTGGGCTGTTTTTATGAAAAAAGAGCAACGGAAAACCATCCGTTACTCCTTTGTAACAGTCCCGGCCATCAAATAAGTGGTCAAGACTGAGTATAGCATTGATTTGCGGCCGCGTCAATCCTTTTTGGCAAGAGCGGCTGTTTCTGCTGCGGCAACAGTTGTCTCCGCAACGGCGGCAGGCGCTGCGACGGCCGGGGCAGCGGCTTCTGCGGCAGCTGCATTCTCCGCGGCCAGCTCTGCGGCAGCGGCCTTGGCGGCTTCTTCCGCAGCCTTGCGGGCCTCCCGCTCGGCGATCCGCTCTTTGGCGCGGGCAGCGGCCTCCTCCTGACGCTGCTTGGTGCGGCGCTTGATGCGGCAGACCGAGCAGATGCCCTCGGCGCTGTTCGGCGCGATGGGCTTGCCGCAGTCGGCACAGAGAGTCTTGCTGCATTTGTAGACGCTCACCGGGCCGAGGGTGGTCAGCTGGCGCAGCTTCATGCCGTCGATGCCGCTGTTCGAGCAGGCTGCGACACAGACGCCGCACTCGCTGCACTTCCACGGCGTGACGACCACGCGGGTCTGCCCGTCGGGCAGGTCCTCCAGCTTGAGCGCACCGGAGCGGCAGGCCTTTTCACACTTGCCGCAGCCGAAGCACTTCTGGGTGAAATTGGGCAGATACCAGCCGTAGAGCAGCGGCGTCTCGGAGGCAGCCTTGAGCTGCTTGGTCCGCTGGTGGAGCATGAGGCGGAAGTCGGCGGCGCTGTCCTCCTCGCTGCGCAGGCCGGGCAGCATCTGCAGCAGCTTCTTGGTGCCGGCGCGGGAGCCTTCGGTCATGTGGGAGAACATCTCCCGGCGGCTCAGCTCCTGCACATGGTAGGGGGCGTCCTCCTGCTGGTAGGCCAGCGTGACCCGGCTCTCGAAGAGCTGGGGGCCGAGGAACTCCACGAGGCGGGTCAGCTCCTTGCGCAGCTGGGCAGCGCAGGCGTCGTTCTCGCACTCGCCGCAGGGGGTCAGGTCCAGCACGAGCTTCTTGTTCAGGGCGAGATAGGCCAGCGTCTCCCACGAGAAGGCGGCCACGCAGGCGCGGACGGCGGTATTCTTCCGGCTGCTCTTTTCGCAGCCCAGCCAGAGGATGTCATTGTCGGTGTCGGCCAGCGAGGTGTCCCGCTGCACCTGTTCGGGCGAGGGCACGATGCAGCCCGAGCGGCAGACCGAGACGCAGAGGCCGCAGTCGGTGCAGGGGTCCCAGTCCTTGACGAGGTTGGGGCGGGTGAAGATGGCGTCGCCGTAGGGGCAGATGTCCTTGCAGTCGGTGCAGGGGGTGCGGTGGGGGTGGAGGTTCCAGCACTGACGGCGGACAACCTCGGGATGGGAGGTCTTCATCAGGGCATCCATGGCATAGCGGGTAAACAGACCCATAGCGGTATCACTCCTTTTCGGGGGCATCGGTCACGGTGGTGACCTGAGCGTTATCCAGCAGGAAGCGCTGCACCTTCTTTGCGGCCAGCGCAGCGGCCACAGCATCCTCGGCCAGTGCCTTGCGGATCTCGGCCTCGGGGGTATCCTGCAACTGGGAGAGGCGGCGGTACTCCGCGTTGACCTCCTCGGGGTGGACGACGATGCCCTCGGCCTCGGCGATGGCCCGGGCTGCCAGCACGAAGCGGATGCGGCTCTCGGCCTGTGCGCGGTAGTCCTTCTCGAGGGCTTCCGGGGTGGTGTGGCTGTTCTTGCAGTGCTGCTCGAGGGTGATGCCGCTGCGGGAGAGGCGCTCGGTCAGCAGCTTCATCTCGTTCCGGGCCGTGCGGTCGAGGATCTCAGCGGGCAGGTCTACGGTCATGTTGGCACCGGCCATGTCCAGAAGCTGTTTTCCGGCGGCGCGGTCGGCGCCCTCCTCGTGGATCTTCTGCTTCTTGGCGCGGAGGTCGGCCTTCAGCGCGTCGAGGGAGCCGAAGCCCAGACTCTTGGCAAAGGCCTCATCGGGGGCGGGAGTGACCTTCTCGGCCAGAGAGCGGAGGTTGATCTCGAACTGCGCGGTCTTGCCGGACAGCTCGGGCAGGCGGAAATCCTGCGGGTAGGTGAAGTCGAAGCGGAACACCTCACCGGCACAGTGGCCGTAGATGGCCTGCTCGGCGGCGGGCATCAGCTTGCCGTCGCCCAGCACCACCATGACATTCTCCATCCGGCTGTCGGGGATCTCCTTGCCGTCCATGTAGCCGACAAAATCCAGCAGGGCGCGGAAGCCGCGCTTGGCCGGGGCGGTGGTGGGGTGATAGACGGCGTGCATCCGGGTCTGATGCAGCACCTCGATGTCCACGGTCTTGTCGGTGACAGGGCGGACGTGGCGGGTGACGGCGAGGCCCTTGTACTGGCCCAGCGTTACTTCGGGCAGATTCTTTTTCTTCTGTTCCATAGCGGCATACTCCTTATGACGTAAGCAGCCCGGCGTGCGGCGCTGCGAGTCTTATAACAATACGTTGAATTATACACGTTTTCAGTAAAAAGGGCAAGGTCACAGCCCGTGGGCGGTGAGCCACGCTTCGGCTACCTGCGAGAACATCTCGGGATATTGGGCATCCTCTGCGGTAAAGGCGCTCAGGTAATACTCCACCTCTGCGCGGGTGGGGGCGGCGGTGCGCCGCCAGATGGTGAAGGTGGTGCCGTTGCCCATGTCGAAGCTCTGCTCAAGGGTGAAGGCGTCGTCCTTTGCGGCGAGGAAGCGTTCGTTGAGTTTGATGGACATCTCCCCGCTGCCCGCATAGGTCTGGGGGAAGGGGGCACAGGTGATGACGTACTTTGCCTCGAAGAACTGCATGGGGAAGTTGTGGGTGCCGGGCACCGAGAAGCCGAAGGCCAGCTTGTCGTTGATGGAAGCCTCCGGCAGGCGGCAGTTCTTGAAGTGGTCGGGGTTGTAGAGCATATCGTGGGGGATCATGTAGCTGATCTCGCCCGCGTCGCAGTGGGCGTCGATCCAGTCGGCGATGGCCTGGATCTGGCCGATGTCCTTCCGGTCGTAGATGAGCTTGTCCAGCGAGATGAAATACCGGGTGGCGGGGATCTGGATGGGAAAGTGCTCGATGACGAAGCCCGGCATGGCCAGCGTGGTCAGGGGCGAGCAGCGCACCGACATGGACAGCATCAGCACGAAGGCCCAGCAGCCCAGTTTGAGGGTGCGATGGCGCTGGATACCCTCGGCCAGTGCGGCTGCACCCAGCAGGAAGAGGAGAAAATACCCCGGCAGGAAGAGCAGGAACTGATGGGAGCCGGTGTTCTGGACCCGGGTGAAGAGCAGCAGGCTCACGACCAGCTCGCACCCTGCCAGACAGGGCAGAGCGGGCAGCTTTCGCTTTGCTGCAAAGACGAAGCCCAGCGCGATAAGGATGAGATTGAACAGGCCCAGCCGTCCGAGGTGGTAGAATGCCTCGAGGGCCAGACCGCCGCCGTTATAGTAGGAATAGCGGCCCGCGTAGTTATAGGTGAGGATGTGGGATACCATGGGCCAGAGCAGGATGACCATGGCGGCGACGGACGCAAGGCCGAAGAGGATGAGGTTCTTCCCCCGGCGGAGGGCGGCGGAAACCGCACCGTCCTTTGCCAGCCGCACACAGCCCGCGACGAGCAGCAGCACATAGGCGAAATAGTAGCCCACCACGAAGTAGAGGAACCACCGGCGGGCGAGGATGATGGCGGCAGTGGCGAGGAAGATAAGGCCGAACCGGGCCGGTTCGAGGGTGTCAAAACGGAAGTCCAGCGTCAGCAGCAGGATGGCGAAGGCGAAGATGAGGCCGAACCAGTCCGGCTGTGCCAGCACGGCGCTCATCCGCAGGAAGGGATAAGCCGCCGTCAGGGTCAGGCCGAAGAGAAAGTAATACATCCGGTTCTTCACGTTCAGGAGCTGGCCGACCTTCACCACGAGGCCCGCCAGAAGCACCAGCAGGGTCGGCAGGATGCAGAACACCTGACTGAAGGAGTAGGCGTCGCCGGTGTGGTCGGTCAGGCAGAAGGGAAACTCGGTGAAGAGGGTGATGAAGTTGGTGTAATCGTCGGCCATCGAGCCGAAGAGATAACGGAGGCCCCCACCGGTGCTCTGGGCAAAAGCGGCTTCGGCGTCATATTGCTTGAGCAGGTAGTTGGCGTAGTCCCAGACGTAGATAAAGCTCCGGCTCGATAACGTCCAGTAGAAATAGACGACGGCCACGGCCCAGATGCCGAAGACGACGGCCCAGTGGAAGAAAACCAGCTCGACGCCCGCTGTGCGGAGGACGCAGACCGCCAGCACGAAGAGGACGAGACAGGCCCAGAGACTGAGCAGCGGAAAAAAGAACGGGCTGGCCGGGGCACCGACCCCCAAAAGGAGGAGCGCCACGGCACAGAGGCCGAGGTCCAGCCCTGCCCATTGCAGAGGCGAGAGCCGACGGAGAGCAGCAGATGGCATAGAAGGACGGTTCCTTTCGTTCAGCTTGTAAAAAGGGTGAAGCACACAACTTTCCATCTAACAGTATAATGGCTGCCGCAAGGATTGTCCAGCCGCAGAGGGCGCTGAAACGCAGAATATCCCGCCGCATTCTCAGCAGACGGGATATTCTTTACCAAATATTACTTTTTGGAGTTGCGCGCTGCGGCGTCAGCCTTGGCGTTCTGGGTGCGTGCGGCCTTGCGGCGTGCGGCAGCGGCCCGCCGTGCACTGGCCTGTGCGGCCTCGGGGCGGGGCGCTTCGGGGGTGAGCCGGAACATCCGGCTGCCCATGGCAGGCAGGTCCACCGTGAGGGTGTAGTCCCGGCCATAGACGCCGCCGTCGGTGGTGTGGAGCGCCTTGGGCTTCGACTTGTCCGCACCGCCCCAGCAGGGGGCTTCGGTGTTCAGCAGCTCTTCTGCCCCGGCGGGGAAGCGCAGGTAGAGGGGGAACTTCTTGTGGGCGGTGTTCTGGGTGTTCATGACGCAGAGGATGGTCTGGCCTGCGCCCTTGCGCAGCCATGCATACACGCCCTCGTCCCGGCTCTCGCTGGCGACCCACTCAAAGCACCGGGGGTCATATTCGCCCGCATAGAGGGCAGGCTGGGTGGCGTAGAGGCGGCTGAGGGAGGCGAAATACTTCTGGAAGGCGTCGTGGAAGGGATACTGGAGCAGGCCCCAGTCCAGCTCCCGCTTTTCGTCCCACTCCCGGAAATGGGCGATCTCGTTGCCCATGAAGTTGAGCTTTTTGCCCGGGTGAGCATACATATAGAAATAAAGGGTGCGCAGCTGGGCGCATTTTTCCTCGTAGGTGCCCCAGAGCTTGTCGATGATGGTCTTTTTGCCGTGGACGACTTCGTCGTGGCTCAGGGCCAGCAGGTACAGCTCATTGTAGAAATAGTGCATACTGAAGATGATCTTTCCGTATGCATTGGGCCGCTCGCCGAAGGGGGTGGCAAAGTAATCCAGCGTGTCGTGCATCCAGCCCATGTCCCACTTGTAGTCGAAGCCGATGCCGTCGTAGC
>ERZ827156.4691-NODE-4691-length-10865-cov-6.426272_pt1 | contig 10865 bp, 7 predicted proteins | sample MGYA00519919_ERZ827156 | MGnify/ENA primary metagenome ERZ827156 (study PRJEB31778, sample SAMEA3449269) | human gut metagenome | biome: human gut; feature: human-associated habitat; material: faeces | place: United Kingdom | collected 2010/2012 ... | reverse complement strand
GGATATCAATGATCGGTGCATCCATATCGAATGGCATCTCATCCTGGAAAATATCTCCCATCTCGCCTTCTTCATCCTCAAAGATGACTTCTGCTCTCTGGTTTGCAACCTTGATCCCACGACGGTAAGTCGGCAGCGGATCGTCTTCTTTGCAGCGATTGAAGATAACCATATCGGTATTTTTTATCATGTCCATAAAAATGGATTTCATGTTTGCCATATACATCTGGAAAGTGCTGGCATCTACGCAGGTGATCTGCTGTTCTACGCCCCATCCTTCTGGAAGCTGCATTTTTTCGAAATTGCTTACCAGCCACATTCCATTATATTCGATGATAACACGCTCAGGCTGATGAAGGATACTCATTGCTACCAGTCTCTCAGTAGTGAATTCTTCTTCACTTTCGATGATCTCTACAACTGTATTATTTTTTTTGAGTGCAGCCTCATCGTATTCTTCTTCTCCCTCTTCGCAAAGGATCAGAAGGGTCTTTCCATCGATGTGAAAATAATCCTGCTGAAGAGTAAAGTTCAGGAAAGAAGTCTTTCCACTTTCAAGGAAACCTGTCATTAAATAAATCGGCACTTTGATTTCTTCCATAGTCTGTATGATCCTCCGTTATTACAGGCCAAAAAGCTCAGCCAGTTTATCCTCGTTGAGTTTGGAACCGATTACGCAGAGACGTCCTGTATATTCCGGTGCCCCGCTGCGGATCTCTGTTTCTTCCGGAACCATGTCAAAGTAGATCCATGTTCCGTCTTCTGCCGGAAGCATTCCTTTCGCACGAAGGATGATTCCATATTCTTCTGTCTCAGACAGTGTCTCAAGGATCTTTTCAAGATTTTCTCTTGTATATTTCTTAATTGTCTCACGACCCCAGCTTGTGAAGACTTCGTCTGCATGATGATGGTGATGATGATCATGTCCGCAGCCACATTCATCATGGTCGTGATCGTGATGATGCTCGTGGTCATGGTCATGTCCGCAGCCACACTCTTCATGGTCATGGTCGTGATGATGGTGCTCATGTTCCTCATGATCGTGGTCATGATGATGTTCATGCTCTTCGTGATCATGGTCGTGATGATGATGTCCATGCTCGTGAACATGTCCGCATTCCGGGCAAACTTCTTCTTCCATCATTTCCTGCTCCAGAGATACCGGATGTTCCATAACTTCCAGGATCTTTGCACCTTCCAGTTTCTCGATCGGTGTGGTGATGATTGCTGCCTTCGGGTTGATCTCACGAAGAAGCTCCATTGCAGCCTGTGCTTTTGCTTCATCTACGATATCGGTACGGCTCATGATGATCGCACCTGCATATTCAACCTGGTTATTGAAAAATTCACCAAAGTTTCTCATATACATTTTGCATTTCTTTGCATCTACAACAGTTGTGTAGCTGTTAAGAACCAGTCCTGTCTCTTCTGCAACACCCTGAACTGCTTTGATAACATCTGACAGTTTGCCGACACCTGATGGCTCGATCAGGATTCTGTCCGGATGATATTTGCTGATAACTTCCTTAAGGGATGCACCAAAATCGCCAACCAGTGAGCAGCAGATACAGCCGGAGTTCATCTCACGGATCTCAATTCCTGCTTCTTTGAGGAATCCACCGTCAATACCGATTTCACCAAATTCATTCTCGATCAGTACAACCTGCTCACCTTTGAAAGCATCTTTGAGAAGTTTTTTGATCAGTGTTGTTTTACCGGCTCCAAGGAAACCGGAGATAATATCAATTTTTGTTCTTTCCATGATATATTCATGTCCTTTCTTATTTCGATTGTTTTATTAAGCTAACTCATAACGTAGCTTGACCAGGAAGTGCATGCACCCCCTGGTTAAATTTACCTTTTAATATGGTAATGGGGACATGAACCAGTCACGCCCCCACTGCATTTATCGTTTGATCAGCCGTTGATCATGAAGCTCAGAAGTTTGTCAATGTCTTCTTTCTCGTAAGCAACGATCTCAAGTTCCGGAATCTCTCCACCTGAGAAGATGTTTGCCAGAGATACATACTGGGATAATTTGGATTTGAGGTTCAGTCTGTCTCCCTCACCTGTTACAAGTTCTACTCTGCCTGTGCAGCTATCTACTACTTCGAAAAATTTCTCAACGTCTTTAATATTGGATACTTTCATCTTAGTTCTCCTTTCGAGATCTTATTATCAATTCCTATTTACTTTGTAATTCGCGCTCAGTATAAACCATATTTCCTGAAATTGCAAGACCTTTTACAACAAAATTTAGTATGTAAAAACAGCAACTCCATATGCCGGAAGCGGGTATGCAAAAGAGAATTCTCTGTGGTCGCACTCCTGTGCTTCTGCCTTGAATACCTTCGGTTTGTCCAGAAGTCCATGCTCATCCATGATAAGTTTGTACTGTTTTTTCTTCGGAACGCCAACACGATAATCCGAACGTTCTACCGGTGTATAGTTTACTACAAACAGAAGGTTATTTCTCTTGGTCGGTGATTTACGAACCAGACTGAAAATGCTTCTGTCTGCATCGTCTGCATTGATCCATTCAAATCCTTCCGGATCATTGTCACCTGCATACAGTGCAGGATATTTCTTATACATATGGAACAATGTCTTGACAAAATTCTGGAGATCCTTGTGGTTGTCCTCTTTAAGAAGATACCAGTCAAGCTCTCTCTCCTCGCTCCACTCACGAAGCTGTCCGAAATCCTGTCCCATAAACAGAAGTTTCTTGCCCGGATGGAAGATCATAAACGCATATGCTGCCTTAAGGTTCTTGAATTTGTCATCCGGATATCCCGGCATCTTGCTCAGCATGGAACACTTAAGATGTACGACCTCATCATGTGAAATGACAAGGACATATCTCTCACTGTATGCATATGTCATGGAGAAAGTCATCTTATTGTGATCGCCCTTACGGAAATATGGATCCAGTTTCATGTATTCCAGGAAATCATTCATCCAGCCCATGTTCCATTTCAGAGAAAATCCAAGACCATTATCCTCTGCTTTACCTGTAACCTGCGGCCATGCGGTAGACTCCTCTGCGATCATAACCGTACCGTGGTTTCTTCCAAGTACAACTGTATTCAGATGTTTGAAGAATTCTATTGCTTCAAGGTTCTTGTTATCGCCGTACTTATTGGCAACCCACTCGCCATCTTTCTTGCCATAATCCAGATAGAGCATAGATGCAACTGCATCTACACGGAGGCCGTCTACATGGCATTCCTCGATCCAGTACAGTGCGTTGGCGATCAGGAAGTTCTTGACTTCCGGACGTCCGTAATTGTAGATCTTGGTTCCCCAGTCAGGATGCTCACCCTGTCTCGGGTCTTCATGCTCATAGACAGCAGTTCCATCGAAATTGGCAAGTCCATGTGCATCCTTCGGGAAATGAGCCGGAACCCAGTCGAGTATAACACCGATCTTGTTTCTGTGCAGGTAATCCACCATATATTTGAAATCCTGTGCAGTACCATACCTGGAAGTCGGTGCATAATATCCTGTTACCTGATATCCCCAGGATCCGTCAAATGGATGCTCTGCAATTCCCATAAGTTCTACATGAGTATATCCCATCTCTTTGACATAGGCTGCCAGTTCATGTGCGAATTCACGGTAATTATAAAATCCCGGATCATCCTCATTCTCTGCCGGATGTTTCTTCCAGGAACCCGGATGTACTTCATAGATTGCCATCGGTTCACGTTTCTCGTCAAATTCCGGACGCTTCTTCATCCAGGTGGTATCTTTCCATTTGTAATCCGTAATGTCTGTAATTCTTGATGCCGTTCCCGGTCTGAGTTCTGCTTCATTTGCGTATGGATCTGCCTTATAAAGTTCTTCTCCATGATATCCGACAATAAAGAATTTGTACAGATCTCCAACCTTGGCACCCGGAACAAAGATCTCATATACTCCGATCTCACCGACTCTGTTCATTGGATTTGCCTGATTATCCCAGTTATTAAAATCACCGATTACAGAAACATATCTTGCATTCGGTGCCCAGACTGCAAAATAGACACCCTTCTTGCGATGCTGTGTGGTAGGATGAGCTCCTAATTTCTTATAGATATCGTAATGAGTTCCCTGCCCGAACAGATACTGATCCAGTTCTGTAAACTGCATTTTCTCTCCCATCCAGAAATTCCTCCCTTAATTCAAAATTGAGCAGGCTGAAAATATAGAGTCCTGTCTGTGCAGTATATGATTATCGGTAATCTGCACATTTTACCCCTCTTATTCAAGCCGATTTATAGACATATTATACCAATCCAGACTGTTTACGTCAATTAAAAGTATGTCCTGTTACTACAATCTCCCTACAAAAAATGAGGGCAGAACTGTTATTTCTGTTCTGTCCTCATTTGTATTTCTTATTTAGTATGTATCGTACGAATCGTCGCCGGAATCCTCATCATAGTAGTCTCCGGAATCATCGTATCCAGAGTCTCCACTGTCTCCCGAGTCATCATAACTGGAGCTGTCATCACCAGAGTCATAATCTTCTGAATCACTTCCATCTCCTGAAGAGCCGTCTCCGCCGGAATCCCCAGAACTGCTGTCACTGCTGCCATCAGAAGAATCTCCATCGGAAGAACTTCCGTCACTGACATCAGTACTGTCTGTGGAACTGTCGTCTGTAGATTCAGTATCCGCAGAACTCTCAGATCCATCCGATGCATCGCTGCCATCTGTAGAATCCGTATTACCGTTATATCCCGGAACCGTTCCTGCCTGGAGCTGGCTGTCCCAGAACTGTGAGTATGTCGTATTCTGTAATGTTACATTCTTGGCTGCTGCCAGTTCACTGACTGTCATCAGTTTATAGCCCTGTGAAACCAGATCCGGTATCAGTTTCAATGCTGCCTGAACGGAAGGTTCATGAATATCATGCATCAGTACGATTGTACCATCTGTCAGATCGCCATTCATAACGGCATCATAATCTGCTGTTGCATCCATCAGCTTCCAGTCTTCTGTATCAAGAGACCACATGAAGAACGGCTTCTGTACTGCATCATAGATATCCTGATTGGCTGCTCCATAAGGTGCCCTGGCTACCGTTGCTGCCTGTCCGCAGGCCTGTACAAGTGCATCGTCTGTCTTCTGGAATTCTGTGACAACATCATCAATCGACATATTTGTTAAAGTCTGACTTGGATGATCCCAGGTATGGTTACCGATCTCACATCCAAGATCGACCATCCTCTGTACGGTTGATTCCCAGGAACCTACATTCTGTCCTACCATGAAGAATGTCGCATGTGCATTATTCGCTTCCAGACAATCCAGAAGTTCATCTGTATATTCTCCAGGACCATCATCAAAAGTAAGTGCAATTCGTGGTTTATGTGTATTTGGATCATATGTACCATCATCATTAAAATAATAATCATCGAAACCAACACTTACCCAGCCGGTCTGAATGTAACCATTCTCATCAAAATAATAGGTGGAACCATCTATCTCCTGCATACCTCCGGCAAAATAAGTGCCATCTGCATTCTGATACCATTTCCCATTTTCATTTTCGTTCCATCCAATAGACATCTGCGATGCCTTTGCCAGATCATTTTTAAGTGGATATCTTACAGCCGCATTCACTGCTGTGGTTGTCGTATCTGCTGTATCCGACCCTGTCCCTGAATCTGTTGTTGTCTGATCAGTTTCTGCCTGAACCTGTGTCGGTTTATCAACACTCCTGCCACTGATCCTGTTAACAACAGGAATTAAAATTCCTCTTATCACAAATATAACTACAAGAATTATGGCAACTACATATGCGCCCATTTTCATCATCTTGCGTCGTCTTATCTGTTGTTGTTTTTTGCGCACTCGTTCACGCAATACCTTTTTGTCCATGATTTCCACCTGCTGTATTTTATATCTGGCGTTACTGTTTCTTTATTTTCAGTAACTCATCCGTTACACTATCATAACGCATTTATTATGGAAATACAATTATCTTTTCTTATATTTATTCTTCTACTGTATTATCCTCTGTCATATCTTCTTCTGTGTCATCCTGTGCCTCAGATTCATCATTTCCTGCATCTTCTACCAGATCTTCACCTGTATCCTGTGCATCTTCGTAAGCATCTTCGTTCTCGATAGAATCTTCCGGACTTCCTGTCTTTTCATTTACAGTTGACTGATCAACAATAAATTTTTCCACACGAAGAAGTGCAAGAGATTCATTTACTTCATCTTCTCCGTACCATTCTATAAGTTTATCAATACTTGGTGCACCATAATCCAAAAGCAGATTATCTTTTAATTCTTCTGTTTCCTTATCATTAAGACTCAGGCCTTCTGCATCAATGATTCCCTGAACGATCAGATTCTGTTCGACTTTGGATTCTGCATAACTTTTGCATTCTTCATCAAAATCCTCCTCTGTCATTCCCCATGATTCCAGAAGATCACTCAGTTCCATATCGTTATCTTTTGCAGTCTGTTCTGTATCTGCTTTATGGTTTTCCTCTGCTTTTTTTATATCTTCTTCCGGATACTTCTTAACTTCTGATGCATCTAATACTTCATACCATGCATCCTCATACAACTGATTGTCTGCAGCCATGTCAGCCTGTTTTTCCAGTTCATCTCTCACTGACTGTTTGTATTCATCTACTGTTTTATAATCTGTATTAGCTGCAACCCAGTCATCTGTCAGTTCAGGAACTCTTGCAAACTTCTGAAGAGTTATCTTAAAGACAGCCTCTTTGCCAGAAAGAGAATCATTCTCACTGTACCCTTCCGGCAAAGTCAGAGTCAGTTCTTTGGTCTCACCCTTTTTCATACCGATCAGACCTTCTTCAAAGCCATCAATCCCCATGCTGCCTTCACCAACAACAAGATCATAATCCTGCGCTGATCCACCATCAAATTCCTTACCATCTACAGTACCTGTATAATTGATCGTTACAGTATCTCCATTTTCAACAGTTCCATCTGTTACTTCTGTTACCTTATCCTGCAGTTCATAACTGATCTGTGCATCTACGTCATCATCTGTTACTGCCTGTGTGTAACGATCCAGCGTAAATCCCTTGTAATCACCAATAGTGACATAATCAGAAACATCTTTTACAGAAACAATCCTGATTTCTTCTTCTTTGGTTTCCTCAGAATCCGTTTTATTTTCATCTGAAGCTGACTTTGTCTCAGCTGTATTCTTCTGGGAAGAGTCTGAATTTCCACATGCGGTAAGAGATACTGCCATACACGCTGCTAACATTGCTGCTACTACTTTTTTCTTCATAAAAAATCTCCTCTCATTTCTGTATAAAAATATATTTGTACCATTACATTTCCGGAACCGGAGTCGGTCGGGAAGAATCCCATACTTCAGAAACATCAAAGAGGTCACTGAGCATATCCGGGTTATAGTACATTCTATATCCATCCAGGTTTCTTCTTCCCTGGCGGAAATACTGATCTGTGATCTGAACAAAATACTGACTGGAATCTACGTTGCAGAAATAATTGTATCCCGCGCTCTTGTAATACTGGAACTTCGGATTATCAGAAGAATATCCCTCCCAGTCACCAATATCCGCGCCAAACGCAAAGATAACCATATCTGTATCACCAAGGATCGGAGCCACATAAGCTTTCCATTTCTTATCATCTGTCTTAAGATCCTCTGCGGAACGCTCTGTTGCATTCATGTGTCCCCAGGTATGGCTCGCAAATTCCCATCCCTCTGCTTTCATGGCATCTGCTACCTTCGTTGCATCCTTAACATCCTGGTCATAATCAAAATCAGGATTGTCATCCAGGAATTTCTTCTGGTCATCCTGAAGATTTTCTTTGGTCTTGTAGGCTATATCCGTTCTGTATCCCAGTACCCCGTTATAACCGGTCATCGCAAGGATTCCCTTGCGGCCATGATAGGAAAAATCCGGATGTTCTTTGATAAAAGAATCCAACAGCGGAACAAGATCATAATCTCCTACCAGGACATTTCCATCAGCATCAATGTACTCTGTTTTTACATCTCCATTTTCATCGAGTACAAGTTTGGATGCACATCCATCACCATCCATATAATGATAATAACTGACATCGTCCTGAGAAAGCACAAACGGGATCTTGCCCTCCGGCACCATGATCTTGCCACGGCTCATCGTACCATCCTTGTTCACTGTTGCCATGTCATGCGGGCTTACCAGAACATAGCCCTTATCATACATGATCTGAATGATCTTATTGAACTCACTGACAGTCGTCATAACCTGATTGTAGTTTCCGGATTTGGAATCTCCGTCAAAAGCCCTGGAAGTGTCCTCGATCAGTGTGTGAAAAAATACATGTGTGATCTGTTCCAATGGATACTCTACAAGTGAAGACTTTGCAATCTGGCACTTGGCTGCCAGATCCATATAGTCCTTGTTTTTCGTAAAATCTTTCTGACCCTTCAGAAGTTTGATCGCCTCATCGTAATTATACTGTTCGTACATGATCGTTGCCTGATCGAGAACTGTCTGATCCTTACTGGATTTCTCAGAATCAGTGTCCTCTGTGTCTCCGGCATCTGCCTCACTGCTGTCTGTCTCTGCTTCATCCTGAGAAGCAGTCTGGTAAGTTTTTACTGTTTTGGTTTCTTTTTCTGCTATATGATTCAAAAGCGGCAGAATATAACTGCCGCTCAGAAGTATCGAGGCTGACAAAATACATGTAAGTATCACAGCTCTTTTCTTCATAGTTAGTAACTCCTTCTTTCTTATTTGTTTAACCCATCGGTGGAACCGGAGTCGGTCTGCTTGGATCAAAAACATCTTTTGCATTGAACAGGTCTTCCAGAAGATCCGGATTATAGTACATACGATATCCGTCCAGATTTCGTCTTCCCTGACGGAAATAGCGATCCCGGATCTGCACAAAATATTTGCTGGAATCTACATTACAATAATAATTATATCCGACACTCTTGAGATATTCAAATTTATCACCGGAATAGTCCTCCTGAGTGGTCAGATCCGTACCAAATGCAAAAATAATAATATCCGTTCCTCCGATCAGGGGATCCACATTATCCTTGAACTTCTGTGTATCTGCCTGAAGCTGTTCCAGAGAAATCTGTCCGATGTTTTGATGACCCCAGGTATGACTGGCAAACAACCATCCATCCTCTTTCATAGCATCAGCAACTTTCTTTGCTTCTTCCCGTTCTTTGTCCAGACTGAAATCCGGATGTGCATCCAACCATTCAACTTTGTTATCATCCAGATCTGCCGGACGTGTTTCATAGCTGATATCTGTGCGATATCCCAGAATTCCATTATATCCGGTCAATGCAACGATTCCCTTGGCTCCTCTGTAAGAAAAATCAGGATGTTCTTCTACGAAACGATCGATCAATGGAACCATATCATAGTCACCTACTGATACACTTCCATCATCCTCAATATATTCATTTCGAATCTTGCCTTCATCATCTACAACCAGTTTGGAGGCAAATCCATCGCCATCCATATAATGGTAATAACAGACATCATCCTGAGAAAGTACAAACGGGATCTTACCTTCCGGAAGAAGGATTTCTCCCGGTGACATGGTTCCATCCTCATTTACAGTAGCCATATCCTTGATGCTCACCATCACATACCCCTTATCATACATGGTCTGTGTGATCTTGTTGAATTCATCGATCGTAGTCATGACCTGATTATAATCTGCTTCCTTGTAATCACCATCAAAAGCTTTGCTCGGATCTTTGATAAGAATGTGATAAAAAACATGTGTCACTTCTTCCAGTGGCCATGATTTACAGGAAGCCTTGGTCTCTTCGTATTTCTTAACGGCACTCTGCATATCTGAATCACTGCTATATGATGTATCTGCCTTAAGAAGCTCTATCGCACCGTCATAATCATACTGTGTTGCTTTAAGTTCAGCAGCTTTGAGTGTATCTTTCGGTGAACTTTTGCTGCTGGCAGTTTCCTGCTCTGTCTTGTCTCCCCCGGAAACAGAAGAACCGGAAGCATCTGCCGTCGTTTCTTTATCTGTGCCGCTGGCTGACGGCTTCGACGAAGAAAAATGTCCTGCAATTCCACGGACTGCCGCAGTTATAATAACTACTGCTGCCAGCGCCATAACTATCAGGATCATCTTTCTCTGACGCTGCCGTTTCCTCTGCAGCGCCCGTCTCCTGCGCCGGCGTTCCCTAATCCGCTCTTCCTCGGTCAGATCTTCTTTTCTTACAGAAGCAGTCGTTCTTTCCCTGTATTGGCGTCTGTTCCGCCTTTTACCATTATCCTTCTCCATACTAACTCCTTGGTCTTTTTTTTCTGTAATCCCCAGTATACCCGGGATTTCTGTATTTATCCCTGTCTTTAGATCTCGCTTTTTTCATTATACCTGTTTAACTATATGATTTCCACCGTTTTCCTTTTTCTTCACGGAATTTTCGTGAATTTGTTTGCCTTTTGTAATAAATAATGATAGAATATATTTCGCATAAATATTTGTAATATACACACTGAGGAGGGTATCTATGAGTACACTTAGCATCGTCCTTCTTGTTATCTTGGTCATTCTGATCATTGCCCTGGTTGCACTTTATTTCTTCGGAAAGAAAGCTCAGAAGAAGCAAGAAGAACAGCAGGCACAGATTGAAGCTGCAAAACAGACTGTTTCCATGCTGATCATCGATAAGAAACGACTTCCACTCAAAGAATCCGGTCTGCCGCAGATGGTCATTGACCAGGCTCCTAAGCTGATGCGCCGTTCCAAACTGCCGATCGTTAAGGCTAAGGTTGGTCCGAAGATCTCCATACTGATCGCAGATGAGAAGGTTTTTGACCTGATCCCTGTCAAAAAAGAAGTAAAAGCCGAAGTAAGCGGTTTATACATCG
>ERZ827156.4690-NODE-4690-length-10866-cov-2.626862_pt1 | contig 10866 bp, 10 predicted proteins | sample MGYA00519919_ERZ827156 | MGnify/ENA primary metagenome ERZ827156 (study PRJEB31778, sample SAMEA3449269) | human gut metagenome | biome: human gut; feature: human-associated habitat; material: faeces | place: United Kingdom | collected 2010/2012 ... | reverse complement strand
CGGATTGCTTTGATCTGGTGGAGTGGGTGCTATTTGATACTCATACTGAATCAGTGTACGAAGCTGAGGTTGATAAGTTATATGAGGAGAACAGATTGTGTCAGAAAAACTAATTGTTCATAAAGTTCCAGATGAGGTGCAAAAGCAGAGTATAGAGACTTTAAAAGTGCGTAAGGAAACATTGGAGTATTTGCGTAATAATGGATTTTATACCATTTTAGATGTGATTGAAAGACAAAATGAAATTCCGAGTCAGTATAGAGGAAACATATATGCCTATCTAATTTTTGGTATTGAGGGGTAAATAATGTTTAGTGACTAAACTTTTTCATCATCATCTTCAAAAGTAAAAATGTCTTCTACGGTAGTGTCAAAGACTTTGGCAATATCCATAGCAAGTTTTAATGAAGGATTATATTTGCCATTTTCGAGATTGCCAATGGTTTCACGCCTGACACCTACGAGGTTAGCAAGTTCAGATTGTTGCATGTTATGCTCTTTACGGAGTTCATGAAGCCTAGTCTTTAATATTGGCATTAGTATCCCTCCTTTTCAAATTTAAGGAAAAGCAATCCGGGAAGTATCTGAGAAGCAGATACAAAAAAGCCATATGCTTTGAAAAATGGAAATGATATAAAAACAGAAAGAATTCCTACAATCATCATAGAACACAAGAGAATTTCAAGGCTCATACTTTTGGCTGACAAGATGTGCTGAATACTCATTTCATCATCTGATTCTTGCTTAGCTAATAGAGTATAGAAAGAGCAAAATGCACTTATAAATAAAATAACAGCACCTATAATTTTGACGGGTTTAAGAGAAATTAGGTTTGAGATTGAGTATAAAAGCCATAAACAACCATTGATGACATATTGGATTGTATATTTTTGAGTTATTGACAGAGTTTCTTTTTTATTCATAATGATAACCTCCAATGTGGTATATTTTTAACATCTGTTGCAAATATATCACATTTGTAGTGAAATGTAAAGAAAAAGTGCGAAATATATCACATAAAATATATGCCTGCTTTATTGCGGGCATAGTGTAATATAATTATTGATATATTTAATTGCTCAATCCATTTCCTTATGATATACTAATACTAGTATTAATTGCATGTTTTGTGGAAGAAAAATTCAGTAGAAGTTCTGGGAAAATCAAATGGATGTGCTTATAGATTTGGGCGGGCAAATGTCTGGTATGTTGAGTAAAGAGGTGTACATATTATGGGTAATGAATCAGGTGAATGGATTATGCATGGCATTGAGTGGGATAACCCGGATTGCTCCCATTCTGTAGATGAAGCAATAGAATATATTAATGAAGTTGGTTTTTTGCCATTATTTAAGAATGATATAGAAGGTTTTTCACTTGAAGAAAAAACTTTTTCAGAGCATTGGTGGAGTGATAATCCAAAGATTGACCCATGGATGTGGAGAACTATTATAGCAAGACGGCATGATATTGTCTATGGTAAATTCTTTGATAAGAAAGCAGGTTTTATATCAAAAAAGTGGCTTCCTGTATTTGCAAATTATCGCAGGGATGGCTATGATTTTGATTCTTTATATGATGATGGAAAAGCACCAAACAAACACAAAAAGATTATGGTTAATTTTATGGAAGATAAGGAAGATTCAGAGATTTATTCCAATGAATTGAAAAAGAAGGCAGGATTTGGCAAGGATGGAGAAAAAGGATTTGATAGTGCAATAACGAATCTTATGATGCAGACTTATCTATGCAACTGTGATTTCAAGAAGAGGGTGAATAAGAAAGGCATTGAGTATGGATGGGACGTTGCAGTGTATTCATCTATTGAACATATTTATGGCTATGATTATGTTACTTCTTGTTATAAGGATAATCCGCAGAAGTCATGGAGACAGATTGCGGATTATATGCATGAATTGTATCCGGAGGCAACAGATAAACAGATAAGAAAGATATTAAAATAGTTTTGGCATTTCTGGATGTAGACGGGAAAGGTCAGCAGTTATGCTTAGTGCCTAAACATTATTTGTTAATATGATGTATTTCATTTTCTATTTCTTGCATCATTGCTTCAAACATTTTTTCCGGGGTGTCATAGTCTAATATCGAAAATTGGTCTCCATCATCTGCTAAATTTCTGCTTCTTTCACTTGAGTTTTCGGCATGTTCAATCACCAGTGCATTATAGCTACTTAAAAGTTCAACTATATGAATTGCTTGATTGTCTGGCAAGATGAACCATTGTTCATCTTCCAAAATTACATTGTCAAATATCTCCATCAACTTCTCGGAAATATGAAGTCTATATTCTCTTAATAATTTTTCTGGGTTCATTAATTCCATCTCCATTCACATTATATAATTTATTTCATATATTATTTTCTTCAGCTGATTTAGTATATACCACCAAATTATACTATTTTCAGATATTTTGCAAATTCTCTTTTTAACAGCATGATAATATAAGCCTTAGACGGCAGATTAGGTCGTGAAAAGGATGGCATATTGAATGAGGAGTATTGTAAATGGTGTTAAGCAGATATTTTAATTGAGAATGAGCCGGAACTTTTTAAATAAATTGTGATTAAAAAGTGAAAAATAAACATTCATTTTAATATCGTTCGTGTCGAAAAAATGTCATTTCGTGTAAATGGCATTTTTTTTGATGCCTTTTATTGTATAATACCGCTAAGAAAGAATGTATTTTTGTAATGTTTTAGGATGTTGCATAGACACATTGAGCACAATAAAAGGAGGGAGAGTTTATGAAGTATTTAAACTTAAAAAAGATTACTGCGGTGGTATTGTCAATCGGAATGGTATTTTCAAGCAGTGCCGTTACCGGGTTTGCGGCAGATAACAGTAAAAAGATAGCTACGATTCCTAACAGCTATATTAATAAAGTGGCAGACGATATTGATGATAAATATTTTTATGATGGAACATATGTTGATGATTGGGGGCATACACGTAAGGGCAGGCAGCTTGGAGCGACATATACAAAGCAGTCAACTGAATTTTTGTTATGGGCACCTGCGGCAACATATGTAAAAGTTAATATTTATGCAACAGGTGATGATAATGACAGCAATGCACGTGATATAGGAAGTTATCCATTAGAGAAAATGCTTGTAAATGGGGAATGGAATGGCCTCTGGATTATAACACTTGTTAGTGATTGTGGCGGATTGTATTATGACTATACGATTACCACAACAGATATTACCCATATTGGCAGCGACAGAACAACACAATATAAAATTCAGGACCCATATTCGGTTGCGGTAAGCAAAGACGGAAAGCGTTCGTATATAACAGATACATCTTCAGTATCTCCTGAGGGTTGGGACAGCGACAGACATGTGTATGTTGATTCGACAAAAGCAAATACTGTTTATAAAATAAGTGTCAAGGATTTCTCATCAGATACCGCATCGGGCATGACTGCAGGCGGAAAGTACAGTGCTTTTACGGAAAAGGGTGCAAAAGTAAACAGTGCGGGAGAGCTTGTATCTGGTATTGATTATCTGAAGGAACTTGGCGTTACGACAGTACAGCTTGCACCGTTTGCGGATTTTGATGGCGACAGTGAGTATGAGATTTTAAATTATAATGTACCTGAGGCAAGCTATGCTTCCAATCCGTCGGATAGCAAGACTGTTATAAAAGAATGTAAAGAGATGATTCAGGCACTTCACAATGCGGGATTTTCTGTTGTGATGGAGATGCCGTATACGCATGCCTCAGAGGGAAATCCTCTTGAAAAGTCGGTTCCGTGGTTTTATTACAGATTGAATACTGACGCTACAAGGTATACAACAAATACGGGATATGACAATGAGCTTGCCACAGAGCGGAAGATGTATCGTAGTTATATGGTTAATTCCATGAAATATTGGGCAGAGGAATATCATGTTGATGGATTTTCACTGGATTTGATTGACTGTGTCAATGTGAAGTACAAAGGTTCTTCGCATGTATATAAATGGCTGGATGAGATAAAGACATCATTGGCAAAGGAAGATGCCAATCTGGTTATCTGGGGAGATAATTATACAAAGGAAGAAAGACAGAATAAAACTTCCTCTTATGATGAAATAATCGGCAGCACAGGTGGCACTTATGGCGAAAGAAACGAAAAAGCCGTAAAAATATACAAGCAGAAAGCAGCAATGAAATATGCTAAGCCGGGAACATTGTTTATGGATGGCGGAGAAGAAATGTGTAACAGCGTTGAGGGAACAACTCTTGCAGACAGCAGTTACGTTGAATGGAAGGATTCAGCAGAGTATGCAGATGTAGTCTCATATTACAGAGGACTTATGGAGATACGAAAAGCATTTTCACCGCTTGCGAAAAGCCAGACAATAAAAAATTCTGAAGCTTATGTGCTTGCAGGTACAAAAGACGGCGAGTGGAATACTATGGCAGTATTAAATAATGAGTCAGATGTGTCAAAAGAAATTACAATTCCTGTTCAAGGAAGAGCTGCTACGGACTGGGTTGTTATTGCAAATGGCGAAAGTGCGGGAGTTGTATCACTTGGTGAAGTCGCAGGCTCCGTTATAACTGTACCTGCGTATACTACAATGATTCTTGTAGATAAGGAAAGCTTTGATGATGTGGCTGTAACATCAGGCAAAGGAAAAGTAATTGTTAATTATGTGATAAAAGACAGTGAGCAGAAGTTACGTGAATCGATTACACTTCAGGGTACATCGGGAACGAATTATGCGGTACCTGAAAATATTAAGATTCCATCAGGATATACTTTTTTAAGCAAGACAGGCGATGAAAAGGGTGTGTATACATCAGAAACACAGACAGTTACATATTATTATAATGCGATTAATCCGGATACAGTGGTAGACGGTATTAAAAATAATGGAGTATACTGCGAGAAGGCACAGTTTAAAGTAACTTCTTCCGATTATACACAGGTAATGGCAGGAAATAAAACGCTTACACATGATGTGGACGGTATTTATACTGTATCTGCAGCAGATGGCACACAGACAATAACATTGACGGATAATGAAGGATACAGCATTTATCTGTCTGTTACCGTAAATGCGAATCATACAATGGATAACAGCGACTGTACGAAAGAATCAATATGCTCTGTCTGCAGGAAAATATTTTTGGCACAGGCAAATCATAAGTTCAGCGACACATGGACAAAAGACGATACTTATCATTGGAAAGTGTGTGAGAATGACGGCTGTACGGTAACAACAACAAAGACAAAACATAGTGGTACAGATGATGGTGATTGTACAACACCTGTAATTTGTGAATGTGGTGAGATTGTTACAGCAGCAAAGGCAGAACATATATACGGTGAATGGAAGTCAAATGGTAACGGCACACATACCCACAAATGTACAACGGCAGGCTGTACTATAGAAGAAACAGAAAGCTGTGTAGGAGGAACGGCAACATGTAAAAAGAGAGCCGTCTGCACGGATTGTAATGCTGAATATGGTACTTTAAATCCTGCAAACCACAGTGGAAATCAGGTATGGGTACAAACAGAAAAAACTCATCAGAAAAAATATGACTGTTGTGGTGCTGAGGTAACTAATATAGAAGATCATATCTGGGAGAATGGACACTGCACGGTATGTGGATATGATTGTATTCATAAAGGCGGAGAAGCAACCTGTACGCAGAAAGCGGTTTGCGATACCTGCCATAGTGAATATGGAGAAATAAATGCAGACAATCATACAGGAACAGAAAAGTGGACACAGACAGCAACAACACATGAAAAGAAATATGATTGCTGTGGTAAAGTGACGATAGCACAAGAAAATCATAACTGGAAAGACGGTGCTTGTGAAACATGTGGTTATGTATGCGTACACAGCGGCGGAGAAGCAACATGTACAAAGGGTGCGGTTTGCGAAACCTGCAGCAAGGAGTATACAGATAAAGATATGGCAAATCACAGTGGAAAGGTAGTATGGGTACAGACAGAAAAAACTCATAAACAGGCATATGATTGCTGTGATAAGGAAGTATCGACAAGTGAAGCACATAGTTGGAAAAACGGTGTATGCATGGTTTGTGATTATCAGTGTAAACATGCAGGCGGAAGTGCAACATGTGTGAAGAAAGCGGTGTGTACAATCTGCAGTGAAGAATATGGCACTTACAATATGAGTATACATGAAGGCTTGAAGTCAGTAGCGGCAAAGGCGGCTACCAGGACAGATGAAGGAAATATTGAATACTGGTATTGTAAAGATTGTGACAGATATTACATCAAGCAGGATGGGCTTGTTGAAATTGAAAAATCACAGACTGTGGTTGCAAAGATTACAGATACAACATCATCGGACGATACGGGTAAAGGCGGTAAGACAGAGACAGTAAAAGAACAGACGCCTGATACAGGAGATAATAAACGTGTATTTGCATGGCTTCTTATGTTTATAATAGGAGGGGCGGCAGCAGGATTAACGATTAAAGGTAAAAAGACAGAAAATTAATATTTAAAAATGCCGGAATTTTGCTCCCTGTGCGGGGCGAGATTCCGGTTTTTACATGTTTTGGTTTTATTTATTGGATTTTTATATTTTTTTATATATTGATAGTTAAATGTTTGACATAATAACAGTTTCTTAATATAATATTAAGAATATGATGCTTTTTGCATTAAATATTTAAGAAAGAGAGAAAAATTATGAACGAAAAACAAGAGTTCAAGCCGTATATTCCGGCTGATAAGGTGATGCCTGAACTTACAGTTACATCTGTAATTATCGGTATCTTATTAGCCGTATTATTTGGCGGTGCCAACGCATACTTAGGTCTGCGTGTTGGTATGACCGTTTCGGCTTCTATTCCTGCAGCCGTTATCTCTATGGGAATTATCCGCTTTATTTTAAGAAGAGATTCTATTTTAGAGAACAATATGGTTCAGACAATCGGTTCTGCAGGTGAATCTGTTGCGGCAGGTGCAATCTTTACACTTCCTGCATTATTTATGTGGGCTCAGGAGGGCGGCACATCTATGCCTTCTTTGATAGAGATAGCACTTATTGCATTAATTGGTGGTTTCCTCGGAGTATTATTCATGATTCCACTTCGTAGTGCATTAATTGTTCAGGAGCATGGCGTGTTACCTTATCCTGAAGGACAGGCATGTGCTGAGGTATTAGTTGCCGGAGAAGAAGGCGGTGCTAAGGCAAGTACAGTATTTGCGGGTCTTGGTATTGCAGCTGTTTATAAGTTTATCGCTGATGGACTTAAAGTATTCCCTAGCGAGGTTGATTTTACTATCAAGCCATACAAGGGTTCGGCTGTTGGTGCAGATGTACTGCCAGCACTCCTCGGTGTCGGTTATATCTGTGGACCTAAGGTATCTTCATACCTCTTGGCAGGTGGTTCCGTAGCGTGGTTTATGATTATGCCGTTAATCGCTTTGTTCGGTGGAGACAACATTATCGGACCTGCTACAATTCCAATATCACAGATGGGTCCATCACAGATATGGTCTAATTATGTGCGTTATATCGGTGCAGGTGCGGTTGCTGCCGGCGGTATTATAAGCTTAATCAAGTCATTACCGCTTATTGTAAAAACATTTAAGCAGGCAATGAAAGGCTATGGCAAGAAAGCAGACGGTGAGGAGACAAGATCAACTAAGGATCTTCCTATGACTTTGGTTGTATTGGGTATTGGCGTGCTTGCAATTATCATGTGGTTAATCCCGGCGATTCCTGTTAATCTTCTCAGTGCGATTATTATTATTATTTTTGGTTTCTTCTTTGCAACTGTATCATCACGTATGGTTGGTTTAGTAGGAAGCTCAAATAACCCTGTATCAGGTATGGCTATTGCGACACTTCTTATTTCGTCAGCAATTCTTAAAGCTACAGGTACAATAGGTATGAATGGCATGGTAGCCGCTATAAGTATCGGCTCTGTAATTTGTATTATCGCAGCTATTGCAGGTGATACATCACAGGATTTGAAGACAGGCTATATAGTAGGTGCAACACCTTATAAGCAGCAGATTGGTGAGCTTATCGGTGTGGCTGTATCTGCTGTTACAGTAGGCGGAGTTCTTTATTTGCTTAATGCAGCATGGGGATACGGTTCTACAGAATTACCTGCACCACAGGCTACTCTTATGAAAATGGTAGTTGAAGGTGTTATGGGAAACAGCCTTCCGTGGGCACTTGTATTTGCAGGTGTAGCCATTGCTATAGTTGTTGAAATTCTTCAGATTCCTGTACTTCCTTTCGCAGTAGGTCTTTACCTTCCGATTTATTTAAGTACACCGATTATGGCAGGTGGACTTGTAAGACTTTTCTTCGATAAGAAGAAAGGTCTTTCAGAGGAAGAACGTAAAATTAAGGTTAATCAGGGAATCCTTTACTCATCAGGTCTTATTGCAGGTGAAGGTCTTGTTGGTATTCTTTTAGCTGTATTTGCTATTATTCCTGTAGGAACAGCAACTCTCGGAGATGCTATCAATTTATCAAAGGTTATTAATCTTGGTAACATTGGAGGCCTTGTATTCTTCGTGGCACTTATTGCAACATTAATAGCATTTATTAATAAAAAAGAAAAAAAGACAAATTAAAAAAAATGTGTTATAATAAATCTGTTGGTTTTTATGCCGACAGATTTATTATTTTTACGAAAAATTCTGCTTTTTTGATAAAGAGTTTTATTTAAGGAGGTTTCATGGCTAAGCAAAAGGAGAATTACTTAGACTATGTTCCAAAACATAATTCATTATTTGAATTTAGGGATAACAAGAAAGGGCATGTTGAAATTAAAGTTCATAATAAAGGTCTTTTTAATAGAATAGCACAGCTTATTGCGAAAAAGCCCAAGTACAGTTACATTGAATTAGATGAATTTGGTACATATATATGGCGTCAGATAGACGGAGTACGAAGTATTTATGACATCGGACAGCTTGTAAAACAACATTTTGGAGAAAAGGCAGAACCTTTGTATGAGCGTTTATGCCAGTTTACAAAGATACTTCATAAAAATCAGTTTATTGTATACACTAATAAGATTAAACAAAAATAATATTAATAAAATGTTTTAAAGGAGTTAAGACATGAGAGTATTATCTGAATTAGAACCTAAGAATGTATTTTCATTTTTTGAGGATATTTGCAATATTCCGCATCCTTCTTATAAAGAAGAGAAGATTAGCAATTATCTCGTTGAATTTGCCAAGGCAAGAAATCTTGAATATTATCAGGATTCACTTTACAACGTGATTATAATAAAGGAAGCATCAAAAGGATATGAAGATGTTGCACCTATTATTCTTCAGGGACACATGGATATGGTATGTGAAAAGACACCTGACTGTGATAAGAACATGGACGAAGAAGGACTTGATCTTGAAGTTAATGGTGATTTTGTTTCTGCCAAGGGAACAACACTTGGCGGTGATGACGGAATTGCGGTTGCCTATGCACTTGCGATATTAGATGATGACAGCATTGCACATCCACGTCTTGAATTTGTGTGTACCGTATCAGAAGAAGTAGGCATGGAAGGTGCTGCAGGCATTGATGTGTCAATGTTAAAAGGAAAGAAGCTTCTCAATATGGACAGCGAAGATGAGGGAATCATGCTTGCAAGTTGTGCGGGAGGATGTAGTGCACAGGTTAAACTTAGATTAAACAGAACAGAAGTGACAGGAACAAAAATTCGTATTTCTATATCGGGACTTACGGGAGGACATTCAGGTGTTGAGATTGACAAGGGAAGAGGAAATGCAAATGTTCTCATGTCAAGAATTCTTCGTGATGCTGCTGAGAAAGCACCGATATTTATTGTATCTGTTGAGGGAGGCAAAAAAGACAATGCCATTCCGAGAGAATGTTTATCCGAAATTATCGTTGAAGAAGATAAAGCTGAGGCAGTTAAAGCTGCTGTTGAAGAAGCTGTAAATGAGATAAGAGAAGAATTTGCGTCATCTGATGCAGATTTTAATGTTACAACAGAATTATCAGATGGATGCAGCGTTAAAGCTGTTACAAAGGAAGATAGTGCCAAAGCGGTTGCTCTTATACAGTCACTTCCTAACGGAATAATGAGAATGAGTCAGGATATTGATAATCTTGTTGAAACTTCACTTAATCTTGGTATAATTTCATTAGATGAATCAGGTATCTGTCTCAGATTTGCCCTTAGAAGTTCAGTCGGAGTTGCATTGAAAAATCTTAAAAACCAGATTGCATGTGTAAGTAAAACATACGGTGGAAGTGTTGAATTTACAGGAGAATACCCGGCTTGGGAATATAAGAAAGATTCAAAACTCCGTGATGATATGGTTAATATATTTGAACAGATGTATGGCAAAAAACCTACTATTGAGGCAATTCATGCAGGCGTCGAATGTGGTATACTTGCAGGAAAGATAGAAGACCTTGACTGCATATCTATGGGACCGGATATTTTTAATATTCATACAACGGAAGAGCATTTAAGCATTTCTTCTGCAAAGAGAATGTATGAGTATATACTCAATGTAATAGCATGCAAATAATATGCAATAAATAATAAAAATAAATATTTAAAAATGAAAGGATGAATTATTATGATTTACGCTTCACTTAATGCAAAAAAAGGTAACTATGAGTATCCGGCAGCAATTGCCACAGCTTTTTCTCTATCTCCACGCAATTCTGCCAACATGAGAAACAATCCTGCAACTGGATTCTTCTACACCAGTGGTCGCACTGCCTCATACACCTTCTCATACCTTTCATAAATCTGCATATATTTCTCATGCATCGCTTCTCTCGGATAATAAGTGACGGTCTGCTCCACCATATGGTCTGCCGCATCTTCCAGATTTTCAAAGAATAATCGTTGGGC
>ERZ827156.4689-NODE-4689-length-10873-cov-3.609262_pt1 | contig 10873 bp, 7 predicted proteins | sample MGYA00519919_ERZ827156 | MGnify/ENA primary metagenome ERZ827156 (study PRJEB31778, sample SAMEA3449269) | human gut metagenome | biome: human gut; feature: human-associated habitat; material: faeces | place: United Kingdom | collected 2010/2012 ... | reverse complement strand
CCGTTACGAATAACGACACCGGGGCCAACGTGGGTTTGGGTGATATTTCAAAACCCTCCTTTGTAAAACCCAAGACGAAGGACGGAAAACTCGTTTATCCGGCGGCGCCCTCAAGCTACCTCCGCGACAACGCGACGCCTGAACAGCGGCGTGAAGCGCTCGACACCATGCGCCGACAGACGAGCGGTACCACTGCAACCGGTAACTCCGTACCCCGCCCCAATACGGCGGACTTCAAGGCTCCCGTGAATCAGGTGGTGTTGAATACGTCCAACGTCGTTTCCGTGAAACCCGGGGACAACGTCTACATCCCGATTTCCCGCGAACATCCGAACCGTTTGCTTACGCCCTTCAAGGATCCGCAGATCATCAGCACGTCGCTCACGGGGGGACGCGGCAGTGACTGCGGGGAAGTCTGCATTCGCGACGACGTGATCTACATCACGACGGATACCACCGCTCCGGTAACGGCCTTCATCACCGAAAAGGGACACGAAGACATTGCCTTCTCCGTCACGATGATGCCGCAGGCGATGCCACCGCGCGAAGTTCGGTTCAAGCTCCCGGACGATGTGGTCGATCAGCTTCGCACCAAGACCGGCACCCATTCCAACCGCCGGGCGGAAGCTTGGGAAACCGCACAACCCTACGTAGACACGATTCGACTTGCCATGCGCTCCATTGCGCTTGGGAACGTCCCTAACGGTTACAGCTTGCGCAAAGTTCTTGCCTCCGACCCGGTGCCTTACTGCAAACATCCCGGTCTCGCGATTGACTTCCGTAAGGGACAGCTGATGGAAGGCTACAACCTCGACTTCTACGTCGGTGTTCTTACGAATGTCGCCGACAACGCCGTGGAATTTCGCGAACAGAACTGCGGCGGCTGGCGCATTGCCGCCGTGACGAGTTGGCCCCTCAAGGTTTTAAAACCCGGTCAGCAGACCGAGGTCTACATCGCCGTCAAGCATCAGGATGAAGTCGATGTGGAATCGGTTCGTAAGCCCCTTATCGAACGGCAGTACAACTAAAGGGGCGGGCTATGGCATTCAATCTTTCCAATACCTGGTCAAAACTCAGTCCGCGCGGCAAACAGATCGCGGCAGTAACGACCATGCTCGGTGGCGTTCTCGCCGTCATCATTTTCATTACGACAAGCAACGAATCCGGCACCGTAGAACTTAAGCGCCAACAGACGTCTGCCAAGAACGACCCCGTCGTCAACGTACTCACCAACAACACCTCGAAGAACATCGGTCTTGACGTTCTTGCCGGCCGCTTGAAGCGCTTGGATGACCGCGCATCAGCCTTGACGCGTCGAGTGGAACAGCTCTATCAAGAACGAGCCGCCGACCGCCGCGACAACGCCGTGATGCGTGAGTGGAACGAAAAGCTCGAAGCGCTTAATAACGAACTCGCCAAGGTTCGTGCGGAATATCGTGATCCGAACTTCCGCCGCTCGGCGCCCGCCGTGATCACGCCCCCGAAGGACGGCACGCCCGGTGAAACCGTCGAAATCGTTGACGATCCCTTCCAAGTGCAGGATCAGGAACGCATGATTCGTGAAGGCGGCGGATACGGTGGTGGCGCGGGCGGTGGTTCCGGCGGTTCCGGTGTCGGCAACGGCTCGGGCGGCGGTAACGGCGGTGCTGCTGCACCCGGCGGCAAGGGTAAGGCTGCCAAGGGCGGTAAGAAACTCCGTATTAATGTTGTCGGCCAGACGAAGTCATCGGACGATGAAGCTGCCGAACGCGCCGCTCAAGCCGAAGCTCAGGCACGCGCGGAAGCGAAAGCTACCTTCACCATTCCGGCCGGTTCCGTCGTGACGGGCACCATCATCACCGGTGCGGACTATCCGACCGGCAAGGGGTCGTACGACAACCCCACACCGATGATGATCCGCATCACGAAAAACGCGCTGTTGCCGAACCGCTTTCGCTCGGACTTCCGGGGCTGCGTGATGCTCGCCTCCGGTCGCGGCGACCTCTCGACGTCTCGTGCCATGCTCCGCACGGAAACGCTCTCTTGCCTCCGTAACGACGGTGCCATCATCAACGCCAACGTGTCCGGGTATCTCTCGGGCGAAGACGGCAAGGCCGGCATCAAAGGCCGCCTCGTCTCCAAACAGGGCCAGTACATCGCCAAGACCCTCGTCGCCGGGTTCCTTTCCGGCATGAGCGAAGCGTTTGACTACAGCCCGGTCTCCGTCCTTTCGACATCGGCTTCTAACTCTGTGCAGTACCAACGCAACTGGTCTTCGGAAGCCGCTAAGGGCGGGCTTGCCAAGGGCGCACAGAAGGCCCTCGAAAAGGTGGCGGATTTCTACATGAGTTTGGCTGACGCCATGGTGCCGGTCGTTGAAATCAGTGCCGGCCGTGAAGTGGACATCGTCTTCATCAAGGAATCCAAGGTGAAGGCCACCAAGCCCGACGAAGACCTGTCGCTCGGGGAAAAGATCGCGAACGTTGTGAATCCCAAGGGCTAACGAAATGACCGTTAAGAACATGAAACCCACTCGTCTTTTGCTGGCTCTTGCAGCCGTCGGATTTTGTACGGCACTCACGGGCTGCGGATCGCTTTCCGTCGGGGAAGAAGAGTTTGCTTGCTCCGGGATGCCGGGGTCGTCTTACTGCCACTCCGCCCGCGACGTTTACGAAACGAGCGAACAGGGCATTGTCCCCTCGCCCATGCGCAAAGACACCCGTAACGAAGATTGTGCGGACTGTGTGTATTCCGAAGATGTGAATCCGGAACTGCAGGCTATGAAAGGCACCGGCGAAGCGCAAGGACGCGTCGTCGCTGTACGCGGCACCGGCCCTGACGGTCAAGCTGTGGTACTCGTCGATCCGACGATGAGTTCGACCGGCAAGACCCTGCAGGTGACGGGCGACGAAGTCATCAACAACTACGTGACACCCGCGCTTCCCACGGATCCCGTGCCCATCCGCACTCCCGCCCAAATCATGCGCATTTGGGTTGCACCCTATGTCGATACCAACGGCGACCTTGTGGCGCCGGGCATCGTCTACACCGAAATCGAACCGCGACACTGGATTTACCCGGACAACGAAAACGGACACAACCGAGTTTTCGCTCCGCTCCAGGCTACCGGTTCGTGGTCCACGAAACCGAGCAAAACCCCCGGACGACGAGACGGCGAAAGCTATCTCGAACTCTTCAACCAGGGGAAGCTCGGGACCCAAAAGTAGTTTTAACCAAATGTCGGAAGGCAATCCTGCCGGAAGACACATTCATTCGTTCTAAAGGAGAACACAAATGAATATTCGTAAGATCGCTAAGTTCGCCGCCGTCGGCGGTGCCGTTTCCGCCGCTTCCGCGACGGCCCTCGCTGCCACCGGCGTCGGTGCGGTTTCCGGCGTTGCCGCCAACGATACCGACTTCGACGAAGTCTGGGAACTCCTCGTCGGCTGGACGCAGGGCGCCCTCGGTAAGGTTCTCGCCCTCGGTGCGTTGATCCTCGGCATCGGTTTCGGCCTCGTCCGTCAGTCCGTCGCGGCTGCTGCCGTGGGCCTTGGCATGGCGATCGTTTTGCAGTACGGTCCGTACGTTATCAACCAGATTATCGGTGCTGACGCGGCTCCTGCGGCTGTCGCTCAGTTCGACAACGGTCTGGAATAACACCCAAAAAGAACTCAAGCAGAAGTTTTTCCAGGACGCCTGCTTGACGTTCCAACCTTACGAAAAGGGATCATCGGAAAACCGGTGGTCCTTTTTTTGTGCGCCGAACCGAGCGAAAGAATTATGCCCACGTAACCCCCAGATAGAATGCTTTGAAGTTGCCTTTTTCTCCACTTTGTTGTTGCGAAATGTTTGCCTCTCTGTCTGCCAATTCGTTCTACCTCGGCATCCTCTTAGTCTCTTCTTTGATTTTGGCTTTAGCCGGCGGCTTTGTCCTCAAATTTCTTTACGACAACTTTTCGGCAAACCTATTCGTTGGCAACGTCGTGCGGTTCACGAAAAAGTACTTTTTCCTCTTTGGCCTCGGTCTCCTTTTGACGTTTCCGCTGGTCATGAATTTCCAAATGCCGGCGGATGTTCCACGCTTCATCGCGGTCGGATACATCGCGTTCGCAGCAGTCTTTGGCTACAGCGCTTTGAAGGATGGACGCATCATGGAGTTCTGGAAAATCGCGCAGTACCAAAAAGCGTTGCACGCAGAATGCACGGAATTCGTCGAGGCTTTCTCGTATCCGTTCGAATACATGCCGATGCGCCGTATGCGGTTCGAAATTCGTCAATCCTCAGTGCGCCCTGATCGGTATGCCATCTCCTGCACCAACATCCCCGATCTCATTGGCTACGGTCAGCCATTTTTTCCGTGGAACTTAACGATGTGCTACACCGGCCGCTCTCTGGATATTAGGACGATGAAGGCCATCTATCTTCTGCCGTTCGATGCCGTTTCAAAATCCATAGTTCGGGACAAGGAAGCGTTGGCAAAACTCAGCCCCGATGACCGCGAAGCACAGATCTATCGGTTACTGGCCCGGACGTTGTCCTTCGTCCATTTTTCCGGCTGTTGCGACGCGACACCGGCATCCATGGTGAAATTAGATGCACATGCCATGGCCGCCATAAACCAAATTGTTGAACGGATTTTCTAGGTCAAAGTTAATCTTTTCTAAAATTAGAATGATCGGACATATATCTATAAAATCCAAATAAATCAGATAAATAAATATGTATTTTAAAATTTGTCCGATCTATACTTGATAATTTGTCCAAAGAAATTCTAACTATACGAAGTACCGATAGAAATTTTTCATATTGGTTACTTCAAAACTGCATTCCGGATACTTCTTAGCAAATGATATTGGGGCTGCCACTTGGCTTTCTTTGACCTTACATTCGAATGCTTTCATCGTGGCATCCGGCATAACTTCTACCAGATCCACTTCATTCATCTGCTTGTCGCGCCAAAAATAAAGATTCACTCCAGACTTTCGATATTGGTGCATCTTGAGTCGTTCCATCACGAAGAAGTTTTCCCAAAGCGCTCCTCTTTCTCCTGCATCTCGTGTTGAGAACGGTTGGAAATTGTTGATGGCAGCGTTTCTGATTCCAAGATATCAGAAATAAATTTTCTTAGACTTTTTAAGTTCGTGAGCCAAGTTACGCGAATAACTAGTCAGTGTTTTGACAATGAAACATTGTTCTAACAACGTAATGTAGTTGGCCACCGACAGTGCATTCAATCCGCTTTCTTGGCCCAATCTTTCATAGGAAATCATGCCCCCGATGTTGTACGCCAGCAATTTCACAAGGTGTTGGAATTTATCGTGTTTTCGAATGCCGCTTAACGCGAAAATATCTTTGAATACGATACTTTCATACAAATTCTTCAGCGTTTCACCCGCCAGCTTCGGTTCTCGAATGATGTAGGGGTAATTTCCGAAAACCAATCTTTCCGGTAAATCACTGACCACGCCAAGCCACGAATTCTTGTTGGCAAGCTCTTCTATGCTGATCGGCCATAGATATTCGACCCATAACCGGCCGGCAGCCGATTCCATGACACCGCCTGCCAATTCCAGCGAACTGGATCCGGTTGCCACAATGCGACATCCTGTTTGCGCGTCAACCAGCCTTTTCAGCAAGAGTCCGATACCCGGAACTCTTTGTGCTTCGTCTATGACCAGGACATCCAGCCCTGACAGAAGTACTTGCAGATCAGCTTTAGAGGTAACGTTGGACAACATGGCAACGTCATCAACTTCGTCTCCAGACAACCAACGAGTCTTCTCCCCATTGAAAATGGTCTGCAGAAGCGTAGTTTTGCCAATCTGACGGGCACCGAACAACACTATAGCCTTATCTTTAGGAGCTTCTAGTATTGTTTTTTCAAGTAAACGTGAGATGTAATTTTCTTTTTGCATTTTGACTTTTCCTTATTATGATCTTGGAAAGTCTTGACTTTTCCTTATTATACTAAGGAAAAGTCAATTTTCTACCTTGATCTGCTCAGCATTTTTTGCTTGGGCAGCCACGCAGTTTTCTGCTGTCATGCTGCAGACTTCCCCCGTCAATTTCCTATTGGAAAACTCCAGTTTCGCCGTCGTAGAGTCTCCCTTTGCGGCGGCCTTTTTTTATCGTCCGCTATGCGCCTTTTCATCGCTGAAAAACCCTCCGTCGCCAAAGCTATCGCCGCCGAACTCGGCATCGTCAAGAAAGACGGTACCTCCATCGTCTGCCAAGGCGACAACGTCGTCACCTGGTGCTTCGGTCACCTTTTGGAACAAGTCGAACCCGACTACTACCTCCCTGACAGCGTCCCAAAGACCAAGAAAGGCAAAAAGATTTGGCGCATGCAGGATTTGCCAATCTTCCCTAAAGAATGGCTGACGTTGCCGAAAGCCGATGCCGGCGTGAAGAAGCAACTCTCCGCCATCGGGAAACTCATCAAGTCCGCCAAGAGCCTCGTCAACGCCGGTGATCCCGACCGCGAAGGTCAACTTCTGGTCGACGAAGTGATCGAACACTTTAAAAGCAAAAAACCGGTTGAACGCTTCTGGGTCTCTGCCGTTGATCCGGCTTCCATCCGCAAGGGACTGCAGTCTTTAAAACAGAACACGGATTACGCCGGGATGCGTGACGCCGCTCGCGCTCGTTCCCGAGCGGATTGGTTGATCGGCATGAATCTCTCCCGTGCTTACACGCTTTCACATAAATCGGAAAACGGTAAAGCTGATCTCATCGCCGTCGGCCGTGTGCAGACCCCGACACTCACAATGGTGGCCCGCCGCGACTACGCGGTCAATAACTTCAAGCCGCAGCCCTACTACGCCATCACGGCTGACCTCAACGCCCACGGCACCGCTTTCTCCGCCAAATGGAAGCCCTCGCCTACCCAATCCGGTATGGACGAAGAAGGCAAACTCCTTCTCGATATAGAACTCGGTAAAAGCCTCGTCGCGCGCCTCAGCGCAGAAACTCAGGCTTCCGTCCTCTCCTGCGAAACCAAACATAAGAAAGCCTTCCAACCCAAAGCCTATTCGCTGGCGGACATTCAGATCGAAGCCAACCGCCTGTTCGGTTACACGGCGGAGGAAACGCTCAACATTTGTCAGTCGCTCTACGAAACGCATAAGGTCACAAGCTACCCTCGCACTGACTGCGGCTACCTGCCGGAATCCCAACACGGCGATGCGTCCCGCGTGCTACAGGCCATCAGCCAAACGTGTCGCGATACGGCAAAGGCTGTGGCTGCCGCCGATCCTTCGATCAAGAGCCCGACGTTTAACGACAAGAAGATTACGGCTCATCATGGCATCGTCCCAGTCGCCAATATTGCCGATTGGTCGAAACTCTCCGACAAGGAGCAGAACATCTACAAACTCGTCGCCAAGCGCTACATCGCGCAGTTTTTCCCCGCGCATGAATACGACGCTACAGAGATGCAACTTCGCATCGGGAACGAAACCTTCACGGCCAAGGGTAAGACAGTCACGAAAAAGGGCTGGAAGCTCCTCTACAGTCGCTCTGAGGCTTCGGACAAGGGAGAAGACGCCCAAAGCCTTCCCGTGCTCATAGCGGGCGATTCTGCCGCCGTAACGGCTATTCAGGGGAAAGAAGCTCAAACGACACCACCATCATTCTTTACCGAAGGTACATTGATTGCCGCCATGGAAAACATCTGGCGGTCATTTGACGATGAGAAGCTACAGCAACAGTTGAAAGAAGTCGGCGGTATCGGAACGCCGGCCACACGGTCGGCCATCATTGCCGAGCTGAGGCACAAGAAATACCTCATCACCAAGGGAAAGGCGCTTCACTGCTCGGAGCTGGGGCGAGACATTCTGACGAAAGTTTCACCGCGCGTACGAAGCGCCAAGCTGACGGCGCAGTTTGAAGAAAAGCTACAGATGATTGAAAATGGCGAACTAGCCATCGATGCGTTTGTTGAAGAATACGAAACTTTCATTCTTGGTGAACTTGAGGCCGCTCGCGGGAAAACACCGGAGAGCTAATGCCCTGTTTTAGCACGAAATTTCTATTACCGCCAAATGTGCTTAAACCTTAGGCTCTGCATAATCTGTTGAATACACGTCTATTACGACAGGTTTTACACAGTAATTTGTGCATAACTTAGACCGACTTTAAAAATTTCCAATAAAAACCAAAATCTGTGGATAACAAGTGCATAACTCTGTGGATAACCTGTGTATAACTTTTGTTGGGAACAAAGCCAACTGCGTTGTTTAAATTAATAAAATCGATTTTTAAAAATAATTGATCATAAAGTGTGGACAAAATGTGGAAAAAGCATGGCAACTTCTGAACAAACCTATGGCAACTTCTGAACTTAAGCATGGCAACTTCTGAACCGAATTGTGGTAAACTGCATGGCAACTTCTGAACTTGCAGGCGGTTTTTTCCTTTAGTTTCAGTGAGTTGCCAAAACGTAACACGCGTACGCGCGCGCGGTACTAACTATATAAAGTCTTTAACTAAGAAAATAACTTCATCCCAAATCTAATGCTCTTCTTGTTAAAGCATCAGACCAAATTTTTTTTGGGAAACGAAGCCAAAGGATAAGAAACCATGCCTCGGCGTAAGAAGAGTACTTCAGAAGAAATCCAAGCCGCTGATACTTTAGATTTGGTAGATAAAGACGGGAACAATGTCTTTGCCCTTGAGAGTACTCTCAAAGAGAAGCCATCGAGAACACCTGCCTCCAAAAAACGAGTTACCCGCTCAGTTGTCGTTGAAGATGACATTGATAATGACAACGACGTTGAAGCAGAAACCCTGGAAACTGACTCCGACGTTCACGATCTCACCGGGGATTACTCAAAAGCACCGCTTAAAAGTGCTACCAACCTGATGAAACTGCCAGTGTTTCTTTCTCGGTCCTTCAAGGACGTAAGACACTACCAAATTCATCAGAAAACGAAAGGAAAAGACCAAATCTACGGGGTTCACATCATCCCCAATCCCACATACGGTGCCCCGTCCATCACGGATGCCTTGCTTTTAAAGTTTTGCATGAGCGCTTTTAAGCGGGATACCGCTCAATCTGTGATTGAAAAGAAATCAAAAAATCCTCTGGCTGCGCCTACCCTGAGATTTCATGCGCGTCGCTACTTTGATTTCATTGATCAACAGAAGATCGGAGGTTCTCAATTAAAAGCCCTTCGCAATGCGCTTATCCGTTTTCAGACGACAAAAATTTACTTCTACACCATAGACCCAACAAAATCAGGCTCTGTAGAACCGGAGAAGCAACTGCATTCTTCCTTCGTCACTGAGTTTATGGAAGAAAAAATTCCAACAAAACGCAGTAAAACCAAAATCACGCAGTTCACTGTGAAATTTGGTTCCTGGATGAAAGAGTTCTTTTTGGACGATAAAGCCATACTGACTCTGAATAAAGGCGGCTACTTTGTTCTCGACCCGGTAGAAATGAAATCCCACGAGTTTTTCCGAGTTTTCTTAGGAACCAAGCCGTACTTCAAGATTTCGCTTCGCAACATTGCGACACGTTTAGGGTACTTACGCTCTTCGGACGAAGATTTAAAAGGCCGCAAGCTCAATTACGTACGGACGGAGATTTATCACATCATTGCGGATAACACCCTCTTAGGCTACTCCGCTGCCATTGAGCCTCCCAAACCCAATGGTGCTGAAATCGTGTGTATCTACAATTCCAACTGGCGAACACAGATCAGCGAAGATATTGATCCGGAAACAAAAACTAAGAGAAAACACCCTGTTACCAACAAACCACTGACTGTGTTGGAAAATGAACTTTTGAAGAAAGAAGGGAATCGTGGGCTTCGTTGGTTTGATAAAGACCTGATCCACTACTCCGACATGAGAAAAAAACTCATGAACGAAAATGATAAGGGCTGGATTGCACACCACAAAAAAGATATGGACATTCTGCGTCGTGGTGACATTGATGAAGAAAAATTAACAGACAAGGAAAAAACGCGTTACCGCCTGCTTGACTTGTGCCGATTCTTGGAAAAAGATTCCCGAAGCTATCAACAGAAGGATAAGAAAACGCTACCGGCTTCCACAACAGCTACGTCATCGTAGAAACCATCAGCAATCTCGAGGAGACCAACGTCTCCTCTTTTTTTGCTTCAACCGATTGAAGGTTCACAAGTTGCCATGATCGACTTCATCGGAAGATCAATAGATTGATGACAAATCTACCAAGCGTCTTCTGAAAAAATACCTCGCTTTATGTTCAGAAGTTGCCATGACTGATTTCAGAAACTCATCAAGATCAAGTTCAGAAGTTGCCATGTTTGAAAATGATGATAAATCAACAGGTAACTGCACTAGGTCGAGTGCCTGTATCGTCGAACTGCTTTTTTTAAGTTCAGAAGTTGCCATGCGTTTTACAGCTACTGCTACCAACAACTCACCTTGTTTTTGTTCAACTCAATAAACAGTGTACCTATCTGATTTATAAGAATAAATTTCAAGCTCTAACCCGAAAATAAACTTTCCCGGCGTAAATAAATGGACTACTTTCTCCGACAAGTGAAGAATCTATGTGACTAAGGCAACTGTCACGTCACCATTTTTGCTGAAAGACGGTGCTTAGGACGCCAATTTCTCCTGAAATTTAGCTTGCCATCGTTGTTATGCCGCGGATGGACCTCACTCATGGCAACTTGTGAACTTACGATACCCTTTTAGCACTTAAGAAAGGTATGCCCCCATGGGGGCACCATGAACCCATGGCATCTTCTGAACTTTTTCATACTTAAGCAAACCGGACTTCTTCCCCGAGCCTTTCTTTAACGCACACAATCCATGCCCCCATGGGGGCATGGATGAAACAAAAAACTCAGAAACGCAAAAACCACTCACCGACAGTTCTGCCCTTCATACTGCCTCT
>ERZ827156.4687-NODE-4687-length-10875-cov-6.178373_pt1 | contig 10875 bp, 11 predicted proteins | sample MGYA00519919_ERZ827156 | MGnify/ENA primary metagenome ERZ827156 (study PRJEB31778, sample SAMEA3449269) | human gut metagenome | biome: human gut; feature: human-associated habitat; material: faeces | place: United Kingdom | collected 2010/2012 ... | reverse complement strand
CGCAGAGCAGGAAAACGCCCATGAAGCAGACGAATGAACGGCTTTGTGCGCTGGCACAGAAAGGCGATGCTGCCGCGCTGGACAGCCTGATCGACAACAACAAGTCCTTTATTGGCAAGGTGGCAAATGACCTTTTCCGCAGCATGAATCTGGCACAGTCCGGCCTGAACCTTGACACGGACGATTTGAAACAGGCGGGCAATCTGGGCTTGTGGAAGGCCGTGCCAAAGTTCGATGCAGCGCGCGGCATGAAGTTCCTGACCTATGCGGCTCCTGCCATCCGCAACGCCATGATGGACATGGTACGGGATGCCTTTGCCGCTTTTGAGCAGCGGATGGTAACGGAGGACAAGGACGGCGTCTGCTACCAGCGCGTTTCGCTGGACGATGTTCTGCCGGGAGAGGAACAACTGCGGCGCATTGAAGCCATAGCCGACCCCTACGCCATGCAGCCGCAGAGTATTATGGAAGAGCAGGAATCGCGCCGGGAACTGTACGATGGCCTGAAACGGCTGACCCAACGGGAGCAGACCTATCTGCTGTACCGCTATGGCTTCACCGATGGCGAGGAACATCCGCTGATCGGCACGGCGATATACTTTCACCTGACGAAAGGCCGCGCCAAAAAGACGGAGGAACAAGCTATGGATAACCTGTGGCTGGAACTGCCGTGGTGGTTTGTATGAACGAAAAGAAAAATCGTGATTGTGCTACAAGTTTTCTGGAAATTTATGTGCAACCATACGATTTTGAAAAAATTGTGGACAGATGAAATAAATCAGGTTTGAAGTTCGTTGTTTAAACAGAAAAGTTAATAATTATGGTATGATAAAATGCGATAACAAATAAATCGACAAAAATAGATTGAATAAAGGAGAAGAATGCTATGAAAAAAGTAATTTACCTGTTTGTGCTATGCATGGTTTTGGGGTTAGCTGGATGTGGGCAATCTCAGGAAAATAAAGAATCATCGACTGAAAGCACTTCAGTACAAGTAGAAAACAAAAATGTTAGTGATATAGTATCAAACGAGCATTTAACCAATAATGATACTGCGAATTTTCAAATGCCAGAGGAAGGCTATTATAGTAATGATTTTGATGAAATTCTGAATATCACTAAAGAAGATGATGGCACATATAGGATCGAGTATAGCGTTACCCATTTGCTTTATGTCGAAAACGCGATTGGAACTTACGATTCTGAAACAGGGATTCTTAGCTTTAGCGGCAAAGACGACAGAGGAAATGATATAAAAGCAGAAATTGAAAATAAGGGAGATCATCTGGAAGTCACAGTAACTCAGAGCAACTATGAAGATATTATCGGGACGAAGCAGGAATTTTTTCAAGCAGATGAGTAAGAACAAATAGGCGACAAAAGTTGTGGAAAAACTTGATAACTATTAACAAACCGATAGCCCTCTATTTGCAATGATCGCAAGTAGAGGGCTGTTGGTCTGTTTGGAATATTCTAATTAAAGGTCAATCTTCTAATCTGCCATGGTCGCGGCCGAGCGAGAGATAATGTTCAATCTCACCACCCAGTACAAGCTGGGCGTACTCCAATGGCTTATTGTAGAGCAGCCAGTCCAGTTCTGCCCGCTGTGCCGGGGTGTTGCCGTACTCGTCCTCAATGGCAATGCAGTCGATGGCAACAGCAGAGCCGTCCGCAAACTGGGCTTCCACCCGGTTGGTGTCCATATTGTAGTGGCAAGAAAGCAGTTTGTTCATAGTCGTGTCCTCCATGACTTGATTTTGATGTTCGGCCACTCAAACCAATGCCGTCAAGCCGGTGGGGGATAGAGCGATTTTATTTGTCGGGGAGTAAGTGCACGGTTTCTGCACGGATTTTGCACGGTTTCAAAACGTGCAGAAGGTGCTTTTCGTTACAAAATCCGACAAAGGGTGCAGAAATTACTGGGTGAAAAATCACGTTGTCTTGATTAAAAATAACGATGACTCGAAACTTCCATAAATTGAGACGAACCGGCGGCTTGCTCTCTTAATCAGTGGGCCCAGGGTTCGAGTCCCTGGAGGTGCACCACAACAACAAAATCCGAACTTTTTTCCAATAGGAGAAGGGTTCGGATTTTTTGTTTTCTTTGGAAAACAAAATGAATCCCTTGCTTCCATCGAAAAACGTCCTAGACCTTATCACAAAAAAGCACGACAGACCACGGTAAGAGTGCCGTAAGGCAGAAAGGACACGAACCGGGATGGGAGAAAAATTTCCATTGACTGTACCGGGGTTGAGGATGCACTGGATGTGACCATGGCGCAGCAGACGGAACTGGACTACCTTATCTACAATGACCCACTGGGCTATGCGGATTTGATTCTGAACGGCGACCCGAAGGAATATTTGAAGAATGTGTCCGGTAGTCGTACACTAGAAGATTAAAAAGTAATTGTCTGTCGAACAAAAATATTCAGCAGACAATTTTTTTCATAGATTTAGAAGTACTGTCAGTTCCAACCATACAAAAATGTTGGGTTCAACAGGTGAATCTTTGCACCGGAAAAATCAAGGATCCTCTCATCGCGCATCCGGCACAGCTCACGGGAAAGAGCACTGCGGTCCACACAGAGGAAATCTGCCAGTTCTGTCCGGGTGTAGGGCAGACTGTAACAGCCTTTTTCATCGGGTGTCAAGGTTTGAAGATAAATCTTCAGACGATCTCGAAGCCGTTTTTGTGCTAAAATACGCACTTTGGTGTTAAAAAAGAGAAGCTGCTGCGCCATATCCTGCATAAGATTTGCTGTGACTTGCATCCGGCAGGGACAGGTCAGCGTCTTCTGTGACATCAATGCGCTGAAATCCAGCAGCATTACGGTACAGTCCGAACTGGCACGCAGACAGACCGGACTTGCCGTCCAGCCAGTACAGGCCAGTTCTGCACCAAATACTTCTCCGGGACAAAAACGGCAGATGCTGATTTGATTGCCATTTTCATCATACAAAAATTCTTCCATCGTGCCATCCAGCAGAACACCCGTATTGTGGCTCTGCTCACCCAGCTCGACGATGTGCGCACCACGAGGATATTCACGGACAGTCGCATTCAAGCAACTAAGGACTTCCCTATATTTTCGTGGCTGGATGCCGTTGAACATGCCGCATTGCTGTAAAATTGAATAATATTGCTCCATCTTAAAATTTACTTTGCCGTTGCCATAACAACGGACACTCCGAAATAGTTGTGTTAAACTCTTGGTTAGATACGTCTAATTAAAAGGTATCATTATTATACGGTATAAAGTTTGAAATGTCAAACCCTATAACGCTCAGGGTTGATATCGAAGGAGTGACACAATGCTTTCGTTGGGAATGGATATCGGTACATCAACGGTCAAGTTGGTGCTGTTGAAAAATCAAGAAATTGAAAAGCAGTGGATGGCGGTGCATCACGGCAACCCTTTTGTCTGCCTGAAAAAGGGTCTTTCCACGTTGGAACTGGCGATGGATACTCCGTTTTCACTCTGTGTGACCGGAAGCAACACGGAGGCTCTGCTGGAGCAAGATTCAGCCATTTCCTCTTTAGGCGATATCCCAGCTATCGTCGAGGGTGTGCGCTGGATCATTCCGCAGGTGGGTTCAGTCATTGAAATTGGCAGTCAGGGCACGCGATTCATCACGGACTTGCAGAGCCGTGCACCGAAGTTCGCAGTCAACGAACACTGTGCAGGCGGCACGGGCTCGTTCTTTGAAGATCAGATGTCCCGCGTAGGCTGCAAACTAGAAGATTATTCTTCACTGGTCGAGCAGGCACAGAGTGTCCCCCGCCTTTCCGGTCGGTGTGCGGTCTTTGCCAAAACAGATATCATCCACCGCCAGCAGGAAGGCGTTTCCACGCCGGATATCCTGTTGGGGTTGTGTTATGCCATGATTCGGAACTATAAGGTGACAATCGTGCGGCGGCTGCCGATCTGTAAACCTGTGGTATTCTGCGGTGGTGTTACCTGCAATGCAGGCGTGATCCGAGCCATCCGGGATATATTCGGGTTGAGTGAGAAAGAACTCATCGTTCCGGAGTTTGCCCGATATGAAGCGGCTCTTGGTGCTGCACTCAAAGCATCCGGCTCGTTCACGTTACGTCAACTGAATGATTCTCTGGACCGTACACTAACAAAACACCACACGGTCGGAACATTGCCCAAACTGGAACTGCGCCCCGGCACGAGCCTTGCGGAGCCAAACGCTACCAAGATCATTCCAGAAAGTGGCTGCGTATTGGGCATCGACATCGGTTCTACCAGTACCGATCTTGTTCTGGTCGGTGCTGACGGTGAACTGGTAGACTTTCAATATCTGCGCACCGCAGGTAACCCGGAAGGAGCTGTCCGCAAAGGCCTTGCAAGTATTCGCCAGCGGTTTGGTGATATCCGGTTCACTGCAGTCGGTGTGACCGGTTCAGGACGAGAGCGCGTCGGCAAACGCATCGGAGCAGATGCTGTCCGGGATGAGATCACTGCGCAAGCCAAGGGATCTGCTCATTGGGTGCCGGAAGTCGATACCGTGTTTGAAATCGGCGGACAGGATAGCAAATACATCAGCATCCAGAACGGTGAAGTTGTGGATTTTCAGATGAACAAGATCTGCGCTGCCGGTACCGGTTCTTTTGTGGAAGAACAAGCTGCCCGTATGGGCATCCCACTGGCGGAGTTTGGCCCATTAGCCTTATCCTCTGAACATCCGGCATCCTTGGGAGAACGATGCACAGTGTTTATTGAAACAGCCATTGCGTCCGCTTCCGCTGAAGGTATTTCACGGGCGGATATTGTCGCAGGCCTTTGTCACTCCATCGTACAGAACTATCTGCATAAAGTTGTTGGTTCTAAACCTGTGGGGCAGCACATCGTTTTGCAGGGCGGTGTCGATTATAACCCCGGCATTGTGGCGGCATTCCAATCCGCTTATGGCGACCGCGTACAGGTCAGACCGGTCTTTTCTATCAGTGGTGCGTATGGCGTGGCTCTTCTGGCACAGGAAGCGGTGGGCGATGCACCTAGTCAGTTTGTGGGCTTCGACAGCCCTGCACAAGCCGCAGACGACAGCCGCAGCGCGGAGATCCAGAAGAACATTGACTTCTACAAGCAGGCGGACAAACTGCTTTTGGAGGGTTATACCGGCAAACGCGACCCACGTAAAAAGACCGTAGGTGTGCCTTTTGCGTTGATGATCCACAAATTCTTCCCGATGGCGAATGCCTTCTTTACCTCGTTGGGCTTCAATGTCGTCCTGACCGACCCCACCAGTGAGGAAACGATCCGGCTGGCTCAGCAGACCGCACAAGGGGAGACCTGCTACCCGGTCAAACTTATTTACGGCCATATGCAGCAGCTCATCGACCAAAAAGTAGATTATATCTTCCTGCCCACAATCCACACGATGAAGCACGAAAAGAGCCGTGTGAAACACAACTACGGCTGCGTCTATATGCAGACGGCAGCCGTATCCGTTGCCAAAGCTCTGGACATTGAGAGCAAGGGCATCACCTTGCTCAGTCCGGTGTTTGACCTCGACTTCGGGCAGGAAGCTATGGCATCTGCAATGCTGGGACTGAGCAAGATCTTAGGAATCCCGGAACCGTTTTGTGCCAAAGCTCTGCTCAGTGGTGCCATGGCGGTGCGCCGCCATACCGCCGCCGTAGAAAAACAGGGCAAAGCTCTGCTGGCTACCCTGAGACCGGACGATAAAGTGTTGGTACTCATCACCCGAAACTACGGCGTTTCCGATCCCATTCTGAATATGGGCATTGCGGACTCTGCCTTGCCGAATTTTTCAGGCGGGAACGGTCGATATCGGTACGCCAAGGCCGTGGAGCTTTCTAACCGTACCAATGCAGTGCTGACCCTTGCACCCCGGTATGAAAATACAGCGATGATTCTGGATATGCGCGGCCTGCACGATGCCTGTCGGGCTCCGCTGTTCCAGATTTCCCTTGATAATGACTGGGATGAAACTGCATGGAGCCGCTTGCGTTCGTTCCTCTACTACTGCTGAATCTGGCAGACGCAAAGAACCCGTCCGGTACGTCCGGACGGGTTCTTTGCGTCAGTTATGAAACAGAAAATCGCTTATTCGATGACCAGCAGCAGGCTCATTTTGAATTTGCCCTGTGCGGTAACGCTGTGCAGGCCGTTCTTATCGAAGCGGAAGCTCTCGCCTGCGTTCAGCTCGTAATCCTTGCCCTCATAGCCAATAATGGCCTTGCCTTCGAGGGCGGTCAGGATGGCATTGCCGGGAGCACGGTGCGGAGTCAGGCCAGTGCCCTCGTCAAAAGCCATCAGGACAAATTTCATGTTGTCTGCATGAGCGATGTCCAGATTGGCGATGCTGCCCTCTTCATAAGAAATGAGGTTCTTCAGTTCGGTGGGCTGGCCTGCCTTGATGATGTTGTTCATGGTAAAATTCTCCTTTTTCAAAATGATTTCGGTATAGATCATTCCACTGTCGGTTTTTGTGCCGCACAGTGTTTTCGGCGGTACATACAGCACTTCTCCGGGTTTGACAGACACTTCCTGCCCATCGACTCCCAGAAGAAACTTGCCGTTTCCCTCACCACCCAGATAAAGAGTGGTGCAGTCATAGTATTCCGGGGTAATAGAAGTGCCTGCGCCCAAGGAAAACCATGTTACCGGCACTCCATAGCCCAGTCCGGAAGGTCGGGAAACGGTCATAGCGTCCCGGATCGGGCGAACCTGGGAAAGTGTAAAAGGGACATTGTTCATACAGCAGTTTCCTCCCGCAGAGCAACCGGAACGATGCTGCGCACCGACCGCCCCTGATAATGCAGTTCATCCACCAGCACCTGAACATCAAAAGAATACGAGATGTTCTCCTCGTTCAAGATCTCCGCAGCTGGACCGTAGAAAAATTCGCCTTTGCGGTTCAGCATCAGGGCTTCGTCCGCTACGCTCATGGCATTGGTAGGATAGTGGGTATTCATGATGGCACTGATGCCGGATTCATGCGCCAGCCGCTCCACCATATTCAGTACTAAGATCTGATTGTGGAAATCCAGACCGGTTTCCGGCTCGTCCAGAATGATGAGCTTCGGCTCGTTGATGAGGGCACGGGCAATGAGCACCATTTGTAGTTCACCGCCGCTCATCCGGTTGCAGTCCTTGTTGGCAAGACGGGTGATCCCCACTCGTTCCATCATGGCTTCCGCCATTTCGATTTCCTCTTTGCCGGGTTGCTGAAAGGTTCCGAGATGCGCACTGCGCCCCAGCAGAACCATTTCCAGACCGGTGTAGGAAAAAGCGAAGCCACGGGACTGCGGAATGTAGGAGATAGTGCTCCAGACATCCTTCGGCTTGAGGGTGTGGATATCCTTCCCGTAAAGCAGAGTCTTGCCGCTGTGCCATGGCAGCAGACCGATCATGCACTTGAGCAGGGTGGTTTTACCAATGCCGTTTGGACCAAGAGTCGCAAGGATGTGACCTTCTTCCAGACGCAAATTGATATTTTCGAGAATCACAGGCTGCTTCGGGTAGCCGAAGCAACCGTTCTGCACTTCCAAGATCATTGCAGATTGCTCCTTGTTTTATTCAACAGAGAAATAAACGCCGGTGCACCGATGATAGCGGTGAGGATGGAAAGAGGCAGCTCGATAATGCTGATGCTGCGGGACAGGGTATCGATCAGGATCATAAAGCTGGCTCCCAGACTGAGACTGAGGGGCACCACATAACGGTTGTTGCTTCCAACCAGCATCCGGGATGCGTGCGGGATCAGCAGACCAATCCAGCCCACCTGACCGCACATGGAAACGGCAGAAGCCGTGACCAGCGTAGATGCAACAATAAACAGCATCCGGGTCTGTTTGATGTTGATGCCGCTGGCACGAGCCTCGTCATCACTCAGTGAAAGGATGTTCAGCCGCCAGCGCAGCAGATAGATGATGATGATTCCAGCAACGATAAGTGGGCAGCCAATCAGGATCTTTTGGTAACTGGCACTGGTAAAGCTGCCCAAGAGCCAGTAGGTGATCTCCGGCAGCTTGTCCTGCGGATCGGCAGTATATTTCAACAGCGAACCCAGTGCGTTGAACAGAGAGGATGCAATCGTACCGGCCAGCACCAGATAAACCATAGAACGCCCATCACTCTTGCCTGCGACTTTCAGAGTAAAACAGACGGAAATCAGGCCAAAGACCAAGGCGATGAGCTGTGTTTCCAGAATACTGCAAGACAGGATAATAGCAAGAATTGCACCCACACAGGTGCCGCTGGTTACACCCAAAATATCCGGTGTGGCAAGCGGATTGGAGAATAAGGATTGATAGGTATTGCCTGCACAAGACAGACCTGCGCCGACGATGATGGCCGTCAGAATGCGGGGCAGCCGCAGATTGATGACGATGGAGTAGTTCTGTACATTTGAGGTGCTCTCACCCGTCAGAGCAGTGCGCAAAGCTGTGAGAACTTCGCCTACCGGAACATTCATTCGCCCAACGCACAGGCAGATGAGTGCGGTCACAAGGGGAAAAGCGAACATCAACACCACGGCCAGAGGAGTGAACCGGCCTTTTTTTATCCAGATGGTATCTTTCATCAGTACAGCAGCATTTCCTCCAACTCGTCATCTGTCACATCGTAGCCGTACCATGTCTTGTAATATTCCTTGATGGTATCGCCCAGCGGATAATCGGCAAAAGCATCTGGGTAGGTGTTGCAGGCCAGCCATGCCAGCACCAGCGGAGCATCCGGATTCGGGGTGAACCAGTTCCACATACCCAGCGTAGTGTTGTAGACCCGGCCGCTCTTCACGGCAGTCAGGGTGGAGAAGTCAGCACCGTCCACATTCCCGCTCAGCACGTCCTCGGTGCGCAGGGGCTGCAGGCCGGGACCATCCAAGAAAAGAATATCGGGATCCCAGCTATAAATCTGCTCCATGCTGGCCTGTGCAAAGCCAGTGGCTTCCAGTGCCTTGTCTGTTACGCCCAGACGCTTCATCCAGTAGGTGCCAAAGGTGCCCTGACCGGATACCTGCGGCACACCGTCTGCATACTTCCACAGAATCAGCGCACTGGGACGATCCGTTTGAGGAATTTCCGCAATACGGGCTTCCACATCGGTCACGATCTCATCACCGGCAGCAACAAAGGCGTCGGTCTTGCCCGGTTCGTTGAAGATCTGCTCCAGCAGCTTCAGCCACTCTTCGTAACGTTCAATGGGATCAGCTTCCGTAGATGCGCCCACGGTAGCGAAACCGATGGAGGGGATTCCGCTGGCCTTCAGGATTTCGGCATGGGAGGAGTTGCCAGCATTGTACAGGATAACATCAGGGTTCAGCTTCATGATCTCCTCGATGTTCAGGTCGCTCTGAGCATAGACCGTATCGCTGGACTCCAGAAGCTCCGGGGCGATATTCTTCAATACAGTGTCAGAAATGACCGACTTGAAAGAGCCGCAGTAACCCACGATGTAGGGAGCACTGCCCTCAAAATAAGCCATGTAGGTGGACAGGATTGGAATCTGGTCGATGACGACACGGGTGACCTTATTAGGCACTTCTACTTCGTTGCCGCCGTGGTCTACGACGGTATGGGTACCGGTCTCATCCATAGATGCGGCAGAGGAAGTTGCTTCGCTGGATACAGCGGAAGAAGCCACAGAAGAAGCCGTGCTGCTGGAAGAAGAACCGCAGGCGGCCAGAACACCGGCTGCACTTACAGCAGCCATGGCAGTGATAAACGAACGACGAGAAATCTTTTTCATGGAAGACTCCTTTGATAAATCAATGGTTCTTTGGTTGTGGCAGTTAGTTAGCAATAACCAACCGCAGAGCATTTTATCAAATTCACTTTCCTTTGTCGGTTGCTATGGCAACGGCAGCGCAAATTTATGTGATGGTAAAAATAGCCACAAAAACAGGGTGCGCCCCTGAATAGGACGCACCCTGCCATCGCTTTGATTCGTTGATAACAACCGTGAATTGCATATCGCAAATCGGTCGTTGAGAATTGCGCTGTTTGTAAAACTTGCGATTAAGACCACAGACAATAGCGATATGGAACCAAAAAGCGCGGGAGCTCCTTTCCGGAGACTCCCGCGTTTTTCGGTTATTGTGCTCTGCGTGAAGCTTTTGGCTTTACAGCCACTCGCCTTTCAGCACGAATTTTTCGCGCTCGGCACCCGTGGAGACGAACTGGATCTCGTGGCCCAGCTCTTTTTCCAAAAACTCCACATAGGCCTTTGCTTCCTTGGGCAGCTCCTCCCAGCTCTGGCAGATATACACCTTGGCCAGGGAGTGGTCGCCACAGGCCCAATAGGCCACGGAGTCGGCGGGCTTGGCGATATAGGGCGGGCCCCAGGGCAGGGAGAAGTCGTGGCCCATGGACTTGTCATAGATAAAGGTGGCCGGGTGGTCCACCCCGTGCTGGTCGCACAGCTGATAGAACCGCTCCTTGTTGATGAGGGAGTTCAGCAGATCCTCAGAGATATAGGGTGCGATGACGTTTTCCGGCAGATGGTCCCGGTGGCGGGCGGCCAGCTGGACATAGCTGTCACCGCAGCCCACCAGAACAACGGTCTTGTCTGCATGCTTGGAGCAGAAGCTCTTCACTGTCTTCATAAAAACTTCATCTGTGTCAATCTTCGGGTTTGGTGTATATTCAATAATTCTGCTCTGGTAACTCGGACCTGTGGCAAACTTACCAAATGTATAGGATTTCACTTTATAACGTTCATAAAATGCACGGGCAACACTGTATGTATTGATGTCCCCGCCAAACAGCATCGGTATAAAATCTCTTTCTTTGAAATTCATTGCTAATCGCCTTTCTTTCTATTTACAGTACCTTTCATTATAACTTAACCCTTTTTCCCTGTCAACGGCTGTCAAACAGCCTGTTTCCCTTCGTTT
>ERZ827156.4681-NODE-4681-length-10889-cov-4.339579_pt1 | contig 10889 bp, 10 predicted proteins | sample MGYA00519919_ERZ827156 | MGnify/ENA primary metagenome ERZ827156 (study PRJEB31778, sample SAMEA3449269) | human gut metagenome | biome: human gut; feature: human-associated habitat; material: faeces | place: United Kingdom | collected 2010/2012 ... | reverse complement strand
ATACACCGGCGGATAGTGCAGGAACACCAGCTTTTCCAGCCCGGGTTCGGCGGCATCCAGACTCATGCGCAGCCGTCCGATCTCGCGGTTCATCACCTTTTCGTCGTGGGCCTCGCCTGCATCAAACAGCCAGCCGCGGGTACCGCACAGTGCATACCCCTCTACACTGTAGGAGTTGTTGTGCAGAATGTGCAGGGTATCAAAGCCTTCTGCTTTGAGGTAGGCATTCATCTTGTTCACGGTAGACCACCAGTAATCGTGGTTGCCCTTCATGATGATCTTCTGTCCGGGCAGGCTCTGCAAAAATTCAAAGTCCCTGCGGGTATCGGTCAGGCGCATGGCCCAGCTGATATCCCCCGCCAGCACGATGGTATCCTGCGGGGTGATCAGCTTGCGCCAGTTGCGCTCCAGCCGCTCCACGTAGCCATCCCACCCCGGAAAAATATCCATGGGCTTGGACCCGCCGAGGGAGAGATGGGTATCGCCAAGCACATAAAGTGCCATTCTGTTACTCCTGTTCTAACGTTGCATCACGCCTGATAGCTCAGCGCCACCTGTGCGATCTGCTCCGGGTCGATGACGGTGTTGAAGCGCTCGGCCTTCCGGCGCAGCGCCGACAAGCTGGCCGGTGCGGTGCGGCCGGTAATCTTTTCCAGCTGCTGCATGGCCTCGAAATCGTTGGCCGGTGCGGTCTGGCCCAGCGCTTCCAGCACGCTGCGGGGGAACTTGAAGGGCGATGCGGTGGAGAGCCCCACCATGGGCACGCCGTCCCGCTTGTGCTGTGCGGCCACATGGAAGGCCACCGCCGTGTGGGTATCGCAGAGGTAGCCGTCCTGTTCGTAGCGGGCGCGGATCTCCCCTGCCACCTGCTCCTCGCTGCTCCAGCCGCACGCGAAGCTCTCCTGAATGGTCCGGAGCGTTTCGGGGCGGACGGTGTAGCTGCCGGTCTCGGCGAGGCTCTTCATCAGCGCGGCCACCTCGGTATCGCTGCCGGTGACGTGGTAGAGCAGACGCTCCAGATTCGACGAGACCAGAATATCCATGCTGGGCGAAGTGGTCTTGAAGAACTCCCGCTTGGCCGTATACGTGCCGGTGGTGAGGAAGTCCGTCAAGACGTTGTTCTCGTTGGACGCGCAGACCAGCTTACCCACAGGCAGACCCATCTGCTTGGCATAATAGCCCGCAAGGATGTCGCCGAAGTTGCCGGTGGGGACGCAGAAGTCCACCTTGTCGCCAAAGGCGATCGTTCCGGCCTTGAGCAGCTGGGCATAGGCCGCGAAGTAGTAGACGATCTGCGGCACCAGACGGCCCCAGTTGATCGAATTGGCACTGGACAGGCGGATGTTCCGCTTTGCCAGCTCTGCCGCGATGGCCCCATCGCCGAAGACCCGCTTCACGCCGGTCTGGGCATCGTCAAAGTTGCCACGCACGGCGTAGACGGCGACATTTTCGCCCTCCTGCGTTGCCATCTGCAGACGCTGGATCTCGCTGGTGCCGCCCGTGGGGAAGAAGACTGCGATCTCCACACCGGGGATGTCGTGGTAGCCGTCCAGCGCGGCCTTGCCGGTATCGCCGCTGGTCGCCACGAGGATCAGGGTCTTCTCGGTGCGGTTCAGATTCTTTTTTGCCTCCACCAAAAGCTTCGGCATGAGTTGGAGGGCGTAATCCTTGAACGCGCAGGTCGGGCCGTGCCACAGCTCCAACGAATACACGCTGTCGGACACCGGGGCCAGATACCCTGCCTTGCCGCCGAAGGCTTCCCCGTAAGTGGCCTTCGCCGCCTCGGCGAGGAACTGCTGTGAATAATCGGTCAGGTACTGCCCCACGATGGCCGCTGCCATTTCGGGGTATTCCAGCCCACAAATCGCTTGGACATCCACCTGCGGAAAGCTCTGCGGAACAAACAAACCGCCCTCGTCGGACAGGCCCTGTGCAATGGCCTGAGACGCACTTACCACACGGTTCCGGTCTCTCGTGCTGAAAAACTGCATTGTCGTCGCTCCTTTTCGTCCGCGGGCCCACAATGGCCCTTTTTTGATGGCAGCGGCAAACGCCATTTTCTGCCTTTTCCCACCGGTGCACCCCGTTTATGCGGTAAATGCACCCTTTATAATATGTACCATCCAGCGCCCGCTGTCAAGAGGGGTGACCTCCGCCACGTCAAAACGGGCGGGTTCATCGCTTTGGCCGGTCTGCTGGAGATAATATTTTGCGGCACGGATGAGTTTGCGCTGCTTGGCTAAGGTCACAGCCTCCGCCGGGCTGGCCAATGGGTCCGGGCTGCGGGTCTTGACCTCGCACAGAACGATGGTACCGTCCGGTTCCCGCAGGATGAGGTCGATCTCCCCCATCTTGACGCGGTAATTGTGGACCAGCAGCGTACAGCCCTGTTTTTGGTAATAGCGCGCCGCCACGGCTTCGCCCCTGCGGCCGATCTCGGCCCGGTTCATCACTTGCCCTCCGGCCAGTAGCCCTGCTTTTTAAGGAAGCTGCGGCGGTAGAACGGCTGGATGCCGTACTGCGCGATCAGCTCATAGTGGAGCTTGGTCGGGTAGCCCTTGTGCTTTGCAAGCTGATACTGGGGGTACTGCCTGTCCAACTCCATCATATAGCGGTCCCGGCTGACCTTCGCCAGCACGGACGCCGCGCCGATGCTGGCGCTGGCGGCGTCGCCCTTGACCACCGGCTGCGCGGGCATGGTCAGCCCGGCCGGAGCGCGGTTGCCGTCGATGAGGACGAGGTTCGGCACGATGTCCAGCCCTTCCACGGCCTGACGCATCCCGCCCATGGTGGCGTTGAGGATGTTGTCGCGGTCGATGATGTCCGGCCCCACGAACACGATCTTGTAGGCCAGCGCCTTTTCCACGATCTCGTCAAACAGGGCTTCCCGCTTTTTCTCGGTCAGCTTTTTGGAGTCGTTGATGCCATAGACCGGATGCTCCGGGTCAAGGATGCACGCCGCCACGCAGACGGGGCCGCACAGCGGGCCGCGCCCGGCTTCGTCCACCCCGGCAAAACAGCCGTACTGGGCCCGGACGTCGGCGTCATACGCATAGAGAGGTGCGGAGATCTCTTCGTCGGAGCGCCGTTTCATTCGTCGTCCTCCTCCGCAAAATCCACGAGGTCGTCCCGCTGGGGCGGGCGCTCCAGCGAGATGCGGCCCCACTTGCAGGCGCGGAACTCATCCACCAGCATGACTGCACAGCGCTCGGTGTTCACCTCGCCGCCCCGCACCAGCAAGCCGCGCTTCCGGCCAATGGCTTCCATCAGCTCGTAGGGCGGCAGTGCCAGCGTCTCGGCGTCCAGCTTGTAGCGCTGGGCCACCAAGTCGGGGTAGTTGCGGCGCACCTCGTCCAGCAGGTTCATCGCCAGCTCCTCTACGTCAAGGATATCGTCCTTGATGGAGCCGATGAAGGCCAGATTGGAGGCCGTCGTCTTGGAATCGAACTTTTTCCAGAGCACGCCGGGCATATCCAGCAGATCAAACTTTTCGGTGCTGACCCACTGCTTGCCCTTGGTCACACCGGGGCGGTCGGCGGCTTTGGCGCGGGCCGAGCCCGCAAAGGTGTTGATGAAGGTGGACTTGCCGACGTTGGGGATGCCGCAGAGCATCACCTGCGTCTTTGCGCCGCCCATGCCGCGCACCTGACGGCGCTCCAAAAGGCCCGCCAGCTCTTTTTCGATGGCGGTCTGGACGGCCTTGGTGCCGCCCTTCTGCTTGGCGCTGATGGCGACGCAGCCCGCATCCGCCGCGCGGAAGTAGCGGATCCACTCCTCCGTCACAGCCGGATCGGCCAGATCGGCCTTGTTCAGCGCATAGAGCTTGGGTTTCCGGGCCGTGATCCGCTCGATCTCCGGGTTCAGGCTGGAAAGCGGGATGCGGGCGTCCAGCAGTACGAGGCTGGCGTCTACGTGCTGGATCTCCTGCTCCATCATCCGCAGGGTCTTGGTCATATGGCCGGGGAACCACTGGATGTTATATTGGTTTGCAAACCGGGTGTCCTGATTGTTCATTTTACCACTCCAAAATCCGAAAAGGGCAGAAAGCAGACCAGTACCTTGCCCAGAATATCACGTTCGTCGATGCAGCCCACATAGGAAGAGCGGCTGTCCAGCGAATTGTTGCGGTTGTCCCCCATCACGAAGACAGTGCCCTCCGGCACGGTGTAGGGGAACTCCACATCGTAGCCGAGGTAAGTCGGCTCGGCAATGTAATCTTCGTCCAGCACCTCGCCGTTGACGGTGACGGTGCCGCTGGCATAATCGATGCTGATGGTGTCACCGCCCTTGGCGATGACCCGCTTGACCAGCGGCTTGCCGTAGGCCGTGTAGCTGTCCACGATGACGACATCGCCCCGCTGGGGTTCGTACCCCGCGCCCCAGACGATGAGCTTATCGCCGTTTTGCAAGGTGGGCACCATGGACGCGCCGTCCACCTGAATGATCCGGAAAAAGAACGAAAAGACCAACACCAGCACCAGCGCAGCCGAGATCAGCGCCTCGTACCACTCAAATGCTCCTTGGCCCTTGGCCGCTGCGGGCTGCGCCGCCGTTTGCTTTTCCATATCCCGATGCACCTCTCAATCCAGTTTGCCGGACAAACCCGACAAATAAAGAAAAAAGGGACAACAAGTTGTCCCTTTTTTCCCGTTTACGCGGGGATCATCAAATATCGCTCTTGACCTTGGCAGCCTTGCCGGTACGGCCACGCAGATAGAACAGCTTTGCGCGGCGGACCTTGCCCTTGCGGACAACAGTGACCTTCTCAACGAAGGGGCTGTTGATGGGGAAGACACGCTCGACGCCAACGCCATAAGACACGCGGCGGACGGTAAAGGTCTCAGCAACGCCGCCGTGCTTCTTTGCGATCACAGTGCCCTCAAAGGCCTGGATGCGCTCACGGTCGCCTTCCTTGATACGAACATCAACGCGGACGGTGTCGCCAACGTTGAACTGGGGCTTTTCAGCCTTGATGCTGCCTTCGGAAATAATCTTCAGTGCGTCCATTTTTGAATCCTCCATTTGTTTTTAGACGTTCATGCACGGCATAGCCGTCAGAGGACCGCCCGTTTAATGATAAATACTTGTCATTAACCCCGCTGTGGTCTCAGCGGACACTAACGCCTAAATAGGATAGCACAAAACGTGCTTGAATGCAAGCGTTTTGTCCAAAATAAATGCAAAAATTTTCTGTTTTGTCCAAGGGGCCGCGTTTGCGAGCGCAGCGCAGCACTGAAAGCCCCAGTGGGGCTTTCAAGCGAATGTCATTCGCCCCGGCTCAGGCAAACAGCTGCTTGTCCTCGGTGAGGAACTTTGTGCGCAGGATGCCTGCACTGGCGGCCGGCAGGCCGAACTTTTCTTCCAGAAAACCGGTGAGCAGCGAGGGGTTCAGGTTGAGCTCCTGCGAAGCCGGCAGGCACAGCTCGATGCGGACGGCATCGCCCTCCGCCGTGTAGGCCACCTGCGGGATATGCTGTTTGAGCTCAATGATCTTGTTTCCCTTTTTGCCGTGCTTTTCCACCGGGGCGCTTTCCAGTGCATTGTACTGGTCCAGCACTGCGGCAGCCTCAGCCGGGTAGGTGATCTGGTAGCAGGCAAAGGCGATGAGGTCAGCCTTCATCTGCACCGGGTCCACATGGGTGATGCGGATGCCGGTGGGCATGATGGCGTTCAGTTCGGTCTGCCACTGGGCAAAGTCCGGGTTCTCAGCCTCGGTCTTGATATCCACGCACTCACACTCGCTCTCCTGCCCCAGCGAAAGCGGGCAGGCAAAGGTCATGTAGATGTGGGGGTTGAAGCCCAGCGTATGCCACACCGGCAGGCCGCTGCGCTTGAGCACCCGCTGCATCACCCGCTGCAGATCCAGCAGGGAGATGTAGGAGGCCTCATTCTTTTTCTCAAACGAGATTCTGACTGTAATCAAAGCAGGGACCTCCTAACAGATGATTGGCACCGCAGCCGTGGCATGCGCGGTTGCAGGGCTGGGTGGTCTGGGCTGCAAGGGCCTTCTGGTACTCGCGCACCAGATACTCGTGGGTCACGCCGTAATCCATGTGGCTCCACGGGGTCACTTCGTCCAGCCCGATAGGGCGCTGGCAGTAGAAGAACGGATCCACGCCGAGGTCTTCGAAGGTCTGCATCCACGTGTCATACCGGAAGCACTCGTCCCAGCCGTCGAAGTAGCAGCCGCGCTTGTAGGCTTCGAGGATGACCGGAGCCAAGCGGCGGTCGCCCTTGGCGAAGACGCCCTCAAGGAAGCTGGTCTTGCTGTCGTGGTAGTTGACCTTGATCTTCCGGCTGCGGGCGCGGGCACACTCCACCAGATGCTTCTGCTTTTCGCGCAGCATCTCCTCGGTGTCCATGGGCACGAACTGGAAGGGGGTGTGGGGCTTGGGGACAAAGCAGGAGCAGCTGATGGTCACCTGCACGCCGCGGCCCTTGGCGTGGGGGGTGTTGTAGTACAGGTCCACGACTTTCTGGGCCGTTTCAGCAATGCCCTCGATGTCCTCCATCGTCTCGGTAGGAAGGCCCATCATGAAGTAGAGCTTGACCGACGAATAGCCGTTGGCAAAGGCGATGGAGCAGGTCTTTTCGATCTCGTCCCACGTGACGTTCTTGTTGATGACGTCGCGCAGACGCTGGGTGCCCGCCTCGGCGGCAAAGGTCAGGCCGCTCTTGCGCACCTTGGTGGTTTTTTCGATGAGGCTCTGGGAGAAGTTGTCCATTCGCAAAGAGGGCAGCGACAGGCTGACGTGCTCTTCCGGGGCCCACTCGTTCAAATCGTCCAGCAGCTCTTCGAGCTGGCTGTGGTCGGAGGTGGACAGGCTGGAAAGGCTCAGCTCCTCATAGCCGGTATTGGCGCACAGGTCCTGCGCAGCCTTGTTCAGCAGGTTCGCGTCCCGCTGGCGCATGGGGCGGTACAGGAAACCCGCCTGACAGAACCGGCAGCCGCGCACGCAGCCGCGCAGCACCTCGATGCTGGCGCGATCCTGAATAGCACCCACCATCGGCACAACGAAGTTCGTCGGGGGCGCAAAATCGTTCAGATCCTTGATGATGGCCTTGGTGATCACTGCCGGGATGCCCGGCTCGTTGGGGGTGATGGACTCCACCCGGCCGTCCTCGTAATAGTCCACATCATAAAAGGCCGGGATATAGATGCCGGGGATCTTCGCGATGCGCCGCAGCAGTTCCTTTTTGGGCACGCCGCCCTCTTTTTTCGCCTTCTCGATCTCGGCGCAGATGCCGGGCAGTTGGTTCTCGCCCTCACCCAGCTGGATGACGTCGAAAAAGTCCGCAATGGGTTCCGAGTTGCACGCGCAGGGGCCGCCCGCCACGATCAGCGGCCAGCTTTCATCGCGGTCCTTGGCGTAGAACGGGATGTGCGCAAGGTCCAGCATGGCCAGAATGTTGGTGTAGGAAAGCTCGTATTGCAGCGTAAAGCCCACCGCATCAAAAGCGGTCAGCGGGTCCTTGCTCTCCATGGTGTAAAGGGGCAGATCCAGCCGCTCCATCTCGGCCTTCATATCCAGCCACGGCATGAACGCGCGCTCGCACCACCAGTTTTCGTGGCTGTTGAGCAGCTCGTACAGGATCTTTTCGCCGAGGAAGGACATGCCCACCTCGTAGGTATCCGGGAAGCAGAACGCAAACCGGACATCCATCTTTTCCTTCTCTTTATACACGCTGCCCGGCTCGCCGCCCGTATAACGGCCCGGCTTCTGCACCCGGCCCAGCGCTTCCTTCAGTTTCGGATCAAACATCAGGTTCCTCCATTGACAGAACATTATTCTTGAACCTTTTTATTTTACCTGATTTCGCGGGGAATTGCAATCCTTCTTTTTGCGGTGTGCCAGCTCCCACAGCGCCGCCGCCATCTGCGCCCCATCCAGCGGCGGGATGGGCAGAAGGTTGAACGCCCCGGTCAGAAGGTTTGCGGCGAGAAAAGCGCTGCCCCGGATGGTGGCGGCATCGGATAGTTTCCCGGCCCAGAGCGCCGCCAGCAGGGCGTTCGTCAGGGGACCTGCCGCCGCCAGCCAGAAGGTCTGCTGCGGCATCAGAGCTCTGCCGCGGGTGCGCATACAAAAGCCGGTCATGTTCACTTCCAGCGTTGGCATCTCGTGGAGCATGGCAAGATACGCCGCCACATGCCCGCATTCGTGGAGGAACGCCGCCCACAACCCGATGCGCAGAAAACCACTAGCGTCGAACCAGAGCAGCCCATACAAGACGCCGCAGAGCAGTACCGGGTCCCGGAACACAAACGGCCCGGCGCGGAGCGTCCGCTTCATGGCAGAGGAAGGGCGGCGGCGGGGTCCTGCCGGACGCCCTGCGCCAAAAATTCAAAGTGCAGGTGCGGCCCCGTCGCCCGGCCCGTCTGCCCGGCGGTGCCGAGGCACTCCCCCGCCCGAACGACTTCCCCGGCCCGGACGTGGAGATACTGCATATGGGCATAGATCGTTTCCTGCCCGTCGGCGTGGGAAAGGCAGAGGTAGTTGCCGTAGGTCGCGCTGCGGCGGGCGGCGGTCACGGTGCCCGCCAGCGCCGCCAACACCGGGGTTCCCTCTGCACAGGCAAGGTCCACGCCCCGGTGGAAGGTCTCGTCTCCGGTGAAGGGGTCTTCCCGCCAGCCGTAGGCATCCGAAAGCCAGCAGCTCCCCGCCAGCGGGAAAGTCAGCGCCTGCGTGGGCTTGGCCGCCTTGAGCGATGTTCCCGCCGGGGCCCGCTGCGCCGCTTTCGCACAGGCCGGAAGCATGACCCCCGCCAGCAGCCCAAAGAGCAGCGCCGCTAATATCCCCACCGCTGCGCCCCTTCGAATGATTTTCAACACCCCGGCTCGTCCTGTTTTTCTCTGCATCGTCTTGTTCCTCCGTCGGAACAGTGTATGCTGCGGCAAGGCGGCTGAGAACGCAAAAACACCCGCAAGTCTCCCTGCGGGTGTCGGTTTCCTTATCTTCTTCTGGGGCGGAACCAGTTGTGGATCCGCTCAAAAAAGCTCTGACGCCCGTGCGATTCCGTGTGCGGTGCCGGGCTTTGGGCCACAGGGTGCGGCTTTTCCGGGGCGGGCGTCACAGGCTGCGGCGCTTCGGGGGCCGGAGCCGGCTTTGGTTTTGCTTCCGGCTTGGGCGGTATCTGGGGCGTCTCCGGGGCCTTGGGAGCGGCAGGAGCTTCCGGCTGCTTCGGCTGGGGTTGCGTCACGGCCTTGGAAGCCTCGGTATCGTGGCGGGTCCAATCGTCCTTCAGTAGGTCGTACATATCCATCTGGCCGTTGACCAGTTCTTCGCCGGGGGCGGATTTCACCTTCTGGTAACTGCCGTCGGCCCGCATCTCGCGGGCGTTGACGTTATCCCGCAGCTGGAGCTGCAAAATATCGCTGAGCTTCTGGATGAGAATGGGGTCTTCCACCCGGACGCCCACCTCCACGCGGCACTCCGTGTTGCGGGTGAGGAAGTCGCCGGAGGCGATATAGATGCGGGTCTCGGTGCCGTCGTAGAAGCTGTAAATGCGGCCATGCTCCAGATAGCGGCCCACAAGGCTGCGGATGTGAAGATTCTCGGTCTTGCCCGGCACCTCGGCACGGACGCAGCAGATGCCGCGGACGATCATGTCGATGCGGACCCCCGCACAGCTGGCCTCCTCGAGCTTCAGGATGATGTCCCGGTCGGAGATGGAGTTGTTCTTGAGGATCATGGAGGCCGGACGCCCCAGACGGGCGGCGTTGATGACCCGGTCCATCTCGTCCAGCAGGACGCTCTTGAAGCGCAGCGGGGCCACCAGCATCTTTTCGCTCTCTTCCGTCAGCTTCTGCACGGCGAGGTTCTGGAAGACATTGGAAGCCTCCTCGCCGATGCCGAGGTCGGCAGTGATGAAGGAGTAGTCGGTATAAAGCTCACTGGTCTTCTCGTTGTAGTTGCCGGTGCCGATCTGGGTGATGTAGGAGTAGCCATGGGCGCTCTTTTTGGTGATGAGGGTCAGCTTGGAGTGCACCTTATAGTCGTCGAAGCCGTAGATGACGGTGCATCCCGCTTCCTCGAGGTGCTTCGACCAGTCGATGTTGTTCTGCTCATCAAAGCGGGCGCGCAGCTCCACCAGCGCCACGACCTCCTTGCCGTTTTCGGCGGCCTCCACGAGGGCCTGCACGATCTGGGACTCCCGGGCCATCCGGTAGAGGGTCATCTTGATGGAGATGACGTCGGGGTCCTGCGCGGCCTTTTTGAGCATCGCAATGAAGGGGCGGATGGACTGGTACGGATAGCTCAGCAGCACATCATGCTTTTCCACCTCGGCGGTGAGGTCGTAGTCCTGCGGAGGCAGCATGGGCCGGGCCGACGAATAGAACAGCTCCGGGTGTCCGTCGGACTCCATCCGGCCCGTGAGCTTGAAGAAGAAGCTCAGGTCAAGGGGGCTTTTCTGGACGAAGACCCGCTTGTGGGTCAGCTCGAGACGGCTGCACAGCAGCTGCGTGACCTGCGGCGCGGCAGGGATGACCTGCAGCCGCACCGCAGCCAGCTTGCGGCGGCGCTTGAGCAGGTCGGCCATGATCTCGCGGTAGTCGATGTCATGGTCCATCATCCCCTCTTTCACGTCGATGTCGGCGTTGCGGGTGACCCGGAAGAGGCACTTTTCCTGCACGTTCTCCTTACCAAAGATAAGAGCCGCATAGTGGAGCACCAGCTCTTCCGTCAGGGCAAAAAGCGTCTCGTTGTCCTTCCGGACGAGGTGCATCCGCTCCATCTGGCTCGAGATGGGCACGATGCCGAGGGTGTTCTCCGCAGAGTGCTTTTCGTGGAGGAGGACGCCAAGATAGATCTCCTTATTGCGCAGGAACGGGAAGGGATGGCGGCTGTCCACGATCTGGGGGCTGAGGATGGGGAAAAGCTCGCTCTGGA
>ERZ827156.4680-NODE-4680-length-10892-cov-19.757959_pt1 | contig 10892 bp, 9 predicted proteins | sample MGYA00519919_ERZ827156 | MGnify/ENA primary metagenome ERZ827156 (study PRJEB31778, sample SAMEA3449269) | human gut metagenome | biome: human gut; feature: human-associated habitat; material: faeces | place: United Kingdom | collected 2010/2012 ... | reverse complement strand
TGGAAAGCTGGCTGAACAGATACCCCCGCCAACTGCTGGGCTGGGCCTCTGCCGGGCAGCTGTTTGAGGGCTATTTGCAGACCGTCTAAAAATATTTTTTCGTTTTGTTACACTTTCCTATTGACATTTGCCCGGAAAACTGTGAAAAACCCCGCTCTGCCGGTGCGGAGCGGGGTAAAATTCACGGTATCGACACAATTACAGCGCCTCGAAGGCCCGGCAGCCGCCCCGGCGCAGCCAGCCGCGCAGCGCCAGTGCCAGCGCCGCCGTCAGCACAGACCAGGCCAGCAGGTACCAGACCGCGCCCAGCTGCGCGCCTACGAACAGATACAGCGCGCCCACCACGGCGGCGTATACCCACCCGGCCATCATGGCCAGCAGCACCGTCAGCCGCTGCTTGATCACGGTGATCTCGTTGGTCCACACCAGGTTGGAGCGCTTCAGGTCCAGCAGCAGGCAGAATTCCGCCGACAGCCACACGAACAGCAGCGGCATCACCACGCACAGCAGCGCCAGCGGCAGGGCGGGGCGCAGCACCAGCACCGCGCACACGCAGCAGACCACCGTGGGCACCGCGGTGGTCAGCACCTGCACCAGCAGCTTGGCGCGCAGCACCTGCCAGGTGTCCACCGGCAGGGAGCGCACCAGCCACAGGTTCTTGCCCTCCAGCGACACGGCGGAGGCCGCCATGTCGTTCATGGAGCTGACCAGGCACACGGCGGCGCACAGCAGCACCGCGGCGATGCCGGTGGCCTGGGGGCCGAAGGCGCTGCCCAGCATCTGGGTCAGCACGTCGGCCTTCACCAGCAGCAGTACGCCCAGAATGGGCAGCATCACTGTGCCCAGCCCGCAGTTGAGCATATAGTTGGGGCTGGAGGTGAACCGCCCGAACTCCCGCCGCAGCAGGGCGGCGGGCACACCGGCGGCCTTCACGGCCTTTTCCCTGTACACCACCTTGGCGCCGCCGTTGTTGGCGGTGGCGATGGACAGGAACGTCCGGCTCAGCAGCAGGTAGGTCAGCACGCACAGCGCCGCCGTCACCGCCAGTACCGCCGCGATGGCCAGATAGTCGCCGGTGCCCACGCGTCCCAGCAGATACAGGGGATACGCGCTGCCGCGGATGGCCTCGCCCACCTGGTCCAGGTGCAGCAGCAGGTCCTCGATCAGCTCGTTGGCCCGGAAGCACACCACATAGTACAGTCCGAAGAATACCAGCGCCAGCAGCGTGGTCAGGATGTTCTTGTGCCTCAGCTTGCTGTGTATCTTGGCCACCACCCAGCCCAGCAGGCAGGACAGCACCAGCGTCACCAGCGACACCGCCAGCACCAGCGCGAGGCCGCCCACCACCGCGCCCACCGTCACGGGGCACAGCACCCAGTATACGATGACGCAGGGCAGCAGGATCACGCCGGAGTACATCAGGCCCATCAGGTACACCCCCAGCAGGCGGGAGACCATGATGGCCCGCACCGGGATAGGCAGCGACAGCAGCAAGTCGTTGTCCTTGGCCTGATACAGCCCGGAGAAGGTGTTGAACACGCTGCCGAACACGCCCAGCAGCAGCCCCACCAGGGCGAACAGCGTAAAATACAGCCAGTCCAGCCCGGCTTCGTGGGCCGCGCCGCACATGGACAGCGCCAGCAGGGCGAACATGCCGCCGATAAGGCCCACCATCAGCACCGCATACAGCACGATAAAACCGATGGTGGCCGCCTTGGACCGGGGCTTGTTCTTCTTGGCGTCGTAGAAATAGCTGCGGAAGATCTCAAACAGCTGTTTTTTCAGCAATACTCCTACCATCACTCCGCCTCCAGCTCAAGAAAGACTTCCTCCAGCGAGTCGTCGCCCTTGACCTCATCCATGGTGCCGGAGCGGATGAGCTTTCCGCCCTTGATGATGGCCACCTTGTCGCAGAGCTTCTCCGCCACCTCCAGCACGTGGGTGGAGAAGAAGATGGCGCCGCCGTTGTCGCACACCTCCCGCATCATGCCCTTGAGGATGTGAGCGGCCTTGGGGTCCAGCCCCACGAAGGGCTCATCCATGATGATGACCTTGGGCTGGTGCAGCCACGCGGCGATGATGGACAGCTTCTGCTTCATGCCGTGGGAGTAGGCGGCGATGGGCTGGGCCAGATCGTCCGTCAGCTCAAAGGTGTCCGCGTACCGGCGGATGCGCTCCTGCCGGGTCTGGGCGTCCACGCCGAAGATGTCGGCGATGAAGTTCAGATACTTGATGCCCGTCATGTAGTCATACAGATCCGGGTTGTCAGGGATGTAGGCCATCACCCGCTTGCACGCCAGCGGGTCGGTCTTGATGGACTTGCCGTCCACGGTGACCTCACCGCCGTCAAATTGCAGAATGCCCACCACGGATTTCAGGGTGGTGGTCTTGCCCGCGCCGTTGTGGCCGATGAAGCCGTAGATCTCCCCCGGGGCGATGTGCAGTGTCAGATCGTCCACGGCCTTCTTGTCGCCGTAGGTCTTGGTCAGGTGTTGAATGTCCAGCATACTGTGTCCTCTCCTATTTCATCCTGTGTTATTTATATATCGCTATTTATAACAACAAAAAGCTTATTGTAGTTAATTCTGCGACGAACGCCGGTCGCGGCCCCCGCTGGGAGCATAAAAACATGCGCTTCTGCCCGGTTTTCCATGTCGTTCTGCGTTGTTCCATGTTGCAGTCAACAGCGTTTCCGGGGCAAATTTCAGCCCCGGCTGCGGCCGATGATGCGCACGATGCCCATCACCGCGGCGTATAACACGCCCGCCACCGCCCAGATGATCCAGCCGCTCTGGGGCTGTCCGTTGCCGCTGGGACCGTAGGTATACACCAGAAAAACCGCCGTAGCCACCAGCCAATAGACCGTGGACACCGTGCCCAGCAGCCGGTGGTGCTTCTTCTGATTCCGGGTGTAGTCCCCCTCCTCCAGCAGCTGCTCCGTGGCTCCCTGATACACGCCTGTGCTGACCAGCGCCAGGCATCCCGCCGCCACCAATATCAGCAGCGCGCACACCGCGCCGACGTACAGCAGACCGCTGCCGTTGACGCACATGGCGGCGAACAGCGGCACCGCCGCCAGCACGCACAGCACCACGCCGACGGTCACCAGCCGGGTGTGGGTCTCTTTGTATTCCTGCTGCCGCTGGCGCACCATGCCTTCCACGCCGTACCCCGTCTCGAAGGGTTCCTCCTCAAGAAATTTGAACTCCTGCACCTGGGCCGCGGTGCGCAGGAAGATGCTCACCGCAATGGCCACCAGCACCAGCAGCACGCACAGGCCGATGCCCGCGGCGGCATTCTCACTGATGCCGAAGCGGGATATCTCGCTCATGCCGCTGAGCAGGATCAGCGTCACCGGGGAGAGGACGCAAAGTGCTGTGGCCACAGCGATCTTCGGCGCGGCGGCCCTGCGCAGCGCCAGATAGGCGGACGCCTGCTCCATGCTCACCCGGCGCAGGGTCGTGTCCGCATCCTCCGCGGCGGCGCAGGGGGCTTCCTCCTCCAGCTCGTCCTTCAGCAGATAGTCGGTGGTGACGCCGAACAGGCGGCTCATCATCACCACTTTATCCATATCGGGCACGGACTGCGCGCCCTCCCACTTGGACACGGACTGGCGGGTGACGCCCAGCTTTTCCGCCAGGTCCTCCTGACTCCAGCCCGCTTTCTTCCGCAGGGATACGATTTTGTCAGCTAAGATCATGACAGCTCCTCCTTCAAGGTGACGGCGCGGCGCGCCGCCTGGTTTTGTATGGTGCTATCATACGGATCAAGCCGGCTGCGGTCTATACAGCGGGGCGGGAAATGTGTCAACCGGCGGTTGCGTTTCGGATTTTCGGGCAGTTTTGCCAATTTGTTATAAGCTTATTGTACGCGAAAACGTTTTCACTGTCAACTTACAGGGCTGTAAGATTTTATTAAGATATGTGCAAAAAAGAGCCGCCCGGAGGGCGGCTCTTCTCATATGTCTGTCGGTTTCGGTAAAGAGGTTATCGCTGGAATACGTTATTCCTCCGTGAAATGCACGTGGTTGAAGATGTGGTCCTGACAGAAGCAGTGGTAGCCGGCGCACTTGCTGCAATAGCGGAACTGCAGGTCGGGATAGTCGGTGTCCGTGCGGCCGCAGACGGCGCACTTGTGGCGATAGCCCTGCTGCTGGGCCTGCTGGGCTTGCTGCTGGGCTTGCTGCTGGGCCTGGCGGAACTGGACGGTCTTGCGGGAGGCCTGGTATTTGGTGCGCTCCTTGAGGTAGTGGACCTCCGGCCAGATGAACACGGCGAAGTTCAGCAGCGCCACCACCGGCAGCACCACGCCCGCCCAGTTGTGGGCACCCAGGGCCTTGATGATGTCGAAGGCGAACAGCGCCGCGTCCAGATAGGCCAGCCACTTCATCTTGATGGGCAGGATGAAGAACAGCAGCACCGTGGTGTCCGGGAACAGGAAGGCAAAGGCGAAGAACATGGACAGGTTCACATAGCCAGTGCCGGCCGCGGTGAGGTAGTAGTTGCCGGTGATCAGGCTGGCCAGCACCACGCCCAGCACCGTCAGCAGCATGCCGCTGAGGTAGTAGAGGTTGAACTTGGCCGTGCCCCACTGCCGCTCCAGCGTGGTGCCGATCCAGTAGTAGAAGTACAGGCTGATCAGCAGGGATAGGGGGGAGGAGTAGCCGGGCACGAAAACGAAGGTGACGATGCGCCACACCTCGCCGTGGAGCAGGGCGTTGAGGTTGAAGGTGAGAAAGCTCAGGGCGTTGGCGTCGTTGGCCTGGGTCAGCAGCATGAGAATGTACACCGCCACGTTGCCCGCCACGATGACGCGCATGAGGTTGGGGATGCCGAACCGGGGATGGCTGGCGCAGAAGCGCTGTACCCCATCATAGAGTTTTTTCAAGGGGAGAGACCTCCTGTGTATACAAATTGTGTCCAGTATACCGCATGCGGGCGGAAAAGTCATGTCATTTTTTTGAACAATATGAGCGCGTCGGCCGGGGCGGAGAGGAGGGGAGTTTCCGCAGAGTTGAATTATTTGCATTTTTCCCGGAAATACTATTGACAACGGCAAAAAAGCTGCTACAATGTATGATACAAGTAAATACCTTATCAAGAGTGGTGGAGGGACCGGCCCGATGAAGCCACGGCAACCTGTTTTTTCAAGGTGCCAAATCCGGCGAACGAATCGAAAGATGAGGATGAGCAAAGAAGCACAGCGCTCTGTCGGTTCGGCAGAGCGCTTTTTCAATGACCATCCGAGAGATGAAAGGAGAAAAAATCATGGCAAGACATCTGTTTACCTCTGAATCCGTCACCGAGGGGCATCCCGACAAGGTCTGCGACCAGATCAGCGACGCGGTGCTGGACGCGATCTTTGAGCAGGACCCCAATGGCCGTGTGGCCTGCGAGACCTGCGCCTCCACCGGCCTGATCCATATCATGGGCGAGATCACCACCAGCTGCTATGTGGACATCCCCAAGATCGCCCGCCAGGTGGTGCTGGACATCGGCTACAACTCCTCTGAGTGCGGCTTTGACGGCAATACCTGCGCCGTTATCACCAACATCGACGAGCAGTCCGGCGACATTGCCCTGGGCGTGGACAAGAGTTATGAGGCCAAGTCCACCGGCAAGAGCGAGCTGGACAACGGCGCCGGCGACCAGGGCATGATGTTCGGCTACGCCTGCAACGAGACGCCGGAGCTGATGCCCCTGGCCATCTCCATCGCCCAGAAAATGGCCAAGCGCCTGACCGACGTGCGCAAGCAGGGGTTGGTGGACTATCTGCGGCCCGACGGCAAGACCCAGATCACCGTGGAGTACGATGACGCGGGCAAGCCCTTCCGCGTGGACACCGTGGTGCTGTCCACCCAGCATGACGCCGCGGCCACGCTGGAGCAGATCCGCAAGGATATGATCGAGCTGGTCATCAAGCCCACCGTGCCCGCCGGGCTGCTGGACGGCGAGACCAAGATCTATGTGAACCCCACTGGCCGCTTTGTCTGCGGCGGCCCCGCCGCCGACACCGGCCTGACCGGCCGCAAGATCATCGTGGACACCTACGGCGGCAGCGCCCCCCACGGCGGCGGCGCCTTCTCCGGCAAGGACCCCACCAAGGTGGACCGCAGCGCGGCCTATGCCGCCCGCTGGGTGGCCAAGAACGTGGTGGCCGCCGGCCTGGCCGACAAGTGCCAGGTGCAGCTGGCCTACGCCATCGGCGTGGCCAAGCCCGTCAGCGTGATGGTGGACACCTTCGGCACCGGCGTGGTCGCTGACGATGCGCTGGAGGCCGCGGTGGAGAAGGTCTTTGACCTGCGCCCCACCGCCATCATCCGGGACCTGGACCTGCGCAAGCCCATCTATCGCCAGCTGGCGGCCTACGGCCACATGGGCCGCGAGGACCTGGGCGTGACCTGGGAAAAGACCGACCGCGTGGATGCGCTGAAGGCGGCCCTGGGCAAGTAAACCATCGAAAAGAGGACGGCAGGGCCGTCCTCTTTTTACCACGGTATATAGTATGGTAAGGAGTGCATTTTTATGATGAAGAATCTCGATGTTTCCACGGTGCTGACGCTGAAGGACCAGGTGGCGTATCAGCAGGGGCAGGTGGTCAGCAAGACGCTGGCCCAGAACGACGCCGTCAGCGTGACGCTGTTCGCCTTTGACAAGGCCGAGGAGATCAGCACCCACGAGTCCGGCGGCGACGCGCTGGTGACCTGCCTGGACGGCGTGGGCCGCGTGACGGTGGACGGCGTGCCCCACATCCTGCACACCGGCGAGTCCATCCTCATGCCCGCGCGGCACCCCCACGCGGTGTACGGCCAGGAGCAGTTCAAAATGCTGCTGGTGGTGGTATTCTGAGAAAAGCGGGAGACGGCGGGGGCCGTCTCCCGGTTTCGTATCGGCGGCGGGGAATTGCCTATTGCTTTTCCGCCAAGGCGTGGTATCATGCGGAAAAATTTCCAACAGGAGGGATGCTTATGTACATAAATCGTGAGAAATACGCACTGGTGGGCGGCGTGGTGCTGGACGGCACCAGGGACATGCAGCCCCGGACGGGGCTGGCCGTCTGTGTGGACGGCGACCGCATCGCCGCCGTCTGTGACGCGAATGAAGTACCGGCGGGGTATGCGCCCGTTGATCTGGGCGGCAAGTACCTGCTGCCGGGGCTTATCAATCTGCACGTCCACCTGCCAGCCTCCGGCAAGCCCAAGGAAAAGCCCTCCGACCCCAGAAAGCTGGTGAAGCTCATCACCAGCAACGGCCTGATGCGGCGCATCGGCGTGAAGATGTGCGAGGGCTACGCCAAGACGGAGCTGCTCAGCGGCGTGACCACCATCCGCACCGTGGGCGGCGTGGCGGACTTTGACACCACCATCCGCGACGCGGCGGCAGAGGGGAAGCTCCTGTCGCCCCGGGTGGTGGCGTCCAACATGGCGGTGTCCGTGCCCGGTGGGCACATGGCCGGGTCACTGGCCTATGAGGCCCGGACGCCGGAGGAGGCCGCGGCCTTCGTGGAGAAGATCGCCGCAGAGAAGCCGGACTTGATCAAGCTGATGATCACCGGCGGCGTCATGGACGCCGAGGTGGTGGGCGAGCCGGGCGTGCTGCGGATGCAGCCGGCGCTGGTGAAGGCGGCCTGCGACAAGGCCCACGCGCTGGGGATGAAGGTGGCCGCCCATGTGGAGAGTCCGGAGGGCGTCCGGGTGGCACTGGGGAACGGCGTGGACTCCATCGAGCATGGCGCCAAGCCGGACGAGGACATCCTGCGGCTGTGCAGGGAGCACCACGCGTTTCAGGTATCCACCATCTCGCCTGCCGTGCCCTACGCGCTGTTTGACCGCAGCATCTCCCACGCCACCTATGAGCAGCAGGAGAACGGCAAGGTGGTGTTCGACGGCATCATCGCCATGGCGAAGGCGTGCCTGGAGAATGGTATCCCCGTGGGACTGGGCACCGACACCGGCTGTCCCTACATTACCCACTACGACATGTGGCGGGAGCTGTGCTACTTTGTGAAGTACTGCGGCGTGACGCCGGACTTCGCCCTGTACAGCGCCACGCTGGGCAACGCGCAGCTGGCGGGCATCGACGGCGAGACGGGGTCCATCCAGCCGGGGAAGTGCGCGGACATGATCGTCTGCGCCGCCGACCCGCTGGCGGACCTGACGGCCCTGCGGACGCTGGACATGGTGATCAGGTCCGGCTATCGCGTGGCGCACCCCCAGGTGAAGAAAATGGAGAACGTGGAGCGGGAGCTGGACAAGTTCCTGTAAATACAGTGTATCCCCCCGGCGGAGCCGGGGGGATATTTATTCGTTTATTGACATTGCAGGCCCAGCTGGTAGAAGGCCACGGCTGCGGCGGCGGCCACGTTCAGGCTGTCCACCCCGTGGGTCATGGGGATCATCACCGTGTGGTCGCAGTGGGCGATGGTGCCGTCGGCCAGACCGTCGCCCTCGGTGCCCAGCACCACCGCCAGCTTGTCCGCCGCCAGCAGGCGGGGGTCGTCCAGCCGCAGGGAGTCCTCCCGCAGGGCCATGGCCACGGTGGTGAAGCCCAGGGCGCGCAGCGCCGCCGTCCAGTCACCCTCCGGCAGGTAAGTCCAGGGTACCAGGAACACGTTGCCCATGCTCACCCGGGAGGCGCGGCGGTACAGCGGGTCGCTGCCCTCCGTGGTCAGCAGCACGGCGTCCATGCCCAGGGCGGCGGCGCAGCGGAAGATGGCCCCCACGTTGGTGGGGTTCATGACGTTTTCCAGCACGGCGATGCGCCGGGCACCGGCGCAGACCGCCTCCACCGTGGGCAGGGGCGGGCGGCGCATGGCGCACAGCATCCCCCGGGTCAGGTGGAAGCCCGTTAGGCGCGTCAGCACGTCCAGCGGCGCGGTGTAGACCGGGATGTCCGGGGTGCAGCGGCGCAGGATGTCCGCGCCCTTGCCGGTGATGTGCTGGGGCTCCATCAGGAAGGACACCGGCACGCACCCGGCGTCCAGCGCCCGGCCGATGACCAGAGGGCTTTCGGCGATGAACAGGGCGTTGGCCGGGTCGGCGCGGTTCACCAGCTGGTTCTCCGTGGCCCGGGCGTAGACGTCCAGCGCCGGATCATTGAAGTCGTGTATTTCGATGATGTGTGCCATATCAGCGGAGCTCCTTCAGCAGCTGCGCCAGCGCGGCGCGGTAATAGACGGCGGCGTGGGCCTTGGCGTCCTCAAAGGACGTGCCGGCAGGGTTGATGCTGCGGACCGCCAGCAGGCGCAGAGGCGTTTGCTGCGCCGCGGTCAGCGCCACCCGTCCGGCCAGCACCGCCGTGGGCAGGCCAAGGCGCTTGCAATGGGCGGCCACGCCGCTGACGGCCTTGCCGCCCAGGCTCTGGGCGTCGAAGGAGCCCTCGCCGGTGACCACCAGGTCACAGCTGGCGGCGCGGCGGTCGAAATCCACCGTGTCCAGCACGGTCTCGATGCCGGAGCGCAGGACGCCGTTCAGCAGGGCGGCGGCACCGGCACCGAAGCCGCCGGCGGAGCCGCCGCCGGGCAGTTTATCTATATCAACGCCAAGGGCGCTGCGGAGGACGGCGGCGAAATGCCGCAGACCGGCGTCCAGACGGGCCACGCAGGCGGTGTCCGCGCCCTTCTGGGGCGCGAAGATGTACGCCGCGCCGCGCTGGCCGTACAGGGGGTTGTCGATGTCACACATAACGGTCAGCACGCCGCTTTGCAGCGCCGGATGACGCCCGGACAGGTCGATGTTGGCGATGCTTTTCAGTGTGCCGCCGGTGGGGACGAAGGTGCGGCCCGCGGCGTCAAAAAACCGCACGCCCAGCGCGGCGGCTGCGCCGCAGCCGGCGTCGTTGGTGCAGCTGCCGCCCAGGCCCAGGATCAGCCGCCTGGCGCCGCGGTCCAGGGCCGCGGCCATCAGCTGGCCCACGCCGTAGGTGGAGGCGATCTCCGGGTCCATGTGGCCGGCGGCGTGGTGCAGGCCCGCCGCGGCGGCGCACTCGATCACCGCCGTGCCATCGGGCAGCAGGCCGTAAAAGCCGTCGATGGTCCCGCCGAAGGGACCGGATACCGGCAGGTCTATGCGCTGTCCGCCGCAGGCCTCCAGAAAGCAGGCGGTGGTTTCCTCGCCGCCGTCGGCCACCGGCAGGGCGTCTATCTGCCAGCCGGGGACATCCACCGTTCGGGCGATGCGGCATATATCGGGAGAGGACAGCGTCCCCTTAAAGGAATCGGAGATCACAAGACAGTGTTTCATGGTTCGGCCCCTTTCTGTTGTTATGAGCTTAGGTGAGATCGTATGGTGAACGTGGGGGAGTGGGATCACTGCGATTATACCAGCCCGGCGGGCAAAAGACAAGCGGAGGACGGCGCTATGCCGTCCCCCGCTTGTACGTTTATGTGAGTTGAGGAGAGAAGCTTTTACTTGGCCAGCAACCGGGCAGCGCGCTTCTTGCCGTACATGCAGCAGGCTACCACATACGCCACAGCGCACACCACACCGATGATGTAGGCCGGCGTCCAGGGGATGTTGAAGCCGATGTGGGCGTTGGCGATGTAGGTGACGCAGATGAAGGTGTAGAAGCAGCCGGGGATCATGGGGATCCAAGCCCACTTGCCCTTGCCGTTCTCGAACATCCACGCGGTGATGCACAGGAAGGCGAACAGGGACAGGGTCTGGTTGGCCCATGCGAAGTAACGCCACAGGATGTTGAAGCCGTCGGCATTGGTCTTGGCGAACACCAGGATGGCGATGACCAGTGCGAAGATGGGCACAGCCAGCTTGATGCGCTTGCCGTTGGTGGACTGGTCGATGTGCAGCGTCTCAGACAGGCTCAGGCGCAGGGCGCGCAGCGCCGTATCACCGGAGGTGATGGGCAGCACGATAACGCCGATCAGGGCGATGATGC
>ERZ827156.4672-NODE-4672-length-10908-cov-2.927854_pt1 | contig 10908 bp, 9 predicted proteins | sample MGYA00519919_ERZ827156 | MGnify/ENA primary metagenome ERZ827156 (study PRJEB31778, sample SAMEA3449269) | human gut metagenome | biome: human gut; feature: human-associated habitat; material: faeces | place: United Kingdom | collected 2010/2012 ... | reverse complement strand
GTGACTGCGGTTACGACACGGCGGTGGTGCCCGACGGTACGGTTTTGTCCGACGCCCAGCGCTTTTTGATCGACATGTACAACAGCGCCGACAGCTGGTACCTCGTCCCCGCGTGGAAGTTCATGAGCATGGCGCAGTGCTGCCTCTTGGCCTTCACGGTAGCGCTTCTCATGATCGTCGTCTTAAACGGCTCTTCCCTTTGGAAGAAGGTGATGGCCTGAGCCGACAAAACCCGACCTTTTTCTGAAGACTCTCCTCTTTACCCCTGCCGATCGTTTTCGTCGGCAGGGCTTTTTTTTCGTCTCAGCGCTTCGCACAGGTGAAAATCATGCTGCGCACCCACTGCATCAGCGGATCGCTGTGAATCCGATCGTGCCAAATAAGCTGCGCCTGATGGCTGTTGCTTTTGGTGAGCGTCGGAACAATCGTGAACCGCCCTTCCCCCGCCATAAAAACGGCGGTACGTCGCGGCAGGATGGCCAGCAACGGCGCTTCATGCAGGAACGACAATACCGGCAGGAAAAACGCCGACCGCGCAACGGTCTTCGCGCCCGCCCACGTCGGAAACGCCGACTCTCTCAAAGTCGCCGCATCAGTCACGTGATCAAACTGAAAGACGACGTCCACAAACCCATATTTGAGCACCTCCTCATCCGACACCCCAGTACGGTGCTTTTCCACCGCCTTCAGAATCGGGTGATTCGGCGCACAGACAAGCACATAGTCGTTTGTCCCCAAGGCAAGCGAATGAAACCCGGGCTCCACCCCCGTCAACGGCGAAATAATGAAATCGAGCACCCCGGTCCGCAGCTGATTGAGGCGCTCCCGCTGCAACGGATAAAAGGCATAGGCAATGTGCGGCGCCTTCGCCATCGTTTCCGCCACGAGATGCCGACAAAAAGCAATCACCGCGTTGTCCGCGCAGCCGATCTTCACCCGCCTTTCGACCGCCCCCAAATCAAACGTCCCGCCTTCAGTGAGAGCTTCATAGTCCGTCAATACGGCCGTCACCTTCGGCATCAGCTCGCGCGCCTTATGAGTCGCCACCAACCGATCGCCCGAACGCGTAAAAAGCTGATCGTCAAAAAAAGAGCGCAGTTCCGCCAAATGGCGGCTCGCGGTGGATGCAGGGATCGAAAGCCGCACGGCGGCACGGCTGAGGTTCTCTTCTTCCATCAGGAGGCTGAAGAGTTTCAAGAGCGAATGGCAGGGAACGGATTTCATTTTTTGAAGGTTAAAAAACCAAAAATGGTGACAGAAATGGATGATAGTCGCAATTTTCGAAATCGGTCGTGAAAACTAGACTTCTTTTCCAACGGACGTCCCGCCGACAGTCATTTTGCTTGCCTCCGAGACCTCCTTACCGACAATCCACCAAGGAGAGAATCATGTCTTCCATCCGTACCACCGTCGCCGCCGGCGTCATCGCCGCGATGACGCTCGCCGCTGGTACCGCGCTCGCCGCAGGCGGTTCTTCTGGCCCAAACGTCAAATACGCGAAGCAGGGCCAGATCGGTGAAATCATCACCAACCCGTATAAGATCGCGCCCCTTACCGCCATCATCCGCAGCGGCGGCTACAAACTTGAAAACGTCAAAGTGCACATCGTCCCTAAGACGGGCGGATCCGACATTGCCTACTCCGTCGACAAGAGCGAAGTGCTCACGCACGGCGGCATCCCCGTCTTCGGCCTTTACCCCGACTACGTGAACACGGTTGAAGTCTCCTACACCCGCATCGCACTGACGGGCGAAAAGAAGAACATTTCGGAAAGCTACAAAATCTACGCGCCGCCCGTTTACACCGAAGTAAACGGCACCGTGTCGATGAAGTCCACGATGTTTGATACGACGGTCGTCACATAAATGAACACGTTCAGCTACACTATACAGTTTATTGAAAGCCTCGCGTTGCATGACATTACCCAACCAACAACTAGTATCTCTCGCCTCTACCTCGTCAACAACCTCCTCGTGTCGCCGCCGAAGGGAAGTCGCGTCGTTTGGAACAATCCCTCGGGCGGAGCGCTCGAATGGTGCTTCTACCCGCAGAACGCCATCATTGACGCGAGCGGTGCCGTCCGCTGGTACATGAACGTCGATTCCATCTACGACATGGAAAGCGTCTACAACGGCGGCGTGATGATGGGTTTCCAGCAGGGCAAGGACGGTGCGCTCACCTGGGGCTACGGTCAGCGCTACGTGAAGTACGACATCATGGGCCGCGAAGTCTTCAACCGCCGCCTCCCCGCGGGCTACGAAGATTTCTCCCACTCCTTTGATCAGGCTCAGAACGGCCACTATCTCCTGCGCGTTGCTTCCAACGACGTGAAGCGCCCCGACGGCAAGAACGTCCGTTCCGTGCGTGACGTCATCGTCGAAGTTGATCAGGACGGCCGCGTGGTGGATGATTTCCGTCTGTGGGAAATTTTGGATCCCTACCGCGACATCGTCATCAAGTCGCTTGATCAGGGCGCGGTGTGCCTCAACCTTGACGCGAGCCAGGCAGGCAAAACCATGTCGGCGCAGGATCTCGCGGAAATGGATAAGTCTGATCACTTCGGCGACATCACGGGCGTCGGCATCGGTCGCAACTGGGCGCACGTGAATTCCGTCGATTACGACCCGACGGACGATTCGATCATCATCAGTTCGCGTCACCAGTCCGCCATCATCAAGATCGGCCGCGACAAGAAGGTGAAGTGGATTCTGGGGGCCCCGGACGGCTGGAAGGCCGCTTGGAAGGATAAGGTGCTGACACCGGTCGACAAGAACGGCAAGAAACTCACCTGCGAAATGGGTAAGTGCGAAAACACGGACTTTGACTGGACGTGGACGCAGCACACCGCCTTCCGCATTGACGAAAAGAGCGACAAGCGCTTTGTGTACGTGACGGCGTTCGACAACGGCGACGGCCGCGGTCTTGAGCAGCCTCCGCTTCCCGACATGAAGTACTCCCGCGCCGTCATCTTCAAGATCGACCAGCAGAAAAAGACCGTCGAACAAGTTTGGGAATACGGCAAGGAAAAGGGTCATGATTGGTACAGTCCGGTAACGTCCCTGACCCAGTACGAAGGCGACAAGGATTCCGTCATGGTGTATTCGGCAACGCCGCAGATGCAGCTCGTCGCGGGTAAGGCCGTGGGGGCTCCGTCTCCCTACCTCATGGAATTCAACTGGGGCGCCAAGGAACCGGCGGTGGAAATCCGCATCAACGGCTCCATGGGTTACCAGGCGATGCCCTTCCGCGTGAACAAAGCCTTTAACCACACGGGCAAGTAATCGCTTCGCCTTTCGGCTGACGTAACGCTTCCCCGACGGACTTTTGGGTTCGCCGGGGATTTTTGTTCCGTAAAATTCACTTTGACATTTTCATTATTCAGCCCTCAGGATACATCACGATGCCGTTTCATCCCGTCACTGCCGACGATATCAACGCCAAACTCCGAGCCATCGAATCTGAGCACCAGGTGCACGTTCTTTTAGCCTGCGAATCCGGTTCCCGCAGTTTTGGCTTTGAGTCCCCCGAATCCGATTACGATGTCCGTTTTATTTTCGTGCGGCGTACGGAAAATTATCTTGCCGTTTTTCCACCGCGTGACACGATTGAATGCCCGGTCACGGACGTATGGGATCTCGCGGGATGGGATCTCAAAAAAGCGCTTACGCTGATGACGAAAGGCAACAGTTCACTCTTGGAGTGGCTCACTTCGCCCGTTCTCTACAAAAACCGAGACGGATTTCGGGAGGCGCTCCTTGCGCTTTACAAAGCGTGCGTTCCTCCGGAAAAACTCGCGGTCGGCTACCGCGCCATGGCGGCAAACAATGCCCGCGCCTACCTCACCGGCATCTCGGTATGCGTGAAGAAGTACCTCTACGTGATCCGCCCCCTGATTGCCGCCCACCGGATCGAAAAAGAACATGCCTTCGCGCCGTCGGCCATGGCCGCCCTCATTGATTGGGCGGCGGCGGATAATCCGGCGATGGCAAACGAAGTCCGACAACTCGTCGCCCGTAAAAAAGCTGGCGCCGCCCTCACGAAGGAACCCCGACTCCCGGCCATTGATGCCTACATTGCCGAACGCCTTGCCGCACCGCTCCCGGTCATTCCCACTGTTCCGTTCTCACCCGACGCCGTCAACCGCTTTTTCCGCCGCTGGGTGCAGCTCACGTCGCACTGACGCCGCTGCCGTTAAAATGCGCACCGTTGTTTTCTTTTTTTGAAGAAGGTTGGTCATGCAGTTCCTGCTCGTAGACGATCACGCATTGATTGTGACGGCGCTCAAGGCGCTTCTTTCCGCCAAATTTCCCGATGCCGTCATTCATACGGGGGCCTGTGCAGAAGACGCCCGTCGCCTCGCCGCAGAATACGGCAACGACACCGATCTCATGATTCTCGACCTGAATCTTCCGGGCACTGCCACGGCGACGAGCCTCTTGGAAGAACTCGTCACGGCGGAAAACGCCATGAAGATTTTGGTGCTCTCGGGCGCCGTCGATCAACGAAATATTCTCAAGGTTCTGCAACTCGGGGCAGCGGGCTTTGTCCCGAAGACCTTAGATGCAGAAATGCTCACTGCCGCCATCGATTTTGTTTTAAAGGGCGGGGTTTACATTCCTTCGAAACTTCTCACCTCCAGCCAGCAGGCAGGGATCGTAACGGCGGCGGAAACGGAAATGCCGGCTAGCGACGTGCATCTTACCGAACGTCAGAAGGACGTCCTGGAATGTCTCTCCCGGGGCCTGCCCATCAAGCGCATCTGCCGCGAACTCAATCTTTCGGAAGGCACGGTGAAAACCCACGTTTCCGCCATCTACCGCGCTTTCGGCGCCACGAACCGCACCGAAGCCCTGATTGCCGCCCGCAAGGCGTTTTACCTCAATTGAGCGCTTGAGACCCGCTGCGCCGCACCGGTTTTTCGGCGCGGCGTTTTTTTCAGCGCAGCTGCCCCTCGGCAATCGCCTGCCGCAGAGCAGAGGCCAAGGTTTCGGGCGTCGCAGGTTTCTGCAGGATCACCGGCATGGCCTGCCCGGTGTTGTCGGGATTCAGGCACAGCTCACGATAATGCGCCCGAATGTCGTCTTCGTTCACCGCCGTCAACAGAACGCAGGGTACGCGTCGAGAACAGGCCTTCCTCAATGAAAATATGACGTCGAGCCCCGTGGGTTTTCCGAGCCCCAAGTTGTAGTCCGACACGAAGGCCGTCAACTCTCCGGCGGCATCTTTTTCCACCAATGCCGTCACAAAGTCAGCGGTCGCCTCACCGGCGTCGATGATGTCGCCGCCCCACCCCTTCATCATAAGCGTCACGGCCTGCCGCACGATGGCATTGTCTTCCAAAAAGCCCACCGTTCCCCGGATATCAAGAAGCGTCGTCAAGGGGAGCGCCGCGCCCGCCGTCTTTTCTTTCGTATCGATTTCTTCAAACGACAAAAGGAATATGCTCCCCTTTCCCCAACGGGATTTCACGTCCACCGGAATCGACAGCCGGGACGCCAGCGCTCTGACGATCGAAAGGCCCAACCCGAACCCTTCTTCCGCCCCTTCGGAACTGCCGCCGCGGAAAAAGGCGTCGAAGATACGCTCGCGGTCTTCGGGTTTAATACCGGCCCCCTGGTCATACACCCCGATCACCAACTTTCCCTGCCGACGTTTGGCTGCAAGGATAATTTTGGAGGCAGGTTTCGAACTGTAGCGGATGGCGTTGCTGATGAGATTGCGCAAAATGCGCGAAAAAAGCTTCTCATCCGTGCTGATGAAGGCATCCAACGGCCGAACCTGGAAAATAAAGCCCTTCGCTGCCGCGACCGGCGCAAATTCCTGTGCAAGCCCGTCAAAGAGCGCCGACACGCTCACCTTCTCGATCCGCATGTCCACATTCCCCGTTTCAATGCGGCTCACTTCCAGAATCTGTTCCACCAATTCCGAAATATTGCGGGCGGTTTTGGTGAGCTGCTCGATGGTTTCCCGATCTTCAGGCCGCGCCTTCGCCTGCAGAATCTGCAGATAGATGCCCATCGCCTGCAAGGGCTGCCTCAGGTCATGGTTGGCCCCGGCGAAGAACCTAGCCCGGCGTTCGCTCGCGGCAGCCGTCGCCCGGCGTTCGCTTTCAGCGAGCGTCTTCTCGGCCCGCAGCCGCTGCACCAACCGCTGATTCTGACTGTCCTTCAAAACGACGTTGGTCACGATAGCATTAAAGCGCCGTCCGCAGAAAAGCACGTAAACCACGATCCCCAGAAGGATGAGACTCACCGTCGCGTCCCCTATCCCGTAAAAAGCCGCCAACACCACCACCAAGGGCCCGATTGCCGTCAGGGCAAAAAGCGTCAGCGCAGGAAGCCAACAGGCAAAGGCCGGCCACGAAATAAAGACGACGGCCGATACCACGGTAAGCAAAATCAGCTGATCAATTTCAGCCTGCCGCCCCAACAAAAGTCCGATGGCCCCCGCACCCCACAATACCCCCGTCATGAGGGTGAGCCACATCCAGCGCCGTATCCAAAACCGCAAGTGAGCCTGCCGTTCCGCATCCGCAAAAAAACACCGACGATACCGATTCCAGGGAATGAGGCTTGCCGCCACCGCCAGGAACCAAAAGCCCGGGACGATGCCGGAAGTGAAATGACGGAAATTAAACGCAAGAATCAGCGCCCCCACGAGCTGCGTCACGAAAAATACCGCCTGCAGTCTCAGGGACTGCGCCACCAGTTCCGACAGGATGTGCGCCGACCCCGGCGACTGCGTGATCCCTAAATATGCCTTAATTTTTTCCCAGCATCGAACCATACGAATCCTTTCTCTATTCAGTGCCACCAGAGATCGGCGGGCGGCGTTTCCCGCCAAGGCACCGACGCGGGTACGGGGCAATTTTGAGCGTTCAGCGTCAACCGTCCCTCCTCCGCCTTCACCGAAGCCGACACTCCCACGGGAAGCGTCAGCGTATCCGGCCGATGACCGAAGGCGAGTCCCTCCACAATGGGAATCCCCGCCGCCTGCCGTATCCAGGCAAAGGCATCCGTCAAGGAAAACCGGCCGTCACCCGTTCCCGCCGTTTCATCGGCGCCCGTAAAGCTTCCTGCCAAAACAGCCTTTTGTTTCGTCAATACGCCGGCCTGCAGAAGCTGCAGAAGTAACCGTTCCACCCGCCAAGCCGGCTCTCCGACATCCTCTATAAAAAGAATGCCGCCTTCGACCGACGGAAAATACGGGGTTCCAAGCAGACTCACCAACACCGTCAGATTGCCGCCCCAGAGCGTGCCTTCGGCCTCGACGGCGTCACCCGAAATCGGGGTTTCCAACCGAAAATTCGGCGCAGTGAGTGCTTGCTCAAAGCGTTCGTCCCGCAAATCATTCGCTTCCGTGAACATTCTCGCCACCGGCCCCTGCCAAGACGACCGTCCGGTTTTAGCGAAAAGCGCCAAATTAAAAGCCGTGAGGTCGCTTAAGCCCACGAACACCGCGTAACTCCTGCGGGCTGCCTCCCAATCAATCAGCGGCAGAAGCCGTGCCGTACCGTAGCCGCCCCGCAACGCCAAAATGAGATCCGTGTCGGGATCCGACAACGCCGCGTTAAGCCCTGCCGCACGACTCGCATCCGCCCCCGCAAACCGGTGCTCCATCTCGCGCAGGTTCGCTGCTTCCTTTACCCGCCAGCCGCGCTGCGTCAAAGCGGCGACCGTCGCGTCAATCAGCGCCGTGTCCATCCGAGCAAAATCGTCCCCGGCGGTGAGCTGACGCGCCGGCGCCGTCAGCGTAACAACGGGATCACGTACGGTGGATTCGGTCATTTTGACGTTCCTTTTTTCACCCGACGTGCCGAAAAGAAGTGAGTCAGCACTTCACGGCAACGGCACGCCTCCACGCCACGCGTCATCACGGGTTTTGTCGTCATACGGGTCGCTTCAATGACGTTGACGGTACTCGCCGCGCCGCCCCGTTCCGGGTCGTCCGCCCCCCAGACAATGCGCCCCACGCGCGCCAAGGACGAAGCGGCCGCACACATCGCACAGGGTTCCAGCGTCACGTAGAGCACGGCGCCCACAAGTCGTTCGTTTCCCAAAACCGCAGCGGCTTTGCGGATCGCCAGAATTTCCGCGTGTGCCGTCGGATCTTTCAATTCCCGTACCCGATTGCCCGCGCGGGCCACGATGTTGCCGTCAACGGCGACCACGGCACCCACGGGCACTTCGCCCCGCACACCCGCGGCCTCCGCTTCCAAAAGAGCTTCCTTCATGATGAGGCGATCCAATGCTTCATCAATCAGAGGTCCTGCGGCTGCGTTCACCGTTCGGTTTTTCTGCTGCAGCGCCGCGCGGCGCGCCGACCGCGCTTCACCCTCTTTTTCGAGTAATGCCGACAACTGGGTCGTAAAGTCTTCAAAGGCATCGGCACGATAATCGGGCAAACGCAGCTGTACCTGCACGCGACCGTCCGTCACGGAAATCACGCCGCATCCGGCCATCATCGCCGTCACGGCCTCGGCATCCGCCCCGAGCCAGCCGCCGAATTTCGACAAAAACGACGCCAGCCGGCGCTTGAAATTAACAAGTCCCGCCCGATTGTCCACGGCATTTGCAGCCGCCAACAACGCTCCGCGGAAAAGCGCATCCAACCGATCCGGATGTTTCGCAAGCGACGCGAGCGGAATTTTCTTCATCAGCGATAGCACCAACCACCGCCGGGCAAGTTCCTTCACCTCCGGGGTCGGTTCCCGATGACCCGTCTCCGTCATACCCGGGCCTCATTGGCTGCGACGGCAGTCACCGCCCGCCGCAGATCGTCCGACACCACGTTGATGGTTCCAGACAACTTCACTTCGCTCTTCGTGTACGGAATTTCGATATTTGCTTCGTCGTACCTCTTTAACACCTCACGAAAGATCGCAGACTTCAGGCCCGCAACCCCCAACTGCGGGTCGTTCACCCAGAAGCAGCCCTTCAGATCGATACCGCTGTCGGCAAATTCCTGAATCACCACCCAGGGGGCCGGATTTTTAAGTACCCGAGCCTGCGACTTGATGACGTCGAGGAAGATCGCAAGCGCCCGATCGACGTCACCTTCGTAACTCACCGACACCGTCAGGTAATTTGCGGCATCGGGGTCTGAACCCGTGAAGTTTTTGACGCTCGTCGTCACGAAGGTTTCATTGGGCACCACAAGTTCTTCGCCCGCCGTATTGCGAATGACGGAATAACGGGTATTGATTTCACGGATGACGCCCGTGAACGACCCCACCTGAACCATGTCCCCGAGGTTCACCGAACGATCCAGAAGAATGATGAAGCCCGACACGTAGTTCGACGCAATTTTCTGCAGCCCGAAGCCTAAGCCGACGCCTAGGGCTCCGCCGAAAACGGAGAGCACCGTCAAATCCACGCCGGCAAAGGAGAGAGCAAAAAGAACGGCAAAGAAATAAAACACGAAGCGCAGGATGCGGGAAAACACGACGCGCAAGTTTACGGACATCGCCTTGTGGCTCATGAGTCCGGATTCCGTGACGTCGGCGAGCCAATTGGCGAAGATAAGAGCCAACACCACCGTGAAGAGCCCGACCAACCCTGCCCACAGCGTCACGTTGCCGTTGCCGACGGGAAGCGTCACCGAACGCAGAATCTTCACGGCTTCCGGAAGTATCCCCACGATCTGCAGGATGGCGAGCACCCAAAAGAGAATTTTGATTCCCCGCAGCACCCCGGCGGAAATTTTGCCGCCCAACATACCGGAGAGCAGTTCCAGGCACACCACGATGACCGCCCAGGCGTAGAAGACGGAATAGGCCATCTTCGCCAAAAGCAGGTTGCCGTGTGTCGAAAGAAAAGCTTCAAACTGCAGAACCTGCACAAGAAGCGACAACGTGAGGGCGGCCACCAAGGAAAACGCCACACCGTCGCAAATCTGCATGCCGAAGCGCAGCAGGCGCGTCACGACGGGCGAATGCCGCTCCCCGACGTGCAGGCTCCACACCGCCGCCCGTCGGCTGAGCCAAAGCGAAACCGCGAGCCCCAAGGCCGCCGCTGCCACAATCGCCGCGATCTGCCACAAAAACGCTTCGGTACCGATGGACGCCAGATGCGACTTCAGAAGAGTCACAAATTCATGAAATCCCGCCAATGAGGCGGCGGAGGCGGTATCTGCCGCTGCCGACATATCTGCTCCTTAAAGTGCTGCGGTAAGAATAGCCGCGACGTCCTCACGACCGATTGTTCGGAAGTGTCCCAAAACCCCGTGACGCGTCGCGAGTTCCGCAATCGTTTCAACCGGAATCTCGCCCACGCCGAGGTCGGAAAAACGGACGGGAAGCTTCATCTTCTGCTCAAAAACCGTAAATTTGGCAATGGCGAGTTCCACAAACGCTTCTTCGCCCACGATTTTCACATCGGCCGTCACGCCCATTACGTTTTTCGCGAACCGCACGAAGCGCTCGGGGTTCGTCGCCCACACGAAACGCATCCAAGCCGGAATAATCACCGCCAGCCCTTCGCCGTGCGTCACCCGGGAATTCCAGCCGCTCACGGCGTGTTCGATGCCGTGGCAGGCCCAGTCTTCTTCGACGCCAAGTCCGAAGAAACCGTTGTGGGCAAAAGTGCCCGCCAAACCGATTTCGCTCCAAGCCGCGTAGTCCTTCGGATCTTCCATCAGTTTAAGCCCGTTTTCCATGATGGTACGCAGGGCCGCCTCAGCTTGGGCCGACACGAATTCCACATCGGCCGTATTGGTGAAATAGCGCTCCATGATGTGGCTCATCATGTCGATGACGCCAGCGCTCACCTGTTTCTGCGGCAGCGTGAAAAAGAGTTCCGGATTGATCACGGCGGCCTTGGGGCGCACCAAGGGGCAACCGCACCCCAGCTTCTCTTCGCCTTCGCTTACCACCATGCGGATGCTCGATTCCGAGCCCGCAGCCGGAAT
>ERZ827156.4670-NODE-4670-length-10910-cov-19.508982_pt1 | contig 10910 bp, 10 predicted proteins | sample MGYA00519919_ERZ827156 | MGnify/ENA primary metagenome ERZ827156 (study PRJEB31778, sample SAMEA3449269) | human gut metagenome | biome: human gut; feature: human-associated habitat; material: faeces | place: United Kingdom | collected 2010/2012 ... | reverse complement strand
CTGCTGTTGTGTATCTGCTACACAGACAGGTAAGGAAATGCAGTTCTTCGGAGCTCGTGCAAACCTTGCTAAGTGTCTCCTGTACGCTATCAACGGTGGTAAGGATGAGAAGTTCCTTGACAAGAAGACAGGTAAGCCAATGCAGGTAGGTCCTGACTACTCTCCTATTACTTCTGAGTACCTTGACTATGATGAAGTACTTGCTAAGTACAAGCAGATGCTTGACTGGTTAGCAGGACTTTATGTAAATATCTTGAACCTGATTCAGTACATGCATGACAAGTACTACTATGAATCAGCAGAGATGGCATTGATCGATACAGATGTACGTCGTACATTTGCTACAGGTATTGCCGGATTCTCACACGTTATCGATTCCCTTTCAGCTATCAAGTATGCTAAGGTTAAGGTTATCCGTAACGCAGAGACAGGACTTGCAGAAGACTTCGAGATCGAAGGCGAGTTCCCTAAGTATGGTAATGATGATGACAGAGCAGATAATATCGGTGTATGGCTGCTTCATGAGTTCCTTACAGACATCAAGAAGAGACACACATACCGTAATTCAGAGCCTACAACATCTATCCTTACAATCACATCTAACGTAGTATATGGTAAGTTCACAGGTAACCTTCCAGATGGTAGACGTGCTTGGACACCATTTGCTCCAGGTGCTAACCCAAGCTACGGTGCTGAGACATCAGGACTTCTTGCATCTCTGAACTCAGTTGCTAAGATTCCTTATGAGTGGTCTTTGGATGGTATCTCAAATACTCAGACAATGAACCCATCTGCACTTGGTCATGATGAGGCTGAGAGAGCTGAGAAGCTTGTAAGCGCTATGGATGGTTACTTCGATCAGGGCGCTCACCACTTGAACGTAAACGTATTCGGTAAGGATAAGCTCCTGGATGCTATGGAGAACCCAGATAAGCCAGAGTACGCTAACTTCACAATCCGTGTATCTGGATACGCTGTTAAGTTTATCTCTCTTACACGTGAGCAGCAGCTCGATGTTATCAACAGAACATTCCATGACTCACTTTAATTAGAAGTTTGTCAAAAATGTTTTTGATAGATAAGTAATTCACTGGAGTCCCGGAGATACTATCTCCGGGACTTTTTATAAAAATAAAATTGTTAGAGGTGGAACATGCCGGAGAAGAAACAGATTTTAGGTTATATTCATTCAACAGAAAGCTTTGGAGCCGTAGATGGACCAGGTATCCGATTTGTAGTATTTTTGCAAGGCTGTAAGATGCGTTGTAAGTACTGTCATAACCCGGAGACGTGGAATCTGGTAACCGATTACACAAAGCTCTATGCTGATACAACGGATGATAAAGAACGAGAAGAACTCGAAAAGAAAATTGAAGAGAACACAAAACTGCTACTAGATAAAGGCGTCAAGGTTGAAGCGAGAACTCCGGAAGATCTGCTCAAGCAGGCACTTCGTTATAAGCCTTATTGGAAGGGTGACGGAGGAATAACCGTCAGCGGAGGCGAAGCGCTTCTGCAGATGGATTTTTTGATTGAATTCTTCAAGCTTGCAAAAGCACAGGGGATTCACACAACGATTGATACAGCGGGTAATCCATTTACAAGAGAGGAGCCTTTCTTCTCGAAGTTCAATGAACTGATGGCACTCACTGATTTGTTCCTGCTTGATATCAAGCAGATTGAGGACGACAAACACCGGGAGCTGACAGGGTTCTCGAATAAGAATATATTAGACCTGGCACAGTATCTCTCCAATCAGGGAAAGCATATGTGGATTCGACATGTCCTTGTGCCGGGCGTAACAACCGACGAAGCAGATCTGAAGAAGACGGCTGAGTTTATCAGGACTTTGAAGACGGTTGACCGGGTGGAGGTATTGCCATACCATAAGCTTGGAATCCAGGAGTGGGAGCGCCTTGGAATCCCTTATAAGCTGGAAGGAATCGATCCTCCAACGGACGAACAGCAAAAAATTGCAAGAGAGATTCTGGATGCAAAGTAAGAGTTGCACATAAGGGTCGCAAAAACAATATAAAAAAACAAATGAGACTGCGCAATATTCAGGAATATGAGTATTGTGCAGTTTTTTTGATATAGTTGATATAGGAAAAGATTATAACAAACAATCATTTTTATGTATGGCTGTCTGTATTGACATAACAGAGGAAGCACGTTATAATCTGAAACCATGAAAGGGAAATAAATAGTATATCAGATAGGAAAAGTAGGGTATAAAACCTGCGAGGGAAAGGAAGTACGTCTATGGCAATCATCCAGATACAAGATGTATCCAAAAAATTTCAGACAAAAGACGGCGAGATTGACGCGTTGAAGCATGTGACGCTCGACATCGAAGCCGGAGACATATATGGTATCATCGGTATGTCCGGTGCAGGAAAGAGTACACTCGTACGATGCATCAACCATATCGAAGTTCCGACTGAGGGAACGGTGATCGTGCAGGATAAGGATCTGAGCAAGCTTTCCGAGAAAGAGCTTCGCAAGCAGCGGGAACATATCGGCATGATCTTCCAGCATTTCAATCTGCTGATGCAGAAGTCCGTATTGGAGAATGTATGCTTCCCATTGTTCATTCAGGAGAAGTCGAAGGCAGAGGCAAAGAAGAAAGCGTATGAGCTTCTGGATATCGTAGGTCTGAAGGATCGTGCGAAAGCGTATCCATCCCAGTTATCCGGCGGACAGAAACAGCGTGTGGCAATCGCAAGAGCTTTAGCTTCCGATCCGCAGATTCTTCTGTGTGATGAGGCAACGAGTGCGTTAGACCCACAGACAACTTCTTCGATTCTCGCTTTGTTGAAGGATATCAATAAACGGTTTGGTATCACAATCGTCGTGATCACACACCAGATGGCAGTTGTCCGGGAGATCTGTAACCGGGTAGCAATTATGAAGGATGGACAGGTGGTCGAGAATGGAAGTACCGTGGAGATCTTCAATCATCCAAAGTCAGAGGTGGCACGGGATCTGCTCAGAAAGGATGATGGTGGAGATACCACCGGTGACGATCAGCAGACAGCAAACCAGATTCAGGACGGAACGAAGATACGAATCGTATTTACAGAGAACTCCGCATTTGAACCGGTCATTGCAAATATGATCCTGACATTTAAGGAGCCGATCAACATCCTGAAGGCAGCAACCAAGAATGTTGGCGGCGTGGCAAAGGGAGAGATGATATTAGAGATTCCGAATGGTTCCACGAATGTGAAAGCAATGGAACAGTATCTGATCGACCGGGGACTTGAGCTAGAAGAGTTGTCGGAGACAAAGACAGGAGGTGCGTTCTAATGTGGACAGAACAGGTTCGTTCCATGATTGGAACAGGTATTCTTGAGACGTTATACATGACAGTTGTTTCAACTGTATTTGGATATTTATTTGGACTGCCGATGGGAATTCTCCTCTGTATCACAGATAAAGAGGGATTGAAGCCAAATAAGGTGATATATAAGATTCTGGATGTAATCGCGAACATCGTGCGAAGCATACCGTTTTTGATCTTGTTGATCCTGCTGATTCCATTTACAAGATTGTTGCTTGGAAAAAGTTATGGTTCGACTGCAACGATCGTCCCACTGACAGCGGCGGCGATTCCATTTATCGCAAGAATGGTTGAGTCTTCGTTGAAGGAAGTCGATTACGGAGTCATCGAAGCAGCAAAGGCAATGGGCGCAAGCAACAGCAGAATCATCTTCAAGGTATTGCTTGTTGAGGCGAGAACTTCCCTGATCACAGGCGCAACGATTGCAATCGGAACCATCCTTGGATATTCCGCAATGGCAGGTGCAGTCGGCGGTGGCGGACTTGGAGATATCGCAGTCCGTTACGGATATTACCGGTATCAGACAGACATCATGCTTGTTACGGTGGCGTTACTGATCGTGATCGTACAGGTATTCCAGTCGGTTGGCATGTTCGTTGCAAACCGTCTGGACCGCAGAAAATAATGTGCAATATATGCGGGTATCGGAATGTGCACACCGGAACCTGCTTATATATAAAGTAATGGATCATTGGATAAAAGTTTTCAATGATTATAAAAACAGGAAAGAGAGGACATGAATTATGAAGAAATCAATTAAGAAATTACTCGCACTGACACTGACAGGTGCATTTTTGGTAGGAGCACTCGCAGGCTGCGGAAAGAGCGGCGAGGACGATAAGACAATCACAGTTGCAGCATCTGCAACACCACACGCTGAGATTCTGGAGTATGCAAAGGATAAGCTTAAGGAGCAGGGCTATGATCTGCAGGTGACTGTCTTTGATGACTATGTAAAGCCAAACGAAGTGGTAGAAAGCGGAGACTTCGATGCCAACTACTTCCAGCATGTACCATATCTGGAAAGCTTCAATGAGGAGAAGGGCACACACCTTGCAGTTGCAGGTAAGATCCACTATGAGCCATTCGGTATCTATCCGGGAACAAAGAAGAGCTTGGATGAGATCGCAGACGGCGATTCTATCGCAGTACCAAACGATACAACCAACGAGGCAAGAGCATTGCTTCTTCTGCAGGATAATGGCATCATCACATTGAAGGATGGCGCAGGTATCAACGCAACGGTCAATGACATCGCTGAGAATCCACATAATGTAAAGATTGTTGAGCTTGAGGCTGCACAGGTAGCCAGAGTTGTCGATGAGACAGCATTTGTCGTATTGAATGGTAACTATGCACTTGCTGCCGGTTTCTCTGTAGGAAAGGATGCCCTTGCATATGAGAAGAGTGATTCTGAAGCTGCTAAGACATATGTAAATGTAATCGCAGTGAAGGAAGGAAACGAGGACAGTGCAAAGATCAAGGCACTGGTAGATGTATTGAAGTCTGATGATGTGAAGAAGTACATCAACGACACTTACGATGGAGCAGTTCTTCCTTATGAGGAATAATCGGATTGGGTGGAACTAATAAGAATTTGTTATATACAAAATAAAAACATATAAACCACAGATAAACGCTCTGCTGTATGGGATGTATTCCATATGGCAGGGCGTTTTGTCGTTGCAGGAAGGTATAAATGATTATATGGAGAGGATATAAAATCTGTTATGAACACATGGAAATTGCTGAAAACAAAAAAATCTAAAGTAAATGTCTTTAATAAATAGAAAAAATAGAGAGAATTATCAATTTAACTCTTGTTTTTTTCGAGAAATGTCTATAAAATAGAAAACAGACGGTTTAAATGCATAATTTATACGATGCAAATAAATGTGAAAGGTATAAGGTAGCTGAAATGAAGAAATACAAGGATATGAGTAAAGACGAGTTATTGACATTAAAAGCCGCTCTTATGGAGGAATACAAGGAAGAACAGGCAAAGGGCCTCAGCCTCAATATGGCAAGAGGAAAGCCTGGATTCGCCCAGTTAGCACTTTCCATGCAGATGTTAGATGAGATTAATAGCAAATCTGATATGCGTACCTTGCTTGGAAATGATACAAGAAACTATGGAGATCTGGATGGTATCGGAGAGTGTCGTCAGCTTATGGCAGACATGATGGAAGTCAAGAAGGAGAACATCATCGTATATGGTAACTCCAGTCTGAACGTTATGTACGATACAGTTTCCCGTTCGATGACACACGGTGTCAATGGTTCGACTCCTTGGTGCAAGCTGGATAAGGTCAAGTTCCTCTGCCCGGTACCTGGATATGACAGACATTTTAAAATCACAGAGTTTTTCGGCATTGAGATGATCAACATCCCGATGAATTCCGATGGACCGGATATGGATCTGGTTGAGAAATACGTAAATAACGATGCCACAGTGAAGGGTATCTGGTGTGTGCCGAAATATTCAAATCCAACCGGAATCGTATATTCCGATGAGGTGGTAAGAAGATTTGCAGCATTAAAGCCGGCAGCCGAAGACTTCCGTATCTTCTGGGATAATGCATACTGCATCCATCATCTGTATAAGGATCAGCAGGCAGAAATCCCGAATATCTTAGAGGAGTGTGAGAAGGCCGGGAATCCGGATATGGCATATATGTTTGCTTCGACATCGAAGATTACATTCCCTGGTTCCGGTGTTTCTGCAATCGCAACTTCTACAACAAATGTAGAATTTATCAAGCAGCAGTTAACCGTACAGACAATCGGTCATGATAAGATCAATCAGCTCCGTCATACAAGATTCTTCAAGAATATTGACGGACTGAAGGCACATATGGAGAAACATGCGGATATCTTACGTCCGAAGTTCGAGGCAGTTTTAAATGCATTTGATCAGGAGCTTACAGGACTGGAGATCGGTTCGTGGGTAAAGCCGCTCGGTGGATATTTCATTTCCTTTGATGCACTCGAGGGCTGTGCGAAGAAGATCGTAGCAATGTGTAAGGATGCAGGCGTGGTACTGACAGGCGCCGGTGCAACCTATCCGTATGGCAAAGATCCAAAAGACAGCAATATCCGTATTGCTCCTTCGTTCCCATCTGTGGAAGAGATGGAAGCAGCATCGAAGATTTTCGTGCTTTGCGTGAAGCTTGCAAGTATCGATAAGTATCTGGAAGCATAAGCTTGCCAGGGCAATTATAGATAGAGTATTCAAATCCCGGTGTGAAAGCACCGGGATTTTTTGCAAAATGCTGGAATGAAATAATTTGATAACTGACATACTAATTTCAGAATGCGGAATCCGAAATACGAGAATAATCAGACATTTGATATATCAGAAATGCCAGAAGCAATTCTCGTATTTTTGATTCGTGAATAAATGGAGGAATTCGTATGAAGGATCGAATCGAGACATTGAAGGGATATTTGAAGCGGCTTGGAAATGGAGAACCGCTGGAAACAGTAAGAAAAGATTTTGTGGAAATATTTAAGGATGTTGATCCTGCGGAGATCATGAAGGCGGAACAGGAGATGCTTGCGGAGGGAACACCACTTTCTGATGTGCAGAAGCTGTGTGATGTACATGCCGCACTCTTTCATGGAAAGACGCGGGAGGAACAGATTGCGAATGCGGAAAGGGCAGTGCATGCGTCAACACTGCGGGAAGAGCGGGAGACAAAGACGCGGGAGCTGGCACAGATCAAAGGACATCCGCTGTGGCTGTTTGCAAATGAGAATGGTGCTCTTGCTATGCTGCTAGAACAAGCAGAGGAGAAGATCAAGGATGGCAGTGCGAATAAGAAGACGTTGGAATCATTGCGTGGCATCTCCATTCACTATGCGAAGAAGGGAGATCTTCTGTACCCGGTTTTGAATGTGCGGTATGGGATATCCGGACCGGCAAGTGTGATGTGGACGGTTGATGATGAGATCCGGGATGAGATTTCATTTCTTGCGAAGATGAATGATAAAGAATCCGAATGGCAGGAGCGGTTTGCAACGGTAGTAGCACGGGCGCAGGAAATGATCTACAAAGAGGCAAATATTTTGTTCCCCAATTGTGCAGCGAATTTCACGGAGGAAGAGTGGATCGGTATCTACCATGACCAGAAGGATTATGCGGTCTGTTTTGGCGTGGAGCCGGAGATCTGGAAGAAGGCAGAGGACAATCAATATGTGCCGGAGACGTCGCTCACAGAGACGGAAATCCGTATGCCGGGCGGACATCTGACGATTACACAGCTGATTGCACTTCTGAATACGATTCCGATGGAGATCACATTTGTGGATGTGGACAATATCAATCGATTCTTCAATGAAGGACCGAAGGATTTCAAACGTCCCGGAATGGCAATCGACCGGGAAGTATTCTCCTGTCACCCGCCGAAGATTGAAGCAACCGTGCGAAGAATTATTGGAGAATTCCGTGCAGGGGGATTGGACGAAGTGCCAATCTGGATGGATAAAAACGGAAAATGCATGCTTGTCAGATACATGGCGGTACGTGATAAAGAGGGGAAGTATTTCGGCACACTGGAGCTCGTGCAGGATATGGGATTTGCAAAGGAACATTTTCAACCGGAAAAGCGGCAGGAGGAGATATGGTAAGTGGAGAAATGGAAAATAGAGAGAGTAAGATCTCCCGGAAGTTATATTCCGGGAGATTTTTGAATGAGTGTAGTTATATTCGTAGATGGACTTTTGTCTGCAGATATGGTAATTTAGGGATAAGTTTAGAATAGATATAGCCATTCGTAAAATGGTACAGCGTATAACAGAGAAAAACATAATACAGGAAATTGAAAAACTGACGATATGAGGCAGACAAATGAATAAAATCGAAGAATATTACAATAAATTCAATGAGGAAAAAAGACTAAATTCCAGACATGGGCAGATCGAGTACCGCATCACGATGAAATATATTCATGATTATCTGGATGTGCGGATGCAGGAATTACAGGTTACGAACCGGGAAGATATCAGGATTCTCGATATCGGAGCCGGAACCGGACGTTACAGTGTGGCACTCTGTGAGGAAGGCTACGATGTGACGGCGGTAGAGCTGGTAAAGCATAACTTAGGAATATTGAAGCAGAAGAATAGCAATGTACATGCGATGCAGGGAAATGCGCTGCATCTGAAGAAACTGGAAGATAATACCTATGATCTGACACTTCTCTTCGGACCGATGTATCATCTGATGACGAAGGAGGAGAAGATTCAGGCGCTCTCCGAAGCGAAACGCGTAACGAAACCGGGTGGAATTATCTTAGTTGCCTATGTGATGAACGAGTATGCCGTGGTCGTATATGGGATTCAGGAGAATCATCTGGAGGAAAGTGTGAAGAATGGAACACTAGATGCGTCATATCATACGGTACCTGCGGAGGATAGCCTGTATGCATTTGAACGGATTGAGGACATCGACGGCTACAATCAAGCGGTTGGACTAAAGCGGTTGAAAATATTGTCACCGGATGGACCGGCAAATTATATCCGTCCGTTTGTGAATCAGTTAAGTGAGGAGAGCTACGAGCTTTTCGTGGCGTATCAGTTGAAGGTATGTGAGCGGCCGGATCTGATTGGCGCAGGGGCACATACGGTGGATATACTTCGTAAGGAAGTGTGATGAATAGAATGCGTGCATTGGATAGGATGAATCGGAACAAATATATGCCTGGTATAATGAAGTACAGTGATGTGTGTAGATTATCAGGCGATTACATAATGATGTAAGATATAAGGAGAAGATAAAACATGGAACAAGGAAGCTTGCCGGAGCGCTATCTGTCGCGTTCGGTGATTAAACATATACGAAGATTGAATCCGAAGCTTTCGGTATCGGCAGCAGTCGGAAATGATTATGCAAACCTGCATGGAAATGTAAGTGCAGATGGTATCGGAGATACGCCGTGGATCGCATGGGTGAAAGCGATGAATAATTTTGCGTGCTCCGGCGGACAGGTCGAGGGTGCACGTCTTACGATGCTCCTGCCGGGAAATGTAAAGGAATCATGGATCAAAGGCTATATGGCAGATTTCAATTCCTATGCAGAAGCAAAGGGCATACAGATCTTAGGTGGTCACACACAGGTGTCTGAAGTGTTTGCGCGGGCGCAGTTTGTTGTGACAATGCTTGGAACAGCGGGCGAGTACCATGCAAATAAAAAGAAGATCAAGCCGGGCTATGAGATCGTAATGACCGGGCATGCAGGCCTGATGGGCGCGGATATAATTCTGAAGAAAAAATGGGAAGAACTGCATATGCGGTTCCCGGATTTCTATCTGGATATGGCAAGTGTCAAGGAGGATGCGTATAGCATTGCGGATGCGGCGCGGAAGATTGCAGATTCCGGCATGGATATCTGCTATATGCATGATGGCTCATCGGGTGGTGTCTATGGTGCCCTGTGGCAGATGGGCGTCTGGATGGATAAGGGCTTTGAGGTACAACATGTAGATATTCCAATCCGACAGGAGACAATTGAAATCTGCGAGTTCTTCAATATCAATCCGTATCTCCTAGATGCAACCGGGTGTTTGTTTGCAGTCGTGGAAGATGGAAAGATGCTGGTGGAATATCTGGCAGAACAGGAAATCGAAGCCGCCGTGATCGGTGTTGTGACAGAGAAAAAAGAGAAGCTGATCGTGGTAAATGAGCTGGAACACCGGTGCCTGTCTCCGGTGAATGGGGATGAGATACATAAGGTATTGTAAATGAGAACAAGTGGACTTACAAATGAGTAACAAAAGAGGAAAACAATTAAATAAATATGTACCGGACTATGTGTTATATGATCTGGAGACAACCGGAATCTCTGCAAACTACGATGAGGTAATTGAGATCTCCGGCGTGAAGGTGCGTGGCGGTAAAATCATCGATGAATTCAGCACACTTGTTAATCCGGGACGAACGATTCCGTATGGTGCCAGTGCGGTCAATCACATCTATGATGAGATGGTGGCAGATGCACCGGAGTTTGAAGAAGTGTTACCGTTGTTCCTTGCATTTATCGGAAATGATATTCTGGTTGGACATAATATTGCGGCGTTTGATATGAAGTTTCTGTATCGGGACTTTGAGAAATATATGGGATTGATACTTCCAAATGATTTCGTGGATACATTGTGCCTTGCAAAAATCGTATTCCCGGATTGGAAGCATCGGAGACTGGGTGATCTTGCGAACTATTATGGCATCTCTACGGTGGGTGCACACCGCGCATTGACAGATTGTAAGATGAACCAGAAGGTATTTGAATTACTTGGAAAAGAGTTGTCTGGGGAAGGAACGATGGATGTACGGCAGAATGTTAAGACCTGTCCGAAATGTGGAATGATGATGGTAAAACGAAAAGGAAAATTCGGCGAGTTCTGGGGGTGTAAGGGATTCCCGGATTGCCGGTATACGGAGAATATTTAAGGTGCGGATAACTTTTGAAAAATTTGGGAAAACAAATTAATCAAAAAGGAATGAATTATACGCTGTTTAAGGCTTGTAGACAGTTTTATAAAGTATATCCTCAAATTGGTTCGACAGTGT
>ERZ827156.4669-NODE-4669-length-10916-cov-3.049627_pt1 | contig 10916 bp, 5 predicted proteins | sample MGYA00519919_ERZ827156 | MGnify/ENA primary metagenome ERZ827156 (study PRJEB31778, sample SAMEA3449269) | human gut metagenome | biome: human gut; feature: human-associated habitat; material: faeces | place: United Kingdom | collected 2010/2012 ... | reverse complement strand
ATATTTCGGGGCATTACAAAATCGCTTTAAAAAGTATAAAGAAGGAATGGAACAGGTCCTTACCGCAAGTTCAAAAGGCGATGCGGATGGTGCAACGGAGGCAATCAATGTGATACAGAAACCTTCGGAAGATTATCTTGCAAAGAAAATCAGCAGTCTGATTGCTATGCGGAAACAGGCAATGAATCATTCATTACAAGTACAGCAGGCAGAATATGAATTTTCAAGGAATTCTGCTATTGTATTCGTTGCAGTTTCAATGCTTATGATTTTGTTTTCTCTTTGGATTTGTGTGAAAGGGATTGTAGGACCGATGCACTATATCAGTCACACATTGCAGAAAATGGTGGCAGATATTGAAAAAAATCAGGGAGATCTTTCTGTAAGATTAAAGATTTCAGGAAAAGATGAGATTGGTAAAGTTGGAAGGAATGTAAATGCATTTATTGATACGCTTCAAAATGTTATGGGACGGATTACAGACAGTTCTTTGCGTATGAACCAGATTATCCGGGAGGTGGATGACAAGGTACGTAGTTCAAACGAAAATTCGGATGATATTTCCACTGCCATGGAAGAATTATCGGCATCCATGATTTCCGTTGCAGATATGGTTTCCGGGATTACAAAAAATATGAAAGAAGTGGAAGATCGTACGAAAGAACTTTCGGAAAAATCGGATGGTCTTTTATCCTATTCAGATACGATGGATCAGAACGCGGATAAACTCAAAAATGATGCAATTTTAAATAAAAAAAATACGGGAGAAATTGTCACTGATATTATCGGAAAACTGCAGACAACAATTCAGGAAAGTAAAAAAGTAGAAAAAGTCAGTGAACTTACTAATGATATTTTAAATATTGCAGATCAGACCAATCTGCTTGCATTAAATGCATCCATTGAGGCAGCACGTGCAGGGGAAGCAGGACGTGGTTTTGCAGTAGTTGCCTCTGAAATTGGTAAATTATCGGAATCCAGCAGGGACGCAGCGGTTAATATCCAGTCCATCAATAGTACCGTGATTGGAACCGTGCAGGAATTGATAAAAAATGCTAACGCGCTGGTAACTTATATGGAACAGAATATACTTCCGGATTATGACAATTTTGTGTGCGCTGGGGCACAGTATAATGATGATGCAGTCTATATTAATGAAGTGGTTGAGAAGTTTCATCAGATGGCGGCAGATTTAAAACAGCGCACCGAGTCAGTAATGGAATATATTTCACAGATTCAGAGGGCGGTAGAAGAAGGCTCTGAAGGTATTAATCTTGCTGCAAAAAATACAGCCACGCTTTCCGAAGAAATTTCACACATTTCCAGCCAAATCATGCATAATAAAAAAATAGCTGATGTACTCAGTGAAGAAGCAGAACACTTTATTTAATAAAGGACACAGATGGAGAAGGTATGAAACGAAAAATTGCAATTATTGCAGACGGATGGCGCAGACATATTACATATGTCTGGATTCGGGGATGCAGGAATTACATCAAAGAACATGAGCTGGATATAGAAATTTCGGTATTTCACAGTTTCGGAAATTTCAGCAGGGATGAAAAATTCAATGCAGGAGAATACAATATCATCCATCTGCCGGATTTGTCACAGTTTGATGGTATTATTCTGGAAGTTACGAATATGCTGAATCAGAAAAAGAGGCAGCAGATCATACGGATTATTCAGGAGTCCGGGGTACCGGCAGTATCGCTGCTTGAAAAAATTCCGGGATTGTATCATGCAGGACTGGACAATTACGCAACAATGGAACAGATGGTGGAGCATCTGATAGTGGCCCATTCCTGCAAAACATTAAACTATGTGGGAGGACCGGCAGACAGCCAGGAAAATCTTTTGCGTCGGCAGGCTTATGAAGATGTCCTGCAAAGATATGGAATTCCGCTTGAAAATGACAGAATCTGGAATGAAAGCTATGAAGTGGAGAGCGGTGTCCGTGCATTCATACATTTTCAGGAAAAACATCTGCTGCCGGATGCCTTTGTCTGCGCAAATGAGAATATTGCGGTGGGGCTCTGCCATCAGGCACAGCAGGAAGGATTTAAAATTCCGGCTGATTTTTGTGTGACAGGATTTGATAATTTTGATAAAGCATCTTATTACAGACCGCGGATTACGACGGTGTCATACGAGAGAGAAGTCATTGCTGAGGCAGCCATGGATCTTTTGGTACAGATCTGGGGGCAGAATACAACAGCTGACTGTAAAACGGTTCCTGTACAAATGTTGTTTCAGGATAGTTGTGGCTGTAAACCAGAACAGGTAAGAAGCAGGAGTGAATATATTGAAGACCGGATTTTTCAGGAAGTGAGGGAAATTGATCTTCACAATGAGATTATGGAATTAAAGCACAATCTTATCGAGTGTGAAGATTATAAGCAGATGGCACAGTATTTTACAAAATGTGTCTGTGGTCTGCGTTGTAAAGGCGTGCGTATCTGGATGAATCAGGATCTGGTGGAGGAATCATTGAGCGATTCCATGGGTGAGGCTTCTTATATTACAGATGGATATCCGGATACCATGCACGTGATCTGTGAAAAGGGAATGGAGCAGGAATATTCATTGTATGTGTATGCACCACTGCATTTCCGGGAGCGGGAAGTAGGGTATGTTGTTCTGGCAGACTGCGATTATATGCTTGAAAATCAGTTCTTGTTTGAAACAATGAATACGTATCTGGAATCCCTGGAATATCTGTATCGCAAACTCAGGCTTCGAAAAGCAAACGAAAAATTATCCCGGTTGTATGTGCTGGATTCTCTTACAGGGTTGTATAACCGTATGGCATACCAGGAGTTTGCAGAGCCTTTGTATGAAAAATGCAGATTGCAAAAAAAACCGGTGACGGTTATGTTCATTGACGCGGATCATCTGAAATATATCAATGATACGTTTGGGCATGATATGGGGAATCTGGAAATTCGTGGGATAGCAGATGGGATTCGTAAAGTATTTCCGCCGGAAGCCGTTTCCATGCGGTACGGTGGAGATGAGTTTGTTGTACTGCTTCCGGGATGTGAAAAAGCGCAGGCTGAAAGTTTAAAGGCAGCGTTTTTAAAAGCATTGGATGAAATATCAAAAAGTCTTCATGCTGAATTTGATGTGGAAGCGAGTATCGGATATGAGGTAGTTCTCTGCGGGGAAAAAAGTCTCAATGAATGTATCAATAATGCGGATGAAAAAATGTATCAGTTTAAAAAAGCGCGGAAAGCACAGCGCGAATAAGTGCTGTTTCTGGGAACCGGATGTCCGGTTCCCATTTTTTCTGAAATGATTGCAAAAGTACGGAAAATACCGTAAAATATAGGAATGAAGATCCCCGGAGTATGGCACGGATGGTTCATTTGCCAAGTGTTGGATCAGACTTCCCTATGCAGTGGAACCGGACGAATTTACCTACGGTGGTACTTATTACCGGGAGCATGGACCGCGGATCGGTGACAACTGGGTAAATATAGCGGTGGCATGCTAAAAGTAGTTTTCAGAAAGAGAGAATAGAACATGAAGAAGCGAATCATTTCCGTGCTGCTTGCAACAGTGTTTGCGCTGTCTGTGATTGGATGCGGAACGAAAGATACAAAGGAACAGGATGCCTATCGGCAGTATGGAATTACCTGCATGGAGAGCGGAAAGTATGAAGATGCGGTCAAGGCATTTCAGAATGCGCTTGGAGAGTCGATCGGACATATCGGGGAGAAAGAACTGGATATCTGTTTTTACAAGGCAAAAGCACAGGCACTGGACGGAAAGACAAAAGATGCACTTGCAACGTATAATGCCATTATCAAATATAATAAAGATGCACGCGCATACTATCTGCGTGGAGATCTTTATATGGATATGGGAGAAGAAAAAAAGGGCAGGGCAGATTTTGAGAGTGCTGTGCAGCAAGGCAAAAAAAATTATGAAATCTACATTGGAATCTATGAGTCTTTAAGCCGGCACGAGAAAAAGGATGAGGGACAGAAATATCTGTCTGCTGCGATGGAGATCAAAGGGGATAAACCGGAAGACGAACTGTATAAAGGAAGAATCAGTTATCTGCTCGGTGAAAACAAAGATGCCATCAGTTATCTGGAAAAAGCAAAAGAACATAAGCAGATGCTGGCATCGTATTATCTGGGACTTGCATATGATGCCAATGGAGATTCGGACAAGGCAAAGAAATGTATCGCGGAGTATATAAAGAGTGGAGTGGCTACATCCTATGATTTGTATGAACTTGGCATGCAGGAGATGCAGGATGGAAATTATAAGAATGCACTGACTTATTTTAATTCCGGTCTGGAACTGGAGAAAGTGCCGAATAAGCAGAATCTCATGAAAAGTGCCATTGCGGCATATGAGTACAGTGGCGACTTTGATTCCGCGAAAAAGATGATGAAGGAATATTTAAAGGCTTATCCGGATGATGAGGAAGCAAAACACGAGAATACATTTTTGGAGACTAGATAATGGGTGAACCAATTGTTTTAGAAGATTTTAAAGAGAGAGTTATTCTGGTGGGTGTAAGTGAGCAGGATGGAGACGATGCAGAGGATTCGCTCGCTGAGCTTGCCGAACTGGTAAAGACTGCGGGGGCATCGGTTGCCGGTACGCTGATCCAGAAACGGGAGCTGATCCATCCGGGAACCTATGTGGGAACCGGAAAAGTAGCAGAGATTGCAGAACTTTTAGAGCACACGGGGGCAACGGGAATTGTCTGTGATGATGAATTGTCCCCTGCGCAGTTAAAAAATCTGGAGACGATGTTAAATACCAAGGTGATGGACCGGACGCTTATCATACTGGATATTTTTGCAGCCCGTGCAACAACCAGTGAGGGAAAAATTCAGGTTGAGTTTGCTCAGCTGAAGTACCGCCTGAGCAGATTAACCGGACTTGGCAGATCCATGTCCCGTCTGGGTGGTGGAATCGGTACCCGTGGACCGGGAGAAAAAAAGCTTGAGATTGACCGCCGTCTGATCAATGACAGGATTGCACAGCTCAACCGGGAATTAAAAGAAGTGGTCAAACACCGCGAAATTGCCAGAGCAAAAAGAGAGCGCAATGCAGTTCCGGTTGTGGCAATTGTCGGATATACAAATGCCGGAAAATCCACCCTCCTGAATCATCTGACGGACGCAGAGGTTTTAGAGGAGGATAAACTGTTTGCAACGCTGGACCCGACGACACGGATGCTGGAGCTGGAAGGACACCAGCAGGTGCTGCTGACGGATACGGTAGGTTTTATACGGAAACTGCCGCATCATCTGATTGAGGCATTTAAAAGTACACTGGAAGAAGCCAAATATGCGGACTATATTATTCATGTAGTGGATGCTTCCAATCCGCAGCGCGACAAGCAGATGTATATCGTCTATGAGACACTTGATCATCTTGGCGTTAAAAATAAAAAAATTCTGACGCTTTTTAATAAGATCGATATCAGAACCGATGATGACCCACTGCAGGATTTTCGTGCGGATCATGTTCTTCAGATTTCCGCAACGGAAAATGCCGGACTGGATGCAGTAAAAGATGTGCTGCAGGAAATGTTAAGAGAAGATAAAATTTATATTGAACGCGTGATTCCCTATGCGCAGGCAGGTGTATTGCAGCTTGTACGAAATAAGGGAGAACTTGTCTCAGAAGAGTATGTGCCGGAAGGAATTTCCATTCGGGCATATGTCCCTATGGAGGTATACGGAAAACTGTAATCGCTGTGTGTGAAATTTTATAATCCTTTCTTTTGGCTATGGTTTTAATGGAAATAAATGAAAAAATAAGTAAACAACAGGAAATACAAGTCGGAACAGGTAACTTTTTGGGAAATTAATGGGAATAGGAAATTGTGGAATATGGATGGATTTCCTAAAATATAGGCATCTAATGATAATATGATTTTACAGGAGGACAGTCAGGATGTCAGATGTTGTTGAAAAACAGCCGTTAACCGAAGATTACCTGAAGAAGATGGATGCCTACTGGCGCGCAGCCAATTACCTTGGTGCCGCACAGTTATATCTGCTGGATAATCCACTTCTTCGAGAGCCGCTTACCAGAGATCAGGTAAAGAAAAAGATTGTTGGTCACTGGGGAACCGTACCGGGACAGAACTTTGTCTATGTACATTTAAACCGTGTGATCAAAAAGTATGATCAGGATATGATTTTAATTTCCGGTCCGGGACACGGCGGAAACTTCTTTGTTGCCAATACTTATCTGGAAGGTACCTATAGCGAGGTATATCCAAATATCGGAGAAGATATGGATGGACTGAAGAAACTGTGTAAGCAGTTCTCTTTCCCGGGAGGAATCTCCAGCCATGTAGCTCCGGAAACTCCGGGTTCCATCAACGAAGGTGGTGAGCTGGGATATTCCCTGGCACATTCGTTTGGTGCGGTATTTGATAACCCGGATCTGATTGCTGCCTGTATCGTGGGAGACGGTGAGTCCGAGACCGGACCTCTTGCAACTTCATGGCAGTGTAATAAGTTCTTAAATCCGGAGAGCGATGGAGCGGTTCTTCCAATCCTTCATATGAATGGATATAAGATCAGTAATCCAACCATTCTTGCACGTATTTCTCATGAAGAACTTGAGCATTTCTTTGATGGATGCGGATGGAAACCATATTTTGTAGAGGGCGATGATCCAATGACCATGCACCGCAAGATGGCAGAGACACTTGATACCGTTATGGACGAAATCAAGGCGATCCAGAAGAATGCAAGAGAAAACCACGATACCACAAGACCAAAGTGGCCAATGATTGTACTTCGTACTCCAAAGGGATGGACAGGACCAAAGGTTGTAGACGGAAAGCAGATCGAGGGATCTTTCCGTGCGCATCAGGTTCCGATCATGATGGACAAACCGGAGCATCTGGAAATGTTAAAAGAGTGGTTACTCAGCTACCATCCGGAAGAATTGTTTGATGAGAATGGAAAACTGATTCCGGAACTGAAAGCACTTGCACCGACCGGAGACCGCAGAATCGGTTCTAACCCACATGCAAACGGTGGTAAGCTCTTACGTGACTTAAGACTTCCAGATTTCCGTGATTATGCACTTGATGTTCCGGCGCCGGGAAGCGTTGAGGCACAGGATATGGTAGAACTTGGCGGATTTGTCCGTGATATCTTCAAACTGAATGAGGATTCCAAGAACTTCCGTATTTTCGGACCGGACGAGACAATGTCAAACCGTCTGATGAAAGTCTTTGAGGAGACAAACCGTGACTGGAACAATGAAAAACTGGATTCCGATGAATTCCTTGCTACAGATGGCCGTGTTATGGATTCTATGTTAAGTGAGCATATGTGTGAGGGATGGTTAGAGGGATATCTTCTGACAGGACGTCATGGATTCTTTGCAAGTTATGAAGCATTTATCCGTGTGGTAGATTCTATGTGTGCACAGCATGCAAAGTGGTTAAAGGTATGTAATCAGCTTCCGTGGAGACAGTCCATTGCTTCCCTGAACCTGATTCTTACATCCAATGTATGGCAGCAGGATCACAATGGATTTACCCATCAGGACCCGGGATTTTTAGATCATATTGCAAATAAGAAGGCAGATGTGGTACGTCTTTATCTGCCACCGGATACCAATTGTCTGCTGTCCTGCTTTGATCACTGCATCAGAAGCCGCGATTATGTGAATGTGCTTGTTACATCCAAGCATCCGAGACAGCAGTGGCTGACTATGGAACAGGCAGTAAAGCATTGTACACAGGGTATCGGCATCTGGGAGTGGGCAAGTAACGACCAGGGACAGGAGCCTGATGTGGTTATGGCATGCTGTGGAGATACTCCGACACTGGAGACATTAGCAGCAGTTACGATTTTAAGAAAGGCAATGCCGGAGATTAAGATTCGCGTGATCAATGTTGTCGATCTGATGAAACTTGAGCCAAGCACCAAGCATCCGCATGGTCTGACAGATGCAGAGTACGATGCACTGTTCACCAAAGATAAGCCAATCATCTTTGCATTCCATGGGTATCATACACTGATCCACGAGCTGACCTATCGTCGTACCAACAGAAATATTCATGTATACGGATATCAGGAGGAAGGAACCATCACAACACCATTCGATATGCGTGTACAGAATGAGATTGACCGTTTCCATCTGGTAAAGAGCGTAATTGAGCATCTTCCACAGTTAGGAAATCGTGGCGCTTATCTGACACAGAAAATGAATGACAAGCTTGTAGAACACAAGCAGTACATTCATGAGTATGGTGTTGATATGCCGGAGATCCGTGACTGGAAATGGGATTTATAAAATAAAATATCAACAGGATTCTTTGCGGAACTGTGCCGGAGTCATCCGGTGCCGTTCCGTAAATATTTTGTAGAAATATCCTTTGTTTTTGTAGCCGACTTCGGCAGCAATCGCATCGATTGTCAGTCTGGTGTGCAGCAACAGTTCTTCGGCTTTCTGCAGACGCAGATGCTGCAGATATTCCGTATAAGTCATTCCGGTCCGGTTTTTCAGTAACCGGTTGAAATAATCTTCCTGAAAATGGAATTCTTCACAGAGCATTCGTATGGAAATGTTTTTCATATGCTGCTTCATATAATCAGAAATTTCTTCATATAAAATCCAGTTCATTTTCTGTCGCAGTTTTTTTGACAGCGAAAATTCATATTGTGTATTTAAAATACGAAAAATGCGCAGGAGAAGTCCCCGACAGATGATCGGAGAAGCCTCATCATGACGCTGTAATTCCAAAAGAAGTGATGTCATGGTTTCATCCATCTGTGAGACTGCCTCCTCTGCCTGAGGGAGAAAATGCAGATATTGCTGGAGCGATTTCTGTTCCATCAGTGCCATCTTCAGGAACGAGCTGATACGCTCTGTTGTAATCTGCCGTTTCATAATGTCCTGAAACATCACATTGGTAATGCCAAGAAACAGAAGTGTGGCAGAAGTTCCTTCCATGATTTCCTGATGCAGACAGTTTTTGTCGATCAGGCAGACTTCACCCCGGTGAAAAGTAAATTCATTGCCCAGAATTTTCTGCCGGTATTCTCCGTCAATGATATAAAACAATTCCAGATATTCGTGTGAGTGCATCTGCGTGCGCATGCCGGGTGTAAACTCTTTTTCATAAAGGAACGAGGGCTGGGAGGGCAGAATCGTTGCAGAAAGCATATGTCCGTCATGAATATCCCACAGCAGGGAAAACAGATGTTCATTTTCCGGAAGCGGATAGGTTTTGACAACGCTTTCATGAGCCGAATATTCCGGATGCAGAATCTGAAACCGGCTGAAGTTATCCGGGATCTGTGTATTTGCACTCTGATAAATCAAATGTTTTGTAAAATTCTTCAAATCCATGGAACGTCTCCTGTAAAAAATTACTCCACCATGGAGGTGGAGTAATTGTAAGTGTATGTTTTTGCCTGTTATTTATTTCATGGCATTTTTCTTGGCGATGGAAGCACGCTTGCGCATCGTAGGATCCAGAATTCTCTTGCGGATACGCAGGCTTTCCGGAGTTACCTCAAGAAGCTCGTCGGTATCAATGAAGTCAAGAGCCTGCTCTAAGCTTAATTTGCGAGGCGGAACCAGAGTCAGTGCCTCATCTGCAGAAGAGGAACGTGTATTGGTCAGATGCTTTTTCTTGCAGACATTTAACTCAATATCTTCGGCTTTGGAACTCTGTCCGATGATCATACCGGAATATACTTTTTCGCCAGGTCCGATAAAGAGCGTACCACGCTCCTGTGCGGAGAACAGACCGTAAGTTACGGATTCACCGGTCTCAAATGCAATCAGGGAACCGGTAGAACGGTAAGCAATCTCACCGCGGAATGGCTCATATCCGTCAAACATGGTATTGATGATACCGTTTCCTTTGGTGTCGGTCATGAACTCCCCACGATATCCGATCAGACCACGGGAAGGAATCTTAAACTCTAAGCGGGTATAACCGCCGGCAATGGAACCCATATTTAAAAGTTCACCCTTCCGCTGCTGCAGTTTGGAGATAACGGCGCCGGTAAATTCATCCGGTACATCCACGTAAGCAAGTTCCATTGGCTCAAGTTTTTTGCCATTCTCATCGTAGTGATAGAGAACCTCGGCTTTGCTGACTGCAAATTCATATCCTTCACGGCGCATATTCTCGATCAGGACGGACAGATGCAGCTCACCACGGCCGGATACTTTTAAGCTGTCCGGGCTGTCGGTTTCTTCGACACGGAGAGAAACATCGGTATTTAACTCACGGAACAGTCTGTCGCGGATATGACGGGAAGTGACATATTTTCCTTCCTGACCGGCGAGAGGACTGTCGTTTACGATGAAATTCATGGAGATAGTCGGCTCAGAAATCTTCTGGAACGGAATAGCTACCGGATTTTCCGGAGAACAGATGGTATCTCCAATGTGAATGTCCGCAATACCGGAGATGGCTACGATGGAACCGATCTTTGCTTCACTGACATCTACTTTATTTAAACCATCGAACTCATACAGTTTGCTGATGCGGACTTTCTCAAGTTTGTCCGGATCGTGATGGTTGACAACGACTGCTTCCTGGTTGACTTTCAGGGAACCGTTGTCGACTTTACCGATACCGATACGGCCAACGTATTCGTTGTAATCGATGGTACTGATTAAAACCTGTGTGTTGGCATCCGGATCTCCGGTCGGGGCCGGGATATAGTTTACGATCGTCTCGAAAAGAGGAGTCATGTCCTTCTTTTCATCGTCGAGATTGTACATAGCGTATCCGTCTCTTGCGGAAGCGTAGATGAACGGACAGTCAAGCTGCTCATCGGAAGCATCCAGATCCATGAAAAGCTCTAACACCTCATCAATCACTTCTGCAGGGCGCGCTTCCGGACGGTCGATCTTGTTGATGCAGACAATAACATGCAGGTTCAGTTCGA
>ERZ827156.4666-NODE-4666-length-10934-cov-2.704477_pt1 | contig 10934 bp, 9 predicted proteins | sample MGYA00519919_ERZ827156 | MGnify/ENA primary metagenome ERZ827156 (study PRJEB31778, sample SAMEA3449269) | human gut metagenome | biome: human gut; feature: human-associated habitat; material: faeces | place: United Kingdom | collected 2010/2012 ... | reverse complement strand
CCTTTGCCTATACCTATATGTTCCCATTATTTATGGTCATCATTCTGTATATGGATATGCGTATGTGTCTTGGAATCTTTCTGGTTACGTTGCTTGGCAACATCGGATTCGTTGCATACCGCGCCATTACAGTAGGTTATGAAGCCTCTCAGATCGCAGATGTGGAAATACAGATTGCCAGTATCCTTCTGACAGGTATCTTCATGATCGTGGCAGGTAAGGCTGTCCAGAAGGTCAATCGTGTAAAACTGTCTCAGATTCAGGAACAGTCAGAAGCATCCGCTGCCCTTTCCGAAAACATCATACAGACAGCCAGACAGATGTCTCAGGAAATATCCGATGTATCCACACAGGTTCTGGAAATGGGTTCTTCCATGAACCAGATGCACGATTCCATGGAACAGGTAACACAAGGCAGTACAGAAAATGCAGAGTCTGTTCAGAACCAGCTGCTAAAGACTGAACAGATTCAAAAATATATTGATACCGTCAAGGATGCTGCACAGCAGATTGAAGCTAATATGGAAGGAACTGCACAGGATGTATCAGATGGCCGCAAAAGAATTGATATTCTATCCAACCAGATTGACAAATCCATGGAAGCAAACCAGCAGATGATCACACAGATGGATGCTCTGAGTCAGTATGCAGGACAGATGAACACTATCATCGAAACCATTACCAGTATTGCCAACAGCACCGGTATGCTGGCTCTTAACGCAAGCATAGAAGCTGCCCGTGCAGGAGAAGCAGGCAGAGGATTTGCTGTTGTAGCAAGTCAGATATCCACTCTGGCAAGCCAGACCAAGAGCGCTACTGTCAACATCACAGAACTGATCAACCATATCAATACAGAGCTGGAATCTGTCCGTTCTGCGGTAAATATCGTTGCAGACAGTAACCAGCAGAACAGAGAGAGTACAAAGGCTGTATCCGGTAACTTCAATCATATTATGGAAGGCACAGATACCGTTGTGGCACAGGCACAGGAGCTTATGGGCATTGTAGATGACCTGTTCAGTGCCAATCGTGAAATTACTGAGAATATCCAGACTATCTCAGCCATTACCGAGGAAGTCTCTGCTCATGCAAACGAAACATATCACGCCTGCGAGCAGAATTCCATACTGGTCAATCACGTATCTTCTATCGTTTCTTCTCTGAACGAGAATGCAGCGAAATTACAGAATACCAAATAACATCATTGGAGAGACATCATGCGGATTACTATTTTTTCTTTTACACATAATGGCGCTGCTCTGGCAGCGTCTCTTGCAAAAGACCTGATACAGAGCGGACATCTGTGCCAGGCTTTTACTATGCCAAAATATGCAGCCGAATTTCATCTGCAAGCCATAGGAAAGTCCGTTAAGGATTTAACAGGCCCGTTTTTCTCTTCCGAGGATGCACTGATCTATATCGGGGCGTGCGGTATCGCTGTACGGGCTATTGCACCCTTCCTTCAGGATAAGACCTGTGACCCCTGTGTCCTTTCCATTGATGAGCAAGGGCGCTATGTCATTTCACTGCTCTCCGGCCATATCGGCGGCGGCAATGAACTGGCAATACAGGCTGCATCCTTGCTTGGTGCTGCTCCCATTATTTCTACTGCAACAGACTTGAATCACAAATTTGCAGTAGACGTTTTTGCCACGAAAAATCACCTGAAAATATCAGATATGACACTTGCAAAGAAAATATCCGTTGCTATACTGGATGGTGAAAAAACAGGTCTTAGCGGTATCATTCCACAAGGCAGTTTACCAGATGAACTGACTTTGAATCCGAATGAGCTTCCCACACTTGGTATCTGTATCAGTCCTTTTACAGATCAAAAGCCCTATACGGAGACGCTCCACCTGATTCCCCGTCAGACCGTTCTGGGAATTGGCTGCCGCAAGGGCATCTCACCAGAAGATATGGAAGCTTTCGTGGAACGCATATTACACGAGCAGCATATTTCTCCCGATTCTCTATTGGCTATTGCCAGTATTGACTTGAAAGAAAAGGAACCCTGCATGATACAACTGTCACGTAAATATCAGATTCCTTTTCATACGTATGATGCCCATACATTATCTCAGGTGCGGGGACAGTTCAGCTCATCTGCATATGTGAAAACTGTTACCGGTGTGGATAATGTATGCGAGAGAGCCGCCCTTGCCTGTTCCGGAGCCGATACCCTTACTTTGCATAAAACCATTGATTCAGGTAAGACTCTTGCTATCGCAATGGCGCCCATACAGTTATACTTTTAGAAAGGACGTAATTCATCATTATGGAAAACTATCTCATATTTGCCGGAACGACAGAAGGCAGAGAATTGACGCAATTTCTGCTGAATATGATAAATGAAGAACATCTGCAGATGCATCTGACTGTATGCATTGCCACAGATTATGGCAGACTGATGCTGCCGGAGCATAAAGCACTGACAGTACTGGCTTCCAGACTCAATGAGCAGGATATGGAGAAGCTCATGAGCAGAAATACTTTTGACTGCATTCTGGATGCGACTCATCCCTACGCCGTACTTGTCTCTGAGAACATCCGAAACGCCGCTGCTGCCAAGAACATTCCTTATATAAGGATTATCAGACCGGATAATACTCCTATTGATACGGATTCCAATATTGTATTCGTCCATACGATGCAGGAAGCCGTCTCCTATCTGGAGCAGACAAAAGGAAATATACTGTCCACTACAGGAAGCAAGGAATTACCTCTTCTGCGTGAACTTCCCGATTATGAGGAACGTGTCTATGCCAGAATCCTCCCCAATCCGCAGATGGTATCTGATTCCTACGAAATGGGCTTTAAAGGACAGCATCTGATCTGTATGCAGGGACCTTTTACAGAAGAATTGAACACCGCTCTTATCCATCAATTCCATATTTCTTATGTACTGACTAAAAATTCCGGGGCAAATGGCGGTTTTGCCGAGAAAATAAAAAGCGCAGAACAGACCAATACTACTCTGGTAGTCATCGGTCGTCCTGCGGAACAGACAAAAGGCTATTTATTAGAAGACGTTTGTGCGGTATATCGCAAGCATCATTCCTTTGCTCCACTGTTTACCACTCAATCATCCGACGGGCACTGATTCCTTTCTCATAAGGATGCTTACACATCTTCATTTCCGTCACATAATCAGCCAGCTTCAAGAGCTCTTCTCCCGGATTCCTGCCTGTCATGACTACTTCCAGCGTCCCAGGCTTATTTTGAAGGAAATGGACAACCTCCTTCTCCTCCAGAAAGCCTGCGCTGATTGCAGCCATAATCTCATCCAGCACCAGCAGATCATACTCTTTTTGTTGCACCATAGTAATAATCTGCTGGAATCTGTTCTGATAATAGGTTTTCGCTTCCAGCTTTTCCTCTTCATTCATTTTACTTGTAAACTTCACCTTGTCATAACATGACATCAGTGTCACTTTTTCCAGTTTTTCCAGAATCCTTCTCTCACCGGAGTTGTCTCCCTTCAGGAACTGGAAGCACAGTACTCTTCCGCCCTGTCCCGCACACCGGATCATCAGCCCCACCGCACAGGTTGTCTTCCCCTTACCATCCCCACAATATATATGAATCAGACCCTGTTCCATTCAAAATCACCCTTCTCTCTTATAATAGATACTTGCGAAACGCACTATTAAGTATGCAGAATTGTACAGCTTTAACAAATGCATAAGCAGGCACTGTGCAGCCGTCAGTACTTAGGCGCTGTATTTTAAGCGCCTTATGTACTGCTACGAGCTGCAGTGTAGCGAAAGCGTGCCTGTGTTGCATCGTTAAATCTGCACAATTCGTTCCATTCTCTCTATACGTTTCGTAATTATCTATTTATTATACCCAACCTATTGCACCTTTGCCACTATTTTGATAATCTTGTTATAGAATCAATTTGGTTTCATTATACGGAGGAGAGTCATGAACTTTTTAGAAGAAAGAATTGCAAAAGACGGAATTGTAAAGGAAGGCAACGTCTTAAAGGTAGACAGCTTCCTGAATCATCAGATGGATATTCGCCTGTTCGATGAAATGGGCGCAGAATTTAAAAGACGTTTTGCAGATGCCAACATCAACAAAATCCTGACAATCGAAGCATCCGGTATTGGCATTGCCTGTATTGCAGCCAGACATTTTGATGTGCCTGTTGTTTTTGCCAAGAAATCCAAAAGCATCAATATTGACGGCGATATGTACGTGGCTGAAGTAGAATCTTTTACACATAAATGTAAGAATCAGGTCATCGTATCCAGAAAATTCCTTGGACCAGAAGATCATGTGCTGATCATTGATGATTTTTTGGCAAATGGATGTGCATTAGAGGGACTGATTGATATTGTAAAAAGCTCTGGTGCTACAATCGAGGGTGTTGGTATTGCAATCGAGAAGGGCTTCCAGAAGGGCGGCGATTTAATCCGCAGCAAGGGTATTCGCGTAGAGTCTCTGGCAATTGTAGATGGAATGAATGCAGAGACTGGAGAAATTTTCTTCAGAGAGCAGTAATAAAGGAAAAGCAAATGAAACCCAGGGGATTCCTCTGGGTTTTACATTTGAAGTATATAAGAACAGCAGACAGAGGAAAAAAGATTATGAAACTTGTAATTCAAAGAGTAAATCATGCAAGTGTGACAGTAGAGGGTAAAGTAACAGGAGAGATCCAAAAAGGTTATCTTGTTCTTCTTGGCGTTGGACAAGGCGACGATGAGTCAATGGTGGAACGCTATGTAAAAAAGCTTCATAAGCTGCGCATTTTTTCGGATGAAGAAGGAAAAATAAATCGTTCAATCGATGATGTAGGCGGCGAGGTGCTTGTAGTATCACAGTTTACGCTGTATGCCGACTGCAAAAAAGGTAATCGCCCAAGCTTTACGCAGGCAGGTTCCCCGGCAGAGGCAGAGCGCTTATACGAATATTTTTTAGAGGAATGCCGAAAAGAATTTGGCAAAGTCGAGCATGGTATTTTTGGAGCAGAGATGAAAGTATCACTCGAAAATGATGGACCGTTCACGGTAATCTGGGATAGCAGAGAATGGTAAATCTGTGAAAATTGAATGAAATTTTACTTAATTGGTTTTCAAACGCATAAATTTGTGATAGAATGAATTTATGTCATTCAAAGAAAGGGAGTCCTGGACAATGAATCAGGACAGGTGAAGGTAATGAGAAGAAGATTTTTAGCAGCAGCACTCGGTATGAGCATGGCAGTAGCTATGACTCCTGCAGCAGCATTTGCAGAGGAGACAAGCACAGAAGAGGCAACTGAGGTTGTATCAGAGGTTGCATCAGAAGATGAGACTGGTGCTGAGGAAGAATCAAGCGAAGCCGAGACAGAGGCATTTGATTACAGCGAAGGCTATGATGAAAAGGGATTTTTTGAAGGTGTGAAGGCACTTGATTATGTAACGCTGCTTGATTATTCCCATATGGAGCTGTCAGATGAAATCATTCCATCTGATGAGGCTGTGCAGAGCCAGATTGATAAGACATTAAGCTCTTATACAAAGACAAACCAGATCACTGATGAAAATCGTCTGATCGAGGATGGTGATACTGTAAATATTGATTATGTAGGTTCTGTTGATGGTGTTGAGTTTGAGGGCGGAAGCACTGACGGAAAAGGTGCAACTGTTACCATTGGCGTAACAAACTTTATCGATGGATTTTTAGATCAGCTGATCGGTCATGCACCGGGCGAGAACTTTGATATCAATGTTACATTCCCAGATCCATACACTAAGAACACAGATTTAAGCGGCAAGGATGCTGTTTTCAATATCACAATCAACTACATCGAAGAGAAGATAACACCAGAGTTTGATGATGATTTTATCGCTGAGAATCTGCCAGATTATGAGAGCGCAGAGGCATATCGTCAGAGCGTCTATGACAATCTGTACAAGCAGAACATGTATAACGCACTGTTCCAGTATGTAGTAGAAAATTCCGAGATCAAAGATGTACCGGAAGAGGTTGTTGATACAGTTTACAATGAGCGTTATCAGTATTATACCTCTATCGCATCTATGTACGGTGTAGGAATAGATGCTTTCTTATCTGCAAATGGACTTGATGAGGATTCCTTCAGGGATATGTGCAAGACATATGCAGGAAACTATCTTGTACTGCAGGCCATTATGGAAACTGAAGGTTGGGAGATGACAGCAGATATTGCAAAGGAATCTTTAAACTTTACTGATGAGGATTACGAGAAGGCAGTTGGTGTTTATGGTGAGCCATATGTAATGTTTGCAGCAAGCACTGATTATGTGTTAGGAAAGCTTTCAGAGAATGTAACTTTAGTCGAGATGGAAGAGGAGTCTTCAGAAGAAGTTTCTGAGGAGGCATCTTCTGAGGTATCTTCCGAGGAAGTTTCCACAGAGGAAGCATCTTCTGAGGCAGAGTAAAACATTCTTGTAGATAGGATAATAACAAAGAGTATTGTCTGATTGATTACAAACAGGCAAAAAGCCCCGTTGGAGCGGTAAATGCTTCTTCGGGGCTTAAAAAAATGTTAAAAAGAAAAAGCGACAGTTTGGGGAAGAAAAAAGGAGAAAAATTATGGAAGAGAAAACAAAACCACAGGCAAGAACGCGGGATTTGGGAAAGGGAAGCATACCAAAACTTCTTGCACAGCTTGCGATTCCGGTTGTTGTCGCACAGATTGTCAATTTGCTTTACAACATTGTAGACAGAATTTATATCGGACATATTCCGGGAATAGGTGCGGCAGCGCTTACTGGTGTTGGCTTGTTTGCACCAATTTTAATGCTGATAAACGCGTTTGCTATGCTGTCTGGTTCAGGCGGAGCACCAAGAGCAGCAATATTCATGGGAAAGAAGGACAATGAAACGGCAGAGAAGATCATGGCAAACTGCTTTTCATTAATTTTAATTTTTGCAGTTGGACTTACCATTTTATTTTCTATTTTTGCACCAAAGCTTCTTATTTTATTTGGAGCTAGTGATGCGACGCTGCCGTATGCAGTTGAGTACGCGCGAATTTATATTTTTGGAAGTATTTTTGTGTTGATTGTTCTTGGAATGAATCTTTTTATCACAACACAGGGCTTTTCTAAAATCAGCATGATGACTACTTTGATTGGTGCAGTCATTAACGTTATACTTGACCCGATTTTTATTTTTGTGTTTGATATGGGTGTGCGTGGTGCAGCAATAGCAACTGTTTTAAGCCAGGCAGTTGGTGCCATCTGGGTGCTTCGTTTTTTGACAGGAGAGAAGACAATCCTGAAATTAAAGCTGTCTAATATGAAGCTAGACCCGAAGGTGTTTGGACCGTGTCTTGCACTTGGTATTTCGAGCTTTGTAATGATTTCCACAGAGAGCCTTTTGTCGATCAGCTTTACATCAAGTCTTGCCCGTTATGGCGGTGATGTGGCAGTTGGTGCGATGACCATTATCACAAGTGTGAATCAGCTTATTACAATGCCTCTTCAGGGTATCTGCCAAGGCGGTCAGCCAATCATAAGCTATAACTTCGGAGCTGGAAACAAGGATCGAGTAAAGAAGGCCTTCTTTACTCAGTTTTTTGTGTGCGCTGCATTTACCATTGCCGGATGGCTAGTCATGATGATTGTACCACAGCTGTTTGCAGGTTTATTTACATCAGATACGAGCCTAGTAGATTACACTTCATGGGCACTTCACATTTATATGGCGGGTATATTCTCGATTGGTTTTCAAGTGAGTTGTCAGCAAAGCTTTATGGCACTTGGTCAGGCGAAGGTCAGTCTGCTTTTGGCATGCTTAAGAAAAATTGTGCTGTTGATTCCGCTTATATTTATTTTGCCGTGCTTCTTGGCAGACAAGGTATTTGCTGTCTTTTTAGCAGAGCCAATCAGCGATATTTTGGCAGCAACTGTAACGACAATTACATTCTTAACACGCTTTGATAAGATTCTTGAAGTAGGTGTGCAGGTAAAAAAAGGTGATTGATAAAATTTCGCTCTTGTGTTAACATAAAGAAACAACAGGGAAAACAAAAGCGGGAGGAAATCGTAATGGTTACTTTAAAGGAAATTGCGCAGCACTGCGGTGTTTCAGTTACAACGGTGTCAAATATTGTAAATAATAGTCCCAAAAAGGTCAGGGATGAGACACGTAAAAAAGTAATGGAAGCGATCGAGGAACTTGGGTATCATCCAAATTACTTCGCGCAGGGGCTGCGCAGACAGCGCACTCAGACAATTGGTGTTATCACTGAGGATCTCGCGCAGTTTACGACGCCGGAGATTGTCGAAGGCATTATGAAATATTGTGAGGAAAAAAAGTATCGTGTCCTTCTGCAGAATCTTAGGCTGTATTCAAGATGGCAAGATAAATGGTACAATGATGAAACGTTAATCCATAGTGTATTAGATCCAGCTATGAAGGAGCTTGTAAGCATTAAGGCAGATGGACTGATATATATAGCAGGTCATGAGCGAGAGATACATCTGTTTGAAGAAAAAAAAGACATGCCGCTTGTACTAGCTTATTGCTGCTCAGATGAAAGTATGACTTCTGTTGAGATCGACGATGAGGAAGGCGGCTATCAGATGGTGAGCTATATTTTAGCACAAGGATACAGAAAGCTTGGAGTGATAAGCGGACGTGTTGACAATATTCATGCAAAACGCCGTTTGCTTGGCTGTCAGCGAGCACTGTTTGAAGCAGGTATTCCGTATAATCCGTCATGGGTTCTTGATGCAAATTGGGAGCCTGAAAAGGCATATACGATGACAGCTAAGTTAGTGAATGCTGGGGTAGATGCGATTTTTTGTATGTCAGACTGGATGGCAGGCGGTGTGTATAACTGTATTCATGATATGGGACTTGAAGTGGGAAAGGATATTGCTGTTACTGGATTTGATAATGAGAAGGTTGCAAATTGGTACATTCCCAAGATGACAAGCAGCCGCCTTCCTCTTCTTGAGGTTGGAACAGAATCGGCAAGATTGTTGTTTGAAAAGATAGAAAAGCAGGACAGTGATGATAATGGAGCTGATATTGATACGATAAAGCACATTAAAATTCCATGTGAGATAAAAATACGTGAGTCAGTTCCAAAGCGAAATGAGTAAGAATAAAAACGGTAAACAAATTAGAGGAGCAGTCGGTAAGGCTGCTTCTTTTTTTGCATGATTTTGTAAATTGGAATCGAAATAGTTAGTATTTTACAAAATATAAAAGAGTAACGTTAAACAAACAGTAGAATGGTAAAGCAACACAAAAAAACAGGCTGAATACATAAAGAATATAAAAATAAATATGCAAAATAGACAAATATAAAAATAAAATCAAATTAGGTATTGACAAAATGCCTGCAAAGTGACATAATGAGATTAACAAAAGAAAAACGTTACACCAAATAAAAAAGAAAGGTAGTGGAGCAGTTGGAAAAGAAAAAGATGACGAAAAAAAAATGGAAGTCCATACGGTTGTTTTTGTATGTAGCACCTTTCATTGCATTGGTAATTATATTTAGTTACTATCCGTTATACGGATGGATTTACGCATTTTATGATTATCGTCCGCCGAAGCCTTTTTCTGAGGCACAGTTTGTTGGCTTAAAATGGTTTAAGTCACTGGTTGAGAATGATGTTAAGATCCAGCAGATTGTTCAGGTATTAAAAAATACATTTGCGATGAGTGCGTTAACACTTGGTACATCATGGCTTCCGATGTTGTTTGCTGTATTTTTAAATGAGATTCGCTGCGTGAAGTTTCGTAAGTTTGTCCAGACTGTTACAACACTTCCAAACTTCGTCAGCTGGGTTCTTGTATATTCAGTTGCATTCAGCTTGTTTAACAGTACAGGTATGGCAAATACACTGTTAATGAAGCTTGGATTTACAACAGAGCCAATTTTGTTTTTACAGTCTACAAAGCATGTTTGGTTTACTCAGTGGCTGTGGCTGACTTGGAAGAATCTTGGCTGGGCGGCAATTATGTACATAGCAGCAATTTCTGGTATTGATGATGAGCTGTTTCAGGCAGCAAAGGTTGACGGTGCAAACCGTATGCAACTGATTCGTCATATTACAATTCCAAGTTTGATTCCGACTTATTTTGTTTTGCTGATGATTAACATTGCAAACTTCTTAAACAACGGAATGGAGCAGTATTACGTATTTCAGAACGCATTTAACAAACAGTACATTCAGGTACTTGATCTTTACGTATATAATACCGCAATGGGAAGCGGAAGCTATTCCGTATCTGTTGCAATTAGTATGTTAAAGAGTGTAGTCAGTGTAATTCTTCTTGTAGGTGCAAATACCTTCTCGAAGAAGGTACGTGGCGAGAGCTTTATCTAACTTGGATCGGAGGGCAGCTTAGATGAAAAAGGAACAAGTTCATCAACATAAGACAAAGATGAAGGAAAGCTTCGGCGACCGTATGGTCGGTGTTATCTGTTACATCATATTCAGCCTGTGCGCGCTAGTCTGTATATATCCGTTTTACTACATCTTTATCAATACAATCAGTGCAAATGATTTAAGCGCCAGAGGCGTGATTCTTTTCTGGCCGAGAGGAATTCATTTTCAGAATTATGTGAGCGCACTAAAGATTGACGGTTTATTTCAGGCAGCAAAAATTTCTCTTGGAAGAACAGTAATCGGAACATTTTGTACTGTAGGTGCATCAGCATTCTTAGGTTATATGTTTACTCAGGAAGATATGTGGCACAAAAAGTTCTGGTACAGACTTTTAGTTGCAACTATGTACTTTAATGCAGGAATTATCCCATGGTTTTTGACGATGAAAAATATGCATCTTACAAATAACTTCCTTGGTTATATTTTGCCGGCAATTGTTTCTCCATTTAACATTATCCTGACAAAGACGTTTGTGGAGTCTGTTCCGAAGGAACTTCAGGAGGCAGCAGAGATTGATGGTGCAGGAACTATAAAAGTATTTTTGAAGAT
>ERZ827156.4663-NODE-4663-length-10936-cov-3.443342_pt1 | contig 10936 bp, 10 predicted proteins | sample MGYA00519919_ERZ827156 | MGnify/ENA primary metagenome ERZ827156 (study PRJEB31778, sample SAMEA3449269) | human gut metagenome | biome: human gut; feature: human-associated habitat; material: faeces | place: United Kingdom | collected 2010/2012 ... | reverse complement strand
CTCTTCTCCTCTTATCCGAACAGACGATTCAGAGCGCTGAAGATACTGCGGATCGAGGAACGGGTGATGTTGGAGCTTACGCCGACACCGTAGGTCACCTTGCCGCTGTTCTTATCCATTAAGTGGATGTAGGATGCTGCCTGTGCGTTGGAGCCGGAGTTCAGAGCGTGCTCGTTGTAGTCCAGTACCTTGATCTGGACGCCGAGTGCTTCTTCCAGACCGCGCTGTTCCGCATCGATCGGGCCGTTGCCGACGCCCTCGGACTTCTTCTCAACGCCGTTGTCCGTCCACACGACGGTGGCCTTGGGCTGCTCACCGGTTTCGGACGTCTGCAGAAGACTCACGAAGCGGTAGCGATCCGTGTGTTCAGCAGTATTCGAAGTCTTAAAAAGCGCCTGAATGTCTTCGTCAAAGATTTCGCTCTTCTTGTCGGCCAAATCCTTGAAGCGGAAGAAGGCGTCGTTCAATTCCGTCTCGCTCGCCACCGGAATCCCCAATTCCTTCACGCGCTGACGGAAGGCGTTGCGGCCGGAGAGTTTCCCAAGAACAATCTTGTTATGCGTCCAACCCACGTCTTCGGCTCGCATGATTTCGTAGGTTTCGCGGGACTTCAGAACGCCGTCCTGGTGGATGCCGGAGGCATGGGCAAAGGCGTTCGCGCCCACCACGGCCTTGTTGGGCTGCACGGGGAAACCGGTGATGGAACTCACCAACTTACTTGCGGGCACGATCTGCGTCGCATTGATGTTCGTCTCAAGGTTAAAGAAGTCGCGTCGGAGTTTGATCGCCATCACCACTTCTTCCAAGGAGCAGTTGCCGGCGCGTTCCCCTAAGCCGTTGATCGTGCATTCAATCTGGCGCGCGCCGCCCGTATGCACGCCTGCCAAGGAATTCGCGACCGCCATTCCGAGGTCGTTGTGGCAGTGCACGGACCAAATCGCCTTATCGGAATTCGGCACCTTTTCCCGAAGGTCTTTGAGAAAGGCCCCATAGAGTTCCGGCACCGCGTAGCCCACGGTATCGGGAATGTTGACGGTGGTGGCGCCGGCGGCAATCACGGCTTCGCAGATGCGGTAGAGGAATTCGGGTTCGGATCTATACCCGTCTTCAGCAGAGAATTCAATGTCGTCCGTGTACTTCGTGCAGGCCTTCACCGCAGCGACCGCGCGTTCAAACACTTCGTCAGGCGTCATCCGCAGTTTCGCCTGCATATGCAGGGGGCTCGTCGCAATGAACGTATGAATACGACGGCGCGGCGCGAGTTTGATGGCTTCACCCGCCTTTTCAATGTCTTTCAGCGACGCACGGGCGAGCGAGCAGACCGTCGAATCCTTCACGTGACGCGCAATCTGTTCGATCGCTTCAAAGTCGCCCTGGGAGCTCGCCGCAAACCCCGCTTCCATCACATCGACCCCGAGGCGTTCCAACTGCAGGGCGATCCGAAGCTTTTCTTCCTTCGTCATCGCGGCACCAGGACTCTGTTCCCCGTCACGCAGCGTGGTATCAAAAATAATGAGGCGGTTGCTGTCCATGCTCATTTCTCCCAAGGGTTGCGTTGTTTTCGTTTGAGCGCTTCAAGCCAATTTCCTGAAGCGAATTTTTTGAGTTTAGGCCTCTGCAGTCGGTTTTAGCTTAGGGCGTTCTCCTTAATTTTCGAATTTTTGTTCGAAAATCGTGAACTTTTTTTAGTGTCTCTGCGTCTCCGCCAAACGGTACCGCTGTTTAGGACTGCGTTCCGGCTCCGTCGTTTGCACAATTCCGCGACGTACCAATTGCCCCAATTTTGTGGTGATCGTTTTTCTCGATAAGCCAGAAAGCTTCATGATTTCCGCGGTCGAAATCGTCTGCTTCTCAGTCAACAGCCGTCGCAAAGCCGCTTCAAAATCGTTCCACACCGATTGCGGCGCCGTCGCTGTCGCCATGCGTTTTGTAAATACCACATCAAACGCGGAAATCCAGTCCTGAATCTGAGCAGGCGGCAGATTTTCAGCTGCCAGACTTTCTCGTATTTGAATAAGCCCGGTCCCTTTATTCTCGATGACGAATCCCCCGCCGACACCGTCGTGATTCGGCGCGTATTCCAACAATCTCGAGAGATTCTGATTCCGGGTGGCCGAAACCCCTGCCGACCGGTCATCCAAATTGGCCGCACCGAACAATCCCCCGGGATTAAGGATTTCCAATCGATCCGCAAACATATTGATCTGTACTTGTGACCCTCGTCCTTCGGGCGAATAATCCCGGTGCTGCAAAGCGTTCACCAAGGCTTCCCGGAATGCCACCAACGGATAATCTGCAACATCTTCCCGCAATACGCCTTCGATTCGCCCGGCCGTGCGCATGTTCCTCTGAAGCATGGCCACGGCATCCATCAACATATCCGAAATCGAACCGTCCAGCGTCTTACTGTCCAAATAACGATAGGGCTGACCCGGCTTCTGAAATTTCGAAACGCCGGGATAGACGGTGAAGTTGACACAAAGCCGGGGAAAGAACTGCTGTGGGTACCTGCCGGCAATCAAAAGTCCGGCTAAGGTCGGATGCAGTTCTTCTCCGATCCTCACCAAAGCGCCGAGCTTCACGAGAATCTCTTCATCCTTCATCTTCCCGAAGAAACGCGGCGTTCGCAGACGACTTTGCTCGGCCACAGCCCTTAACACCGAAGTATCCAAGTCTTCCCGGGTCGCTTCCAATACGGGCTCAAGGTCGTATTTAGGCTGCCCCCTCATCTCTTTGAAGCGATCTACTTCATAACGCGTCAAACGCCGATCGCCATCCCCCGTTCGTATAAAGGAACCGACGTAAGCCCCCTTTCCAGTGATGTAACAAGGGCGTTCTTCAAGATCAACCGCAGGAACCTGGGCAACGACGATTTGAGCATTCTCAAACGGAACCATGTCAATCTTCATGCGGACAGGGGGCGTCATAACGTCGCCGGCCTCCATCATGGCGGAAAAAATCTTCTTCGCATCAAACCCTTCCACCGGCGTGAAATTCGACTTTTCCGACAGGCCGAGAATGATGATGCCGCCTTCTTTGTTGGCAAATGCCGAAATCGTCTCCGGAAGACTTTCCGGCAACTTCCTCACCGCTTCCTTCACTTCACAGTCTTGCGTGTCAGACCCGATTTCCCGGAGTTTTTCCACCAACTCTGGTATATCCGTTTGAACGTTGACCATTTCCTTGCACCCCAGGATTTACACAGTTATTCCAGATTTTACACGAACTTAAGTAATTACTTATGTAGGTTCACGGTAGATGTTATTTTATGATTATATGGCTATTTATTATTATAATATGCTTAGTTTTATTATTTTACCCTTTCTGGTAATCTTCAACACTTCACAGTTACCCATGTAATTACTTATGTAACTTTACCGATAGAACACCCGCAACGACAGCACGACGCCCGCCACCAAACAGATCATTCCGACCAACATCGTCACCGACGGCCATTGCCAGCGGTAAAGGTGCGCGTACGTCACCGCAAAAATGGTCTCAAACACGATCATCTGTCCTGCCAACGCAGTCGGCAACCGCCGACTCATTTCCGCCCACAGAACATTTCCGAACCAAGAGCAGACAACGCCCGAAAAGACCATAAGACCGACAAAAAGCCAAGGCGTCACACCCAAGGCCGGTGTTTCCGCAGGCAATGCTGATTCGGCAAAAGCAAAACCCACGAGTGCTGCAGGCAGCGTCGCGATGCCCTGCGCCGTCGTCCAAGCCTTGGGCGATCTCGCGGGATGGTCGATCAACCAATCGGCGTTCACGATCGGAAACCACGTCCAGATGAGAAGTGCCGCTACGCCGAACACCGTTCCTACCCAAAACACGCGGCTCCCGGTCGCCGCCGTCACGGCTTCAAATTCGGAATAGTTGGCGAGTACCAATCCGGCAAATAGCAAGAGGAGCGGCGGCATCAACCGCCGCCACGCCACCGACCGCCCCCGCTTCTTGTCCCGAAGGTTGGCGATCACCGCCACCAGCACAGGAATGAGTGCCATGCACATGCCGGCAAACGGGGCGCCTGCTTTCTGAATACACTGCGTGAGGCACCAGTAGTAGACGCAGTTGCCGACGACGCCCAGCTCCGCAGCCGTCAGCCAATCCCGCCGGGAGTAATGCGCAAATTCCCGGCGCCACGCCCACCATAAAGGCAGCGTTACCAACCCGAACGCAATAAACCGCCCCGTCGCAATTACTACCGGATCGTACCCGGGCAACATCACTGGTACAAGATAGATGCTGCCCCAAAGTACACAAGCTGAAAGCCCGAAAAGAAAACCTGCCAACATCACCAAACCTCAATCCGTTGCGCCTGCTGAAACTGAATGTCCCGCCGCTCGGACGGCCCCTCTTACCGTTATTCCGCAAGCGCTATTCATTTCATGTACAGTCATCGGTATTTAAACAGGATTTTATGTTTTTTTGCAAATACCAATTGACAACCGCCCCTCAACCTCTCCGCCGGCACCAAAACTTACGCGTGATCAAGAATCAACCGTCGAGCGCCGCAGGCGCTTTACGACCGAACGCACGGCCTTGGCTTTAAGGCGCCTCTCTTTCGAAGCCCGCGTCGGACGCGTCGCCCGGCGTACCTTGGGTACGACTGCCGACGCATCAAGCATCGCCTTCAGACGCATTTTCGCCAATCGGAGGTTCGCGCCCTGCGTGCGTTCCGTTTGCGACCGAAGGATAAGTTCCCCTTCGGCCGTCAGTCTCGCCGCAAAAAGCGCCGTAAACCGTTCCGTCATTCGCTGCGGAAGACCGGCCCGAAAAAGCGCAAACCGCAGCTGTACGGCGCTCGCTACTTTGTTCACATTCTGCCCGCCCGGGCCCGTCGCCCTTACGGCCTCCCACGTCACGGCCTCGGCCGCCACGGTGTAGTCAATTTTGTCTTCCATAGTGCAGGAGATTGTAGAGCGACCTGCGTCAATTTCTGACGGCTGCGTCCGTTTGTGGGACAATGAGGCTTCTTTTCCCTTTTTGAACGTTCCCGCCATGCCCATGCCGCTTCCGCACTTGCCGCTCGGACGAGGCGACTTTGAAGACATCCGCTTAAAGGAAAGCGTCAAAGTCAATTCGCCCCTGCAGATTGAAATGAAGCAGCGCATCACCTTCCCTGAAGGGATGGCGAGCGTGCGCTATACCCTCGAAACCTACCTCTTCATGCCGCCGGCGCTTCAGGTGACGCCGGACAATTTTTCGAGCCGCGCGCTTTTAAAAACGCTCAAAAACTACATTCGTCTGCGGGCCCGCAAATACCCGCTTGAGCAGTTTCTCACGTCCGTGGGGCCGCTTTCTCAAATGGACGTCGCCTTAAAAAAACTCGATCTCGCCGACAAAGAAGCCGTACGGGACTATGAAAACGCCGTACGGCGCTTCGCACTTGTTTTCCGTCAGTCGGTGAAAGCGGTTCTGGAGCAAATCGCCCTGCACCCGGATGACTACACCGCAGCCGACATTCAAAGCGTTGCAGATACGATTGCCGACATTCTCGCGGCTTACCGCGAACGAAAACCCCGTTTTGCCGCGATTGAATCCCAACTGGAAAGCCGCGCAGGTTCGTATTGCGACGAATTCATGAGCATCATCACGTCCTACTACATCAAGGACACGTACCTCGCTCTCACGTTCGAAAAGGAAACACCGCTCATCGCCCTTTGGACAGCGGAAAAACAATACCGCGTAGCGCATTACCCCAATTCCGTACCCTGCATCGGCAAAGACAATGAGACGCTCCTTTTCCGCTGGTCGCTCCTGAAGAAATTCGTGAGCAGCTTCCTATTCATCGAAGCCAAAACCGAAGGCGGGCAACCGGTGCTCCTTCATACGCTTTACGGTGTGGCAGCTGCAGTCGCCATGCTCTTTGCGACCGTCGTCGCCTTCTCCTGGCAGGGCGCCTACGGGTCGCTCTCGATGAATCTTTTCTGGGCGATGGTCGTTGCCTACATTTTCAAAGACCGCATCAAAGAGGGGCTGCGCGCCTGGCTTTATAAGCGTTTTGCGAAATGGATCCCCGACCGCCGCATGCTTCTCTATCGCACGGGGACGGCTCACGCCGGGTACGTACGGGAATCCTTCCGCTTCATCAAGCCCGCGAACCTTCCCGAGAAAATTCGGGAACTGAGGCAGAGCGCGCATACCGAAGACCTTCTCTCCACACGCCTTCACGAAGACATGCTCCTTTACAAGAAGGAAGTGACTCTTGAAAAACTCCCCACGCTCACGGAAGACACCGGAAACTCGGTGCTCGACATCACACGGCTCGATGTGGAGGATTTTCTCCGATACACCGAAAACCTCATGGAGGAACTGCCGGTATTGGACGACGAAGACTTCAGCCGCCCCCAGGCATCATCCTTCGGCGAAAAGATTTACCACATTTATCTTGCGCAGCGGATGCACTCGGGCGGTAAAACCGCCTGCGCCATGCAGCGGCTCATCATCAATGCCAAAGGCATCAAACGCCTTGAGACCGTCTACCCGATGACGGTGGAAGGCGCCGAAACCGACCGTACGCCGCAGACCGCCGCGTAGCTTTTCAACTTTCTCAGAGGAGGCTCCTATGTCATCGAACGTCATTACCGAGTGGTTCCGTCACGTACCGGAAGAGAAATGGCTGCGCGATCCTGCGCAGAGCAAAAAGGATGCACGAGGTATTTGGGATACGTTGGGACTCAAAGAAGGCGTACGCGTTCTTGAATGCCCCTGCGGTAAAGCCGATCTTGGTTTTCCCCTCGCGCGCCTCGGCGCCAGCGTGACCGGCGTGGAATTCAACGCGCACTTCATCACGGCTGCCAAGAACAAATTCTTCCGCGCGGGGCTTCCCGGCGACTTCCGCACGTCCGACATGCGCACGGCGGATTTGCCGGACAACCAGGATCTTATCCTCAACTGGGGGAGTTCCTTCGGGTACTTCAGCGATGCGGGAAACGCCGAGCTTCTCGCTCATTTTGCGACAGCGCTCAAGACGGGCGGTGAGCTTCTCATTGAAGTAGCCAACCCCGTAAGAGTGATCGCAGGCGACGCCGTTCGACTCATTGCCTCGGGCGACTCCGTCCCCGAAACGTGGGACGCAGCGAACAAGCGCGCCACGGTCGTTTTCCCGGCGACCGACTTCCGCGGTCCCGTCGCCGCTTCCATCCGCACCTACACGACGGATGAGTACCTCTCGCTTTTAAAGGCGGCGGGCCTTGACTTCGTCGCGTTCTACGGCGAAGGTTTTACGCCGTTTACGGACACGTCTGAGCGCCTCATCGTGCGTGCGAAAAAACCGTAACCCGTCATTCTTATCGGAGGTCTCCCTTTGCCGGGCAGCCTCCGCTTCACCGGAAGTTCTACGACTGCCGACAACCGGACGCCGTCGCCAAATCCGCCAGCGTCCGGCGGTTGAGATCATCAAAAAACGCCTGCTGCGCTTCGTCAATCGCCGTCTTGACGCCGCAGGCTCCAGCGAACGGACACACCGGCTTAAAGCAGTTCACCAAGTGCTCCACCCCTTCCAAGGTTTTCACCAAGTCGCCCAGACGATACTCGGACGGCGCCTTGGCCAACAAGAGTCCGCCGGTACGCCCCCGAACCGCCGTCACCCAACCGGCTTTCACCATGAAGCGCTCGACCTTGATGAGCTGGTTTTTATTCCACTGGAGGGCATCGACAATATCAATCAAAGCGGTGGGGCGATCCGTCTTGTCCGCCAGAAAAACAAGGACGCGCAGTCCCAAATCCGTAAAGCGTTTCAGCTGCATGCAGGTCTCTCCTCAGGTCTGTCGCCGGTCACCGTTGGAATGATTTTGACAAACCGACGGGGAAGCGCGAATTTTATCGAACCCGCTCACGAAGGCGTTTCCTCAATTTTGCTTAGATTATTGAGGTCATACGAGAAATCTATTCCGCGACGCCATAACCCAGACGCTCTTTTTGCATCCGTCTGCAACAAACGGACGACGTTTCCGCCCTCTTGCGGTAGGATGCTTTGAAAACACTGCCGGAGGATTTCAATATGGCCGGAAAATTCATTCTTAAAACTGCAGGTGCCGTCGTAGTGTGCACCGCGCTTTATGCCGCAGCCGGATACTGGGGCGTCCCCGAAGGCGTCCGTTGGGGGGCAGAAAACTATCTCAAGCCCGCCCTCGGCGCCCGAGACGTCACGATCGGGAACGTCACCTTCAATCCCTGGACATGGGAACTCGAAGTGACGGGCGTCGTTGCCACGTCGCAGCAGGGGCGCACACTTCTCGCTTTGAACCGTCTCTACACCGACGTGAGTTCGGAATCCGTCACGAAAGCCGCGCCCGTCGTCACGCACCTTTCGGTCGAAGGGCTCAAGGCGAACGTCACCACAGGAACGAAGAAAACGGCTGCGTTGTCTTCCGCCTCACCCGCTTCCGGTAAAACGGCGGATACTGCCGCTTCGACCGGTCTTCCTGCCTTCAGCGTCGCCGACATTCACATAAAGGATTCGGCGGTGTCGCTCACCAATGCCGCAGCCGGGGCAACCGTCGCCGTCACCGACATCAATCTCACGCTCCCGCTCGTCTCCACGTTGAACGCGGGCACCATGGCGCCGGTGACGCCGGAAATTTCGCTCAAAATCGACGGCAAGCCCGTCAAAGCAAAAGGCACCGCCACCACGGATTCGGCAAAACTTCACGTCTCAGTCGCGAACCTTGACGCCGCAAAACTCGTCAAAGCCGCGGGCGTTGCGCTTCCCGTTCAGGTCGTAAAAGCGACGGTAAGCACCGATGCCGACATTGACTTTGCGATGAAAAACGGCACGCCGGAAGTACTCGTCAAAGGAACGGTCGCCGCAGGGCCCGCGGACATCCGAGAAACAAACGGCCAGGCCTTGGCAACGCTCTCGGGGGCCGAAGTCAAAATCGCGTCCTTTGATCTAGCCAAAAAGACGGTCGCCGTCGATTCCGCCGTGGTCGCCAACCCCGTCGTCACGGTACGCCGTACGGCACCCGCCAAAGCAAAAGCGACTGCTTCGGGTAAGGCGACGTCCGGTTCCACAAGCGCTGCAGCATCTCCGGCAAAAGCCGAAAGCGATTGGTCGTGGTCCGTCGCCAGCGCCCGCGTAACTAACGGCACCGTGAACGTTCATGATACTTCCGTGTCGCCAGCTGCCGCACTCAAGGTCACGGCCGTCAACGCGGCCGTGAAGAATCTCTCGTCGGCGGCCAATAAAACGGGAACCGTCACGGCTTCTGCCCATGTGGCGACCGGCACCGTAAAAGCCGAAGGCAGCGTCGGCGTCAACCCCGTGAAGGTCGACCTCAAAACCAACGTCGCTTCCGTTGCCTTCTCGCCCTTTAACGGTTGGGTGAAGCCTCTGGCCGGCGCGCAATTCACGTCCGGCACGGCGGACGTTGCGGGAAATATCAAATACGCCGCCGGGAAGAAACCCACAGTCACCTTCACGGGGGACCTCGCGGTGACGTCCCTTGCCGCCAAGAACGCCAAGGGCCAGTCTCTCATGACGTGGAAGAAGGCGTCCGTCAACGCGCTGGCACTTAAATCCGTTGATCCGGCGTCCGTCACCATCGGAGAACTTATCGTTGAACAACCCGCACAAAAAGCGACGCAGACCATAACGAAACTCGCGGGGATTTTCGGCGCCATTGCCGCCGCGACGGGCCACGACAAGGCGGCGCAACGCGCTGAAAAGGTGGAAAAAGAAGCGCAGCGCGACATCCGCATCAAGAACCTCATCTACGACAACGGTAAATTCTCCGTGAACGGCTACGGAACCGGGACGCTGGAAACGCTCGCCGTCAATGCTTTGAACGGCGTGTTTGCGAAACAGTAACGCTCTTTTTTCTGTGGCCGACGGCGTCATCCTCTCTTGGGGACGGCGCCGTTTTTCGCTCTGCGCCTACGCCGCCCGAGGTAGGCGAAATGGGAACTGTCTTCTTACAATTTTCGCCCTTTCTCCTTCGAACCTCGGAAACCTATGCTGCAGTCCTGTTGGATGCTCGTCGCCGCTTTTTTCTTTGCGACCATGAGCGCCTTTGTGAAATTGTCGTCTGACGCCGTCGGTACTTTCGAAATCGTTTTCTGGCGCTCACTCATCACGTGGATTCTTTTGACGGGCTTCATGCTCATTCGAGGCATCTCCCCCGTCACGCAGTACCTCGGCGGCCACCTGAAGCGCTCTGTCCTCGGTACCGTGAGTTTCACCATGTGGTTTGCCACGATGGGGCACCTGCCGCTCGGAACTGCTACGACCCTTAACTACACGGCGCCCCTTTTCATCGCGCTCACGGTGGTGGGCGGCGCCCTCATCCGCCGGGAGAAAGCGCCATGGCTTTTGGCGCTTGCCATCGCCGTCGGGTTCGCGGGCGTCTGTCTCGTTTTGCAGCCCTCGGTGTCCGGAGACGAAATCTGGTGGGCATTACTGGGGTTGGCAGCCGCTGCCATGGGCCCCATCATCTTCTTCCAAATCAAGGAACTCGGAAAACTAGGGGAACCGCCGCTTCGAATCGTCTTTTACTTTTCGCTCGTCGGTACCGTCTGGGGCTTTTTCGGCAATCTCTTTTTGGAGGGCGGTCTCTCGTCGCACCCTGTCGTCACATGGGAGTGCCTCTTGGGCGTGGGCGTGAGCGCCCTCTTGGGGCAAGTTTGCCTCACCCGCAGTTTTGCCTACGGGAACATGATGTTGACCGCCTGCTTTCAGTTTGCTGTGATCCCAATCGCGGAAATCTTAAGCGTCGTCATTTTCCACGATTCGCTGCCGGTGTTGTCTCTGGTGGGTATGGGCCTCATCCTCGTTGCCGGATGCGCCGCGAGCATCATCACCAAAACCAGAGCGACCAACCGTCTGAAGTAAACACAAAGTTGTTGACGTTATGAAAGGGCTCACGAAGTGCTAAGCAGCATCTTCGAAAGGCTTCCCGCCGAGAAAGACGCCATGTGGCACATGTCAACC
>ERZ827156.4660-NODE-4660-length-10941-cov-5.110968_pt1 | contig 10941 bp, 9 predicted proteins | sample MGYA00519919_ERZ827156 | MGnify/ENA primary metagenome ERZ827156 (study PRJEB31778, sample SAMEA3449269) | human gut metagenome | biome: human gut; feature: human-associated habitat; material: faeces | place: United Kingdom | collected 2010/2012 ... | reverse complement strand
AGATAATTTTGAAAGAATTATAACCAATGCTGACAAGATAACATATTGCACTGTGGTGGAAAATGAAATAATAGGCAATTACATTGACTGCCTGAGCAATATAAATAATAGGGAATGTGTTGATATGTTGAGGAGAATGTACAATAAACTGCCGGCGGATATTGTGGAGCGAAAAAGGACAGTGATGTTCACTGAAAGTATGCTGCGAAGATTTTCAAGCTGCAGCGGCAACTTAGGAGAATATGAGGAATCATGTAAACTGGCGGAAGAGGGAGTTGCACTGGAACTGTCATGCGGGAGGGCATGTGTTGTGGGGAGCTTTTTGTACAGCATAGCATGGAACAATGCACAGAAAGTAACAATTTCACAGGATGATATTAAAAAATGCAATTATTCCTGTCTGTTTGCATGGTTTATGGGAAATGATATGCTGCAAAAATTCTATCATAATAAGGCGGAGGACTATAAACGTATGTATGATGAAATCAGTCATAGTTGATGAAGTAATCAATATCCTCATCTGAAAATAAATCAATCTGCGTTTTGTCACCAGTAAAATATAATGGGCTTGTAGAAAAAACGATTATTAGTAATTAATAAGAAAATACTTTTTGCTTTTCATAGGAGTTTCCTTTCGATTTGTATATTAAAAACAAGATGTATTATAGGCCTGTATTGATAAAATTACCATGGCATAACTGTAATTTTCTAAATATTGCGACTTTTAAGAATATTACAATTATGCCATGGTGTTATAAATTTTTTGGTGTTAAGATGAATCTGTAATACAAATACATTTTGATATCGGGGTCAAAAGGTCAGAAGTCCGATGCAGGCTTGCCTGCATGAGGATTTTTGACCTTGTTACCTGCTAAGAAACATGAGTAAGCAGCCATTTTCAAAGAAAAATGTGCGAATTACTAAGTTTTATGAGAATTGTGGGAGCATGTAGTGCGGAGCAATTTGATATCAGCACCATCTATATATTCCATATGCAGATGAAGAAAAAGCATCTGCACACATATCATTAAGAGAAAGGAAGATTAGATTATGGGAAAGACATACAATATTTCTGTCGATTGCATTAATTGTGCCAATACTATGGAAGATATTGCGAATAACACACCGGGAGTTATGGATGCTTCGGTAAGCTTTATGACCCAGAAGATGAAGGTCGAGTTCGCTGAGGGTGCGGACCCCCACGATACCATGGTCAACGTTCTGGCCGCCTGCAAGAAGGTCGAGGACGACTGCGAGATCTTTGATATCTGAAAATAAAAACCGGATGGAAACGGCTCCCCTGCGGGGGAGCCGTTTCCATCCCAGAGCATTTCTCTTGTGGAAAGAAAGTGCAGTTTTCAACAGTTTCCACCGTGTTTTCAACACGTTTTGCGGAAAATCTCAAAAACAAACGCGAAAAAGTCAGATTTCTCCGGGAAAACCTCGTGGAAAACACGGGGGAAAACGTGGAAAAAGGTTTTTTCCGGGGAAAACCTGTTGAAACCGCTCCCACCCCTACCCGACAAAAGGAGAATCCCTATGACCAAAAAACAGAAAAAGGTGCTGTATCAGATCATCGCATCGGTCGTCCTGATCGTGATCCTGCGGCTCCTGCCCGCTTTCCCCACGCCGGTGGAGCTGGTGCTCTACCTGATCCCCTACCTCGTAGTCGGCTGGGACGTCCTGCGCAAGGCACTTCTCGGCATCAAAAACCGCCAGCCCTTTGACGAGTGCTTCCTGATGGCCGTTGCCACCGTGGGCGCCTTCGCGCTGGGCGATTACGTTGAGGGCTGCGCCGTTATCCTCTTCTACCAGATCGGCGAGCTGTTCCAGAGCGTCGCCGTGGGCAAGAGCCGCCAGAGCATTTCCAGCCTGATGGACATCCGCCCCGACTACGCCAACATCGAGAACGAGGACGGCAAGCTGGAGCAGGTGGACCCCGATGATGTGGAAGTCGGCACCGTGATCGTGGTCCAGCCCGGCGAGCGCGTCCCCATCGACGGTGTCATCGTGGAGGGCACCTCGGCCCTGAACACCGCCGCCCTCACCGGCGAGAGCCTTCCCCGCGACGTCCAGAGCGGTGATGAGGTCATCAGCGGCTGCGTCAACATGACCGGTCTGCTGAAGGTCCGCACCACCAAGGAGTTCGGCGAATCCACCGTCTCCAAGATCCTCGATCTCGTGGAAAACTCCAGCATGAAGAAGGCTCGTACCGAGAACTTCATCACCCGCTTTGCCCGTGTCTACACTCCCGCTGTCTGCTACAGCGCACTGGCGCTGGCCTTCCTCCCGCCGGTGGTCCTGCTGCTGATGGGCCAGCCCGCCCGCTTCGGCGACTGGATCTACCGCGCCCTGACCTTCCTCGTCATCTCCTGCCCCTGCGCGCTGGTCATCTCCATCCCGCTGAGCTTCTTCGGCGGCATCGGCGGCGCTTCCGCCTGCGGCATCCTCGTCAAGGGTTCCACCTATCTGGAAGAGCTGGCCCGCACCGGTGTCGTGGTCTTTGATAAGACCGGCACCCTGACGCAGGGCACCTTCAAAGTAGTGGGCGTCCACCCCGAAAACGGCGTGACCGAAGCCGAGCTGGTGGAAGCCGCCGCACTGGCCGAGAGCTGGTCCAAGCACCCCATCTCCCTGAGCATCAAGAACGCTTACGGCAAGGAGATCGACGCCAACCGCGTCACCGATGTGCAGGAGCTGGGCGGCCACGGCGTAACCGCGAAGGTGGACGGCAAGACCGTCGCTGCCGGCAACGCCCGCCTGATGGCAAAGCTGAACCTCTCCGCCCCCGAAGTCACCGAGCCGGGCACCATCGTCCATGTTGCCATTGAGGGCAAGTACGCCGGTTACCTCCTCATCGCCGACGTGGTCAAGCCCCACAGCGCACAGGCCATCAAGGGCCTGAAGGCGGCGGGCGTCCGCAAGACGGTCATGCTGACCGGCGACGCCGAGCCGGTGGCCAAGGCCGTTGCTTCCGACCTCGGTCTGGACGAGTACCACGCCGGTCTGCTGCCCGGCGACAAGGTGGATCAGATTGAAAAGCTCCTCGCCGCCAAGAGTCCGAAGGAAAACCTCGCCTTCGTGGGCGACGGCATCAACGATGCACCCGTTCTGTCCCGTGCCGACATCGGCATCGCAATGGGTGCCCTCGGCTCGGACGCCGCCATCGAGGCCGCCGACATCGTTCTGATGGACGACGACCCGGCCAAGATCGCCCTCGCCATGAGCATCGCCCGCCGCACCCTCCGCATCGTATACGAGAACATCGTCTTTGCACTGGCCATCAAGTTCGCATGCCTCGTCCTCGGCGCACTGGGTCTGGCAAGTATGTGGACCGCCATCTTCGCCGATGTCGGCGTCATGGTGCTGGCCGTCCTCAACGCCACCCGCGCCCTCTACACCAAGGACCTCGCCCGCAAGAACGAGCGATGACCCCGTAACCATTCAAACGCCCTAGGACTTCCCCGCTTCGGCGGCTGTCCTAGGGCGTTTTTGCGGCAAAGAATCTTTTTCCGGAAAAATCTTGCAATGTCCGCAGATTCTGCTATACTACTACTAAACTAGGGGGTTAGTGTATATGAAAGATTCCGAGATTGCATCGCAGCCCACCGGCACCGTGCTCCGGGCGCTGAAAGCAGCCGCCCCTCAGACGGTGCCGGTGTTTGCCGGGTATCTCGTGCTGGGTATAGGGTACGGCATTTACGTGCAGTCGCTGGGGCTGCCGGTCTGGATGCCCATGCTGATGGGCACCGTCGTCTACGGCGGCTCGCTGGAGTTCGTGCTGGCAAGCCTTTTGCTGGGGGCTTTTTCGCCGCTGCCGGCCTTCCTGATGGCCTTGATGATCCAAGCGCGGCATCTGTTCTACGGCCTTGCCATGCTGGAGCGGTACAAGGGCTACGGGCTGCGCAGCTTTTATATGATCTACGCCATGAGCGACGAGACCTTCTCCATCACCTGCTCCGCCGAACCGCCGGAAGGGGTGGACCGGGGCTGGTTCATGTTCTTCATCACCCTGCTGGACCAGATCTACTGGGTCGCCAGCGCGGGTCTCGGCGCGGTGGTGGGCTCGGTCCTGCCCTTCAGCACCGAGGGTGTGGACTTCGTGATGACAGCCATGTTCGTCGTCATCTTCCTGAACCAGTGGGAGAAGGAAAAGCAGCACATCAGCGCCCTCATCGGCATTCTGGTGCCGCTGGTCTGCCTTGTGGTGTTCGGCTCCGGCAGCTTCCTTCTGCCCGCTATGGCGTGCATTCTGGTGCTTCTGCTGGCGCTGCGCAAGCCCATTGAGAAGGCTGAAGCCGCCCACGGCAAAACGGAGGTGCACTCATGACCACACTGCAAATGGGCATCACCATGGCGATGTGCACGGCGGCCACCATGCTCACCCGCTTTCTGCCCTTTCTGATCTTCTCCTCCAAGGACCAGCAGCCGCCGGAGGTGGTGCGGTATCTGGGCCGCGTCCTGCCCGCCGCCATCTTCGGGATGCTCATCGTCTACTGCCTGAAGGGCGTGACTCCCTTCGCGGGGAGCCATGGCATCCCGGAGGCCATCGCCATTGCGGCGACCATCGCGCTCCACAAGTGGAAGCACCAGACCCTCGTCTCCATTGCGGGGGGCACGGTCTGCTATGTGCTGCTGGTGCAGCTGGTGTTCTGATACGCAAAGAGGGGCTGTGATTACAGCACGATGAAGGTGCAGGTGGCTGCGGGCAGGGTCAGTTCCCCAGCCTTGGCCGCCACGGGAGCCATCTCCGGCAGAGCGTTGCCCTCGCCCAGCACCAGAGCCTTGCCGTTACAGAGCATGGTCTCGGCACGGAGGGTCTCGGCGGAGAGCTGATACACCTCGGCGTCCTTGGGCAGGGCGACGGTGGTGGTGTCGGTCCGGCTGTTGTTGATTACGAGATACGCCTTGCCGGGCTTGCCGTCGGCGCGGGAATGGGCGTAGACGTGGGCACCCTCCCGGATGGGTTCGGCGGTGTCGTAAGCAGTGCTGCCCATCAGGCGGTGCCACAGCAGCACGGCAAAGTAGTTGGGGCGGGGGTCGAAGCTGCCGTGGCTCAGGAAACCATAATCGCTGGATGCCAGCGTGTTGTGGAAGATGATGCCCTTGGTCACGGTGCAGAATGCCCCCAGCTCGTTGAGGGTACGGAAAACATCCAGATAGGTGGAAGCCCATGTGGTGCCGCCGCCCCCTGCATCGCCGGATTCCGTAACCCAGATCTCCCCGCCGGGGCAGTAGATGTCCCGCTTCTCGGTGTGGTACTGGATCATGCTTCGGGCAACGTCCAGATAATCCTCGCTGGTGGCCCGATCCGGCAGCCAGTAGGAGTTGGGCATCATGGCTCTCAGCCGCTCGGCTACGCCGTTGTAATAATGGTAGCTGTACACGTCCAGCTTTTCCTGCATCCCCTTCAGCAGAACTTCCAGCGGCACATTCTTCAAAAAGCTGTTGCTGTCCCCGGCCGACTCGTAAGCGGGGTCGCTGTTGGAGGTGCCCTCCGAAGTGCTGGTACCCACGAAAAGGCAGTCGGGGTAATTTTCCCGCAGCCAGCGGGCAAAGATATCCTGATTTTTGGCATACAGCTCCGGGGTGTAGCCCTTGGGGCAGCCGGACATTTCCAGCAGGTTGGGCTCGTTGACGAACTCCACTGCGTCAATGGGCTTGCCGTACTCTTTGCTCAGGGCAAAGATCTGCTGGGCCTGACTGGGGTTCCACGGCTCGTCCGCGTGGTGCAGACCCTCGCAGTCTGCCACGGAGATCAGCAGCTTTGCGCCCATCGCCTTGCAGAAGTCCAGCACTCCCACCCACTGCTGGCGGTTCAGGACAGCGCCGTAGCCCTCCGGCACCTTGCCGCCGGTATGGCCGTCGAAATCGTAGTAGGTCTTGGTGGCCCAGCTGCCGGAGACCCGGACCCACGAGGGGCCGATCTCTTTGGCCAGCGTCCGCAGCTTCTCATCGCAGAGGTCGATGGGGTCATAATATTGCATCAGCCCGCCCTCGGCGAAGATATTGGCGTTGAGGCCGCCCTTCATTTCAAAGGGCTCCGTGCCTGCGATCTGTTCCGGGGTGTAGGCTTTCCAGAAGGTGCCGCCAGTGACTTCCGCCATCTCGACGTTGTAAGATACCAGCCGCTCATTGCCAACGTGCAGCTCACGCAGGGCTTCGGGGTCCAGCTTCACGAATTGTGCCATAGTGATTCTCCTTTTCATTTTTTCTGGATCCAGAATAGCACAGCCCCCGAACCTTCTATGAGGAAGATTTCGTGGAAAAATCGTATTATTTAGTGATAAAATGTATCAAAGTTGATCTGCCGATAGAACCGCTGCTGAAGCTGGTCGAAGCTGTCGCAGTTCTGGGCCAGCAGCCACATCACCTTGGTGACGACGGCTTCAATGGTCATATCGTGGGCTTCGAGGAAGCGGAAGCGGTTCTTGACCCGTTTGCCGACCTCGTAAATGCCCACGTCGCTGCCCTCGTAGGTGACTTGGGTGGTCAAGATCAGAATTTTGTGGGTCTTGTCGTAGTCGCCCAGACCCTCGGCAAAGGCGTCCATCAGCCGCTGGGGGATGCCGCCGACGCCAAAACTTTCCACAATAACGCAGTCGTATTGTTCAAAGATGGCCGGGATGAGTTCCGGGCCGAGGCCGGGCGTCAGCTTGAGCAGGAAGACCTTCGGGTTCAGGGCGCGGCCAAACTCCACCGGGCCGGTGGGCCACGGCGAGGGGACATAGCGCACCAGCCGGTCGCCCTGCACCAGCGCCAGCTCCGGGAAGTTGACCGACGCAAAGGCATCGTAGCTGATGGTCTTGTTCTTCTTGGCGCGGGTGCCCGCGATGACATGGCCGCCGAACACCACCATCACACCCCGGCTGCCTTGGTCGAGGGCGCAGATGACGCTGTCGCGCAGGTTCTTTTTGGCGTCGGTGATCTCGTTGGAGATGGGCTGCTGGGCACCGGTCAGGATGATGGGCTTGTCCGCGTTCTGGATGAGGTAGGACAGCGCCGCCGCCGAGTAGGCCAGCGTATCGGTGCCGTGGCAGATGATGAAGCCATCGTAGAGAGCGTAATTTTCCTGCACGGCCTTCGCCATCATCAGCCAGTGCTCCGGGCCGAGGTCGGTGCTGTCGATGCTGCACAGCGCCAGCGTTTCGGGGCAGCACAGCTCGTTGAGCTCCGGCAGATGGGCCAGCAGTTCCTCGCTGGTCAGGACGGGCTTGAGCCCCTGTGCGGTGCGCACGCTGGCGATGGTGCCACCGGTGGTGATAAAAAGCAGACGCTGCTTGGTCATAAATTTCGATACCTCCACGATCCAATTCAAATCAACTCAGTATAACACACTCCGCCCCGGATGAAAAGTGGGCCGTTTTGGGACTTGGTCACAGATTTTTGCGGAAAAAGGTGTATACTAGAAGAAAAAAGGGGGAGCTATCCATGCCTAACATCGTTATCATCGGTTCCGGCCCGGCGGGGGTGTCGGCGGCGCTGTACGCCGCCCGCGCAGGGGTCGAGACGACCGTTCTCACCAAGGGGCACGGTGCGCTGGACCGTGCCGAACTCATCCAGAATTACTACGGCTTTGCCGAACCCATCTCCGGGGCCGAACTGGAGCGCCGGGGCATCGAAGGGGCAAAAGCGCTGGGGGTGCAGTTCGTAACCACCGAAGCCGTGGGCCTGACCTACATGGATAAGCTCACCGTAGAGACGCTGGCAGGGGATTTCCCCGCCGACGCCGTCATCCTCGCCACCGGAGCCTCCCGCGCCGCCCCGCACATCCCCGGCCTTGCGGGGCTGGAAGGCCATGGCGTAAGCTACTGCGCCACCTGCGACGCTTTCTTCTACCGTGGCAAAGATGTGGCCGTGCTGGGCAGCGGCGAGTACGCCCTGCACGAGGTGCAGGCTCTGCTGCCCGTGGTAAAGAGCGTCACCCTGCTGACCAACGGCTCCCCGCTGACGGCCTCCTTCCCGCCGGAGGTGACGGTCTGCCCCGAAAAGGTGAACGCCATCCTCGGCGAAGGGCGGGTCAGCGGCGTAGAACTGAGCGGTGGCAAGACCGTGGCGCTTTCCGGCGTTTTCGTGGCGCTGGGCGTTGCGGGCAGCACCGCGCTGGCCCGCAAGCTGGGGGCCGAGGTGGACGGGAACCGCATCCTCGTGGACGAACACATGCAGACCACCCTGCCCGGCCTTTACGCCGCCGGGGACTGCACCGGCGGGCTGCTCCAAGTGGCCAAGGCCGTTTATGAAGGGGCGCTGGCCGGCACGGAAGCCGCCAAGGCCCTGCGGAAAGGATAACATCATGTCGGAAGTGCAACCATCTGCCGTCAACCGGAACTGCCTTGCGTGCGCGTTCCCGTTCTGGGGCCAGCTCACCCCCGCCGAGCAGGAGCAGCTCTGCCGCTTCACCCGGCCCGTGAAATACCGGAAAGGGGAGCGGGTCCACAGCCCGGTCGAAAACTGCGTGGGCATCCTGTTGCTGCGGTCGGGCCAGCTGCGGGCCTACCTGCTCTCCGAGGACGGCCGCGATATCACGCTCTACCGCCTGTTTCAGGGCGAAGTCTGCATTTTGTCAGCCTCCTGCGTCATGGACTCGGTGAACTTTGACCTTTACATCGACGCCGAGGAGGACACCGAGGCCTACTGCATCGGCGCGGGCGTCTTCCGCCAGCTGATGCAGCAGAATGTCTACGTCCGCTGCTACGCCTACCAGATGACCGCCGAACGCTTTTCCGACACCATGTGGACGATGCAGCAGATCCTCTTCATGAGCGCCGACCGGCGGCTGGCCATCTTCCTGACGGACGAGCTGGCCAAGACCGGCGGGGCCGACCTCCACATGACCCACGACCAGATCGCCCGCTATATGGGCTCCGCCCGCGAGGTCGTCAGCCGTCTGCTGAAGTATTTCGCCGGGGAGGGCCTCGTCCGCCTCTACCGCGGCGGGGTGGAGGTGCTGGATAAGGAGCGGCTGAAACAGATCGCCCACGGCGCATAAGAAAAGGAGCGCATCATCAAGCGATGGTACGCTCCTTTTTCGATCTTTTCTCAGCTCTTGCAGCCGGATTCCTCTTCCACGCCGGTGAAATCGGAAGCCTCGGCGATCTTGGTCACGTCGAACTTGCCGTTCTCGTCCTTAGGGGCAACGGCGGGGCCGGCCTCCACAGGGTTCACGGACACTTCGCCGGCTGTGGGCTTCTCTTCGGCCGCTTCCGGCTCTGCGGTGGCCTCAGCCTTCTCGGCCTTGGCTGCTTCCACGGTAGGTGCAGCTTCCGGGGCTTCGGGCTCCGGGGGCTGCCCATCCTCTTTTGCAAAGGCAGGGGGCCATGCGGCACCCGGCTCCGTGGGGGTGTGCTCCGCTTTCGCCTCGCCCTCGGCGTAGGCCTCGGCGGTCTTGGCGGCCTCTTCGGGGTCCTTTTCCGCGTCTTCGGGGAACTCCACCTCTTCCACGTGGAGCGAGCCCTTATCGTTCAGCACCTTGTCCAGTGCCACGATGGCGGCACCGGTGACGGCGGCGGCTTCTCCGACCCATTCGGCCTGTGGTAAAGCCGACTCGACAACGTCACACGGTGTTGAGCGGTAACCGCTGAACACCGTGTCAGACAAGCAAAGGCCCGTGGCAGTGAGCAAACTCCTGCCACGGGCCTTTCGTATGCGCTATTGTGCCCTGCACCCATGCCGCCAACGTAGTTTCGATATCCGGCATGTCGCACAACGCTCGTTGATAGGGTAGGCCAAGCACTGAGTTCGGGCGACGTCCCGAACACAGCGCATATTTCAATACAAAACTGAATACATTTCTTTACGCCGTGTATCGGAAGGTCGCGCGGGAGCCGAGCAAAGCGAAGCCCCAGGCAAAGCCGCCGGTGGGTTAACAAGGCGTGACCGCAGCGCCGATTGCGCGGGCCACGCTTGCCGTACCGCAATCGACTCCGTATACAAGCGTAAGGAGCAATGATGAGCAGACTCATCAGATTCTTCACCAAAATTCTCGACATCTGCAAGCTTGTGCCGATGCTTCCGGTCGTCGTCATCGCCGCAGTTCCGCTGGCTTTACTAGGCGATTGGCGTCCGTGGGGCAATGCGATGGCGATTCCGGTACTTGGCAATCCGGGCTTCGGCCAGTGGCTGGTTATCGCACTGGTGCTGATTATCGTGATTGACACTGTGCGCGGCATGATTGACGATTTGCGCCACGGGCAGGTCGGAGTCGATGTGCTGGCCGGGGTCGCGATCCTCTCCCCCGTGGCCGTCGCCGAATACTGGGCAAGTTGGGCGGTGACGCTGATGATCACGTCCGGCGAGGCCATTGAGGAATACGCTCAAGCCAAGGCCGAGCGCAGCCTGACCGCGCTGATGGAGGCCGCGCCGCAAACCGCGCACGTCGTCAACCTGCCTGGTGTGGGGCGTGGGTTTGCTGCCGATAAAGGCGATTCGTCCGATGGCTTCCGGCGTGTGGGCTTGGCATCGGCTGCCGCCGCCGCGCACCGCTTCGACACGGTGCCGGTCGAGCAGGTGCAGCTGGGCGACGTACTTATGGTGCTGCCGGGCGAAACCGTGCCGGTGGACGGCGAGCTGCTGTCCGGCACGGCCACGCTCGACCTGAGCAATATCAATGGCGAGCCGGTGCCGCGTGAAGTGTTCGCCGGCGCCCGCGTGATGTCCGGCGCGGTGAACGGCTCGACTGCATTGACCATGCGTGCCACCCAGGTGGCCGCCGATTCGCAGTACCAGCGCATCCTCGAGCTCGTGGCCTCCGCGCAGGAGTCGCGCCCGGCCGTGGTAAAAACCGCCGACCGCTTGGCCGTGCCCTTTACCGTGCTCTCGCTGGTGATTGCCGGCGTCGCATGGGCGGTGTCCGGGGTACCGACGCGATTCGCCCAGGTGCTGGTGCTGGCCACGCCCTGCCCGCTGCTCATCGCCGCACCGGTGGCATACATCGCCGGAACC
>ERZ827156.4659-NODE-4659-length-10942-cov-4.390098_pt1 | contig 10942 bp, 6 predicted proteins | sample MGYA00519919_ERZ827156 | MGnify/ENA primary metagenome ERZ827156 (study PRJEB31778, sample SAMEA3449269) | human gut metagenome | biome: human gut; feature: human-associated habitat; material: faeces | place: United Kingdom | collected 2010/2012 ... | reverse complement strand
CGGCATAACAAAAAAAGAAGGCATCCTTTTCAGACACCTTCTTTATTTGTTATGTGCTGTATCCCGGATTCTTTAAGCAGACCGTATCAGTTGTCCGGATTGAAATTCTTGTCGTAATCCAAAAGGAACTTTGCCAGTACAGGGTTGTTGTGGTCCACTTTCAACTTGCCGGTGTCCAGACGGCGAATTGCCTTTCTGTCTTCTTCCGTTAACTCGAAATCGAGATACAAGATAAAAGAAACGGTTCTGTCCCGATGATAGGAACGGAGCCGTTTCTTTTATCGACTGGCTTACTATGTTATTGTTCGTCTTTCACGCCGCGTACATACCCGCCGTCGGCATCTGAACTGGTCGCACCGATGGAGTGGTCTTGGGCATTGAAACGGAAACCGCCGTTCTTGCCTGAAATGGAGCCGTCTCCGTCATAAGTTCCGCGGCTGAAGCTGGTATAGGTCATGTACATGGCTTTGCTCTCATGTCTGTAAAGAGGCCATTGACCCTCATACGTTTGCCATGCGTCATCGGGTAAGCGGGTACCCATGATAAGCAGCTCGCGCAAGTTGGGCACGCGATAGCCGCTCGGTGTAATAGAAGCGGTCTGATACCATCTCCAATCCTGAACGCCTTCCCAACTCCAACGATTTAGTGCATCCACATCTATGCTCGGTGTAGGATAGTCTGCGTCATTTGCCGCTACCCGGAACTTGGCATACGGTCGGTTATAAGGCGACAGGTCATTATGCGTGGGCAACGAACTAGTTTCATAGCTTAGGCGGCGTGCCTTCTCGCTAAGGTTGGAGACATCAATCAGGTAGGTACCGTCGGGTTCGGCCTGTGTCACTTTGGGAATGAGTGGTGTGGGTTCAACATTCGGATCGTCAAGACCGATACCGAGGTTGCGTATGCAACGGTAGGCATATTGTCCGCCCACGGTGTTGTGCGAGCCGTCGTAGTTACCCAATGCGGCACATTCTTCTGCCCACAACACCCACGAATGGTCGCCGTCAGCGGAACTACTGGTATAGTGCCAATAGGTCTGGTAATCCCTGTCCGCGGGATTTTGGGGATAGAGGCGCGAAGCGTCGTCCAGCGCATATTCGCCGATATAGAGATCCACGAGCTGGTCGATGGCGGCCAGATACCAGCGTATTTCGTTAGGCTGCACGATGTTGTCGCCGTTCAGGTCGCGGTTACGCAACAGCACAGCGTGCAGGGCGTCTTGGTGGTCATCGGTCAGACCGTAGTGCTCGGAGGGGTTGAGCACCTCCGTCCAATGCAGGGATCTGTTGGATACATAGTTTTCGCCCAGAATACAACGTATGGTATTGAGCCGGCCGTTGCTGGAGGAAGTACTGTTTCTCACGTCACCTTCCTTCCAACGCGTGCCCTCCATGCGGCTTTCAAGCCCCCATGCGGTGGACAATTCATTCTCGCTCTTTTTCACGTTGTACACCGTGCGTATGGACTTCTGCTTGAAAGTCTGTATGGCTTCCACCACGCTCGACGCGCCATCGGGACTGTAATGCGAGTTGTCTCCGTTGATAAAATAGAGCAGGCGGTCTTCGGCCTCCACGTATCGGCGCCACTGCGACAAAAGCGGGGTATTGTCCTCGTCTGTATTGGGGTCATCCGGCTCGCGCACGTACACGTACTCGTCGATGAAAGCGGTAACGGTAACCGTACCGGTGGTCTTTCCTTCCTCGTACTCCTGCTTCAGGCGTTGCAGCAACTGGTGTACGTCGAGTAGGCGGGCGTCAGAATGGCCCGCATGTCCGTCATACCCCGAAGGTTGGTTCTTTCCGCCCTTGTAGTTCTGGTCACCGGGGTATTTCACGAACAGCTCGTCGTCTTGGCCATAGTCCTCGTTGATGGCGAACTTGATCCACTTGTAGTCATGGATACCTGTACTTTCCGGACTGTCCGTTTCGCCGAAACCGCCCGCATAGATGGCCTTATCGAAAGCTGTCTGCACGCCCCATGTCATGGTTGGAACCATGCTTCGGTTTATCGTAATGAGCTCGCGGTCGTAGTGTGCATCCAGCTCGTACAGCCCATCTTGACTGAATATCACGTTGCCTTCGTAGCCGGGCCTCTGTTCGTTCTCCTCCCCATCGGACTCCACTTCAAGCCGTATATCGTTGATACCACGCAGGGTGACGGTGTAGATGTAGCGGGTATTGCGGCGGGTGTCGTAGTCGTTGGGGTTGCCGTCGGCGTAGCCCAGATGTACGGTGAAGGTCACGTCGGCATTGACGGTATTGCCTTTGTCATCCTTATAGGACAGTGTGCCGGACATTTCCACGTAGGTGGCGTTGGCGGGGGCGTAGGCAAAGTCGCCGTTCTCGAACTGCTGACCGGGTTTGTCCGTATAGTCGCCCGTGTTTTTGTGTTCGCGTTCCTCGCGTAGGGCGTACTGTTCCGCAGCGCTAAGCCCTTCGCCGGAGATGGCCTGTTTGGGAGTCTTGCGGTTTTCCGGCATGTAGAACACGAAGCCACCGGAAGTGTAGAGGTAATTGTCATCCCGCTCGGTAGTCTCGAAAGGCATCTCCTCGGTTGTGAAGTAGGTGCAACCGTCACCATCGGCATCGCCTGTCCCGTGGGGCAGCAGCAACGACTGGGCCGGCACGTTCACCACCCGCCAGCCGCGCGGACGGAAGTCAAGTGCCGTCCAGTTCTTATCGGAGGGTTTCTCGGTTTTCACCACGAACTCCACCCTCGCGTCCGTCCGCTCGGGCCGCAGCGTACACTCCAGCGAGGCGGGACTGCTTTCCGTACCGGGAATGTTGACAAGGTTGCTCGTGGAATTTTTATCATCGTAAGCATAGCCTGTCATCATGAACTGCGTGGAGCGTTCCACGGTATGCTCGTCCATCTTCATTACGAAGGCTTCGAGGTCTGACCGCGATGTTATAGACTCCATGTCCGATTTTTTGACATCATAGCCGGAACTTACGGATTCAGTAGATAGATTGGCGATGCAGACTATCTGTACCTTGTTCAGAGAGGTGGTCTCTATCATGACGGAACCTTTGCTGTAGTCTCCGTTATAGCTGATGTCGTCAGTAAAGAAATTGCGGTAATGCACCTCCCCGGCGGGGTTGAAGATGAACACGTAGAGGTTGTTCACACGGTTCTCGTAGGTAGCGTCCTGCGCGGCACGGGTCTCCACGCAGCTCTTCTCGGACCGGAAGTCCAGCATTACACGTGCGGGAAGCCCCTCTGCCACGCGGGCACGCTCCTCGAACAACGGGTCCTCGGTACACGAGTACAGTCCTACCGCCAGCAGCATGGCCGCCAGCAAGGTCAATATGTTTTTATGTCTTGTTCTCATAACTCAAATGACATGCAGTTTCGTTTAATTGAACGGGGGAACGGTTATCTCTTCCGTATCCCAGTCCTTTACTTCAAATTTTAGCGTGAGGTTGGCCTCCGAACTGAGTGTGGCGTGTATGTTCACTTGCTTGTTACGGGCGATAGAGTTCAGAGCGCCGCCGTATTCGTTGATGAAAGGTATGGCGTCATAGGGAGCTGTACTTGTGGTGAAACCGATGGTATATGGCGAGTTCTTGCTTGCATCCGTCCATGCGTATGAGGGATAGATGTAAAGGGCCAGCGTCTTGCTGCCGTAACCTCCGATTTCGACAGAGAGGCTCTCGTAGTTTTGAACATCATACTCCGTGTCGTCGGGAACGTCAAGGGTCTGCTCGCGGAACAGGTAGAGCCGGTCGCCGAAGAACTCGCCGAAAGTCATGGAAGTGATGGTAATCGGGTGGCTCAGCGTGTTGTTCATAATGACGTTGAGCTTGGCCACGGAGCGCTCCAGTTCCACTTCGATGGTCTGCGGCGTGCCGTCGGATGGAATTATCTGCACATCGCGATGCCAGCTCATGGGTAGGCCGTGTTGTGCGATTTCCTGCTCCGTAAAGCGTTTTGGGAAGTGCGTGCGGTGTTCATCCATCACCAAAGCTTTTTTGGTGTTGCCGACCTGCACGAGGTTGTCCTCGAAGTCTGCCATGTCGGAATAGTCCTTGCCGAGGGCGGCCTCGTTGGCCACGGCATAGATGTCCACAGTACCTACCGGCACACCCTCGATGGTGACACTGCCGCCGGAGAGGTCGGCTTCCTTGAACTGTTTGTTGATGACAGGTTTGTCCTGCGAGAATACCAATATGCGCAAGGTGTTTATCTTCTCTTCAGCGGCCTTGTACTCCTCGTCCGTGGTGTGCGTGGAACGTATATCGGCCATTGGTACGTGCAGGGTAACGGAGGCTGTGCGTCCGTCGGGTATCCATTCGTCCACTCGGTCCGTGCAGCCGGCCAACAGGCTGGCAGCCCATGCGAGGGCGGCTGGCAGAAGCAGGGAGAAAGGATGCGGTAAATATCGTTTTATATATGCTTTCATACACCGTATGTATTGTTGTCTATAAATTTCTCATTTTATTGCCATGACACGGAGGTGTCCTGTTCATCCCAGTCGAGAACCTTCACGTTGATTGCGAGCGAAGCGGCCGAAACGGTCAGGGTGTAGGCATATTGGCTGCCTGCATCCCATTGTTTCGCATTCCCGCCAGAGAGGTTGACCGTGGAATTCCGGTCGGCGGTCTCGCCCTCGAAACGGTAGCTCACGGCGATTTCGGTACCAGTCAGGTCGGTGTGCGGGAGTAACAGCACGTCGCCCAGCATGTTGCGGGTCTCGCCGGCTGTGATGGAAATATCCTTTGCGGCCAACAGGGCATCGCTGTCGTTTGTCTTGGCGGTGTTGCTCCACGAGCTTCCACCGGAGGCATTCCAAGTAAGGTCGCCTTTGTAAGTCACGCCGTTCACTTTGAAGGAAGTAACCGTTACACCGCGCCCCACGGCCCTGATATTGAAGGCCAGCCTTGTGAGCCGATGGGAGAATTTGAAGCTGACAGATTCGGGGGCTTTGTCTGCCTCGATTACTATATTTGTTCGTTCCGCCGTCATCAGGTCGTGCCCTTTCGTGGCGACGAAGTTCTTGACGGTAAAGGTGCCGTCCGTGCAGGCGACGGACACGGCATCGCCCAGCGTTCCGGTGGACGGATAGAGGGCGTAGAAGTCGTAGGTGTTGCCCGACTGCCAGTACAGCAGGCCGCCTCCGTAGGTCCAGCCTGTACCGGAACCGTAGGTCACGGTCGTGTTGTCGAATATCTGCACGTCGTTGTCCGTGCCGCTGGTGTGGCGGTAGCTGCCCCACACGCTGAACGACTGGCCGTCGGTGTTCAGGTCGTCCGCACTCCCGATGGCGGAGCGTGTCAGCGTGGGTAGCGAAAAACGTATCGCCCCGCTGTCTCCGGCTGTCTCCATGTCCTGCACCACGCTTTCCGTGCAGGAAGCCGCTGACAACAGCACCGTCGCCAGCAGGGGCAGGATTCCGAGGGTGTTCTTTCTTCTGTTCATATATCTCATCATATAAAGGTTATTCCGTTCTTGCAGGAAAGCTGCATGTGTGCGGTCTGTCCTGTATCATTGTGGCCGGGAAGGGAACATTCAACCCCGCCCGGCCTGTATTCTTCGGTCCGATTGGCCTAACCGGCCGAGCTGCGTATCTCGTTTCGCTGAGTTAAGTTTCTCGTCATGGTGAGTTGCTCAACTCACGGAAGTGGGTCGCGCAACTCACGGAAACGGATTGGCTGGTACGGTAAGCGTTTAGTTCTTTTTATCAGTCAAATTAAGGTCATCACCCGGCGTAGTATCTTTCCACTTATCTACGGTTACATCAAACTTGATAGGCTTGGCGTTCGGGTCGGTGTTGATGTCTTCCATCTTCAGCTCTGCCGTGTAGTTGTAGTAGTACCCGGCTGTCCATGTGTTCTTCTGCAAGCTGGTTTCGCTGTTGCTCGGATTGTTGCTCAATGTGGCACTGAAATCCTGCTGTCCTATCGTTTCTTGGGCAGCGTTCTTTACCACTGCGGTGAATTGGACGCTCAACGTGCCGCAGGTCTGCGGAATAACGAACAGCGGTGCGCATGTCTGGCTGAAGTATCCCTGTTCGTTGGCAGCGTCGGCAGTCACGTCGGTGATGTTGTCGAAAGTGTATGTGCCCGTAGTGTTTGAGAGCTGGTCAGTACTCCACGTGATTGTGCCTTCGTTGGCCTTGTGGTACGTTCCCGTGGACTTGGTCGTTGCGCTCTCTATCCGTAGGTTGTTCACAGCCACGGTGTAGGTGTTGGCCATCTTGGTCTTGAACGTGAAGGTCAGCTTGGACAGCATGTGCCGGAACGTCATGCTTACTTTCGGGGCTTCGCCCGACGCTGTGCCGTCCCATGTGTAGTTGGACTCGTTGCCCATTGCGGCTACGAGGTCGTTCTTCCCGTCCGTGCTGTACGCCGTGAAAGTCAGCAGGCCGGAGGTCGATCCTCCGCTCTGCGAGCCCGCATCGTAGCTGACAATCGACTTGTTAAGCTGGCTTTCCCCGTTGGCATAGCCCGCAAAGCGGAATTCCTTGTTTTTTTCCCAGTAGTAGGTGTTTATGGGTAGCCATTCGTTGTCGCCTGCTTTGCTCACCTGCACGTTGGTAAAGGCGTCTGCCCAGTTCTGGTCGCCTGTGCCTTTGTTCTGTGCGAATACCCAGAACTTCTGGAAATTTTGTGATGTGACATCACCGGAACGGGTGGTCTTGTCCACAAAAGTTGTAAACTCGATGGGCTGGTTGGCGTATTCGGCCACGTCCATCACTTCCTGATTGCTACAGCCGGAGAACACCGCTGCGGCGACTCCCAGCAAAAATAAACTCTTTTTCATGATGCAAAAGCTTAAATTAAAAATACATTATTGTTTGGTTAATCATTTAGTTATCAATACATCTGTTTTATACAGGTCACCCTTCTTACAATGGCAGGGGGATGTCGATGTAATCGCCCCATCCCTCCACGTCGATGTCGAAACCGCTGTCGGAGCCTGCCGCACCTTCCTCGTCGGTGATGACAAGGCCGTCGGAGACGATAATCACGCCGCCACGGGGCTGGGCCTTCACTTGGTCCGTCACATCGAACTCGAAGGTCTTCATCGCGCCGTTGTGCAGACGCACTTCGAGATTGAGGTGGTAGGAGCGTTCCGTGGTGCGGGTGCCGTCGCCGTAGTGGTCGCCGGGGTAGTCGGGAATGCCGAAGGATTTCACTGTGGCCTCCGGACCGTAGTCACGCAGGGTACAGTCGAACATCACGGTAGCCGCTTCCGGTCCGGTGTGTCCGTCGTTCAGATAGACGCTCTCGGCCATGCCTGCCAATGCTCCGCGTGCGAGGGCCACGTACTGAAACCCCTGTTGGAACTCGTAGCGCACGAGGTAGGTATAGGTGAGCGGCTGCAAACGCACGGGCAGACCGACAGTCTCCTGCGTGGGCAGGGCCTCGTAGCTGCCTATGTATGCGCCGTAAAGCATGTCGGGCTGGTTCACGGTACGTTCCCCCGCGTGCAGGGCTTCGAAAGCCCCCCGCGTCAGGCTACGGGTGGTGGCACTTGCGGAAGCCAGTGCGGCGATGTCGTTGAAGACGATGTATTCCGTGTCATTGTTGTAGAACAACAGGTCGTGCGTACCTTCGTTCATATAAAGACGGCCTCCTTCGGGCGACAGGTTGCCCTCGTTCTCGGCGGTGCCGCCGGTATAGATGCGTGCACGGATGCCGGTGGGCACGTCGGGGCGAAGGTCGTCATAGCGTTGGGGCCATGCAGGGTTCCACACGGACTGCCAGTCGGTCTGGTAGCTGCGTTCCCATTCCTGCTCCCACGTGGCGGTGAGGTTTACCTGAACGGAGAAAGCATGGTCGGGGTGGTCGTAACAGAGATCCTTTCGGCAACCGCCCAACAACAGAAGCGTGGCGGCGTATAATGCCATATATAGCGGTGTGCGTCTCATCGTGCGCCTCCTTTCTTCTTATCCGTGTCCCACAAACGCCAAACGAGCGTCAGTTTCAACTTCAGCGGCCCGAAGTAGTCCAGCTTGCTGGTCTGCCGATAGACGTAATGTGTGCCGCCCAGATAAGGTATCGGGTCGTACACCTCATACTTGCTGTGCATGTACCCCACGCCGATACCGGCTTCTAAGGAGAGCCGCCGTCCGATGGGGAACATGTAGCCGTAGCTGACTCCGACCATTTCGGCTTCGCCCTGATAGCCCTCCTTGCCGTTTTCGAGGTCGTACCACGTGAAGCCTCCGAACACGCCGAGGTAGTGGCCGTGCCACGGGCTGCCTTGCTTTTGCCCGAACCACCAGCGTCCCTCCGGGCTGATTGTTGCCACTTGATAATACTTGTGCTTGCCGTCGTTCTTCCACCATGCCATCTCGCCTTCAAGGTTCACCGTCCAGCGGTCGGCGATGCGGTACTCTACTTCGAGCGAGGGCATCAGTATCGCATCGTAAAGCAGGTTGGTCTTGATGGCCAGTCGCTGCACCATCGCTCTCTGAGGTTGCACGGTCGCTTCCTGCCGCACCGTTGCTGGTTCGGAGGTCGTTTCCGCCACGCTATCGGGTTGCAGGACCGGTTCCGGTTCTTTCACTTCCGACTCTTTTTGGGGAATGACTTTTACAGGCGGTTCGGGTTTCCGGTAGCAGACCACCGAAAGGCTGGAGCGTAAATCTGGGAAGAAGTTCTCCAGCATGTAGGTGTACGGCATACCGCCGCGCAGGTCCATGAGCTGCTTTTTTCGTCCGTCCACTACGCGACCCGCCTTGTCGAACACCCATACCGGTGTATGATCGAGGATGTGCAATACCTCTTTTTTATAGAGCATATCCGATGCGGCGACCATCCGGCGCAACATATCCCATGCGATGCCCTCGCCATGTATACAGACCAAGTTGTCGGGAATTTCGGCGTGGCGCACGAGATAGGTTTTCAGGGAATCGGCCCTGCGATCTGACAACACCTCGTTGAGATGGTTCACACCTTCGGGCGATGACCACGAACGTACCACAACGCTTTCAAGTCGGTTCGCCCCGTATTCTTCGCGTAGAATGCGGATAAAACGCTCCAATTCCGCGCGATTATCCCTGAAGAGCACGTCCACTTCTCTGTGGTCCTGCCGGTAATAGATACGGACCGAGTCCAACTCTTGTGCATGAACATACCCGCCGCAGAACAAGAGAAATAATAACAGTATTCGTTTCATTGTCATAGTCTATGCCTATTTATATATCAGCTATTTATTCAATTCTCTCGTGCCATGCCTTTTCATTTAAAGGCAAAAAAACACCAAACCAACAAATAATCAGCCTGATAACTGTCTGTTATGCCGATTTATTTGTTCATTAAAAAAGCTATCGAAAAAAGGTCGTATTATTCGGACACTCCGGGAAAATTCGCCCTACTCAAAGAGCTGAAACGCAATTTTTTGCAGATTTTTGTTGTGGATAGCTCATGTTTTTGTAATTTTGTGGCTGAAAACGAACGATTTAACCAACGATTTAACCAACGTAAAATCATACCGTCCGTTTTTGTGACATTCCTTTTCGTCTTATCTCTTTTTCTTTCATGGCTTTATCTATTTCTTTATAGCGGCTGCGGAATTTCAGAAATGTATCTCGCGAGATGTTGAAACGCCTACATATATCGGCAATCGTGCAGTCCCGTTTCAACATGCCGACGACGACTTTCCGGTTTTCGATCAGCACATTCATTTTCGTGTAGCTGCCTTTTTTTTCGTCCGAGGACGACACCCTCGGCTTTCCGCAGGGCGAGCGCCTCTTTGGTGCGCATCGAAATTAGATTGCGTTCAATCTCCGCTACCAAGCCGAAAGCGAAGCAGAGCACCTTGCTGTTGATGGAGTTGTCAAACGAATACCCCTCCTTGGTCGTGTAAAGGTTGATTCCTTTCTCCAGACATTTGCCCATGATGGCCATGAGGTCCGTTAGCGTGCGGCTTAGACGCGATATTTCTGTGACAATCAGCGTGTCGCCATGCTTCATGCGCCGTATCAGCCCTCCTAATTTGCGGTCGCACTCCTTCTTCTTGCCGCTGGCGACCTCCGTTACCCATTGGCTGACGGAAAGATTTCTACTGTCGGCGAAACGCCGGATCTCGTCTTGCTGGTTAGCCGGATTCTGTTTGCCCGTACTGACCCTTAAATAACCTATTATCATAGTCCTTAATTATTTTACGGGAGCGACATTGCTCCCGTCCGGTATAAATAAGGCATGATGGTTCGATATGAAAGGATTTTGTATATAATTGTAGGCGTAACATCTTATTTTACAATTATTTTATATCTTTCCGCTATACCCTTTTCCCTTTTCTTCCCGTTAACATTCTCTCGCCGGTTGGATTTTTCCATGCAAAGGTACAGCAGTCGTCCGGCGTCAAGCACCGCCATGCTAACGGCTCGTGGATTTGCCCGGCAGCCTTCCCAAATCAGAGATGTCCTTTCAGTCCCCCGCCATGTCGTACCTGTCGGGTTGGGTATTCCGTGAAATCCCCGGTCGTTTGCTTGCCTTTCCGTCCTTTCCCTACTGTCTGACTTGCATGTAAAATCTCTCCCGGCAAGGAAAGCCGAAAAGCTTCCGAAGAGAGGGAAAAGAAAAACGATGTTTAATTTAACTTTTATGTATTATGCGTACAAATGTTAGTCAAATTACGGACAGGAAAATTTGGGACGGATAGGAAGTGTCTCCGAATGCTATGCTTTAAGCAGAATTTGGACAAACTGTTTGGTTGAAAAGGAATTGCAGCTGTTGGTAGAACCTTATCGACAAGTTCAAAATAGCGGATAGAAGGATATATTAATTTTTAATCTTATCAAAATATGAGTATAATATGTACACGATGTGGCGGCACGCAGGTAGTATGCGAAGCCACGATAAACCCCAACACTAAAGTGATAACGGAAATTTCCGACGATTCTTTGCAATTCGGCCGGTGCGAAACTTGTAAGGTACGAAGCGTCCTGACGGATGTAGAGAAGACAAAGGCCGCCATCAAGAGCGGATTT
>ERZ827156.4651-NODE-4651-length-10959-cov-4.591526_pt1 | contig 10959 bp, 10 predicted proteins | sample MGYA00519919_ERZ827156 | MGnify/ENA primary metagenome ERZ827156 (study PRJEB31778, sample SAMEA3449269) | human gut metagenome | biome: human gut; feature: human-associated habitat; material: faeces | place: United Kingdom | collected 2010/2012 ... | reverse complement strand
ATTTTCTTTAAGATACGGAACATAACTTCCGAAATTCAAGAAAAAGTCTGTCTGCGAATTAATCACGGCTATTCCTATTGCTAATATCAAAAGTATGGCAAAAAATTTCTTTATCTTTTTCATATCATCACCCCGCATATATTACACTGTTTTCGTATCGACACATTCGTTATTATAATTGTAGTCAATGTATTCTTTTATGTAGTCAACCATAGGGGTATTGTTGAATCCCAGATTGCATGAATATTCAATTATGCCTTTTTCGCTGTTTGCGATTCCCGGTGTTCCGATTCCGACCCACTCGATATCGTCCATTTTCAGGCCTGCTTCCTTAACAGCTTCAACAGAAACCTTAGCCATGTCGGCAGCAATTTCCTTTTCGGGTCTTGGAAGATTTGTTTTTGTGCTTGCTTTTGAAACGATGTTGTAATTTTCGTCAACAACTCCGGCAACGATATTTGTACCGCCCAGATCGATACCTATATAATACTTCATATTAATATTCTCCTTGCATCAGTTTTTATTTTGGGGAAATTCTCCTCTTATATCATAAACTAAATTTTAAAACAAGTCAATAGTTTTTTGTTCTTTATTTATAGAAAAAGGGACGATTTTTCCAATCGTCCCTGCTTTTTTATTTTATCTTCTGAGCAAGCTCTCTCGCAATAGCCGCTGTATCTCTTACATTCACAATATCATCATTGTTATAGTCAGCCTGTTCAGGAAGTTCATCCGCCTTGCCCTGTGCAATCATTTTTGCTATGTATGCCGCATCGCGAACAGTGAGTCTGTCATCCTGATTCACATCACCAAGCAACGGATAACAAAAATCATAAACAAGAATAGATACACGGCTGTCATCAATATTATTTTCTTTCATATAATCTCTGATTATCGTTTCATGTTTTTCATGTTTATTAAAATAAATATTCACGATGACATCATAGCCTTCGTCATCGGAAGCAAGTGAAACTCCATTGATTATAAACCTGTTTTCTTTTTCCGCATAATCTTTCAATAGCTTTACAATTTCATTCGGGTCAGTTATCTTTTCAGAAGTACCTGAGCTGACAGACACATCATCAGAATTATTGTCTGTTCCAACCGCAAAGACATTTGAAACTGCACATGATGCCATAATAACAACTGATGATAAAACGGCAATATATTTTTTTGTTTTTTTCATAATTATTACCTCCGAACACCATATATTTTCTTTATTATAACACATTTCATCAAAAATGTCAATACTTACTGATTATTTCTTTTTCGCTATATATGCCGCAATAGCTGCTGCATCTCTTACGTTCACCCGTCCGTCGCCGTTGAAATCTCCGATCAACGGGATTGTATCCGCCTTGCCCTGTGCAAGCATTCTCGCTATGTATGCCGCATCACGAACATCAAGCTTTCCGTCGCCGTTTGCATCACCACGAATCCCCGAAGGGATTGTAACATCTGTCGATACCGAAGTAACAACAGTCGTAACCGTTGTTGAAGTTGTGCTTACAGACGGCGTTACTGAAGTGGTTGTGGAAGTCTTTCCGATAATTTCAAATTTATAGCTATATTTCTCAGCATAGCTCTGGGCTGTCGAATTATCTATGCCGTAAATTACACCGCTGAAAGTGTTGTTGTAATTTGAAATTGTTCCCGAATAATCATAAATTTCACATTCAGAATTTTCTATCATTATACTTTCAAGTCCTTTACAATTGCTGAATGCACGTGCCTCTATTGATGCAACGCTTTCCGGAGTTTTTACACTTTTCAGATTTTTACAGTATATAAATGCTCCCACACCAATTGTTTTTACAGTATCAGGTACAGAATATTCTGTTTCAGTTTTTCCCGCAGGATACTGTACAAGAGTCGTTTTATTTTTGTTAAACAGTACTCCGTCATTGTCGGTATAGATTTTATTATTCCCCGATACAGTTATCTTTTCAAGCGATTCACAATCTGCAAAAGCAATCAGTGGAAGAGTGGATGAACTTGGAAATGCCATTTCAGACAGCAATGGTAAGATGCATGAAATGGTTGCTTCTATGCATGAGATTAATGAGGCATCAAAAGAGATTGATAAGATTATTGCAACAATTAATGAAATTGCTTCCCAGACAAATCTGCTGGCGTTGAATGCTTCTATTGAAGCGGCAAGGGCCGGAGAGGCAGGAAAAGGATTTGCAGTTGTAGCGAATCAGGTAAATTTATTAGCTGAACAGAGTGCCCAGGCGGCAAAAGAATCAGCATCACTGATCGAAACATCTGTGAATGCGGTAGAAAAAGGTATGATAATCGCGGAAGAGACTGCGGCACAGCTGGAGGAGGTAGCAGAGAACTCCAAGCTGATTACGGAAGACGTTACACATATTGCGGATACATTAGAGACACAGACAACAGAAATCCAGCAGATCAATGAGGGAATTGAGCAGATCAATGACGTTGTGCAGACAAATTCTGCAACATCTGAGGAGTGTGCGGCTGCCAGTCAGGAGATGAGCAGTGAGGCAGAGAGTCTGCAGGGAATGATCCAGAAATTTAAAATTCCGGAAACTGAAAATGTAACAGAATAAAAATATTTCAACTATATTACATTAAATTATCACTTGTTTATTGCATGAAAGAGACAATCTATAGTATGATAGAGAAAGTACAAACTAAGGATGGAAAAGGTATATACTATGATAGTCTCGGTCATTGAAAAGATCTACGCATTTTTATGGGGAGATCTGATTACGATCCCTTTGCCGCAGGAAAGCAGCATAGGGATTTCTTTACTTGTAATTCTTCTGATTCCGACAGGAATCTATTTTACGATCCGCACAAGATTTTTGCCGGTCAGGCTTTTCCCGGATATGATAAAAGCACTTATGGCAAAAAAGGAAACAAAGGACAGTCTTTCCACATTTCAGACGCTGATCGTCTCGACGGCTACCAGAGTCGGCATGGGAAATCTGGTAGGCGTTGTGGCGGCAATCTCGGCAGGCGGTGCCGGTGCTGTGTTCTGGATGTGGGTGACTGCGCTGATCGGTTCCTCGACCGCATTTGTGGAGGGGACGCTCGCACAGTTACACAAGGAAAAAGATCCTTTGTATGGCGGATATCGCGGAGGTCCCGCATATTATATCCATCATTTCTGTGAAGAAAAATTGAAAAAGAAGAAAAAGCATGTGCTGATCGCGGTACTTTTTGCAATTTCAGGACTAATCTGCTGGTGTGGCATCAGCCAGGTCATCAGCAATTCCGTGGTATCTTCCTTTGAAAATGCATTTGGCATCCCGCCACTTTACACAACGATCGTACTGGTTGCGATCGCAGCGGTGATCGTCCTTCGGAAAAATGCGACGGTAAAAGTGCTTGACGTGGTCGTACCGGTTATGGCGGTCTGCTATTTTGCAATCACGATATTTATTATCCTGAAAAATATTGGAAGCATCCCGGCGGTTTTTGGTCGGATTTTTGAGGAGGCGTTTGGGCTAAGACAGGCAGTTTCCGGCGGCTTCGGCGCTGTCCTTATGAACGGCATCAAGCGTGGACTGTTTTCAAACGAAGCCGGTTCCGGCTCTGCTCCTTGTGCAGCCGCAGCAGCCGAATGTGAGACACCGGTCAGCGCCGGACTGACACAGGCACTTGGCGTATTTGTCGACACCATTGTGATCTGCAGTTGCACTGCTATGATCATGCTCACTGCACCGGAAAATATCGTAGCAGGAAAAGAAGGCATGGATCTTCTCCAGTCCGCAATGCGCTATCACCTGGGCGAATTTGGCGTCATATTCATCGCAGTGACACTGTTTTTATTCAGTTTCTCCACATTCTTAGGCATCCTCTTCTATGCCAGAAGTAACGTCGCCTATTTATTTGGAGATAAATGGATCTTTCAGACCCTGTACAAAATCCTTGCACTGGTTATGCTGTTCATCGGCGGAATCGCTGCCTACACTTTCGTATGGGATCTCGGCGACGTCGGAATCGGTCTGATGACTATCTTCAACACCGGAATATTGTATTTGCTTGGTGGTCAGGCACTTAGCGCCCTAAAAGAATTTGAATCCACCAAGTAAAAAATAAAATAGAAACGGAGCAAAATAAAAATGAAACGAGAATCCTTCAAATCCCGCCTGGGCTTTCTGCTCGTAAGCGCCGGCTGCGCCATCGGAATCGGAAACGTCTGGCGATTCCCCTATGTGGCTGGACAAAACGGCGGCGGCATCTTCGTCCTGTTCTACCTGATATTTTTAATAGCAATGGGACTTCCGGTGCTCACCATGGAATTTGCCGTGGGGCGCGCCAGCAGAAAAAGCGCCGTGTTAGGTTATAAAGCACTCGAAAAAGAAGGCAGCAAGTGGCATATTCACGGCTGGATCGCAATGTTTGGCTGCTATATGCTGATGATGTATTACACGACCGTATCAGGCTGGATGGTATCGTATTTCTTTAAATTTTTAAAAGGCGAATTCCAGACCGGCATGACTGCGGACGATACTGCGGCAGTATTTTCTAATCTGCTCGCAGATCCGGGACAGATGGCGTTCTGGATGATACTTACCGTGATACTGGGATTTTTTGTGTGCAGCAGGGGACTGCAGAACGGACTGGAAAAAATAAGCAAGATCATGATGAGTGCGCTGCTGATTCTGATTGTTGTTCTTGCGGTGCACAGTATTACACTGCAGGGCGCAGCAGAAGGCGTGAAGTTTTATCTTGTCCCGAATCTGGACACGGTTGCAGAGACAGGGCTTAAAAATGTGATCACGGCAGCCATGAATCAGGCATTTTTCACACTGAGTCTTGGCGTTGCCGCAATGGAGATCTTCGGAAGTTATATGGGTAAAGATCACTCGCTTGCCGGTGAGGGCGCAAGAATTTGCGGTCTTGACACCTTTGTGGCGATCATGTCTGGACTGATCATTTTCCCGGCATGTTTCAGCTATGGAGTGGAAGTGGATGCCGGACCGAGCCTGATCTTTATCACGCTGCCAAATGTGTTTGTCAATATGTCTGGCGGGCGGATCTGGGGATGTCTGTTTTTCCTTTTCATGACCTTTGCAAGTTTTTCGACGGTCATGGCAGTGTTTGAAAACATTATGTCATTTTGTATGGATATGTTTCACTGGAACAGAAATAAAGCTGCATTTATCAATGGAGTGATCATCCTGTTCGCAAGTCTTCCATGTGTACTGGGTTACAATGTGTGGAGCAGCCTGCATCTGATAGGCGGCCGTGATGTGCTCGACAGTGAGGATTTTATCGTCAGCAACCTGCTTCTTCCGGTCGGTTCACTGATCTATCTGCTGTTTAGCGTAACAAAGTGGGGTTGGGGATTTGATAAATATATTGACGAGGCAAATACGGGAGAGGGCCTTAAGATTTCGAAAAAGTTAAAGCCATATTTCCAGTTTATACTGCCGCTGCTGATCCTGTTTATCCTGATTCAGGGGCTGGTGTAAAAAAGGAAAGTAATTAAGAAAAAATAGTGAAAGAATAGTGAAAAATAGTGTAAAAATAGTGTAAATTTAATGGAATAAATTACGGGAATCCGGTATAATAGAATGATGCAGGAGGGAGCAAAATGATCCATGTTACAATTACGAACGATATTCTAAAGAGGATATCACAGATTGATAAAAATAAATTCTCAATGAGCAATATTCATATACCGAGTATTACCGCAAATAAGTTAAGAAAAAATTCCAAGAAGAAAAGTTCCTATGCATCCAATAAAATAGAGGGAAATCCGCTCACAGAGGGACAGGCAGATGCCGCAATCGAAAGTGATCCGCATAGACATTTCTTAAAGCCGGAGCAGGAAGTAAGGAATTACTTCATGGCATTGTGTCTTTTAGAAAAGAAGGTAAAAGATAAAGCCCCGTTTTCTAAGGAATTGATTCTGGAGATTCAGGCGTTAGTGGAAAAAGGAGCATCTAAGGAAAAAATTGGTCTGAGGGGAGCCATGCCGCCGGGATTTTTGTTTGCAGTGTATGATTCAGAGACGGGAAATGCTGATTATATACCGCCGGAATATATTGATATCCCGGAGCTTTTGGATGAACTGGTCGATTATGTGAATACAACGGACGATCATCCGCTGATCGTTGCTGCAGTTGTTCATTATCAACTGGTGACGATCCATCCGTTTGAAGACGGAAACGGAAGAACGGCAAGACTGATGTCCGGGTATATATTAGACATGAATGGATATGGGTTTTATGGGATCGGTTCTTTAGAAGAGTATTTTGCATATGATGCCGAAGAGTATTACCGATCCCTGCAGATGGGACTTCCGGTACTGTATTATTCCGGGAGGGATAATCCGCCACATCCGGAGATATGGGTAGATTATTTCCTGCGCATGATGGAATTATATTCCTCGAAAGTATGCGAGTTGTCCAGGGAATCCAGTGAGGAGGATCTGCTTGTCGGATTGTCTTATCTGAATGCAAAGGAGAAAGAGCTGCTGGTATTTCTGATAAAAAAACATTTGTATGAATTTGCGCCGATTGATGTCAGCAAGTTGGTGGGAGTGACCAGTAAAACGATCATAAACAGATGTGCAAAACTCTCGACAAATGGTTTTTTAGCGCCGGTGATTGTGAAGGAGAGAATACGCTCATACAGACTGAGTGATTTTACGAGAATGAATGAGAAAAAGATATTAAACCAGTTAAAATAGCTATTTTGAATGAAAGGACCAAAATGATAAATCGCGACGACATGTTAGAACTGACCAGGCGCATGACTCCCGCACGGGCATCCATAGACCGGATCGCAGGCGCATATTTTGACGAAGAGGGATATGTGGATGGAACATTCAATACGCATTTCTTAAAACTGTCTGCATCCGAAAAAGCCAAAAACTTAGAACTTGCCAAGACGGTGCTGATCTCAAAAACAAATGAACAGTTAAGAGAATACCGGATCCCGGAAGAAAAAAGAAAGCCGGGCAGTATCTGGCAGCTCTTTGACGGGATCAGGGAGACAGGTCTGAAAGACGATGCATTCCCGGATCTTTTCTATGAGCTGCTTGGAGAGAAATATCAGCCGGGATGCCCATATGCGTGTTTTTTGTTCCACGGGAGATACGATGTCCCGGTCAAAGGGACCGATAAGGCATGGCAGGAGGGCTCAGAGGAAGTGTACGAATATCTGATCTGTGCGGTCAGTCCGTTAGAGGGCGAGTATGAGCCGGGCGTGCCGGAGAGAGGGTTTTTGTACCCGGCATTTAAGGATCGCAGCACGGCGGGAGAGTATATCAATTTGTATGAGAAAGATGCCGGTCACAGTGAGAGTGTGTGGCAGAAGCTGCTAAAGTGATATGTCAAAAATGGATGAATACATGGTCGTGCTGCCGGAGGCACATCCGCTTTGCGTAAAAGAAAAGATTGAAATTGAAGATCTGGAAAATGAGCCGTTCATGCTGTCAGAGCACGGTGGAAAAACGGCGTTCACCCGCAGAAATAATTTTCTGAAATGAAAAGCAATTCTGTGGTATCAAAAGTGATTTTAGTGTGCTAAGATAGAAAAAAATAAAAAAGAGAGTGAATGGGAAATGGAATTAGACATTATTGGTCTGCTTGGTGCATGCTCTTATGCACTCGACTGTGTCGAAGCGGAACTGACCCATGTTGCGACAAAACATGGAAAAAGAGTTGCATATATGAGCGTATGCACAGCACAAAAAATGGGAATTACAGGAGATGCCCTGCAGGATCTCGCGGCGTGTTCGCTGCTGCACGACAATGCGCTGACGCAGTATATTTATGAGGAATTTCACAATGACCTTACAAAAAATAATACGGAAAATATAACGTCAAAGCAGCTTGGCATCCACTGCATTTACGGGGAGGAAAACTTAAAAATGTACCCGTTTCTGACGGATGTGAAAAATGTGATTTTATATCACCATGAAAATGCTGATGGAAGCGGACCATTTGGAAAAACGTGGGAAGAGATCCCTCTTTTTGCAAGGATCATTCATCTGTGTGATATTTTAGATGCGTTCTGCCGGACGCCGGTATTTGATGATGCCGTGTGGCAGCGCGCGAAAGATTATCTTTTGAAAAATAAAGGGACAAAATTTGATACTGCATGCGTAGATACTTTTTTGGAAGTGTTTGGGCAAGAACATTTTTTGAGTCTTGGAGATGCAGATTTAGAAGAACGGCTGTGGAATATTGTTCCGAGAAAAAAGCGGGATTTAAGCGATGAAATGTGCAAAAATTTTGCCAATCTGTTTGCAAAGATCATCGACTATAAATCCGAATTTACAAGCCGCCATTCACTCGGTGTTGCGGAAAATGCAGCCAGATTATCCAGATATCTCGGTGATGACGAGGAGACGGTGCTGAAAATGTACCTGGCAGGCGCGCTGCACGATATCGGGAAAGCAGCAATCGGAAATGATATCTTAGAAAAACCGGGACGCCTGACGGACGAGGAGTTTTCTAAAATGAAAAATCATGCGGGATACACATATCTGATCTTATCACAGGCAGAAGGAATGGAAGATATCCGTGACTGGGCGGCGCTCCACCATGAAAAACTCGATGGCACCGGGTATCCGTTCGGTAAAACTGCCGACGAGCTAAACAGGCAGGAACGTATCATGGCGTGCATTGATATCTATCAGGCACTGACGGAGAGCAGACCGTATAAATCCGGAATGACGCACGAGGCAGCATGTGAGATATTGGAAAATATGGTGCAAAAGGGATGGATAGACGGTGAGATCACAGAACAGATCAAAAAATGTTTTGCTTAAGAGGAAGCGGCATTGAGCCTGCTCCACTCGTTTTACTGCTGGGGCTGCACGGGTGCAGTTCTGCTTTTTAGTTATAAAAACCGTGCGGATTAAAATTACCGCACGGTTTTTTTGAGCAAATATTAATTTGTATATCGTTCATATGATTTACAGCTTAAATTGTTTCATATCTGCAGAAAGTTTTTCAATATCATCTGCTAAAGCAGATACCAGATCCGAAGATTTACGGACAACGGCATCGAGTTCCGTTGCCATAGCAGAAGTCTCTTCTGTGGAAGATGCATTGTCGGTTGCAAGCTGTGTCAGAGTATCAATACTCTCTGTGACAAGTTCACGCTGTGAGTTGACATTCTGGATTTTTCCGGTAATGGTCTGGATGGAAGCCATACAGGAATCAAGTGCACCCTTTAAATCCTCAAACATCTGCTGTGTGCTTTCAAGTGCTGCAACCTGCTCGTCAGATGCCTCACTCATTTTCTTCATCAGCTCCATAGATTTTTCAGAGTTCTGGCTTAATTCACTGATGATATTGTTGATCTCACTGACCGTCTGCGCAGACTGGGTGGCAAGTCCGCCGATTTCTTCTGCAACAACCGCGAATCCACGTCCGGCTTCACCGGCTCTTGCTGCCTCAATGGAAGCATTTAAGGAAAGCAGGTTGGTCTGGGATGCAATTTCGCTGATCAGGGTAGCTGCCTGACTGATCTTGTTGACGGAATCATTTGTCTGGGCAGTCTGGTTATACATAGAATCAATATCAGTCTTGGTTGTAGAATTGACATCAATCAGTCTGTGTAAAGTTTCCATGGACTTATTGGAACGATCCTGCATCAGCTGTGCATTCTGATCAAGGGATTCCATTTCTGAGGAAGTATCTGCGATGCCATCGGCAATCTCAGCAATATTTTCAGAGGCACTTGAAGTTGATGCTGCCTGAGAGTTACTGTTTTGGGCAATTTCATTGATTGCAGTCGAAACGTTCTGGATAGATTCGTTCATGCTGTCAAAATTCTTTTTGAAATCCGAAACGGCGGACTGTAAATGAGAGGAAACTCCATCAATGTTGGAGATAAGTCCGACAACCTCCTGCTGTGCAAGATCAAGTGCACCGGCTGTTTTTCCAAGTTCATTTTTACTTGAAACATTGACTCCGGTAGTCAGGTCTCCGGTCGACATCCTGTTTGCAAAATTCTGAATCTCGATCAAAGGTTTGCAGATCGTATTACCGAAAATACGGGAAGCAATGAATACGATAACTGTAAAAATCAGATCAATTATGATTATGACTGTGATCATAGTATGGTATTTCGCCTGAACTTCGTTTTTGGAACTATTCATTTCCGCTTCCATATCATCTACATAGTTACCGGTGGAAACAACCCAGTTCCATGGGGTAAAGATTTGAGAGTACGCGATCTTTGGTGCTACGGTAACACCGTCGGCTTTCGTAAAATAAAATTCATTGAAGCCGCCGCCGTCAGAACCGGTCGAGACTTTCATGATCTCCTGAATGATCTTGACGCCATTCTGATCTGTCAGATCGTAACGGTTATTACCTTCCTGATCGGTTAAGATCGGATGCATAATGAGGTTGTAGTCGGTATCATCGATCCAGAAATAGCCGCTTCCATCATCCCTGTAACGCATGTTGCGGACGATCTCTGCTGCTTCTTTTTTTGCTTCGTCTTCAGTCAGATCACCGTTTTGGGATTTGTCGTATTCTGCCTGTAAAATAGCGATGACAGACTGTACCTGACTTTTGATCTCAGTATTGTACCCATCTAACCTGGCATTTTCATAATTCTTGTTTGCCGTGGAAGTCATAGTGCTGATATTTGAAATTGAAATACCGCCAATGACTATGACAGATACAAGAACAATCATAAGACACATTAGTGTCAGTGAATTTTTTACGCTTTTGCTTTTCATGGATATCAAGCTCCCTTTCCTATAGGTTAATTACACTTATTTTACTATTTTTTGACAAAAAATGGTAGACATAAATTAAAAAAAATATGGTACTTTGGCTATGAAATTGTGGGTAATCACGAAAAAGTGTGAAAAGAAAAAAGGAAACACGAATATAAAGCAAATTGTGTTTCCTTTTGGAAGAGCGGAGACGGAGGGATTCGAACCCTCGTGCCCCGGAGGGCTAACGCATTTCGAGTGCGCCCCGTTATGACCACTTCGATACA
>ERZ827156.4649-NODE-4649-length-10967-cov-3.456378_pt1 | contig 10967 bp, 11 predicted proteins | sample MGYA00519919_ERZ827156 | MGnify/ENA primary metagenome ERZ827156 (study PRJEB31778, sample SAMEA3449269) | human gut metagenome | biome: human gut; feature: human-associated habitat; material: faeces | place: United Kingdom | collected 2010/2012 ... | reverse complement strand
TATTGGAAAAATTAGAATAATCCATTGCATTTTAAATTTTATCTTGTATATTTGTCATAAAGTAATATAAATATTTTGTTTCTGTAAATTCATTTCCTTTAACAGTGAAGCAATCATTTGCAAAAATAGGAATATCCCAGTACTGAACATACCCTGCACCGGCTCCACTCCCCGCAACAGTTATAGTTTCACCATCTCGATTTGAAGAATTACAATAAAAAGCAGGCACTTTACCACCTGATATTACCGGTATATCTCCTTCAACAGCTTTAGCTTTTGTCAATGATGTTCCTCTTTGCATATATGAAACTTCACACAATTTTTTTACTACCACCCCATTAGGGCAAAGTTCCGCAATTAACTCATCTAATCTGCTCATGCATCCACCTCGATTTCTGCGATAATCTTATCAATTTCATCACGAAGTGCCTGCTCACGTGCAACAATTTTCTTGATTTCTGCATTCAGTTTCACAATATCAATTTTCTCTCTAGTATCTTCGGCTTCTACATAAGTAGATACAGACAAATTATAATTGTTTCCGGATACTTCTTCATAACTTGCTAGATGTACAAAATGCTCCACTTCTTCCCGCTTTGCAAACACATCTACAATACGCTCAATATTCTCTGATGTCAGCTTATTATTGTTGGTAACCTTTACACATTCGCTTGTAGCATCAATGAACAATGTCTTATTGTCTACCTTGTTCTTTTTCATTACCATAATACAAGTTGCAATCGACGTACCAAAAAACAAATTATTCGGTAATTGAATGATACAATCCACATAGTTGTTGTCCACCAGATATTTACGAATTTTCTGTTCTGCACCGCCACGATACATAATTCCTGGAAAACAGACAATAGCAGCAGTTCCATTAGACGCAAGCCATGATAGGCTGTGCATGATAAATGCCATATCTGCTTTACTCTTCGGTGCCAAAACTCCTGCCGGAGCAAATCGAGGGTCATTAATTAACAATGGATTATCCTTTCCCACCCATTTAATGGAATAAGGTGGATTCGATACAATTAACTCAAATGGTTCATCATCCCAATGTTGAGGAGAAACTAATGTATCTTCACATGCTATATCAAATTTATCATAATCTATATCATGTAAAAACATATTTATTCTGCAAAGGTTATATGTAGTTAAATTTATTTCTTGTCCATAAAATCCGTTTCTTACATTATCTTTTCCTAATATTTTTGCAGATTTTAATAATAAAGAACCAGATCCACAAGCTGGATCATATACTTTATTAACTGATGTTTTTCCAACAATCGCTAATCTTGTTAATAATTCACTTACTTCTTGAGGTGTATAAAATTCTCCTCCTGATTTTCCAGCATTAGATGCATACATTGACATCAAAAATTCATAAGCATCTCCAAAAGCATCTATTGAATTATCTTTATAATTTCCAAGTGGAATATTGGCAATTCCATCTAATATTTTTACTAATTTATCATTTCTTTTTGCAACAGTTGCCCCTAATTTATTACTATTAACATCAATGTCATCAAATAAGCCTGCAAAGTCTTCTTCACTTTCTGCTCCCTTTGCTGAATTTTCAATATTATTAAAGATTTTTTCTAGTGTTTCATTTAAATTTTCATCATCTTTAGCTTTTTTACATACATTATCAAATAATTCTGATGGTAATATAAAGAATCCTTTTTCGTTTACCATCTCTTTTCTAATTGTTTCTGCTTCTTCATCTGTTAATTTTGCATAGTCAAAGTTATCATCTCCTGCTTTTCTTTCGCCTTCATTTATGTAATTAGTCATATTTTCTGATATATATCTATAAAACATTATTCCTAATATGTATTGTTTGAAATCCCAACCATCAACTGCTCCTCGTAAATCATCTGCTATTGACCATATTGCTTTGTGCAATTCTTCTCTTTCTCTTATATTTCTGTTTTCCATAAGTTTCCTCCGTTAAATCTAATTATCCTATTTATTTTATATCACATAATCCAATTTTTAACAATAAAAATCCCAATATTTTAAACTATTTTGTCGAAAAAGTTTTTTATAATTTCTAATATTTTTTCACCACTTATTTTGTAACTTACTAATTACATTCCATACCTTTCCTATTTCTTGTTTCACATCACTTAAATCAACAGTATAAATTCTTCCACTATTTGCCAAATATGTTAATTGATTTATATTATTTCCTATTTTTCTAAGTTCTGATACAACTTCATTTAATCCATCAACTATAACTATCTCTTTATCTAAACCTTGTTAAACCGAACTTAACAATTGGCATATTAAAACGCTTATACTTATTTGTTTGCCCCCGCGGTAAGACATATTGGTGTTAGTATAGATATATAAACACCAGACTTTCACCAACTAGATATCTGCCCTGCACGGTACACCAGAAAAAACAGGAGGTCTAATTTTAGGTTACTGATTTTAGTGAAAAAGGGGCTTTAAAAAAGTTCCATAATTATTTTAAATAATGTTCTATCATTTTGATATATTGATCTTGTGCATTTAAACAAGTATCTATTAAATATCCTTTTTCTCTATTTTCCTGATATTCTTTTAATCCTCTATAATAGAATAGTTTATCTTTATCTAGAATAATAAATGGAATAATATTATTCTTCAAGCATTCTTTAAACATTACAATTCTTCCTACTCTTCCATTACCATCTTGAAATGGATGTATTTTTTCAAAACTATTTCAAGTACCTATAAAATATCAAGTAATTATAATGTTAGCATTAGATTTAAGATGTAGACGAGGTAAATTAACTGGACTTACTTGGAAAGACATTGATTTTGAAACTCGTAGAGTTGAGATTAATAAAACTACTCAATATGATTATGGCAAGATTTTTAAAAAATGTACTAAAACTGAACATAGTAAAAAAATAAATTATATTTCCGATACCTTTGTACAGATTCTAAAAAAATATCAAAACCAACACTAAGAACAAAAACTTTTACTTGATTCTAAGTGGAAAGGTAGTAAAAGAATTTTTACTACTGAGTATGGTGCTGATATGCATCCTGATACACCTACTAAGATTTTAGATCAAGTTATTAAGAAACATAATTTAAAAAGAATTACTTTTCATGGATTGCGACATACTAATGTTACTCTTATGATTTCTAAGGGGATTCAAACTCAGAATATTAGTAGAAAAGTTGGTCATTCAAGTGTGCAAACTACTGATAGAATTTATTCTCATTTCTTTGAAGATGAATTTAAGGATGTAGCTAATGTTATGGAAGAATTTCTTACTGTTAAAACTAATTAAAATAGACGAGATTGTATAATTAATCCCGCCTATTTTTTATACATTTTATTATTTGTATTAATTTTATTTCATATTTATTATATTGGCAACTCTTTATTTTAATAAGCAACATCGCTTATATTTCTTGCCACTACCACATGGGCACAATTCATTTCTTCCTATTTTTTTGCTTTCTAACTTTATTCCTCGTTTGCATCTCAAAGCTTCTGCTAAATTTAAAATTTCTGTTGTTCTTGCACCATAATCAAGTGCAGATAAAATCCTTAAAAAAACCTTAACAATTTCATCTTTTTTATCATAATATAAAAATACAACTAAAACTTTATTGTTCTTAGCAAGATACATATTTGCATATGCATCTTTAAATAAAACATCTTTATCTATATCTTGTTCGTCATAAATAGATGATATACATACACCATCTATGTCATTTTCATCCTTTTTAGTTAACGTCATATATCCATATTTAGGTCTTCTATTATTTTTGTAAAATTCTTTTGATTGTAAAATTATTTTTTCTATTTGATTTTGTGTGTCAAAATTTAGGTTTAATAAAAATGTTGTTAAATATGTATGATTTTCAAGTTCTATATTTTCTTCACAAGATTTTATAACTTTTTTTATTTCTTTTGGAGTTTTCCTAAATGGTTTACTTACTTTTGACTTCTTAAACCATAAACTATTATAATAAGTATCTAACTCTTCCATCCAATCTTCTCCACTAATAGCTACTATTCCTAATTCTCCCATTATATCATTTTCTTCTTCAAAGCCTTTTATTCTCTTATTTATATACTCATTATAAAAGTTATATTCAATCCACATTCCTAAATGATATAATTCGTCCACTAAATCAATATTTTTATTACCAATAGCCTTTTTTCTTTGTAATAAATATTGTATAAAATAACAAGGATGTTGTCTGAAATATTCACTATATACTCTTAAATCATCTAAACAAAAAACAAGTGTATTTTCACTTAATGATAATATTTTCACTTTATCTATTCTTGCTTCAATATCATTAAATGCCTCTGCTGTTATTATAATTTTAAATATCTTTGTGTCGTCGTTTATTTTTATTTCAGCTTTTTTATTTCTTGTTTTTTTATTATTACTATCAAATATAGTAACACGCTTCTTATCAATTAAGCATTTTTCAAGAGAGTCTTGTTGCTGATTCGCTTTTACTATTAAATTATTTAATGTTTCTTTATGTGAATCCAAATCACTACTTGCTAATTCTGGAGTAAAATTTCCGGCTTTTACTTCAATAATGAAAACATTATTATCATATATTAGAAGAATATCATTTTCTATAATTTTTTGATTATATTCATAATAATTTCCAATATAACTTTGTTTAGTATTAAATATATTTTTAAAATAATTTAATACTACTTGTTCCACATTAGAAGTATATCTTGCTCTAATTTCTTCTCTTTTATTTTTTAACTTTTGGCACATTCCTAGTATTGCTATTCTGTCAAAATTATCATAAAATTGTTGTTCCAATAGTATATAGTAATTATCATCAATTTTTATTAATGGTCTATACTTTATTTTATTTATTAATCTATCCCAATTTTCTATACTTATATTATCCCAAAACTCTTTATATTCTTCTTTATCAACAACAAATTGCTCTATAAAAAAAGTAGTCCATTTAGTATTTTCCTTAATATTTGCCAATTCCAAACTAAATATATTATTTGAATATTCTTCTATTTTTTCTTTCTTATTATCATCAAGTCTTTCTGGAATGTTATAAGTTCCATCATCATTAATATCTATCTTTTCTTTCTTTACTATACTTCTTAACTCGTTTGCACTATTTTCAAATTTAAAATAAAAATTATTCTTTAATTCTAATATTCCATTATACAAATCATTTAATGAGAAATTATATGTATCTAAAAATTCTTCTTTTAAACACTCTAACAAGTCCTTATGATGCTGCACTTCAAAAACATCATACCTTTTACCACTCCAGTCTTTAAAAGAATCTGAATGCATTATATAATCTGCCTCATCTTTTGTTAATTTTTTAGAATATCTTTGTACTAATTTATATCTATAAGTGCATATTTGTAACTCATCTAATATTTTTTCAATTTTATCAAAATCTTTTTGTTGTATTTTTTTTGACCTAAAATCACTCTCATTTATACAAGAAAACAATATCTGTAAATGCAATATTTTTTTACTTTTTAACCATCGTTCATCTCTATGCACATCTTCTCCATAGCTACTTTTATATTCAAAATAAAAATATGAAAAAATATCATACACTGAAAATTGCTTAATATAATTTATAATCTCATTAATTTTATTTTTAAATTCTACCTGAAGTTCTCCTGCTGTTGGAAATGTATCTTTCAAATTTGTTCACCTTCTTTATTTTTTTAAATTCTCCTTATTTCGTATTGTATCACAATTTCTTTATTTTTTCAGCACGTTTCAAAACTTCCGCCGTTTTTTCGCCGTTTTTTTGAGGTAACAAAAAAAATCAAGAACGTTCAATTCATTGACAATTCTGTGGTTTTATTGGCAATACTTAATCTAATTACCTTCGCTTTATGAGCCGTGGTGTTAGTATAAAGAATATGTAGAATTAAATTATAAACTTGAAAATATATTTGAATATAAATATTCAAAGTTAATGATTAAAAAGCAGAAAATACTAAAACAGGAGAGTAAAGAGATAAAAATTACAATAGATAATTTTTGACAACAAAAATAGCCGACTATTATTGTAGCAGATTTTCAGAAAATAAATTAACTTTTAAAAAAATCGGAAGAAAAGTACAATATAAAAAGAAAAAATGTATATAATAAATGCAAACAAATATACGATGAAAAAACAGGATATAAAAAACAGATATTCAATATTACAAAAATAATTATGAAAAATGAAAAATTCTAAAACGTTGATTAATGATATAAAATGTGATAAGATGGGTTTAATGAGTTGGTGAATAATAATTAATAAATAATTAGGAGGTCTGTAAATGTCTAATAATATTGGTAAACGAGATATATTAATTTTTCCTAAATTTGATAATATGAAAATAATTGATAAAATTAGAAATAAATACGATAGATTATCAAATTTAGTAGCACCACATATAACTCTGGCTTTTCCTTTTGACGATAAAATAAGTAATGAAGATTTAATTTCTAAATTATCTGCCTTATTAAAAAAGCACTCTCATTTTAAAGTAACTTTTAAAGGCATTTCTTTATCTGACGATAACTATATTTTATTAAACTGTGTAAAGGGAAATCACGAAATATTAAAATTACACGATGATATATATGAAAAAATAATACCAAGTCATTTTAAAAAATCAATAAAATACATTCCACATATAACACTTGGTCAAGCTGATAATTTAATAGATTTTTCTAATTTCAATTATGAATTTACAACTATGATTAATGAAGTTTCTATTGAATTTATAGGTAGCAATGAAGAGTCCATTATTATTAAAAATATAAAATTAGGAGAATAAGCATGAATAATATAGAATATTTAAATAAAACTTTAGAAATAAAAATAGATAGACCTATGGGTAGCCAACATCCAAAGCATGGATTTATTTATCCAGTAAATTATGGTTATGTACCTAATACCGTAAGTGATGATGGTGAAGAATTAGATGCTTATGTTTTAGGAATTTATGAACCATTAGAAAACTTTACTGGAAAATGTATTGCAATAATTCATAGAACAAATGATAATGATGACAAATTAATTATCGTTCCTGAAAATAAAGCATTTACTAATGAAGAGATTAAAGTTTTGACTGATTTTCAAGAACAATATTTTAAAAGTACAATTTTAAGACCTAATGATTATATAAATTGGAATGAAAATATTCCTGAGTTATCTGTAATCAGTTTAGAAAACAGTTTAAAATTTTATAAAACTGCTGGATTTGAAGTAAAATATAATAGACCAGAAAATAAATTTACTTTCATATCCTTAAACAATATTCAATTTATGTTACAAGAGTTATCAGATAATGATAAATGGAATGTTGGAAAACTAAAATATCCTTTTGGAAATGGAATCAATTTTCAATTAGAAGTCGAAGATATTGATAAAATATATAATAATTTTAAAAATAATAATTACGCAATAGCTTTTGATATTGAAGAAAATTGGTATAGACAAAATGATAAAATCTTAGGAAATAAAGAATTTTTAATTCAAGACCCTGACAGATATTTATTAAGGTTTATGCAAGATTTGGGTGAAAAATAAATTATAAAAAAGTACAATGAAAAAATGATATAAAGAACCTTCTATAAAATTTAAATGCTATAAATGGAAAATATTGTAAAAATCATTCAGATTAAAATAGGTTTTCTACGGCATTATACTATATAATCTCATATTTATCAAATCACTTTTAATTAAGATGTTTATATTATGTTGATTAACAACTTATTATATTCTGGTTTCAAAATATTTCCTTAATGCGTTAATTATAACTTCCAATTAGCTATATATTATTTTAAAATTTATCTATTTTCTCTGATTTAAAAAATAACTCCTTTTTAATTGCTAAACTTACAACTTTTTCTAGTATTTGCTTATTTCCAAACCAATTTATTTTTTCCATAAATTCATCAAATTTACACCATTTATAATCTATGTTTTCTTCATTTAATATAATATTATCTTTATTTACAAAACTTATATAAACATATTCCTTACATTGTACTCCTAAAGACTCATATTCTAAAATCCAGTTTAAGTAAATATTATTATTCGTTAATAAACCTGTCTCTTCTTTTACTTCTCTTTTAACAGTTTCTTCTCTATCTAAATCATATTTTTCACATCCACCTGTTACTACATACCAAAATGATTTTTTAAATTGAGGATCATTCTCACTGCCTTTTAATAATAATATTTCATTATATTCATTTACTATAAAAGTTAAAATTTTATCCATTTCTCCATTACCTCCTGACCACTCTGCCTATTCAACCTTTAATTCACATCTAGCAAATGCTTGTAATGTTTCTTTCATCATATCTCTAAATGCAATTTTAATGTCGTGAGCACTTCTAATATTGTTTTATAGCATAAATTGTTGTATAAAATCTTTTCTATTTGATATGACATTTTTTCCTATAAAAAATTTCTCTACATACTCTTCTATCCAAAAAAGCTTATTTTTTCATAAAAGGCTTAACTTTTTATAGTTAGTCTTCCTAAATACTTTATTTTATATTTGTCACTGCTTTCATGTACGCAACTATTTTTTTAATTTCTTTTCTATCAAAAATCATTATATATTTTTGTCCTGCATATTCACCTCTTTTATCTGTTAGATTAATAGCTAGTTCCATATAAATATCTTGTATTTCATGACCATCTTTTATATATGTATATTTTCCTGTATCCCATAAATTAATTTTAGGATACAAAGTAAATTCTAAATCTGGTTCATAAAATTCAATTCCTTCTTTTTCTTTTAACTCATCATTTAATAGTTTTTCCATCATATTCATTAGCCCTTCAACCTCTGCATATGTCATCAATTCAGATCTCCTAAAATATTTAAAATTACTGTTGTGTATATTTATTTTTATATCAGCCCACTTATCATCGTTTTCATGTCCTTTTATATAGTTAAATATTTCGAATTCAAAATATGTATCATCAATATTCATTCTAATAGTATTTGTCATTTTACTATCTATTTCATCATAAAACTCTATATCTGTAATATCAAAATCTTCATTAACTTTTTTTATAATCTTTTTAGTTTGCTGTAATGGAAATGGAACATCAAACTTATTGCAATATGCTATTTCTAAGGCCTCTGCTATTACTAGTTTTCCTGCCATATCTACTAAAACTCTATCACCAACTTTAACACTTGTGTCATCCGAAATATAGTTATATTCTTTATTGCTATAGTGATTTTCATATTTTACAGTTAAATAATAATATGTTTTTCTTCATTTTGATTATCTTCATTACTATCTGCCATACTTTTATTAGTTAGAAATTTCGGAATTTCAGGTTCTATTTCATTAGTATCATTGTTATAAAATATAAATTTATTTGTTAATTTTCCACCCCATCGTGGATTAGAATATATAATGGCTTCTATTTTTTCTATATCATCAATTTTAACAGATTTAAATGTTTGATTATATTTTTCATCATCACCTATTAATTTTCCTGTATCTTCATCTAAATTATCCCATGTCCATAGGTAAATATAGTCATGTACTTTTCCATCGTATTTTTCTTTATTATAAATTCCTGTTGGATCTGCAAATCCAACTTCTTCTATTCCATTTGTCATTGTACATTTGGTCATCATACCATGTATGTGACAAATATTTTCTTTATCCATTTTTTCTTCTGATTTTACTTTTCCATCTAATTTATAAAATGTTATTGTTCTCATTTAATTCACATCCAATTATTGTCTTATTTTAAGTATATATAGCAATGCATATGCTCTGTTATATAAGTATTCTATAAATATAGCGTCTGTAATTGCTTCACGCTTTTTTTGCCTTATTTAAATATTCATGATGAAACGTTAAAAGATTGGCTTTACCTTTGTTAATGATAAAATAAAAATCATATTTAAAAATATACGATTTTGTATTGAAATTAACACTTCTTTTTAAATTATTAAATAATATTTTAACAATCCTTCTGCTTTTCCTTTAAATATTCACAATAATACTCATATTCTTCCTCTTTAAAACAAACTAAATATATCTTTTCAAAATTTTCAGCGTATTTTATTGCTTTATCAATTGATGTTTTTGCTCCAATATCTAATGGAACTTGATATACTCCCATTCCTAAACAAGGAAATGCTATTGTTTTAAATCCTGCTGCCGTTGGTGAACCTGTAAAATTGCCAACTACAAGTAAAAATGGCATTACCTATGTCGATATTGAGTCTGATCCAGCTATGCTCGGTGTGAGCTATACAAAGGTCAATGGTCAATTAACATTAGGTCCTGCACCGCAAGCCTCTACAGTAAAAGCTCCTTATACAATGCAAACACCATTGTCTTGGGCCTTTGATCCATGGCCAACACAGGGGACTCCATATCAAGCAAAGCTGAATTCCAGTGGTGATAATATCATTTCTCCAAGTTGGTTTAAATTGCATAGCCTTGGCCTTGAAGCAAGTCCTAATGTAAGTATTGATTATGTTAACGATTATAAGAGTAAAGGTTACCACGTATGGCCTTTGATTACGAATCGTTTTGATCCTGGCTTTACAAGTGGCATCTTAGCAGATCAATCTGTATGGAAAAAATATGCTCATAATCTTGTGCAATATGCCTATATTTACGGATTTGATGGGTATAACTTTGACTTTGAAAATATTGATTATGCCGACCGTGATCGTTTAACAGCATTTGTGGCATATTTATCGAATCATTTACATCAATACAATATTAAAACATCCATCGATGTAACTGGTTATTCTGATAGCCCAGAATGGTCCTTAGTATATAACCGCAGTGCCTTTGCTAATTCCGTAGACTATGTAGTTCTCATGGCGTATGACGAAACATGGGCTAAAAGTACAACAGCAGGTCCTGTAGCAAGTTATCCATGGGTTCGCAACCATACAGAAAAAATGCTTTCTGAAGTACCATCCCAAAAACTAG